>Ga0123355_10000215_pt1 | contig 72281 bp, 70 predicted proteins | sample TergutEmb28metaG_3_FD_89872 | JGI IMG/M metagenome (GOLD analysis project Ga0123355, IMG submission 89872) | Embiratermes neotenicus P1 segment gut microbial communities from Petit-Saut dam, French Guiana - Emb289 P1 | ecosystem: Host-associated > Arthropoda: Insects > Digestive system > Gut ...
CTTGTAACAAGCGTTGTTGGACAAGCAGCAGTTATAGTTGCTCTTGCAGGACTGAGCTTACTTGGGCTCAGTGTAAGACGCAAGAAGGTTGCAGCACTTGATGAGTTGAGTGGGTAGTGGGCATGTTTTTAGAACAGCCTGAAGGACTTGCGCACTCTGAGAAAAGTGTAGGTATGTGCATTTTCAGGACATTCGTAATCGCACTATTTGCTGTAGCGTTGGCAAGTGTGTTTGTCGCTTGCGGATCTGACGAGGAAAGCACTGTGTCAGACACTGCCTTGCCCGATGTTCGATTAGCGACGGTGCAGGGCTATGAGCTACTGCCGCTTGCTATCGAACAATCGCAAGAACAACTTGCGCAGCGCGGCATTGTGCTTGAAATTACTGTCCACCCATCAGAAGGAGAGGCAATCCAAGCGCTTGCTGCGGGGCAGGCTGACGGACTTGTAACCAGCATGGATGCTGTTATCAGCCTGTTTAACACAGAGTATCCTGTGCTTGTTGCAACGACGGTGCGCGATAATCCAGAAATGGTACTTGCATTTAGCGAACATTTTTTACTGGGCAATACCGCGTCTGGCGAAGATGTGCTGCCCGAAACAAGTGCAGAAGCAGTAAGCAATATACTGAGTGCCTGGAATAGGACTGTTGAACAGATCAATGTCAATTTAGAATCTGACGAATTTGTGCATTCGGCGGGAACTCTTCTAGGGTTAGAATCCGGACAAGACATACCTGCGATCATATTATCTGAATTTCCTCACACTGGTCTGCCTGATCGTAGCTATTGGGAGCCTCGTCTAGCGCAAATGTATGCAAGTGGTGGATTGGATATTCCTATCGCGTATGACAGTCTGATGTTTGTGCCAGGACTTCCGTGACTTAGCAGGTAAGCTCACTGTAAGTGCAGCACGCAAATATCGGAGGAGTTTTAGAGGGCAGAGAAGTTCCTTCACTCCGCTCAGGAATAAAGAGAGGCTGCGCAAGGAAAATTTAGGATCAAAATAGAGGGTAACAGACGTGTAGTCAGAAATGCTTAGCGGAAAGTTCTTGCGCAGACTGGCAGTCTGCCGTATACTTTTTAGTTGCTCTTATCAACTTTATTGGTGATGCAAAAAGGGCAGACATTCCTCGGTAGCTCAACGGCAGAGCATCCGGCTGTTAACCGGAGGGTTGCTGGTTCGAATCCAGCCCGGGGAGCCATAAAAACTAACAGGTCAGGAGCCCATGCTTCTGACCTGTTTTACTCTACTTGTTTATCCTACAATAGTTCCTGTGATTCTAACAGCAGATAATATCAGTAAAACTTTTGGGCAGCGAGTGCTGTTTCGCGACGTTAATTTACGTATTCGCGCAGGAGATCGTGTTGCCCTAATTGGTCCTAACGGTAGCGGCAAGACGACCCTCATGGAAATCATTACAGGCGCAGAAGGTGCTGACACAGGACATGTGGTACTGGGCAAAGGTGTGCGACTGGGCCATTTAGAACAAGAAGCCATCGAGATGTCGGGACGCAGTGTACTTGATGAAGTCATGAGCGCTGCTGCAAACCTAAAAGATCTTGAGGCACATATTGCAGCCCTTGAGAACCGGATGACAACAGCAGAGGAAGGCAGCCCAGAACAGGAGGCACTCCTTGTAGAATACGCACGTGCTATGGAGCGCTTTGAGGTGCAAGGCGGCTGGAACACTGAACATCAAGCTCGTGCCTTGCTAGGAGGTCTGGGCTTTGCACCAGATGCAGTCAGTCGTGATATAGGGACCTTTTCTGGTGGCTGGCAAATGCGCGTTGCCCTTGCAAAGCTTTTGCTGCGCCAGCCTGACCTATTGTTGTTGGATGAACCAACAAATCATCTTGATCTTGCAAGCGTCACTTGGCTGGAAGGCTTTTTGCGCAACTACGATGGTGCGCTACTCATGGTGAGTCATGATCGTGCATTCATGAATGGGATTGTCACCCGAGTCGAAGAGATATTTAATCGTACGCTTAATCACTATAGTGGCAATTATGATGCCTACATCAAGGAGCGCACTTTGCGAATTCAGCAGATGCGCGAAAAGCGAGCTGCACAAGAAAAAGAAATTGCACACATGCAGGCCTTCGTTGACCGTTTTCGCTACAAGAACACAAAGGCAGTTGCCGCACAAGACCGTCTGCAGCGCATAGAAAAAATCAAAAAGGAACTCGTCGAGATTCCTCCAGAAACTCCTGCTCTGCGCTTTAGATTCAAGCAGCCACCACGTACCGGTGATATGGTGGTTCAGTTAAGTAATGTATCAAGGTCTTACGATGACCTGCAGGTCTACGACGGATTAGATTTCACTTTGTACCGCGGAGAAAAGGTTGCACTGGTTGGTCCCAATGGCGCAGGAAAGTCAACATTGCTCAAGTTGCTTGCAGATGCCATTGCGCCAGATAGCGGTACACGCACATTGGGCGTACATGCGACCTCAAGCTATTTTGCGCAGCATCAGTTGGATGCACTCGACGTGACAAAGACAGTATTTCAAGAAGTCGATGACTGTGCACCAGGGTGGACGCATGGTGAGGTGCGTGGCCTGTTAGGTGCATTTCTATTCACGGGCGATGATGTAGGCAAAAAAGTATCAGTACTGTCAGGTGGCGAACGGGGCAGACTGGCGCTTGCCAAAATGCTTATTGAGCCAACCCCACTGCTGTGCTTGGATGAGCCGACCAATCATCTTGACATTACTAGTGCAGATGTCTTAGAGCAAGCCTTGCAGCGCTTTGAGGGCACTATTGCGTTCATTACTCATGATCGCCACCTTATACGTGCTGTTGCAAACAAGATAGTAGAGGTTGACCAGGGTCGCGTGACAATCTTTGACGGTGACTATGACTATTATTTGTGGAAAAAAGAGCAGCAAGATAAGAAGTCAGCAGACTCAAAGCAGATCGAGCAAGCCGTTACTTCAAGCGCTGAGGATTTGCAGCACGTGCAGGATGACGCAGGGGGCAGCGACCCAAATTCTTCTGCGGCACACAGTGAAGTTCAAAGTACATACAAAACAAAAGAGCAGAAACGGGCAGAGGCAGAAGCACGCAATGCGTTCTATCGTAAAACAAAAGACGTGAAGCAGCGTCTCGATAGTTCTGAGATGGCAATCGAAGCTCTTAACCAGCGTCTGGATGAACTAAGTGCACTAATGGCAGATGGAGAATTTTACTCGAGCCAAGACCAGTTTGCAGAGGCAGTAAGCGAATATGCTGACTTGAAAAAGCAGCTCGAAGAACAAGAAGTGATTTGGCTTGACGCATCAGAAAAGCTCGCAGAAATTGCAGTGGAATCAGGCATCAAGTTATGAGCAGCCGTCGTCGTGCCATCGTGATAATACTCGACAGTCTGGGCGTAGGTGCCTTGCCTGATGCTGCAGACTACGGCGATGTAGGCACAAATACCTTGCAGCATGTAGCACAGGCAGTGGGCGGCTTAATCCTGCCAACATTGCAAAGCTTGGGGCTTGGAAACATCACGCCAACAGAAGGCGTTCTGCCCATAGACCATCCTCTTGCAGCATGCGATAAGCTGGTCACATTCTCGCAAGGTAAAGATACCATTGCAGGACACTGGGAACTGATGGGATTAGTTTCGCATCGTGCATTTCCTGCCTATCCTCAGGGCTTTCCACCAGAGGTCACCGATGCCTTTGTTCGGCTAACTGGCTACGGGTGGTTGGGCAACTATCCAGCGAGCGGAACAGATATCATTGCGCAATTGGGCGCACAGCACATGGCAACAGGTAAGCCCATCATCTATACTTCTGCTGACTCAGTCTTTCAAGTTGCTGCACATACCGACATCATTCCCCTGGACGAACTGTACCGTATCTGTCAGATTACTCGTGATGAAATTCTTGTGGGCGACCATGCTTGTGCGCGTGTAATTGCACGTCCCTTTACAGGCAGTGAGCAGGCGGGTTTTGTGCGCACAGCCGATAGACAAGATTACGCCCTATCCCCGTCAGCACCGACTGCGCTTAATCGCTTACAGGATGCAGGGATTCCTAGTCTGTGCATTGGAAAGATTGCAGACATCTTCAATGGACAGGGCATTGATACGTGCTGGCCAACAAAGTCAAATGCAGAGGGCATGACGCATCTGGACCATGCACTGGATACCGTCGTCAGTGGATTAATTTTTGCAAATTTAGTAGACTTTGACATGTTGTGGGGACATCGTCGCGACCCACAAGGATATGCAAAAGGGCTGGAAGAGTTTGACCATTGGCTTGCAACTTTTTTGCCAAAACTGGGCGACAATGACGTGCTGCTAATTACGGCAGATCATGGCTGTGATCCCACTCATGCAGGCACCGATCACACTCGCGAATACGTTCCCTTGCTGACTTACTGCAACGACCCTTCATTCCTGGGCAGGTATAGTGAGTCGAGATTGAGTGCAGCGAGGAACACCAAAGACAAGGATCTTTGCAAAACTGCAGGCAAGGTTACAAAAAATGGACACGCTCACTCACTTGCAAAAGTTGCTACAATAATTGAGGAGTATTTACTGCAAGATGCAGCACGGGATTAACGCAGCCTTGCAGGCTAAAAGATTACGGACAGTAACTGGCGAATAAGGGGAACTACTTCTAATGGATTTTTTGGGTAATCTAGCATCGATAAACGTGGGAACAATTTTAACCATTTTGATTGGATTTTTGCTGGTAATTCCAGCACTTACGCTGCATGAATGGGCACATGCATGGATGGCTAACAGGCTCGGTGATTCTACAGCGCGCATGATGGGACGTATAAGTCTTAATCCTGTTCGTCACATTGATCCTGTTGGTACTGTTCTTGTGCCTTTGTTCTTGCTTGTGACGAGTGTTTTATTTACTGGAGTTCCATTTACTTTTGGCTGGGCAAAGCCAGTACCATTTAATCCAAGGAATCTAAAAGATCCAAAGCGTGATACTGCGCTAGTTGGCATTGCAGGTCCTGCAATGAATGTGCTTTTGGCGGCAGGAGCATCTGCAATTTTGCTTGCTTTGGTGTTATTTGTACCGAGTCTTGTTCTTGACACGAGCGCTCAGACATCATGGGGAGCACCTCTTTTGACTGGTCTGGGCGCAGTAATAGGAATGTTTGCCTATGTAAACCTCATATTGTGCTTTTTTAACCTACTGCCCATTCCTCCCTTTGACGGATCACGTATTGTTCAGAAGTTTCTGACGGGTAACGCACGTCATACTTATGCACAGCTTGAACAGTATGGCATGTTCATAGTGCTTGGATTAATCTTTATTCCTAGAATGATGGGATTCGATTTAATTGGCATGTACTTTGCTGTTACGGCACAGCCCATATTCCGCTTACTGACAACCATTGATGCACAAACCTTATTTATATCACTCCATATTCTTGTTGGTGGATAATTTCCGCAACTTTCTTATGCTCAGAATGTATTTTACAGATTAAAGAGCCATGAGGAGGGGATAACAGTGGACATATTATTATGGATATTGGTAGTTGCGTGTTTCGTTTTGTCGTTTGTGGCTCTGATTTTTCCTGTTGTGCCAGGCATCCCTTTTTTGTGGGCAGCGGCACTGATTTACCATTTTGGCATTAGCCCTGGTGGACTAGGATGGCCCTTTTGGACTGTTCTGGTTATAGCTTCAGTCTTTATATTGGTGGCAGACTTTATCGCTAATAAATTGCTCCTGCAGCAATCTGGAGCCGTGAAGTGGAGTGAGCGGGTCAGCCCACTTGCGATAATCGTTGGTGCTTTTATTGTCCCGCCCCTCGGACTAATTCTTGTTCCCTTTATTGCTGTGTTGGCAATGGAGCTTTTGCACAGGAAGTCACTTCAAGAGGCTGCAAGGTTGGCAGGAATAACGGTAGTGTCTTTTCTGACAAGCACCTTGGCCAAGGCTGTAATGCAGGTAGGCATCATTGTGGTGTTTATACTTTCCGTCATATTCTAGCTGCTTAGTTGCGGTATAGTGAAAAGCAATAAGAGGGTAAAGCCACAGCAAAAGGAGCAGACATGAGTCCAGAGATTGTCCAGTCGTTATACAAAGCAATATTTGAACGCAAGTCTATTCGCCGCTATAGCGATAGGCCTGTCAGTGACCAGATGATGCAGGATATTTGTGACTTTACCAACAGCACTGCTCTGCGTCTTTTTCCGCAGATAGCGTTTTCCATTGAGGTAGTCTCGCCGTCAGAAGTGGGCAAACTAGGTGTTCCAAAAGCACCACACTTTCTGCTGTTTTACACTAAGGCAGGTGATGACGGCAATCAGCATCTACTTAATGCAGGCTTCGTTTTGCAGCAAGTCGATCTATACTTGCACACATTAGGACTTGGTAGATGTTGGCTGGGCCTCGCAAGACCAAAGCAGCGAGAAAAGGATGGTCTTGCTCACTGCATCACTCTTGCCTTTGGCTATCCAGATGAAGATTTAGTACGGATATCCAACGATTTTAAACGTAAGCCACTTGATCAAATATCAACTGGCGATGATCCTCGGCTAGAGGCAGCACGTCTTGCTCCGTCAGCAGTTAATTCACAGAACTGGTTTTTCGATGCGAGCGATCAATCAATAAATGTATATATGGGCAATACTGGTGCAATCAAGAAAAAACTTTACGGCGCTATGAATGTGATTGATGTTGGCATAGCGCTTGCTCATTTGCAAATTGCAAGCATGCATTATCAGATATCCTTCGACTGTCAAATACTTCCGCAGGGGAGTGTTCCCAATAAAGATAACTTCACGTACATGGTCACTGTTTGATCTAAAAGAACTTGTATGCGCGCATGTTTGGAATAATTTGACAGCATTAAAGAGGCAGGAGTAATGTGAATGCGCTTGTTTGCTGCGATTAGTCTTGATGATGAGGTTCGAGGGAGTCTTGCTGCAGTAGGGGATGAACTGCGCAGGCGATCCACAGGGGGCACCTTTACCTTGCCAGAGAACTTGCACTTGACACTTGCCTTTTTGGGGGAATGCAATCAGCAACAATTAGTGGCGATACAAGGCGCTATGGATGCGACGTCCTTTGATCCTTTCGAGTTGAGAATAGAAGGAGTAGGGTGCTTTAAGCGCTCAAATCCTCGCAGTGGTGATGTGTGGTGGGCAGGCGTGAGAAAGAATGAATCGCTTCTGCAGCTGCAAGCAGATCTAGTGCGACAGCTTCGTGATGCTGGCTTTGAGCTTGAGAGACGAAAGTACAAACCTCACGTTACTTTGGGTCGCCAAATTATCATGAATGAAAGATTTGCCCATGGCGGGTTACTGGGGGTAAGCATTTTGCAACGGATACACTGCTTCGAACTGATGCAGTCAGAGCGCATTGCAGACAGACTTACTTATACATCTCTGCACAGAGTTCAAGCTAGAGAAATATTTGTGTAGAGCTGACTTTTGCAGAATTTCACCGAAAGCTTTATGCGGTAAAGAATCCTCTATCTGAAGAGGTAGAGGCAGAGACAGGAGCAGGTGCGGAAGCATTAACGATATCAGAATGATGGCTATGGATGACAACACCTCTCATTACAAGCTGCCAGTAATTGTTGGTACGCCCGCTGATGTGACCTTGCCGTCAGGAACAGCTTTAGTGCTTGAGGGTGGGGGCATGCGAGGCTTTTACAGCGCAGGCGTTTTTGAAGCCTTTGCCCGTGCTGGCATTATGTTTCCCTATATTACTGCGGTATCAGCAGGGGCTGCTAATGTGTTGAGCTATGTGTCTGGACAGCGCGGACGTAACCGTCTAATAATCGAGCATCTAGTCGGGCTACCTCAATATGTAGGGCTGCGTAACTTGCTACTGCATAGGACACTATTCAACTGGAATTTCATCTTCAAAACTGTGCCGCAAGACTATCTATTCTGGGATCAACATAGTTTTGATCAGGCAGATACCCACTTGCTAACGGGTGCCTTTGACTGTGCCACTGGCAAAACCGTCTGGTTTGAAAAATCAGAACTTAATCCGGGTTTTGCACCCACCATTGCATCATGTTCACTTCCGCTACTTTCACCCATGGTTGATATCAATGGAGCAAAGTTTCTTGATGGTGGAATCTGTGATCCTATACCAATTGAGAAATCAATAGCAGATGGCAATACTTTCCATGTAGTTGTGCTGACGCGCAATGCTGGCTATATAAAAGCTCCCAGCAGAAGCGACATGGCAATACGTTTGGCATATCGTGACTACCCTCAGCTAGTTCGCGCAATGCATAGTCGTGTTGATGTCTATAATCGCCAGCTGACATTAGTTGAACAGCTTGAACAAGAAGGTCGCGCATTAATAATCCGCCCTCAAAAATTGCTGCAGGTTGACCGCATCAGCTCAGAATCACGCAAGTTACTTGCACTTTATGATGAGGGATACGCTGATGGCACTGCAGCATTGGACGTGCTCTGTAAATTTACTTAGGACTTTTGAGCGATTTCCCCTATGACTGCAACCTGTCTTTGGCTGCATCGTATAATGATATCTGCTACTAAGATTTGGAGGAAACAATGGAAAAGAAGATTATCAATTCTGAAAAGGCATTTGCGGCAGTTGGACCGTACTCACATTCTGTTGTGCTGAGTGGTGCGCCTACCATGCAGTACACATCTGGACAAATTGGTGCATGCCCCAAGAGCGGAAAGCTGAAGGAGACAGTCGAAGAGCAAACAGTGCAAGCTTTCGCTAATCTGGAAGCAATTTTAAACGAGGCTGGTATGGACTTTGACAATGTGGTCAAAACCACGGTGTTTTTGAAAAACATGAGCGATTTTGCCGCAGTAAACAAAATTTATGCAGGGTATTTTCCTGCCGATCCGCCTGCCCGCTCATGCGTAGCTGCTGCGGAATTGCCCCTTGGTGCACTGTTCGAAATCGAAGCAATTGCGGCCAGATAAGATGATGAAACTTCACCTTGCAAAGCTACTTGCAGCTTCAAAGAGGGCAAAAGATTAGCAGAGTGTGTCCAGTGATGAACGTACTCTGCTAACTTCATGAGTGATATTGAGCTGCTTCCAGAATAAGGTTCTTGATTGCTGCGCGAGCGTCTTCAAATTGTTCGAGTGATTTCAGCTTGACATGACGCATGTGTGGGGCGCTTCCCTCAAGAATATTGGTAGGGTCGGGCAGATGCGCACCCATTAAAAAGGTGATTGTCACCCATTTTGTGAATGGAGTGACGGCCATCATTCCCCAGCCATCATAACCAAACTGGCGAGCACCGTATCCAATGCCTAGATCAACTTGGTCTACGGAATACTGAACGTTTGGCTCAGTTTCTACAATCAGGGCGTGAGCCTCAAGATAGAGTTGTGCGATTGATTCTGGTCTGTCGTTAGACAGTCTGCGCAAATCGTCATTGGTGGGCATATCAATATGCGGGTGAGTATTTGGCATGCTGAATCCTCCTGTTAAGATATCATGGCGATTATTATCTCAGATGTCCGCTTAAAGGATATGATTGATTGCCTCAGGCCAGATACATCAGGATGCCCTTTGTTAATCTGTCTGGGCGTTGCGAGAAGCATGTTAGAACGCGTTGGCAAGCTGTTAGGCTCAACACAAGAAGTGTAAATGCCTTAAACTTATTTGATGACTTATTATTATCGAGACCCACGACATGACGGTCAGCAGCAGCGGATAGGCTTGTCTGCAAGAGAAGATGCTTCAGTACGTTCGCGGCGGGGATGTTGGACTACCTTTGCTGTGATGATTGCCATTGTTTTGATTGTTGCTGCTGTTGCAGTGGCCTTTACCCTGCATACTGCGCGGCAGCTTGAGCAGGAAATATCTGCGAATAGTCCCGCAATTGAGAGTCTGCTTGAAGAACACGATATGAACATGCTCGATCTTTTCCTTTTGGGCAGAGAGCTTGAAGGAGCAAGCAGGGAAGAGGTCATTCAGAAAGCAGAAGAGATGGGCATTTCTGAGCAGGAACTGCGCGAACTTGCCTCAGATAGCGAAGTCCGCGACTTAATTGACCAATTCTTGAGTCGCTAGAGATCAGTGTTGTTACTTGGGCTGAACTGCTTCAGGGGATGCGCAATAAAGACGAGGTTAGGAACCTGAAGGAGCTCTTTAAGGTCTGGAATGTTGACATACTTCACATCAGCGAAAACATATCCGTCCGTGCCTTGTTGTTAGTTACTGATTTTGGACTGAGTCATTCGCTTCGTTTGGCTGATGCTCTAATAGCGGCAACAGCGATTGAACATCAACACAAACTAGTGACTGCAAACGACAAGCACTACCGTTGTGTGCCAATGCTCGACATAAAAACGTTCCGACCCTGATTAAGGGTTCAGGTAGATTACCGCGCAGAATGCCTAATATGCGCGAGACACTGAATTTGAATCAGGATTGTGATGCTGTGTGGGTATTGGACGTGCTCTGCCAGTATACGTTCAAAAAGTGTTACAATTACAAGAGGATTTAGTAGGTGATTCTGCTGTTGCCTGTTGATGAATGGCATTAGTATTTATGTCCTGCAGTCTGCTTATGACTGTGGGGTTTTGTGTATTTTAGGCGAGACAAGAGAGATTGTTGGAGGGATTTCAAAGGTGGAATTAACTGGCTCTCAAATTTTGATGGAATGCTTGCTGGAACAGGACGTCGATACTGTCTTTGGTTATCCTGGTGGAGCAATCATGCCCGTGTACGATGCGCTCTACTCCTATTCAGACAAAATCAAGCATGTTCTGACTGCGCATGAACAGGGCGCTTCTCATGCGGCTGACGGCTACGCACGTAGCTCAGGTCGCGTGGGCGTTTGCCTTGCAACATCTGGACCTGGTGCTACCAATCTGGTTACGGGTATTGCAACTGCTCATATGGACTCGTCTCCTGTTGTCTTTATTACCTGCAACGTAAATGAGCCGCTTATTGGACGCGACTCTTTTCAAGAGGTAGACATCGTTGGCATTGCGATGCCCATTACAAAGTGTGCATATTTAGTGCGTGACGTGGACAACCTTGCAGACATTGTGCGCGAAGCCTTTGCGATTGCGCGTGGCGGTAGGCCAGGACCGGTGCTGATTGACATAATGCGCAATGTGACGCTTGACACTGCGGATTACACGCCCCTGCCGCGAGAAGAACATCCAGCTTCTGGACGTTTGGGTGCCTTGATTCGCCGTGCCTCACATGACCTAAAAGCACCAGAACCAAACGTAGAAGATGTTGACCATCTGATTGATATGATTGCTGATGCTAAAAAGCCGCTCGTTATCTGTGGCGGTGGGGTAGTGCGCGGACGTGCAGACGCGGAGTTCAAGACCTTTGTTGAGCGCATTGACTCACCTGTTGCCATTACTATCATGGGTGGCGGAGGATTCCCAGGGCGAAATCCGCTTACCACTGGGATGATAGGTATGCACGGAACACAGGCCTCAAACCATGCGGTTGATCGCTGTGATTTGCTGATTGCCGTTGGCTGCAGGTTCAGTGACCGTGTAGGATTGCAGTTTGCAACGTTTGCACAAAATGCAAAAATCGTGCAAATTGACATTGATCGTTCCGAGATTGATAAAAACGTAAAGACAGATCATCACATCATTGGGGACGCAAAGAAGGTTCTTGCGCTGCTCAATGAAAAAGTGCCTCAATATAAGCATCCAGAGTGGAAAAAAGAAGTTTTTTCGTTCCCTGCAGAGACCGAATATGACGACTCAGATGATACGCTGACACCAAAGCAGGTACTGACCTCAATTGCAGAAATATTGCCAGATGACACTATCGTATCAACAGATGTTGGGCAGCATCAAATGTGGGCGATTCAGCACTTCCGTTTTGACTATCCAGGTCAGCTGTTAACCTCTGGTGGATTTGGGGCGATGGGCTTTGGACTAGGTGCAGCCATTGGTGCAAAGGCTGCTAATCCCGATAAAGTTGTGCTGCATATTACCGGTGACGGATCGTTTCGCATGAACAGCCACGAGATGGCGACAGAGGAACACTACAAGCTACCAGTGATTACTTGCATCTTGAACAACGGTACTTTGGGCATGGTACGTCAGTGGCAGCATTTGATTTTTGACGAGCGCTATTCGCAAACAACGCTTGATCGTGGCCCCGACTTTGTAAGCCTTGCCAATGCATATGGGTTGCCTGGCCGTCGCGTTACTAACGTAGAAGAATTAGAATCTGCTCTTAGTGAGGCGGTCCAGTCAAAGACAGGCTTTGTTATTGATTGCGCTATTGACAGTGATGAAATGGCACGCCCCATGATTAGCGCAGGCTCACACATTACGAATTTCCTCCTAGACTAGCCCTTCTAGATTAGAAGCAGGCTAACGACCAACTTATCTTAAGCAGATAGCAGAAAGGCACATCGCAATGAGCGACATAAAGCGCCACACTTTGGCGATACAAGTAGATAATGAAGCAGGAGTCCTGTCACAAGTCTCACGACTCTTTTCGCGCAAGGGCTACAACATTGAGTCCCTCGCGGTAGGACCAACAGATATTCCATCCATTTCGCGCATTACTATCGAGGTGTTGACAGATGATCAACATGCGACACTTTTGTGCAATCAGTTGCGCAAGCTTTTGCCGGTTCACTCAGTCAAAATGCTAGAGACGACAAAGACGCTTCGCAGAGAACTAGTGCTGATTAAGGTACGTGCGACGACAAGTGATGTGCGTAACGAGATTATTCAGATTGCAAACATCTTTAGAGGATCTATTGTTGACGTATCGTCTGACACGCTTACTTTATCGCTAATCGGAGAAGAAGAAAAAACAGAAGCAGCACAGGCACTGCTTCGTGAATTTGGCATTATCGAACTAGTGCGCACGGGCATGATTGCACTAGAACGTGGGCACTATACAATTGACGAAAATACAAAGGAAAAAGGAGAATTCGATTATGGCAAACATGTTTTATGAGAAGGACTGTGATATCAAGATCCTGGATGGCAAAACCGTTGCGATTATTGGCTATGGTTCGCAAGGTCATGCCCACGCTTTGAACCTGCGTGATTCTGGCGTAAACGTTATAGTGGCGGGACGCCCAGGTGGCAAAGGCTGGGTCGCAGCAGAAGCTGATGGATTCTCTGTCATGACAGCAGCAGAAGCAGCCAAGGCTGGAGACATCATAATGCTTCTTGTGAGCGACGAACAGCAAGCCGCAGTCTATGAAACCGATATTGCCCCAAACCTTACAGCGGGGAAAGCACTTGCCTTTGCACATGGATTCAATATTCGCTACGAGCAAATCGTGCCCCCTGCAGAAATAGACGTCTTTCTGGCAGCACCAAAAGGGCCCGGTCACACCGTTCGTGGTCAGTTTGTCGCAGGAAAAGGTGTGCCTAGCCTTGTTGCAGTTCATCAGGATGCCACAGGTAACGCTCTTGACATAGCTCTTGCCTATATCGCAGGAATCGGTGGTGCTAGGGCAGGAATCTTAGAAACTAACTTTACTGAAGAAACAGAGACTGACCTCTTTGGCGAGCAAACGGTTCTTTGTGGTGGAGTTGTAGACCTTATGCGCTGCGGCTTTGAAGTCTTGACAGAAGCAGGGTACTCGCCAGAAAGTGCCTATTTTGAGGTATTGCATGAACTAAAGCTGATTATTGACCTAGTGAATAAGGCTGGTATTTCAGGAATGAACTATTCGATTTCTGACACTGCCGAATATGGTGAGTATGTTTCTGGGCCACGTGTATTGCCCGCAGAAGAAACAAAGGCGCGTATGCGCGAAGTTTTGGCTGACATCCAAGATGGCACCTTTGCCCATAATTGGATTGAAGAAAACAAAAATGGACGCCCTTTCTTTAATGCCCAGCGTGCAGAACTAGACAATCATCCTATGGAGGTTGTTGGACGCGAATTGCGCAAGAACATGCTTTGGCAAGATGATGACAATTTGGATACTGCATCCAATTAGCAAGAGAACCAATTAACAGGAGAAGTTTATGCGTTCAGACCAGATAAAAAAGGGTGTAGAACGTGCACCCCACCGCAGCCTACTCTATGCCTTGGGCTTAACTGACGAGGAGCTGTCCAGACCACTTATTGGCATCGTCAATTCCCACAATGAGATTGTGCCAGGACATACGCATCTCGACAAAATTACAGAAGCCGTTAAAGCAGGCGTTTTGGCAGCGGGGGGTACTCCACTTGCGTTTCCCGCCATTGCAATGTGCGATGGGATTGCGATGGGGCATGTGGGCATGCACTATTCGCTTGTTACGCGCGATCTTATCTGTGACTCGACTGAAGCAGTGGCGATGGCACATGCCTTCGATGGGCTTGTGATGATTCCCAACTGTGATAAAAACGTGCCTGGCCTACTTATGGCAGCAGCACGAGTAAACATTCCCACTATTTTCTGTGCAGGCGGCCCTATGCTTGCAGGCACAATGAAGAATGCAGACAGAACGTGCCTAAGCGACATGTTTGAGGTTATTGGAGCCTATCACGCAGGCACAATGGATAAGGAAGCGGTACAGGAATACGCGATAAGCGCCTGTCCCACCTGCGGCTCTTGTGCGGGAATGTATACGGCAAATTCCATGAATTGTTTGTCAGAAGCCATTGGTATGGCACTTCCAGGGAACGGAACGATTCCCGCAGTCCATTCCGCACGCCTGCGCCTAGCAAAGCAGACGGGTGCTCAGATGATGGAGCTTATCAAGCGCGACATTAAGCCACGCGACATCATGACACCTGCTACCTTTGCAAATGCCATGGCAGTGGATATGGCATTGGGCTGTTCAACTAACACAATTTTGCATTTGCCTGCGATTGCAAATGAAGCACAGGTGCCACTCACGCTTGATGACGTGCACAGAATTAGCGCTGAAACGCCCAACCTCTGTCGTCTTGCACCTGCAGGACCAATCTTCATAGAAGATCTCGACATGGCAGGTGGCGTACACGCAGTAATGAAAGAACTCACAAAGCGTGACCTGTTGGATACTTCGAACATGACGGTAACGGGTAAGACTTTGGCAGAAAATCTTGAAGCTGTAAAAGAGCTCGACCCTGTTGACCATGAGGTCATTAGACCTGCAGAAAATCCCTATTCAGAATCTGGTGGCATTGCAGTGCTGCGCGGCAACCTTGCGGTTGATGGATGCGTAGTCAAGCAATCAGCTGTTGCGCCAGAGATGATGCAACATCAAGGACCTGCGCGAGTCTTCGATTCTGAAGAAGCAGTTACAGAGGCAATTTTTGATGGCAAGATCAAAAAAGGTGACGTGGTAGTTGTGCGCTATGAGGGGCCAAAAGGCGGCCCTGGCATGAAAGAGATGCTCACTCCTACTGCCTCAATTAGTGGCATGGGTCTGGGCGAGCATGTCGCGCTTATAACGGACGGTCGTTTTTCTGGAGCAACTCGTGGTGCAGCTATAGGTCATGTAAGCCCAGAAGCGATGGAGGGTGGTACCATAGCCCTTGTAGAAGAGGGTGACCAGATTGCTATTGACATTGCGAACAGTAGCATTGAATTGCTGGCTTCAGATGAAGAGCTCGCAAAGCGTCGCGATGTGTGGACAGCTCCCGAGCCAAAAATCAAACATGGCTATCTGGCACGTTATGCAAAACTGGTAAGCTCTGCTGATAAAGGTGCGATTTTGCCATAGCCGTGGCTAGCTGAAAGATGATGGGTGATATGATTACGCTGGACAAAGTCTATCATGCTGTTGATGTCTTGAAGGATGTCGCCAGACGAACAGATTTGATTGATGCTCCAAATCTGGGTACAGATGCACAGCTTTATCTAAAGACGGAAAATTTGCAGCTGACGGGCAGCTTTAAGCTGCGTGGTGCATATTACAAAATCAGTCAGCTGACTGACGAGCAGAAAAAAGCAGGTATTATTGCCTGTTCTGCAGGCAATCATGCGCAAGGAGTTGCTCTTGCAGCAGCAGAGATGGATATTTCCTGCGTGATCTGCATGCCTGATGGTGCGCCTATCAGCAAAGTAGAGGCGACTAAAAAATTGGGTGCAGATGTAGTTGATGTCGTGCTTGTGCCTGGCACCTATGACGATGCCCACGCCCATGCTCTTGCTCTACAAAAAGAATCAGGAGCAACCTTCATTCATCCCTTTAACGATGATGCAGTGATAGAGGGACAAAGCACCATCGGACTTGAAATCTTAGAACAACTTGCAGATCTCGACGCAATCGTTGTTCCTGTTGGCGGCGGCGGTCTGATTGCAGGAATTGCCTATGTGATGAAACACCTCAAGCCAGATGTTAAGATTTATGGCGTGCAGGCAGAAAAGGCATCATGCATGTTTGAAAGCTTGGCATGTGGCGAGGTGGTAACTTTAGACACAGCTGCTACCTTTGCTGACGGAATTGCCGTAAAGACGCCAGGAGCAAAAACACTGGAGATGACACAGGAATATGTCGATGAGATTGTTACCGTAAGTGAGGATCAGATAGCAGCTGCAATACTGGCGCTGGTGGAAAAAGAAAAGCTCATCGCAGAGGGAGCAGGCGCAGCAAGTGTTGCGGCAGTTATGTTTGATAAGCTGCCCATCAAAGGAAAAAAAGTTGTCTGCATAGTATCGGGCGGCAATATTGATGTAAATATTCTGTCCCGCGTAATTACGCGCGGTCTTGTTACCGGTGGCAGAAATGCTACTTTGCAGATTGCGCTCGAAGATAAACCAGGACAACTGGTGGGCGTTAGCAGCATTATCTCGAAATGTGGGGGCAACGTCGTAAACGTTCGGTATTCAGGCTCTGATCCTAATATCGCGATTACAAGCTGCTATTTGACCATAGGTCTCGAGACCAGAGACTTTGAGCAGATCGAAGAAATCAAAGAAGCACTCACATCAGCGGGCTTTCATCTAGTTTCCGCCCGAAATGGTACATAGCAAGCAGAAACATTTTGATTAAATACTTGGGATCAAAAAGAACCCTAGTTCCTGTACTTGGAGCCATTGCACAGACTTCTCAAGCAAAGACTGCTCTGGACTTGTTTACAGGAACGACTCGTGTTGCACAAGAATACAAAAAGCAGGGACTTGAAGTTACGGCAGTAGATATTGCAAGCTATTCTAAGGTACTTGCACAGACCTATATCGAGACTGACGCGCGTGATATTGATATTGCAGAGCTAGAAAAGATCAAACAGTATCTGATGTCGCTTCCGGGACATGCAGGCTATTTCACAAAAGCATTTTGCGAGGACTCCCATTTCTTTCAGCCAAAAAACGGGATGCGTATTGACAGCATGCGCAATGCGATTGAGGAAGAATTTTCAGAACATCCCTTCTATCCTGTCTTGCTGACCACGCTGATGCTTGCAGCTGACAGAGTTGATTCAACGACTGGCGTGCAAATGGCATATCTTAAGCAGTGGGCTGCTCGTGCACATAATGACATAGAGTTGCGAATTCCTGAACTGTTGCCAGGAAAAGGACATGCTCGCCTAGGAGATGCGACAGAGCTCGCAAAAGAACTAGGACGCTTTGATCTAGCATACTTGGATCCACCCTATAATCAGCACCGTTATTACACGAACTATCACATTTGGGAGACCCTGGTACGCTGGGATGCTCCTGAATATTACGGAAAGGCATGCAAGCGGATTGACGCACGTGATGATGTTACAAAAAGCTCGTTCAATTCAAAAAGGGCAATGCCAGAGACATTCAGAGAAACAATTGAAAATGTTGATGCTGAAATCATGGTTATTTCTTACAATAATGAATCCTGGGTCAGTGCAGATGATATCAAAGAGTGGCTAAAGCAGATGGGTTACGGGCGTGTTGCAGTCTTTGATTATGACTTCAAGCGCTATGTGGGTGCGCAAATTGGCATTTTCAATTTCAGTGGTGAAAGAGTGGGGGATATAAGCCATACGCGCAATGTTGAGCACGTCATCATTGCTGGTCCAGAAGAAAAGATATCACGCATCGAGAGCGAGCTTGTAGCTTAGTGGGGCTAAGCAAAAACTACTTCCACTTGAACCGTTCCAGCTTGATTAAGAGTCGATGTTCGAGAATTCTTGCTAGATAAATTTGTCAATTGTGTCAATCGGCGTTTTTTTGATTGCAATGTATTGGGCTTGTCGGCACAATAGAAAAATGCAGGTATCGGTGGTGATACAATCCCCTGTCACCGATGATACGGTTGAGTAGAAAGTGCGACGGTAGAAACCATCGCACTTTCACTTGTTTATGCAGTGATTATCCTATTGAACTTTTGGCTGTTTAGGAGATTTGGTGGCAAGGAAATAGGCTCCTATACCGCAAATTATTAGTACAACAGCAGCTATAGCAGCTGGTATCCATGTGTCAAATATGCCGCCTCCGGTGTTAGTGACAGCATCATCTGCTTCCTCACCTGCATCAAGGTCATCATCTAAGAGCAGATCATCAGTGATTGGAACTATTCCTTCGTATCCGTCTTCCCCAGGAATAGGATCGAAGTCATTTATAGGCTCACCCATTTCACCTTCTGCACCATCCTCAGTGCGAAGCAGCTCATTATCTACACCTGCTTCAGGAGCGATTCTGCCGTCAGGATCCTCTGCGGCGGGGTCGTCAAAGACACTGCCTTCTTCTTCTGGATTTGCACCGGCAATGCTTATAATTTCTGGCATGCTAAATACGGGAACAACTGCCTGTATGGGGAGTAGACCAACCATCATGCACAGCGCGAGCGCGAGCACAAATATGCTGCCTCTTTGAATACTCATCTGTCTACCTCATTTCCAATGTAAGGATATAAACTAACGGACAAATTCTATCACGTTATATCTCCACAGAAAAGCGCAGGAGTGCTATACTGTTCAGTTGAAGTTTTACCTAAAACACATGAGAAAAGGAAGCAATCCAGATGGCAGTACCAAAGAGGAAAAAGGGACGCGCAAAGACAAATTCGCGTCGTGCGAACCATACGATTAGTGCAGAAAATACACAAGAATGTCCGCAATGTCACGAGGCGAAACTGCCCCATAGAGTATGTGGATTCTGCGGGTACTATAAGGGCAAAGAAATCATTGAGACTGAAGCCTAGATGTGAATTTTACAACTATTGCAGTTGATGCACTTGGTGGCGATTTTGCGCCGAGTGCTGTTTTGGACGGTGTTGCACTTGCATTGCAGCGCGATGCACACCTACGCGTTGCGCTTTGTGGTCCTGCAGACGTGGTAGAGCCTTTTGCTGCCAGTGCGTCTGCACAGGGACGTGTTAACGCTGTTGTCACCACAGAAGAAATTGCGATGGACGAGAGCGATCCAGCACGTGCAGTTCGCAATAAAAAGGATGCATCAATGGTGGTTGCTGCACGTCTAGTTAAAGAGGGTGTAGCACAGGGCTTCATTTCTGCAGGATCAACGGCAGCCTGTTTGGTCGCAGGGACATTAGTTGTAGGACGCATACGCGGAGTCCAGCGCCCAACACTTGCAGTCGTATTGCCTGGCAAGCGCCCAGTAGTGTTGGCAGACACTGGGGCAAATGCTGACTGCAAGCCAGAATATTTACTCCAGTTTGCGCAGATGGGACGCGCCTATTCCTCCTCTATTTTGGGCGTGGAAAATCCCAGTGTGGCATTACTTAATATTGGCTCTGAAGAGGGCAAGGGCTCTGAACTGGCAAAAGAAGCCCAAATCCTAATGCGCGAACAAACTGCTAATTTTATTGGCAATGTTGAAGGTCGCGACATCCTTGAGGGCAAGGCTGACGTTATTGTTACTGATGGATTTACAGGTAATGTGGTCTTGAAAACGCTTGAGGGATCACTAAGCTTTCTTTTGGGCAAGCTCAAAAGCATATTCATGTCAACGCCAATCACAAAGCTTGCGGCATTAACGCTCAAAGGAAAATTCCGTGAGCTCAAGCTGGAGCTTGACCCAGAGCAGTATGGTGCAGCTCCTTTGTTGGGAACGAAAGGATTGTGCCTGGTGGCACATGGGTCATCATCGCCAGAGGCTATTGCCAATGGAATTCTGGTTGGCGCAAAAGCCGTTCGCAATGATGTCATTGAAAAAATCACTATCGCTATTCAACAACACTCAATAGCAGCTAGTACGCAGACAAAAGAACAGGCAGAATAAACGGGCACCTTGACCATCGATATCGATGTGCGCCTACTTTAAGGAAAACAGCATGATTAATCAGCTACTCACTAATCGATTCTCACAAATGTTCAAAGTATTTACTGCAGTCTTTCTTTCGCTAGCACTGACAGCTGCGCTGATGATGGTTCCACCAACAGCAGCAGCTCTTCCTGAGGAGTCCGGTGATGCAACAGAGGTCGTACCGCTTGAGGCCATAACTTTTTTCTTGCGTCGTCTGGAAAGTACCTATGTCGCGTCAGTAAAAGGATATCTAGATCCAGAGATTGAGCTTCCTGTGACCGCTGAAATCGCTGTTCCTGCGGGATCAGAAATTATATGGATTGGTGAGCCATCTGGTGGCAGCATTGTACACGATCGCGATTTCGAAGACGCTCACACTGTTCGCACTGAAGGACAACTCGATATCTACACAGTGACACTGATTGAATATCCCAATGTGCAGATTGAGTATAGCCTGTTTGAAATGCCTGTAGCACCGCTTGGAGATGGTACTTATAGGGTTGTAATGGAATACACTCCGCTAACTGACCTTGTGGCATTGCGCATGATAACAAACTTGCCCCCTGGAAGTGTGCCACACGATGAGGGGATTGACTACTTTGGCGATACCGTGGATGGTGACCCACAATTCGGCTATATCATGTGGGATCCAGCGGGAATGGAGCTCATTGCTACCAGTGTCACTTATACGCCACCGCTTGGCATGGGAACACCTGTTGATAACAATCTTTTTGATGGCCTAATCGTTGTAATCGTAAGTATGCTTGTGGTGGCCATTATCGCGATAGGTGCTGTCCTTCTTGTAAAAAGACGCCAGCAGATTCAATAGGGGACACGGTAGGCAGATTGCAGCACGTTAAAACACAAGCGGCATTGGCGATACAGGGCGACACAGTCAAGCAGCTGAACAAGCAAAAAAGGGCAATCACGGTAATCATTACAGTATTTGCGCTAGTAGGGATGCTGTTGATGTTGCCAGAAGCTGTTGCCGCTACCCCCGAGCCCGAACAGGCAGAGCCTACGGCATCTGTAGTAGCAGATAGCATCATTCCCTTTGATGCTATGAGTTTTGTTCTGCATCGTGTAGATGCAGATAGCTATTTCGCGGCGATACGCGGACATCTAGATCCTGAGGTTGTGCTGCCAGCAACGGTTGAAATTGCGCTTCCCGCAGGAACAGAAATCATCTGGTTTGGCGAGGCATCTGACGATGGCATCGAATCCAGTCACACCTTTGAATATCCCTACGACGTTCGCACAGAATACAATCTGGACATCTACACAGTAACTCTCACGAGCTATCACAATGTGCAAATCGAATATAACCTGTTTATCAATCCCGCTGTGCAGCTGGAAAATGGAGACTATATTGTCATAATGGAGTACACTCCGCTGACAGATCTTACGGCGCTCAGCATGATAACAAACTTGCCCGTGGGCAGCACTGTACACGATGAAATCGACAGAACGGTTGAATTTCTTGGACCTAACGCACATGGCGAGTCACAGTTTGGTCAGATTTTCCACAACCCAGAAGCTTTGCAGCCCATTACTCTAAGCGTCACCTACAGTGTGACGACGGGGCAAGAGACTGTGTTGGACGGGCTAATGGTTGCCGCAGCAATACTTATAGGTATTGCACTTGTGACAATGATTGGCATAATCATTGCTAAGCGTCGTCAGCACCAGCAAGTCCTTTAATAATTGAATCGCAGTCCATGACCTGTCCAAATAGGTTCATGTTGACCAAAGACGCATCGTGCTGTGCTTTCGTAAGTGCGGAACAGATGTCAGATCCAAACACTACCTTGTAATCTCTATAATAGGCGTCACGCGCGGTAGATTCACAACATATATTTGTGACAGTGCCACAAATGATGAGCGTGTCCACTGCTGGACGTACTCTGCCATCTTCATCATTGCCGTGAGCATGGATATTGCGCAAAATCAGTTCAAGGTCTGTCTGGAAAAATGCACTATAGCGACGCTTTTGCAATACATAGTCGTTGTGTTGTGGAGCAAGATCTGAAACTACCTTGATGCCATCTGTGCCAGCGCGCATGCCCGCATCTTTTAGGTGAGGAAATGATGCAATTTCAAGGGGATTGTACACGGGATCAGTCTGATGAACAGTGTAGATAATGGGGATGTTCAGTTTACGACAGTTGTCAATAAGCTCCTTGATTTTAGGAATCTGCTTTTTCGCTTCTGGAACCTCCATGATTGCTCCGTTCAAAACGAAGTCATTTTGCATGTCGATTACGAGCAGTGTACACCTATTGCAATCAATCTTCCATTTTAAGTCCGACATACTGTGTACCCCTTATCTGTGCTTTATTTGCACGGAAATAGTAGTTATTGACCACAGCCAAAAATCACACTGAAAATCAACAAAAGATATATGCTATCTTACCGTCAGAGGGCTATGCAAAAATGTGACCTTTCTGTTATAATATGCAAGGTTATTAGCTCGGACAGTATTTTTTATATAAAATTCAAGGAAACCTTATTTAATGGAAACGATTCGACCGGTTCAGGCCGTTACACGCATTAAGGGCACGCTAGAAGAAATGAAGGGCGATTTTGTCTGCATAAAGGCAAATTTGGGGCGCTCAAAAATATTAGAGAGACATGGACGTATTACGCAGATTCACCCCTCACTATTTGTTCTCGAAGTTCATGAAAAGCGTAATCGCAAAACGCATGCATCTTACCAGTATGTTGACGTGTTAACGGGAGCCGTAGAAGTGCTGCATCACGAAACAAAGGAAACTCTCTTTCCCTGGGTTGAGTATTTGACTTAATTGGTACTTGCGGGACTGGATTTCTGACATGTCTGTTACCGTAATAACGTAAGCAATATTCATGATAGTCATCTCACCCGCAAAAATGAATCTGTCCCTTTCGATAGGGGCTGTTCGTGGTGATAGCTACCATTACGTTGATTCCTTTTTTCACCTGCTTGACCTGCATGATGAATTACATGTGACTTTTGCAGAAGAGTTTTCATTTACTTCAACGACCAATTTAGGTATTCCAGACGCAGACAATCTGGTTGTGCGGGCAGCGCACGGTATGGCAGATCTCTATGGGAGAGAATTGCCAGCCGTCACGCTCAAGCTACAAAAGCACATTCCTCATGGCGCAGGACTGGGCGGAGGCTCGTCAAATGCTGCGGCAACAATCTATGCGATCTCGCATTTGTGGGACATTTCTGCAGATGACCCACAGCATCTTAAATTGGCAGCACAGATAGGCTCTGACGTTCCTCTGTTTTTGGCTCCTACAACCGCAAGTGTTATGACAGGGCGAGGAGAGATACTTCAACAATCGCGCGATCCCATCAGTGGATTGCATGTCTTGATCGTTAAGCCGTCAGATACGCACAGTTCAACAGGCGCAGTGTACAAGGCATTCGACACCAATCCACAACCAGTCCACGATATTGATGTGTGGAAGAATAATCTTGAAGCTGCGGCAGTCCAAGTGTCCCCAGAAACAGGTAAGGTGCTGGAATTCCTTCGTGCTGATAAATGTGTGGACCTTGCTATGGTAGCAGGGTCGGGCAGTGCGTCCATTGCCTTATGCAATTCTGCCGATTGCATGCATCGCGTAGCACAAAAAGCACAAGAACAAGGCTGGTGGACTGCAGAAACAACAACCACAGATAAAGGTATTCATATCGTCCAGTAGCTGTTACTGAAAAATCTTTTCGCGCTATCGCTAACAGCCGTATAATAGACACCATGAAAAACGAAACAGGGAAAAATAAGAAATCCATAAATGATCTTGCCGTTGATGCCGTTGTGCTCGCAGGTGGCGATGGCAGTGTCATTGATCCAAATACTCCTGTAAAGGGCATGGTTCAGATTGCAGAAAAGCCTATGGTGCAATGGGTGCTTGAGGCTTTGGCAAAATCACAGATTGTACGTGACGTTGTTGTTGTGTTGCCAGCAGGCCCTGACAGCAGCGAGTGGGAGCATCTTGCCACCCATGTTGTGCGATCAGACGGACAAATATCTGAAAACATGGTTGCGGCTTTGGACATGCTCCCTCAAAGCGATTTGATTGTTACCGTGACTTCTGATATCCCGACGGTAAGCCCAGAGGCTATTGATGACCTGATAGTACAGACTGTTGAACGCGGTGCAGAACTTTCTTATCCCTTTGTTACTCAGGAAGTAATGCAGGCGACCTATCCTGGTGCGCAGCGCACCTTTATCAAAATTCGCGTGGGAAAAGTTACTGGTGGTAATGCAGCTGTCTTTAATCCAAAGCACCTACAGGTTTTGTATGACTTTGCTCAAGAATTGTTTGATGCGCGCAAAAGCCCCATGAAGCTTGCAAGTGTTGCAGGTATAAAGTTTGTAATAAAGTTGGCAATGGGCAGGCTTGACCTAGACGATGTCGAAGATCGTATAAAGTTGCTGACAGGTGTTACCAGCGCAGCAATCTTCAGTGATTATGCAAGCATTGGAGCAGATGTTGATAAGCCAGCTGATGTGGCAGTTGCACAGGCAAAGCTGACAAGCACAGAGTGAGTGGCGTGATATGGTTGTAGGGCTCGGAGTTGATATCGTAGAAATCGAGCGTATGCGTGCAGCACTTCAGCGCAGACCGCGCATGAAGCAGCGGCTTTTCTCTGAAGAGGAACAGTGGTACTGCGAGCACAAGGCACGTCCAGAAATCCATTATGCTTTGCGTTTTGCGGCAAAAGAAGCGGTTTTGAAGGCTTTGGGAACAGGTTTTCGAGGTATGAAATTCCTTGATGTCGAAGTTGCGCGCGATGAAAAAGGAAAACCTTATCCCAGACTCTATGGTGCAGCGGCAGAGTACGCCCAGCAAATGGGAATTGTCGAGATGCATCTATCACTTTCTTATACACAGACAACAGCGGTTGCATCTGCAGTGGCGCTAACTAATCAAGCAAGACCTGCACCAAAACCACAACCCAGTGCACGCGAAGAACTGGCGCGTGAATTCAAAGAACTACGCGCACTGCTTGATGAAGGTGATGGGGTTGGCAGTGATATTGATAAGGGCAATTCTGGCAAAGCTCCAGAAGAGGCAGACAGTGATATTGGCAACAGTAGCGTACGCTCTGCCGAACCCAGCGAGGACAAGGACAGTCTATGACAAGCCACCGTCATGCATGGCTCGACATTGATCTCGATGCCATCCGCGAAAACGTAACAACATTCCGCCGCTATCTTGCAGATAGTGCAAGCCAGGTGGCATCTGCACAAAGGATTGTGGTGCGAACGCCAAAGTTTATGGCAGTCGCAAAAGCTGATGCCTACGGTCACGGCGCTCCTGCCGTAGCACAGGCAGCAGTACAAGCAGGTGCTGACTGGGTAGGTGTTGCAACAGTTGATGAAGCTCTTGAATTGCGCACTGCAGGGATCACAGTACCAATCCTATTACTTTCAGAACCTCCAGAAACAGCACTCCCTGAACTGCTCGAAGCAAATATCACCTGCACTGTTGCGAGCATTGACTTTCTGCAGACTCTTGCCGGCTACGGAATGTTGGGGCAGAAAGAAGTTGTCTATCACTTGAAGGTCGATACGGGCATGAATCGTATTGGCGTTCCCGCAGAGCAGGCAGTGACAATTGTGCGCGAGGCAGCCAACTTGCAAAATATGCGAATGGGCGGCATCTTTACTCACTTTGCTACAGCAGATGTAGCAGGCGACTGGGATGCGCGCCAGCAGTTCGAGACATTTCAGGGCATTGTGCGTAGACTGACTGACATGAACTTGCGTCCGCAGCTGGTACATGCCTGCAATAGTGCGGCAACTCTCCTAAGGCCTGAAGCCTTCTTTGACATGGTGCGCGTTGGCATTAGCTTATACGGGATACATCCATCAGATGACACACGCAACGTCTTAGATCTGGTTCCAGCACTCAGTGTACGTGCCTGTGCATCTCTTGTTAAACCTGTTGGCATGGGTGATGGAGTGGGCTATGGCTTTACCTGGCGTGCCCATAGAGCTATGCAGGTTATCACCCTGCCATTGGGCTATGCAGATGGTATGCCGCGCTTGTGCTCAAACAAGATTGACATCCTGTGCGACAGAACAGGAAAGCGCATCGAACAGGTCGGTAATATTTGTATGGATCAAATGATGGCAGCAGCAAATACCAGTATGGATCTAGAAAAGGGAGACGAATTTGTCCTGATAGGTGCGCCTAGGCGCAGCAGCGATGTTGTCAGTGTTCGCAAGCTTGCAAATGCCAAAGGAAGCAGAACCCTGCGAAAAACAGACGGCTATATTTCTGTTGATGAGGTTGCCCAGCAAGCGCAAACTATCTCTTATGAAGTTCTTTGTGGGTTAGGTCAGCGGCTTGAGCGAGTCTACCGTAATGTGTAGTGCTCAATCGGCAGAGAACGTCCATTCTTGTCAGAATACCCCTGCACCCGATGTTTCATGCTCTGGTTCTGATAAGGCATTGCCTACACGTATTCAAGATAAATTTGCGCAACTTGCAAGTAAGTGCCGAAAGTGCGAATTGCACAAAACGCGCACACAAGTTGTGTGGGGCAGTGGCTCTGATGCGGCTCGCATAGTTTTCATTGGTGAGGCTCCAGGACGGACAGAAGATGAAGGGGGACAACCTTTTATAGGTGCAGCAGGCAAAGTTCTTGACGAGCTTCTTGCAGCAGCAGATCTCAAACGTGATGATATCTACATCACCAATGTCGTTAAATGTCGTCCTCCCAAAAATCGTAATCCAATGCCTGCAGAAATTGATGTTTGCAGCAAGTATCTAAAGACGCAAATACCAGCGATAGGACCGTCTGTCATTGTGACTCTGGGAACCTTTGCAACACGGTATGTGCTGCAGAGGAAGGATAGCATGGCAGCATTGCAGGGTCGTCTCTATCAATCCAAAGATTATCTTATTCTTCCCCTGTATCATCCCGCGGCAACCATTTATGACAGAACAAAGCGCGAGCCATTCCTTGCAGCTGCTCCACTGTTAAAGAAGCTGCTTGCAGAAGAAAGCGCAGACGATTCTGCGGAAGGGACTGCTTCCAATCATTTGTCCAATCATTCGCCTTCGCAGGAAAACACATAGACAGAGAAACGATAACGGTGTCCCCACTGCATTCTTTGCCGCACATAGAAAGTTCATCTGCTGCTCAAACGATTGACGTGGGTCACGAATTGGGAAAATGCCTTCAGCCAGGTGATGTCATTATACTGTCAGGTGATTTGGGGGCAGGAAAAACAAAACTTGCATCGGCACTCGCGCAAGGACTGGGCATTACCGAGTCTGTTACCAGTCCTACGTTTGCAATCATGAAGCAGTACACTGCAGGTAGAATCCCACTTAATCATCTGGATTTGTATCGCCTCGATGCTGCAGAGCAACTGGATGACCTTGATTTTTGGGACATAGTTGCACCAGATGCAGGTGAAGTAGTGCTAATCGAATGGGGCGACATGTTCAAAAAGGTAGTCGCTTGTGCTGACCTGCAAGTTGTTCTGCAGATTACGGGCACAGACTCACGAACAATCGAATTGCTTTCATTAAGTGAACGTGGCACTGAACTGGCAACGCAAGTGCAAAGTAGATTGCAGCAATGAAGTATCTGCTGGCTTTTGATACATCAGGTGACGAGATCATCCTTGTTGCTGCACAGCTACTGGTAGGTGGCAGTACTGGCAAAGTGTTGATAGAATCGTCATTGCAGGCAAAGCGTGCGGCAAACACGCAACTGCTGACTCTGATTGATGCAGCACTTGCTTCAGCAGATATCACACGCGATCAGTTAGGAGCAATAGCTGTTGGCACAACACTTGGTTCATACACTGGCGTGCGCATTGGAGTGGCAGCAGCAAAGGGCATCGCTCAGGCATTGGCCATTCCGCTCTACGGACTCGAACTTGATCCAGGAAACTTGAATCCTCAACAGCTTCTGAGTAACTTTACACAGGCACAGGCTTTCCAGTCAGGATATCCATCAGCAGTGCTGCCACAGTACACCAGAATGTCTTATGCAGAAGAAGCCGAGCAAAAGCAACATCCTCAGCGATATCCAGCAGACGATGCACACATTACCATCCCGTTTCATTCAGAACAAGACCCTATCATTCCTGAACGTAGCGAAGAATCTTCTGCACCTCAACATCCTCAACTCCTTCTAGGAATCGAAACATCCTGTGATGAAACTGCAGTTGCGCTTATGTCGGGCACAGATTTGCTGAGCAATGTCATTGCATCCCAAGTAGTATTTCATGCACGTTTTGGTGGAGTAGTTCCAGAAATCGCCAGTCGCAAACACAGTGAGGCAATCGTTGCCACTGTTGATGAGGCAATTCGTCAGGCAGGAGTATCGCTTACAGATCTCACGGGCATTGCGGTAACTGACAGGCCAGGTCTAATTGGTGCCCTTGTGGTAGGTCATGCCTACGCAAAAGCTCTGGGCTGGGCATTGCAAATTCCTGTCTATGGAATAAACCACCTTGAAGGCCACCTTTACGCTTGTGCTCTCGATGGCACTGATCTTCCAGTACCGCATGTCACGCTTATCGTATCGGGCGGTCATACTACATTGGTGCACTGTCCGCGACCTTTCGAGTATGAAACGATGGGTGAAACGCTTGACGATGCAGCAGGTGAGGCCTTTGACAAAGTTGCAAAGGTGTTGGGATTGGGCTATCCAGGTGGACCCATTCTGTCGAAGCTTGCAGAGAGTGGTAACCCACATGCCATCGACTTTCCTCGTGCAATGCTGCACAGCAAGGACTATGCCTTTTCGCTTTCTGGTCTCAAAACTGCAGTTATAACCTACATTCGCGAAGCAGAACAAGCCGGACAGGCACTTAACATTCCTGATATCGCAGCGTCCTTTCAGCAGGCAGTCGTTGACGTGCAAGTGGCAAAAGCCGTTCGTGCGGTTCAGGAAACAGATGTCAAGCACTTCATCCTTGCAGGTGGGGTAGCAGCCAATAAGGTTCTGCGCACAGCTCTTACAGAAGCATTGGCAGACATAGATGTTGAAGTGCTCATCTCGCCCCTCGAGTATTGCGGTGATAATGCTGCCATGATTGTGCGTGCGGCAGTAGCTCGTCTACAAACCAATGAACTTGCCTGCAAAACACCATCAGCAGAATATGCGTTAAACAGCTACCTACAACCTCTTCCTTTAACAGCAGATGCAAGTTCAACAGGCTCTCTTGATACGTCTCTTTAGAAAGGATGCGGTAATGAACATACTGGAAAAACTTGTAAGAATCGAAAACCAAATGCAGGAAATACTCGCGCGGCAGAGCGTGTCCATGCCAGCTACTGCAATTGTGCTGGGAAGTGGACTTGGGGATGTTGCTGATGCTATTGAAGACCCTCTTGTCGTTTCTTATGGTGACCTTGAAGGCTTTCCTGTGTCAACGGCGCCTGGTCATAAAGGACGTTTTGTGATTGGCGACCTAGGTGGTACTCCTGTAGTAATCATGCAGGGACGTGTTCATTATTACGAGGGTTATCCCATGTCAGATGTCGTATTGCCTGTCCGCCTGCTTGCAAGATTGAGCGTACGCAACTTTGTTCTAACGAACGCTGTAGGTGGTCTTGCTGATGGCATGCGAGAAGGCGACTTAATGCTTATTACCGACCACATTTCAACCTTTGTGCCTTCACCATTGATTGGGCCAAATATTGATGAGCTGGGCACACGCTTTCCTGATATGACCCATGTTTATGACGCTGATCTGCAAGACACCTTTCGCAACGCGGCAGATAAGCTAGGTATACAGCTGCGCGAGGGAGTATATGCCCAATTTACAGGACCCCAGTTTGAGACTCCAACAGAAATTCAATCAATGAAGAATCTTGGCATCGATGTTGTGGGCATGAGTACCGTGGTAGAGGCGATAGCACTGCGCCATATGGGGATCAGAGTCAGTGGTGTTAGCTGCGTTACTAACCTCGCAGCAGGCATTAGCGAGGAACTGCTTTGTGGCAGCGATGTGGTAGATGTTGGGATAGAGGTAGGGCCTACTATGACCGCACTACTTAAAAGTGCAGTGCAACACTTCTAAGTAGTGGTACTGTTGGCACCCTAGGGCACACCGTAGAGCAATTCTGTGCCTGAACCCTGTGTTCACGTATGAGTTAAATACGCTGCGCGCAAGAACCAGATACAGGATTTCCCTACAGCGCACCCTAAGGCGCCTATCATTTTTTGATTGGACTATAGGAGAAAATGCAGCGATGAGGGCAATAGTTTATGACGGCATACGTACGCACTTTGATGACAGCTATCCGCGTCCAGTTCCTGTGGCAGGCGAGGCGTTGATTAAGGTTACGCTTGCTGCACTGTGCAATACTGATCGTGAAATCATGCATGGCTATGTGCCTGGCTTTAATGCCGTTATGGGACATGAGTTCACGGGCATAGTCGAATCTGTAGAGGAAAGTGAGGGCAGCAGCTCTTCTCCATTCCTGAGTGAAGCGAAGGATCTTACGTGTTCCAGCGAAATGCATCTGCCAGGATTAAATCCTCTAAATCCAAGGGACCTTATTGGTAAGCGTGTCGTAGGTGAAATCAACTGCAGCTGCTTCGATTCAAGTTGTCCATATTGTTCAACCAATAGGTCATCACACTGTCCGCAACGTACTGTAGCAGGCATCCACAATCGTGACGGCTGTTTCGCAGACTACATCACGCTACCCATGCGCCTACTGCATATTATTCCAGACGACTTACCCGACAAAGCAGCAATCTTTGCAGAACCTCTTGCAGCGGCTATTCGAATAGTCGAGCAATCTCAGATCCTTCCACAGCAATCAGTGGCGCTAGTGGGGGACGGACGCCTGGCTTACATGATTGGACAAATCATAGCCTTAACAGGTGCACCGCTTACCGTATTTGGTCGTCACACAGAAAAGCTTGTTCTGTATGAGCCTTTTGCCCAGACTCGACTGCTTGAGAAAACCGCAGTGGGAGAGCAGAGTGCGTCCATTGATGCGAAAGATATGCGTGGCTATGAAGTTGTCATAGATGCAACAGGTAGCCCCAGCGGACTGGATGCTGCAATCGCGCTAACAAGGTCAGGCGGTCTACTGGTAATGAAATCAACATATGCATCAAAAGTTGAAATCGATATGAGCGAGATTGTCGTACGAGAAATAACCATACGTGGTAGCCGCTGCGGTCCCTTTGCCCCAGCTCTTCGCTATCTTGAAAGAGGCCTCATAGCCTTGCCGCCCGTAGAGCTATTCAATCCGCAAGACTTTGAATCAGCATTTGAATCTGCAGCCTTCAAGGCTGCTTTTGACTTTACTGCTTTCTAGAAGGAGTGCGTCCACAAATAAGACTACGATAATTGCTTGTGCAATAACGTATTAATTCAGTTGCGGTAAGGGTTTATTCGTCACCCAAGCAATACCTATTGCAGGACCTACGTGAGTACCGATTACGGGTGGAACAGGCATAACAGGAATTTCTGGATCGCTCAATAACCCATCAAGCAATGGTCTGATTGTTGTCTCTGTCCACTCTTCTGCACGTACGACATCTGCGATGTTGTGAACGCAGGCTGATTTAAGCCCTCCAAATTTTTCACTATCGTCCATCATAATATTTTTAATGCTGTCCATCGCACGAGGCAAGGTACGTACTTTTGCATACGTGTGAACGGTACCATCTTTTTTATCAGGCCCCAATACGGGAACCAGCTTCAATGCAGTCCCAAGCAAAGCACTTGCACGCCCAATTCGCCCACCACGACGCAGATGTTCCAATGATTGTGGGGCAAAAACAAAACGTGTGCAAGAAGAAGTATACTTTGCCAGTTCTGTGCAAGTCTCAAGATTGGCACCTGCTGCTGCAGCTTTTGCAGCAGCAAGAACGGGATATGCCAGTGCGCGACCATTAGAAGTGCTATCAACTATTGATATGCGACCTGCCACATCTGGACGATCCGCTTTGATTTGACGTGCCATCATGCGCGCACCTTCATAGGTTCCAGAAAGTCCACTGGCAGTAAATATCGCAAGAACGTCGTCGCCTGCATTGAGCACCTCATTAAAAGCGTCAAGAAAACTTGCAGGTGTTGGCTGTGCTGAAGTTGGCAGTGCATCAAGGTCATTAAGCGTTAAATAGTATGCGTCTGTGTCAATTTCAATCTCGGGGGTTGCTGCGCCGTCACTAACTAAAAAGAGTGTGACAACCTTTATATTGTTATCGGTGATTTCCTCTGTGGTGAGGCTTGCAGTAGAGTCGGTAACAATTTTGACTGCCATGGCTTAGCTCCTTGTCTTCTAAATCCCCTCTATGATTAACGACCTGGCTGATTAAAAATTTTCCAAGGAATACAGCGTCCCTTTACTGGCGAACTTACTTTATGACGCTCTAACACAAGTCTAGTATACAATTAGCATATTCGTCCATCGAGCTTTTATCTTCCATCGGGAATGATACCGAGGATTTGGTGTGGCAAAGCTAGTAATCACTGTCTGAAGTGGAATCTGTAACGATGGCAATGCCAGATGAGGTTCCGAGCCTGGTGGCTCCAGCCTCTATCATGGCGACAGCGGTATCAAAGTCACGTATCCCACCTGAGGCCTTTACTCCCATAGGGTCACCAACATTTGATATGCCACGCCTGTGTTGATGCATTAGCTTTACAGCATGGATGCTCGCTCCGCTTTTTTCGCCCTTTAACATGCTCGTAGAAGTCTTAACGTAGTCTGCTCCAAATTTCCAGCAGAGTTCGCAGGCACGAACAGTCTCTGCATCGCTCAGCAGAGCAGTCTCGAGGATTACTTTGAGCGTTGCACCTGCAGCGTGTGCAGCATCTGCGAGCGGGGCGATATCGTCCTGCAGTGTTTGCACGTCGTTTGCCTTGAGAGCTGCGACATTAATAACTGTGTCAAGCTCATCTGCGCCATTAGCAAGTGCAAGTTGTGCTTCTTGTAGCTTAACTTCTGCCATGTGAGCACCCGTAGGAAAACCTATTACAGTACATGTTTTCACACGGCTTTCACGCAGCAAATCAGATGCAAGTTTTACCCAGATTGGATTAATGCAAACCGCGGCAAAGCCATGTTCGATAGCTTCTGCGCAAAGCAGGCGGATGTCGCTCTCGCTAGCATCTACTGCCAGATTTGTATGGTCTATGTATTTTGCTAAATTCATATTTACCTCTTTGACTTGTCATATATCTCACCCAAAGCTCGGGGCATCTTATTCTTTTTGCCAAATATTGCTAGTAGCAATAGTGTAACGACAAAGGGTGCGGTCATCGCAAGATCAATTACGGCAGCTCCTGCATCAAAGACAGGTAACAGTTGAAAGGCGGCACTGCGTGTCAGCCCAAAGATTAAACAGGCTGCAAAGGTGGGCACAATCCTCCAATTGCCAAAAATCAGTGCAGCGATAGCAAGAAAGCCAAAGCCCATGTAGATTGCAGGCGAAAAGTTGGTTGAAATCGAATAGGCAAAACTCATGCCACCAATTCCAGCAAGAGCTCCTGAAATAGCGACAGCAGTGAAGCGAACGCGTGCAACATTAATACCAGCAGCATCCAGTGCTTGCGGGTTGTCACCAGCAGCACGTACATGTAGACCAAATCGAGTCTTGTACAGCAGATACCAGGCAAAAGCAGCGACTATCAAGATAATGAATATAAAGGGATAGACGCGGGTAAAGGCTGCTCCTAGAATGGGAATTTCCATTAAGTAAGGAATGTCCCATCTTGGTGATGTTTGCAGCATGAACCGCTCAGAGGCCTGACCAAAAATATTTGCATTAATGGTTGAAGTGAGAAAACCAGTAAGTGCTACAGATAAAATATTGATAACAACACCACTGATGACCTGATTGGCCATGAATTTGATGCATAGAGCAGCATGAAGCATTGCAAATATGGCGCCTCCCAGTGCCGCAAGGACAAAGCTTAGGTACATGGGAACATCAGAGGTTACTGCAAAAAGACTTACGGTGGACGCCACAAATAGCGCACCAGTAAAAGCGCCAAAACCCAACAGCCCTTCAAGGGCAAGGTTGACAATGCCACTGCGCTCAGAATAGATACCTCCAATTGCAATGATGAGCAGTGGCAGGGCAAAACTTAGCCCGTCAACGATGATGGCAGAATAATTAATGGCAGCAAAATTCATGATGCATCACCGCCCTTCAAGTTTTCATCATCTGCAAAAGAGCGCTTTTTGTTATCAAGCCATGCGCGCAAGAAACCTCCGCAGGCAGTGAACAGCAGTATCAAGCCTGTAATGACAGATGCAACTTCGTGACGGACACCAGCAACAGAGCCCATATAAACTGCGCCGCTGGACAAGGTTGCAATCAGGGTTGCTGCTAAAATTGCACCTAGGGGATGCACAACGCCTAAAAAGGCAACTGCAATCGAATCAAATCCTAAAGCGGGCAAGACATCAGGAGTCATTGCTGGGACGTTTGCCAGATAATGCGTGACGCCAGCAAGTCCGCCCATTGCGCCAGAAAGCGCCATGGCAAATACTATCGTTGGTCCAATCTTGATACCTGCATATTGTGCGGCCTTTGGACTTTTGCCTACGGCACTCATTTCAAATCCCTGTTTAGTTTTTGTCAAGAATAACCACAGGATAAAAGACATGGCAATTGCCACTAAAAAGCCAACAGGCAGACGCGCAGCAACTTCTCCAAATTGGACAGGCTCTGTTAAAAGACGTGCTTCAGCACTGGCAGCATTCATGTTTCGCGAGGCATGATTTAGGTGATTTGCTTTAATTAGATAGCTAGCCACATGGATGAATATATTATTCAGCATGATGGAAGATACGACTTCATGGATGTTAAAGCGGTGCTTTAAAAATCCTATGAGAGCTCCTGCAAGTGCTCCTGCAATAGCACCTACTACTAGTACAAGCGGACGTGCGATTAGGGCTGGTAAATCGCTGTAGCCAACCAGAACAGTGGCTGCAAATCCAGCAACAACCATCTGCCCTGCAATACCTATGTTGAATAGTCCTGCGCGCATGGCCACAACAAAACCTAGTGCTCCAAACAGTAGGGGAGTCAGACTAATGCTTAGGCTAATCAGGTCAGTCAGCTGAGACTGTCCACCACCATAGCTAGGCTTTGGAATCCAGCCAGCACCTGCGAGGATGCCGGTAAAGACGTTAAGAGGATTGCTGCCAAGCATTAGGACCAGAATTGAAATGGCTACCAATGAGAGTGCAATAGCAAGTAGGGGAATGGTAAGAGATTGCCAACGCTCGTTGCCAAAGCCCCTTATGAGACCCTTTGTCAGGGTGCGAGTGGCAGCATCGAGTGCTCTGTTCAATTCTTGCAGGACGTTTCGATCCTTGTCGCGCCGCCTACGCTTCTGCTCGCTTTGCTCTTGCAGTTTCTCAAGGCGCTGTTCTTCGGGGGACATCTTAGACTGTTTAGTCATTTGCTGTCACCCCCATCATATATTCGCCCACTTTAGTCATGCTGAGATCTGTTGCAGGTGCAACTTCAAGCATCTTGCCTGCGTACATGACACCAATGGTATCTGCTAAGTCCATCACTTCATCTAATTCGAGTGATATCAGCAGGATTGCTTTTCCTTTATCGCGCTCATCAAGAATGCGCTTGCGAATCGACATGATGGCTCCAATGTCCAGACCACGTGTGGGCTGGACAAAGATAAGCAGATCAGCATCTTGTTCAATTTCACGTCCCACAATTGCTTTTTGCTGATTGCCACCACTCATGCCGCGAACGGGAGTTTTTGCACCTCGGGCACACCTAATGTCAAAATCTGCGATTAGTTTATCTGCATGATCGCTAAATGCTTTCTGGTTGAGTAGTGAGGTTTTGCAATAGGGCGTCTGATAGTATGACCGCAAGGCAAGATTTTGATCAAGGGCAAAATCTAAAATTAATCCAACTGACTGACGATCCTCTGGAATGTAGGCAATGCCAGACTCTGTGTGTTTGCGCACATTCAATTTTGCCAAGTCCTGTTCTTTCAGCATCACTTTGCCCCGCTTGGGCCTTACAAGTCCTGCTATGGTGTCTGCAAGTTCCACTTGTCCGCTGCCACTGACTCCGGCAACTGCAAAAATTTCTCCTGCGCGCACCTCAAAGCTGACATCGTCAACTCGTGGAAAGCCAGTGCTGTCCTCAACGCGTAAATTCTGCACGGATAAAACAGTTTCTTCAATTTGCTTAGATGGTCGCTTTGCACTGAACTCGATGTCACGTCCCACCATTTTTGCTGCCATTTTGGCAGGACTGGTGTCTTTTATGTGGCTGACATCAACGAGTTTGCCGCCTGCCAAAATGGCACAGCGGTCACAGACTTGCATGACCTCATCCAGCTTGTGAGTGATAAAGATGACGGTCTTGCCTTGACTGCGCAGATTATCGATAACGGTGAGGAGACTCTCGATTTCCTGTGGGGTGAGCATCGCGGTAGGTTCGTCAAAAATAAGCAATTCTGCATCACGATAGAGCATCTTCAGAATTTCGACACGTTGTTGGGTAGATACACCAATTTTACTGATTGTGGCACGTGGATCAACTTCTAGTCCGTAGTCTTTTGACAGTTGCTCTATGCGATCTTCTGCGCTCTTAATGTCCACGTAAGGAAAGACGCCGAGTGCGCGCTTCTTAGGCTCATCGCCCAAGATGATGTTTTGGGCAACTGTGTAATTGCTGATAAGCTTAAAGTGTTGGTGAACCATGCCAATATCTAAGGCAACTGCCTTGTTGGGGGAATCGATATGCACTTTTTTTCCGCGCATGAATATTTGACCTTCATCTGGCTGATATAGTCCAAAAATCATTGATGCAAGGGTAGACTTACCTGCACCATTTTCACCCAGTATGGCATAGATTTCGCCCTGCTCAATTTCGAGGCTTATAGCATCACAGGCAGTAATGCCTGGAAAGTGCTTTGTGACATTTCTCAGCTCTAAAAGTATTTCTTTGTGCTGTTCGTTATGTGACACAGATATTGCTCCCCCTACAGCTTAGTTGAGCCAGTAACTTCCGCATGGCAACACACCAAATAACACGCAATGAAAAAGGCGACACCCTATAGATGTCGCCTTAATTTTAGCACTTCTTAAGGTGCCTAACGATTAGAGACCAGGGAAATCTGTCGGGTCAATCTCGTTAAAGTTTGAAGCAGGAACAATGGTACCAGCTTTCACGGCATCAAATGCATCATTGATAGCGTCAATAGTTGCTGCATCTAGCTGCTGTGAACCGTCATAAGTTACGAGGCCTGTTGAATCCTCTGCAGCAGTCAAGACGTAGTTGCCACCCATAAAGGCATCATTAGCGATGTCGCTCAATACGCGCACTACATTGATGTCGATAACTTTGAGCGCGCTGGTTAGCACGATGTTGCGGTCACCGTCTTCACCCAGATGCCACTGGTCAACGTCACAACCAATAACCCACACATCGGTAGTTTCTTTTGCAGCAGTAAACGCTCCATTTCCAGAGCCACCAGCTGCAACAAATAGAACATCTACATCTGCAGCAATCAGAGCTTCTGCAACAACTTTGCCCTGTGCTTCGTCGTTGAAGGCCCCTACGTAGTTGCCTGCAATGTCAACGCCGCGGACATCGGTACCACCAAATTGTGAAAGATTAACAATCTCGGCATTTGCGTCTAGGTTAGAATTTGCGTATTCAACACCACTGATGAAGCCAAAGTGGTAGTTAACTACAGGAGGAATTGCCATGCCTCCAATAAAGCCAACCTTGCCTGTTTCTGTTTCCATGGCAGCAGCAATTCCTGCGAGGAAGCCACTCTCTTGCTCGGCGAACTGCATTGCGTATACGTTGTCGAGTACAACGGGATCATCTCCACCTTCTGGATCAGCAGGGAAAATGTCAATCAAGATGAAATAGGTGTCAGGATTGTTTTGAGCAACTTCTGTGATTCCTGCAAATTGGAATCCAGCAAGTACTGCAACGTCGTAGTCAGCAACAACCTGCCCAACTGCAGCTACGGCATTATCCATATCTGGTTCTAGAACATGATGTACTGTTGAGTCGGGGTTCATCGAGATAAAATCTTGAATGCCCTCATAAGCAGTCTGGTTAAACGATCCGTCATCTACGCCAGATGGACTGGTAACGATAACAATGTTTAAAGCCTCTGCTGCAGGTGCAGCGGTATCTTCTCCGTTGGTATCACCATTTGTGTCGTCGCCACAAGCAACAAGACCCAAGGTGAGTACCAGTGCAAATGCGATTAGCAGCACTTTCTTCCAGTTCATACAAATCCTCCTTACGCATCAATGCGCATCTTTAATTGCACCAGACCTTTTCTGGTGCAAATCGTTAATTAGATTGTAGCGCACTGGACACAAAAACAGGGAAATTTGCTATAACAATTTTTGAGATTAGAGGCTACGCTTGAGCATGCTGTACTAGCTGTGGATTTAATCGCGTCCTGACAATTTTTATGCGCTGCTTAATCACCGCTTCATTCAAAATTAACCTTCTTTTCATCAGTTTTTAATAAGAAGGCATACCTTACCAAACATTGATATCAAGTGTCATCCATCGTTACCTGAACAGAACCCTCGTTGATGAGGATGCCGTTCGCCATGCTGTTCGCATACTAAAGGATTAGGCTGGCCACCAGGAATTTGCTGCTGCCTCACGCTCAATTGTGGTTGACGGTCCATGTCCAGGATATACTTTTGTCTGTGGATCAAGTTCGTGTGCGATTCGCTCAATCGAGGCTTCCATGTCTTCTGGACTGCCTCCCAAAAGATCAGTGCGTCCAATATCGCGAGCAAACAAGGTATCTCCGCTAAAGTAGTGTTTTTGGTCAGGCTCTGACGGGTCATAAATCAAATAGCCAACACTTCCCTGTGTGTGACCCGGTGTCAACATGACCTCGACACGCAAGCCTGCAAGGTCAAGCACATCACCATCATTTACCTGAAAATCAATACGTGGCACTTCGACCTTAATCCCGTAGCGCTCTTCGATGTCTGCGACTAATTGCGGGCAAGTGGCAAGCTCTGCTTCAGACATATACAAATAGGAACTGGTTTCGTCAGCAACTTCGTCGGCAGCACCTATGTGATCAAAATGACCATGTGTAAGCAGTACCGCAGCAACAGGACGCTCGTTTACTGCAGCAAGAATCTTGTCAGCCTCTGATCCGGGATCAACAACAATTAGTAGGTTGCGTCCATCACTGTCAGATACACCTTCAATTATCCAGGTATTTGTTCGCAGTTCTCCCACAACAACTCTATTCACTTTCATTGTGCACTCCTTCTTGCCACTTAAGAATTACTTAAGATTGTATCCAGGGATTTCGAGGAACATCCTCATCATTGTCGCTACTGCTATTGTCACTGTCATTCGCGTCAGCAATGGGATGTTTAAAGCTGTTTGCTGTTGGTGGCGCAACAATTGCCGCAACAGGTTCAGGTGGTGGTTCAATTTCAGATATTGGTTGCGTTTGCCTAAATAGCAGTATAGTACTTCCGACCAAAATAATTGTGCCCCCTGCAATGGACAGTATGAGTATCTGCAAGGTATCACCTGTGAGCCATACCATAGTAAAGCTGGTGGCGTTTACTCCTACATGTGTCAGGATGGAGGCATATACGCTACGCGTTCGCAAAGCAACCCAAGCAAAAATGAGCCCTAACAGCGTTGCTATCAGTATCCATGCGGCTGTTCCGTGCAGTACACCAAAAACAACTGAGCTGAATACTATAGAAGGTCCTAATGATACGGTGCGGCGCAATTCGTTCATCATGAAGCCACGAAAGATGATTTCTTCTGCGATTGGAACAATGGTAGAGGCAGCAATCGCCATGAATATAGATCCCATAAGCATTGCCTGCGCCTCAATGGTAGCGGGATCGTTCAAAAACTCAAGTCCAGGAAGTGCAAGGACTGAATTAAATGATAGAGATAATCCAATACCCAGCATCAGTGAAAAAAGTAAAACGGTGGGTCTTGCTGGATTAAGTCCAGCAAATTTGCGCAGACTGAAGCCACGCTTTTTTACTATGAAAGCACAAATAAGTACCGCTGCAGTAAAGCCAACGATTGTTATCCATGGAAGAGCTAAAGGCAATTGGGTTTCGAATGTGTGTGCCATGAATTCGGTCATAGCAGATTCGTCAGCTAAATCTAAAGTTTCTGCAGATGCGGCACGCACTGCACGGTTAGTAACGATGGATCCCATTATCATAAGTCCTGCAATTATCTGTGCGACCATAAAGATGATTACATATACAAGCGTAAAGAGTAGTGCAGAGCGAAGTCGAGGTCTATTCATGTTTGGTTCTATGCCTTGCGGTGTACCGTCTGCCAAAACTTCCTCCAACTTGCTTGTATGTGGATTATTCAAATTTCCTTCTAGTAAATGGTACTATATTGCCTACCTTATTTGCGTGAGGGCATTTCTGTCATTCTGACACCATTATTTGTCGATTTTGCGAGTGATATTGTTTTTGTAACAGCCAATGTTGTATACTGGTGAGCAGCAATATCAGCTTTAGGCCTAGCAGTAGGTCTAGAGTTGCGTTTGATGTGAGCTTGGTATTCGCGATTTAGTGCATGTATATGTAGTAGCGTGGAGCAAGGTGAGGAGACTTCACAAGATGGCAAAGCCTGTAAAGACACCGCGTGTTAGCGGACGTGTTTCTAAAAGATCTAAGTTTGTGCTACTTATCGTAGCTGTTTTACTTCTCGCACTACCCCTATTTGCCGCGGCAAATTCTGATGCATTGCAATCTGTTATTGTGCAGGCGCAACAGTCAGTTCAGACACAGACACAGCTGCCAGTAGATATTGTTCCTGCAGTTTATGATGAACCTGTACCGCTTGAGTCAGGCATTGTCGCACTAAGTGCAAGTTTGGGTGCAAGTGTAGAGCCTGCAGGTACCAACATTCCAGTAAATAGATCCACAATAGTTGTTACATTTAGCGAGGCAGTTAATCCAGCAGTAGCAGGAACAGTTACCCTAAATGGCACAGCACTTGCAGGTGGAGTTTGGTCAGCAGGCAATACGGTTCGTACTTTCACTTTGCCAAATATAGCTACTGGACGTACGCTTGACTACAGAACTCGCTATGATGTAGTGGTGAGCGGATTTGAAGCTGCCGGTGGCGGAACTATGGAGCGCAATGCTACAGGTGCCTTTGTTACCGTTATGGGAGACACTGCAGACCTCGTAATAAGCAAAGCTCTCGTCCAGCCACAAGGTACAATCGTTCCAACATATACCTTCAACTTTGTCATTAACAGGCACTCGCTCAATGGAAGCACCGCAACAGCGGCAGTAAACACAATGCCAGACATCTCTAATAGATCTATTGCATTTCCTGGTACGGGAACTCCTGTAGTTAGTGGAGCTACTCAAACAACAACAAATCTCTCTACCTTCCTTTTGGACGGTGTTACTTTCCCTCATGCTGGAGTCTTTGCATATAGAGTTACTGAAACTGCAGGCTCTAATGCTCAGATGACTTACGATACCCGTGAGTTTGAAGTGCGCTTCTTAGTTGCAAATATGCCAGATCCTGATACAAGAATTTTTGTATCTGCCGTGCAAATAGTACAAGTAGTGGGAGGAACAGCTCCAACAGATAATCCTGCAGCTAAGCTAAATACCTTAACCTTTAGTAATACCTATACACCAGCAGCAGCCGAGTTGAGAGTTTCAAAACAAGTTACAGGACAGTATGGTAACTTGGTGAGAAACTTCAGCTTCTCTATTACGGTATCTGCACCTGCTGCAATTACAGGTACTCCACCAACATATACTGCGGTAGTCTATAACACAGCTACCAATACTCCTGTATCGCCCGCTAGAAGCTACACCTTTACTTCTGGTGTTGCACAAACAGTACTTCTCAGACATGGTCAAGACCTGCGCTTTACTGAACTACATCCAGGCGGTACCTTTACTGTTACAGAAACTGGTGTTGCCAACTACACGCCAACAGCTGTCGTTACTGCAAATGCAATACCTGTGACAGGGTCACCCTTTACTGCAGGAGTAGGACAAAACTTGACTGTGCCAGCACAAACAATCTCACAAGATCCTAATGTCGCAGCATTTACCAATGCTAATCAGCTGCTTCCTGTAACGGGACTTGTTTCTGGAGACTCAAACGCACTCCTTGTCTTTGCTGCCGTTATTGGATTGGTGCTACTGTTAAGTGCATCTGCGAGCAAGCGTAAACGCAATACAAGTGAGATAAGCTAAGAGAGCGAGCGTATCAACTCTTAATAGTGAGGGGCAGGCATACCGTCTGCCCCTTTTCAATGTTTAGAACAACAGGAGCGTTTTAGCCAAAAGTTATGTACAATTGTCAGCATGAAACCTATTAAGCACACAGACAGCGGAGCAGCTGTCGAGGATATTCAGCGCAGGTTGCGCATTCTAGGCTACAAGATTGGCTCAGAGGACAGTAGTGGCGTCTTTTTGGATGACACCCTTGCTGCGGTCACTGCTTTTCAGCGTGCGCATGGCATAGAGCCTACGGGGTCTGTGGGACCGCGCACATGGTCGACATTGGTAGACAGTACCTTTGAGCTGGGTGATCGCATGCTGTATTTGCGCATGCCTTATTTTCATGGTGCAGATGTAGTTCAACTGCAGCGTGCCCTTGACTCGCTGGGCTTTGTAACTGGTGGTGCAGATGGCATCTTTGGAGCAAACACAGAGCGTGCGGTAACCGAATTTCAGCAAAATTATGACATCAATTCTGATGGCTTGGTGGGCAATAATACCTTGCGTGCCCTGTTGGGACTGCGCCATATCTGGGGAGGCAAAGAAGGAGCAGCACATTCGTCTGCACAGGGATCGCCTCGCAAACAATATCGTGCACTGCTTGACTACTATTTTGACTTTCAAGCTGATCTCCAGACAGATAGCTCAAATGGCAACCCCAGCGTTCAGGCAGCACTGCGCCGCATTGTGCGCTATGCGAATAACCTTGAAGAGGCTGCGCGCGCAGAAGTGATGAAAAATGGTACATCATCTGCACTGCAGACAACAATCTTGGTTCATGTGCGTGCTAACAATGGGTCAGAAGGTGCCAGCTTGAGCTCTGAGAGCATTGCTGATGAACTGAATTTTGCCTACCAAGATGATAGTGGAAAATTTACTGCCATTCTGCGTGATGGCTTGGTTGATGTCAAGCAAAAAATGGAGAAGGAAAAAACCTTGAAGTCTGCGACGCAGTCCCAGTCTCCTGTTTGTGAGCTGCACGTAGTCATACCTCGCAATTTGCTACAATCAGGGTCGCAGACCAGTTTACCGCCACAGCTGCAGATTAGAGCTGCACGATTACTGGACGCACTCTGCCTTGCGATGAGTACGTAAGGTTTGCTAGACTGGATAGTTAGAGTAATGTATGAAAGTGCACTCAAAGGGTAAATTTAATGTCTGATAAGCGCATTGTGACAAAGAAAATAATTGCATTTTTGTTGAGCTCTCTGTTGCTGGGGGCTTCAATGGCGCCTGTTATTGCGGGTGCAAATCCGACCCTGCAAGAACGACAGGAGCAGGCTCGTCAAGTTGCCGCAGAAGTGGCAGAGCTTGATCGCCAGCTAGGAATTGCAAGTGATGACTACAACGAAGCGCGAGAAGCCTATGGCGCAGCTATTGAGCGTCGTGAAGAAGCTGATGAGCGTCTTGAGGAAACACAAGCACGTCTTGAAGTTGTGCAATTGCACCTAAATACACGTGCGGCAGAAGCTTATCGCAACAGTAATTCTGGTGGCATTCTTGAAGTCTTGCTAGGTGCAACTTCTTTCCAGGAATTCGCAGGGCTATGGGCACTGCTTGATGACTTGAATCGCAGTGATGCAGCAAACTCAGCAGAACTGAAGGAGTTGCGTGCCGAGATTGAAGAACTGCGCGAAGAGTTGCTTGCAATTGAAGCAGAGGCAAAAGAACAAAGTGATCGCATGCTTGAGGCACGTGAACGCGCAGAACGGGATCTGGCAAGCCGTCAGACAGCGTTGCGCGGCATTGAAGCAGAAGTGCGCGAATTGCAGCGACAACAAGAAGAAGCAGCACGACGTGCAGCAGCAGAACGTGCGCAATCGACGACTTTCCGTAGCGGCGGACAATCATTTCCAACTCCCACACGTGCATCGCGCAGTGAGGTTGTTAACATTGCACGACAGTATCTGGGAACTCCCTATCAGTGGGGAGGAAATGGTCCAAACTCTTTTGACTGTTCTGGATTTACCAGTTACGTGTTTCGACAGGTTGGCATTAATCTGCCTCGTACAAGTCGTGCGCAAATCAACGCTGGTCAACGTGTGAGCAGAGCCGATATCCAGCCAGGCGACTTGGTGTTCTTTGGGGATCCTATCTGGCACGTAGGAATTTATGTTGGTGGGGGACAGATGATTCACTCGCCCAGACCCGGACAGAGTGTCAGCTTTGCGTCAGCGTTCTGCAATAATTTTGTAGGAGCGACTCGACCGTAGCAAGATTGCTCGTAAGGTGCAGTCTAAAAGGCTTGAGTCAAGAACTTAGACAGTAGCGGTCCGATTGCTTTGAAGGTTAGGTAGCTGTGGGCCAGGAAAAGAAAAGTGCAGATGTTTCACAAGAAGAGCTGTGCTCTGATGGTGTACTTGCGTCTAAGGATGACGAATCTGGTAGTCGGCCACGCAAAAAAAGAACCTTTGTTAATGTTGTTTTGGGCTTTGCCTGCGTAGTAACTTTTTTTACTATTGCAGTTCTGGCAGCAGTTGCCTATATCATTTCTCAACCACTTCCTGATATTTCTATTGATGCAATAGAGCGGCGATCGTCGCGCCCTTCGACTCTTTTTGCAGCTGATGGTACGGTGCTTGCCCAGTGGCATGGTGATCTTGAGCGCCAACCTATGGAGGCAGAGGATTTTCCACAAGTCATTTTTGATGCGACTGTAGCAATTGAGGATCAACGCTTTTTTGACCATTCGGGTCTTGATTTGCGTGGCATCATTCGTGCCTTTCAGCGCAATTATCAAGCAGGAGAAATCGAAGAGGGTGGCTCAACTATTACTCAACAGCTTATGAAGATGATGTATGTGGGCGAAGATCAGACATTCATTCGAAAAGTTGAGGAAGCAATTCTGGCTACGCGTGTTGAGATGGAATATGATAAGCGTGACATTTTAGCAGCATATCTGAACATGGCGTTCTTTGGTCAGGGTGCGTATGGACTTGCAGCGGCATCCGAGATATTTTTTGATGTTGAGCCACAAGATCTTACGATTGCACAAGCAGCTACCTTGGCAGGTGTCTTGCACATGCCGTCTGCGTATAGACCCCATGACGATCTCGAGCCGCTACAACAGCGACGTGATGTTGTGTTAGAGGCAATGCGCGAGCAGGGACTCATTACACAGGTAAGCTACAACGAGGCAATAGATACACCGCTTGAAGTTGAGCCGCGAATGACGCCTGCAAGTGATGTGCAAAGTCCCTTCTTTGTTGACTTTGTTGCGCGTGATTTGCATAACTACATCGATGATGAGCGCATTGCTCAGGGTGGCTTGAACATCTTTACAACGCTCGACCCTGTTGTTCAACAGGCTGCAGAAGATGCAGCAGACACGTTTAATGGTCGCAGCAGTGGACCGACCGTGTCGATGGTGACAATGCGTCACAGTGATGGTGCGATTTTAGCACTGGTCGGAGGCAAGGATTGGGATGACAATGAATTCAATATTGCGGTTCAAGCGCGCAGGCAACCAGGTTCTGCCTTTAAGCCTCTTACCCTAATCGCTGCCCTTGAAGCTGGTTATGACATTGATCAAGAAGTCGATGCGACTCCGTATGAAGTCGTGGTTAAAGATGAGCTATGGCAAGTAAATAACTATGCAAATGCAGACTATGGCGACAGTGTGACCTTGCGCGAAGCCACTATCAGGTCAGTAAACACTGTGTATGCTCGCACTATTATAGACATAGGTCCAGAACGAGTGGTGCAGTTGGCACATGATATGGGCTTTACTGCAGACATGGAGCCCGATCCTGCGCTTGCGCTTGGAGGCTTGCGCTACGGTGTGTCGCCTCTTGAAATGGCGCATGCCTATACGACGATTGCGCGTGCAGGCGAAGACATAGCTCCCCGTTCTGTTTATCGGATTACAAGTGCCACTAATCCAAATGAGGTGCTGTACCAGGCAACAGATCAAGTGTCTGCGCGCGTCTTCCCTGAGGAAGTGGGACGCGAGGTGCGCAGTACCTTGCGCTCGGCAATTACGCAGGGCACAGGCAGAAATGCAAATATTTCTGGTCTAAGTGTGTCGGGCAAGACGGGAACGGCACAAAATTATCACGATGCCTGGTTTGTTGGGTGGGCAGATGGCGTAACAACTGCAGTATGGATGGGACATCCCGAGGCACAGATCGAGATGCGCGATGTACGTGGTCGCGATGTAACAGGCGGTAGTTTTCCTGCAGAGATTTGGCGTGATTTTACTGAAGCTGCAATAGAGGCGAGACCAGGATCAGGACTAACTGATGCACCATTTGCTGGCAGGCAGAACAGGTCTGATGATGAGCAGCGAACCATTCCGACTTTAGAAGAAATTGGCAGGGCACCTTAAGTGACCATTTCTGATTCACAATCTGCACCGCTATTTAGCATAATTACGGTTTGTCGAAATGCAGAAGCAACCATAAAGCGCACCATCCAGTCAGTACTTGATCAGAGCTTTACAGACTATGAATATTTGGTGATAGATGGTGCCTCAAGCGATAAAACGCTCAGGCATGTCCAAGGCTTTGCTTCTGCGTTTGATGGTACGAACAGTGGCATTCTGCACTACAGTAGCGAGGCTGACCAGAGCATATATGACGCCATGAACAAAGGACTTGCACGGGCGCGTGGCAGCTATGTTGCGTTTTTGAATGCCGATGACTGGTATTCAGATGATGCGCTGATAACGGTTGCCTCATTAACCTCATCAAGTATTGATTGCATTGCAGGTGCAACACGCGTTTTTTCACTTGATGGCAGTTCACAGGTTCGTCCGGCACGCAAAGACGTATTGCTGCAGCCCTATCCACCAGCGATGCCTGCGACGCATCAATCCTGGTTTGCGCGAACCGAATTGTTGCGTATGCTTGGCGGATTCAATACTGATTTTACAATCGCAGCTGACTATGAGTTGTTTTTGCGCATTCACAAACTCAATCGCCTGTGGGCGTTCAGTCCAGAAGTGTTAGCAAATTTTAGTTTAGGTGGAGCAAGTTATGACATTGTGCCTACTGCTATGCAGTATGCACACGCAAAGCGTGCCAATGGTGACAGTATTGTACATGCTTGGGGAGTTTATTTGCGCAATGTTTCTGCGGCCTTCATGCGCAGAATAGTGGCACGAACCACACAGCGATAGATCCAAAAGGATAGTGCCATCTTTTTTGCGATTTTATTGTCGAGTTGCAGTTTCTTAACTTCGCGCACCAAGATATCATAACTTGTGCGCAATTCCTGTACGTGGTGTACTGACCTGCTTTGCGAATCGGGAACAACTCGAATGTTGTAAAGTGGTTGTGCCGTGAGAAGAATTGGTAGGTTTTCTGCAAAAAATTGAGCATTAAATAGCACATCTTCAAAGTGGTGCAGATGCTCTTCAAATCGCAGATTGTGTTTGGCAAGTACAGAGCTGCGATAGAGTGCGTTCCCTGTTGAAAGAAGAGACTTCCTCACACGTCCAAACATCTGAAAGTAAAGTTCTGACCCCAGTGCGGTAATTGCTTGTGGTTGAGCAAGGTCGTCACTTTGTGCGCTCAGTGCAATTTCGCTGCCGCGTGGCATATAGGAACGTGAATAAATTTTGCCACAGGGCTCATGTATTAGTTGTCCGCAACGTATTGCTGCTGCGCTGGGAGACATATACATTTGACGAATAAGATCGGCAAGCATGTTTGCCGATACACGGTCATCGGCATCGACAAAGCCGATAAATTCGCTTCCACTGTGCAATGCAGCCTGCAGTCCGCGATTGCGCGCGATAGATACTCCTGCATGTGGCTGTCTAAAGAGGAATATTCGTGGATCAATTTGGCTATAGTTATGGGCAATTTGCGCGCTGCCGTCAGTAGACCCATCATCGACAACTAAGACCTGAAAGTCAGTAAAGGTCTGCGCACGCAAAGAATCCAGACAGGATGCAATGTAGTCCACCTTGTTGTACAAGGGCACTATGATGCTGACAGTTCTCATGGCTCAATCATACCTTGTATGACGGGCAAAAGGGGACTGTTGGGGTATTCTTCTGCAAGATTTTCAGTAAGCTTTGCTGCGGTGTCAATGTCGCCTTGTTCAAAGTGAAGCAATATTAAGAGCTCAAGATATTCAGAGGACTGCCAATTTGGATGTATGGCTCTGTTTGTCTCTACGGCAGATTCTACCAGAGCAACTCCCTCATCAAAATGTCCCAAGCTAACAAGTGAAACACCTTTCACCTGTTTTGCGGGCAGGTAAGTAGGACGTAGCTGAAGAGACTGATCAGCATAGGCAAGTGCTGTTTCTGGATCATGCATATATAGCACTGACAGCAAATGTAGATATTGTGCATTGTGGGGAAAGCGTCTATGCAAATCATGCGCATAGTCAAGACTGTGCTGGTACCAGTCGATGCCGACCACGTCACCCAATGACGCCTGATTGCTCGCAAGTACTTCCAGAGATTGCAATTTTTCTTCGATAGGTTCTGTACGCCAAGGAGCAATGCGAAGGGCACGCTCTGTCCGCTCAAGACGCACCATAGCGTCGTCGCTATTCAAATTGCCTGCAGCGGCGCTAACAAGCATGAGTACTGCATGTAGCAGCAATACAGTACCTAGGACAACACAGATAATACGCACGCAGATCCAGATGATGCGCTCAGCTTGTCCACCTCTTTGTTCTTTGATCTTTGAAAAGATACGCGACATAAAACTTGCGTGTTTTTCGGCAGCGCCACATCCAACAACAACTCCAATCGCGAGATAAAAACAGACAAGCAAAGGAGTTCTAATCCCAGATGCTCCTAAAGTTAGCAGCATGCCACACAAGCCAAAAGCCCAGGCACAGTACAGGTAAAGCGTGTTGATGCTTGCCGCTTTTTTCGATGAAGTTTCATCCTGAGCAGATGACACTGATGCAAAATCATGTCCTATGCGAATTGTGCGAAAAACAGTGATTAAGGTCAGGACAATTAGTGCAAAAAAGGCGACAATACCTAATATTCCTGTTGCTGCAGCAATGTCAAGAAAATAGTTATGAGCAGTTCCAACATCTGTTGCAATTCCCATATGTGTTAAAAAGTCAGATCCACTTACTCCTTGCCATGCATAGAATAAATTGTCTGGTCCAACACCCAGAACAGGATTTTGCGCAATGACTGCAGCGACGTCTTGCCATATTATAAAACGTCCTCCCATGCCGGTATTAATCGCCTCGATATTGGCAGGCAAGCTGGTAATGCGTGTTGAGAATTCGGTATTGGGGGCTATGGCAATTATTCCTGCGATAAGCAAAAAACTTGCCCAAAAAACAGCAACCCAGCCTAGTGCGCGCTGCACTGACGTTGCATCGGGCGCAATACTGCTGGTACAGTGAGCCACGTCTTGCTGAGTCTGCTTATTTTTGCGCGACTTTGACAGTGCGCGGAACAAGAGTAGTGCGCTCAGTAGTATAAGACCTATAAGCAGGCCTGCCCATGCGGCACGTGACAGGGTAAAGAGTAGCGATGACATCGTAAGTAATGCTGCTATTCCTGCGATTACACGCATTTTGCCCCGTTCGTACAACACTAGTCCAAGTGCTACCAGGCTAGGAATTACCAGATAACTGCCCAAATAGCTGGGATTTGTCATGGTAGAGACACCGCGAGCAAATGCCCACTGCGCCCCTTCTGCACCTAAGGGAAAGACCTGAAAGCCAGCAACTTCTAGTAGGGCAAAACTTGCTACGATTGCAGCAGTATAGCTTAGGCAGCGCGACACGACCGTCAGGCGATGGGGCGTATTGATGACAAAGATTGCTGCAAGTACTAATAGTCCGTATCCCAGATAGGCGATAAAGCCCTGATGGGCTTCGAATCCACCAAATAGGGCAGTAGAGCTATTCCAGGCAAAAATAGTTGCAAATGCGGTGATTTTTAAAAAAATGAAAAGTGTTGCGATAAGCAGTGTGTGCTGCTTGATGGGCTTTAACGAAAGCCCTGCACGCTCAAGTTGTACTGGACTTACAATACCTACTGCAAGCAGGATTAGTCCTATAGGGGCAATTAGTGCAAACGTGCCCAAGGCAAACCATCCGCCCAACGCCCATATGCCTGTTGATCCCACAAAGGGGATGGCAGGGAAAAGCAGGGCAGTCAGCACAATACATGCACAAATTAGCCCAAGTAAAATTTGCGAAACCCTAACCATTTTGACCCTTCATCTAACATCAGTAGTAAAATACAAGTATATAACAATGATGAAAATTAAGACGCTGATAGAACCATAGACAGTTCAATACAGTCTTGACATGCAGTCGGTATGCAGTTGCAATGCAAAAGCTGTGCGTCAAGCGGGTTTTGTTAAGGAGAATAGCAATGACTAAGGTGTATGTGTTCGGACATAAAAATCCAGATAACGACAGCATTTGCAGTGCTGCAGTATACGCGGACTTTCTGAATGAGAGTGAGCCTGATGGCAGCGATGTTACTTACATTGCAGCAAGACTTGGCGACATTCCACCCGAATCTGCATACGTGTTTGAGCGCTTTGATGCGACAGACATGTTGCCAGTACTGCTACCGCAACCCCAATCTGGTGAAGTCATGAAAGTGGTACTGGTTGATCATAATGAATATTCTCAATCGGCGGACGGCATTGAAGACATGGATGTTGTTGAAGTTTTGGATCATCACCGCATTGGCAATATTCAAACAGCTGCTCCGATCCCCTTCATTAATATGCCCTATGGGTCAACGGCGACACTTGTAGCTGTTCAGTACATGGACACAGAAACTCCGCTTCCTAAATGGGCTGCAGGAGCATTACTTTCTGCGCTGCTTACAGATACGGTTATTTTGAAGTCGCCTACAACAACCGATGTCGATCGCGATATCTGTGAGCTGCTTGCGTCGGGCGTTGATGTTGATCCGCAAGAATTTGGTATGGAATTGTTCAAAAAGCGCAGCGAGGCGACTCCTTTTAACCCGGCAACAATATTGCAGACAGATTTGAAAGTGTATGAAAAAGATGACAAATCTGTTGCCATTGTTCAGTTTGAGAGTGTTACTCTTGACACGGTGTTTGCCGCACGTGATGATGTTGTGCGCGAAATGCGTGCACTTGCAGATGCTAAGGGATGGGATATGTTTATCTTTATGGCAACAGACATCATCAAAGAAGGTAGTGAACTTTTTATAGTGGGTAACACCAACTTGGCTCAAGCCGCCTTTGATGCTGACTTTTCTTCGGGCAGTGTGTGGATGCCAGATGTACTTTCGCGTAAAAAGCAGGTTGCAGCAGCTATAATGGATGTATAGCTTGACACACCTCTGGACGTACTTCTGAATTAGGAGAATCTTATGAATGAGACATTTAACTGGGCTAGCATGTTTCCCTTTCTGCACTTTATGCTGCTTCTTGCAGGAATTGTGGCATTGATTATGCTAATCTTTGCTTTGCGTAATTTGGTTGAGCTTTTGTCCAGTACAAATCGAACCATGCTCGAAGCAGAGAAAGCAATTGTAGAGATGCGTGTTGCTGTTACTCCTATATTGGCAAAGGTTGATACTGGCATGGAGGCACTTAATGTTCAGCTAGAGCGTCTTGATACGATACTAAGCGACTTTGAGTTTACCAGCCAAAAAGTTGCGCATACAGCAGAGGCTGCTAGTGGCATTGTGCAGACTCCTGTGGACTTTGTCGCTACGGTGACTGACAGGGTGATGCGCGGATGGAAAGAGCGTCGCGCGCAATCAGAAGATGCACGATAGACATTATCTTGCGATATAGTCAACTTGTGTTAACAGCTTTCAAGGAGCCCATCTAAACTATGAAATCCCTTTCAACTGCTGAAATCCGTGAAAAATTTCTTGAATTTTTTGAAGGAAAGGGCAGCAAGCGTCTGCCCTCTGCATCGCTGATACCTGACGATCCGTCCCTGTTGCTTACGGCAGCGGGGATGGTGCCGTTCAAGCCCATTTTTCTTGGCACAAAGCAGCCAGAAGTGTTGCGGGCAACAACGGCACAAAAATGCGTACGCACAACTGATATTGATATTATTGGCAGCACAGGACGGCATCTGTCCTTTTTTGAAATGCTGGGCAGCTTTAGCTTTGGAGACTACTTCAAGCGTGAGGCGATCGCCTGGGCATGGGAGTTCTCGACAGATGTACTGGGACTAGACTCCGACCGCCTGTGGGCAACGGTATACACAGATGATGATGAGGCCGTACAGCTATGGCTGGAAGAAACGACAATTCCAGCAGACCGCATTAAACGATTTGGTGATGCTGACAATTTCTGGGCAGCAGGTCCAACAGGCCCCTGTGGTCCCTGCAGTGAACTGTTCTATGATCGTGGTGCAAAATTTGCCTGTGATGATTCCGACTGCAGCGTTGGCTGCGAATGTGACCGCTATGTTGAATATTGGAATCTGGTCTTCATGCAATATGATCGTGACAAAGATGGCATGCTGACTCCCTTGAAAAAGCAGAGCATTGATACAGGTATGGGACTAGAGCGCATGGCAGCAATCATGCAGGATGTTCCAAGCAATTTTGATATTGATCTAATGCGCGACTTGATTGTGCGTGCAGAAGAAATCGCAGACGTACAGTACTTTGGTGCAGCAGATGACAAAGATGTCCAGGCTAGTACTGATCTTGCACTGCGCATTATCAGCGACCATGCACGCTCAGTTGCATTTTTGATTGCAGATGGAGTACTGCCCAGCAATGAGGGTCGTGGTTATGTTTTACGCAGATTGCTGCGTCGTGCTGTTCGGTTTGCGCGCTTGCTGGGCGTGAGTGAGCCCTTTATGGCGCAAATGACTGATGAAGTTGTCAATTTAATGGGTGATCATTATCAGGAATTAGTGACTCATCGTGAGTTGATATCGGGAATTGTTAGTGCTGAAGAAGACCGATTTTTACAAACATTACGTCAGGGATTGCGCTACTTAGAAGATGCGTTAAAAGCCTTACCAGCTGGCGGTGAGTTGGCGGGTGATATGACATTTGAGCTACATGATACCTATGGATTTCCCGTTGATCTAACCCTAGAAATTGCCTCAGAGGGTGGGTACAGCGTTGATGTGTCAGGATTTGAACGGCACATGGCACAGCAAAAGGAACGTGCGCGTGCGCAAATTCAAGATGTTAGTTGGTCTAGCTACGGAGGCGTATATGCTGACATATTGAAGGAATTCGGACCTACTTATTTCGAAGGCTACAATATCTATGAACTTGATGCTGTAATACTTGCAATTATTGATGCAGATGGCAAGCGCGTTGAAAGACTTTGTGAAGGTCAGCATGGTGAGATTATCCTAAATTATTCACCCTTTTATGGGGAGCAGGGCGGTCAGACAGGTGACACAGGCGACATTAAAATTGCAGGATGTGCTACAGGCGAACACGCATCTAATGCCAGCGGACATTTTAAGGTCGAAAACACAAAGATCAAAGATGGACTGATTTTGCATAGCGGAACGGTGCAGACGGGCAGTATTGCTCTAAAGGAAAGCGTTGAAGCTGCCATTGATTTAGATCGCAGAAATCTAATCCGTAGAAATCATACAGCAACGCACTTGCTGCACTGGGCACTGCGCATGGTCGTTGGCACACATGTTACTCAGGCAGGAAGTTTTGTGGGGTCGGAACGTCTGCGCTTTGACTTTACTCACTTTGAGCGCCTAACGGCGGACCAGCTCGCAAAAATTGAGAGTTTGATGAATGAAAAAATTGCAGCTGATTTACCTGTGCGTGCCTTTGAAACTACCTATACTGAATCACAAGAGCTAGGCGTAACTGCGCTTTTTGGCGAAAAGTATGACGAATATGTTCGCGTGTTAGAAGTTGGCAATACCAGTAAGGAGCTCTGTGGAGGAACACACGTAGGTCGCAGCTCTGAAATTGGGCTGTTCAAAATAACAAATGAAGAGAGCGTTGGTGCGAATATGCGTCGCATTGAGGCAGTGACAAGTCTCGCCGCTTATGAGTATGTGACGACTTTGCAAAACGAGCTGACTCATGTTGCCAATACGCTGAAGACTGCTCCGCGTGAAGTAGGCACTAAAGTAGCAAACTTGCTTGAAAGCAATAAGGTCTTAAAAGCACAGATTAAAAAGGGCGGTGCTGCTGGCGGACTTGATGTACAGAGCTTGCTCGCAGATGCCACAGAAGTTACCGCCGGCGAGACGAGCTATAAGCTAATTATCGCAAGTCCAAAGGACACATGCGCAGGCGATTTGCGCAAAGCTTGGGATAGCTTGAAGCAGGCTGGCGCAGCTGCGATTGTGCTTTTGACGACCGATGCAGAAAGTAAAAAGACTATCTATCTAGCTGCAGCAACAGATGAAGCTGTCGCAGCAGGGTTTCACGCAGGTGATGTGATAAAGCATATTGCAACAATCCTTGGTGGACGTGGCGGAGGAAAACCAGCGATGGCACAGGGCGGTGCAGACACTGTGGCACCTGAACGTCTGCAGGAAGTACTCGCTGACGTTCGTGCAGATTTTGACACGTCCTCAGTCTAATGACAGAACAAGCTTCCGCAGATCCTGAGCAATATGACTCTCAGCAGGCGGGGGAGCGTGTTCTTGCACTTGATATTGGCGAGGTTAGGACTGGTCTCGCGCTATCTGGCACAGACAGACTGCATGCAAATGCCCTGCAAGTGATGGACACAAAGGATCTGTGTGCTGACAATGCAGGCCTGCATGCCGTTATTGCAGATTACCAGGTAGGCAGTCTGGTTGTGGGATTGCCGCTACTTGCAGACGGCAGTGAAGGATCACAGGCACGTCGCACACGCAGTCTTGCGGCAAAGATGCTGCAAGGAGTGGACACACTCGTCCATGGCGGACAGCAATTGCCGATTATATTTTTTAGTGAAAGGCAGTCCAGTAGTCAGGCACGTCAGTTAGGTCACAGCATGAATCTGAGCGAACGTGATATGCGCGGAACGCTTGATAGCTTTGCAGCGGCCATTTTTTTACAGGAATATCTTGATACAATAGATAGCCCACTAGGCAAGAAATGAATAGGCTGCAATAACGGCATGCAGGCCTGCTTTGTTAAACGCACCACATGCTTGCCAAAGAGATTTGTGAGGAGTAGTCCCACCATGCGTGGAACCAGACAGCGCGGTCAATATAGTCAGATGCTAGATCGCAATAACAATACTGTGCAGCACGCACGCGATAGTAGGCAAGAAAGAATTCCGGGTGCAGATGGACATCATCTGGACTATGCAGATCATGCTGCAGAGAGAGCGCGTGGTCAAAGGCCGGTAAAGAAAAAAGGATCCTGGCTAGGTGTTGCAATGATGGCAGTACTGGTCGTTGTTGCGATGCTGGGGGTTGGAGCAGGCATCGCATACTGGTACTTCCTCAGCGAGAATTCGGTTGCGCCTGGTGAAGTGCGAACTTTAACCTTAGAGCAAGGAACATCAGTTGCAGGAATTGCTGACCAGCTAGAACAGGCAGATCTTATTGATAGGGCGGTAAAGTTTCGCATTCAAGTGCGCTTAGCTGAAGCAGATGATCAGTTGTTGGCTGGTACGTATCGCCTGGCACCTGGCATGACTTATGAGGAATTAATCGCAACCTTAATAGAGGGACCACCCCCACTTGATGTTGTGACCGTCACAATTCCAGAGGGCAGGTCGATTGACCGCATGGCAGAGATTCTTGCAGAAGCGATGAACTTTAGCGCAGAGGAATTCACGCTAATTGCACAATCTGCAGCGCCAGAATTTGCAGGTGATTTTCCCATGCTAATTGGTGCTTTTGACGACACGCTTGAGGGTTATTTATTTCCTGACACCTATGAGTTTCTTGCAGACGCGACTCCTCGTGAAGTGATTACCGTCATGCTGAATCGTTTTGTTGATGTATGGGATGACCTGGGTGCGCCCACAGGGCCAGCGGCAGATATGACGGCGAGTGAGATTGTAGTTATTGCATCGCTTGTTGAAATGGAATCATCACTCGAGAACGAACGCCCCTTAGTTTCTTCTGTTATTTACAATCGTTTAGACATTGGCAGAAAGTTGCAATTTTGTTCAACGGTGCAATATACAATTATTGGCGAAGAGCGTCAGAGACTGCGTCTAACCTATGAGCAGACACAAGTTCCCAGTCCCTATAACACCTACTTGATTGAAGGGTTGCCACCAGGTCCCATTTCAAATCCTGGCAGACAAGCACTTGATGGTGCGCTGCATCCTGCAGATACGAGTTATATTTATTTTGTGCTGACTGGTCAAGATGGGTCTCAGACTTTTGCGAGTAATACGGCAGAGTTTGAGGAAGCACGTCAGCTATCGCGTGAAGTTTTTGGACAGTAGTGAGCAGGCAGGTAACGACAACAATGGCTTTTCCTAAATACTATGTTGACAGTGTGTTAGATATTGATCCTGCATGGCTGAAAAAGCAGAGCAGAACCTGTGTGTTGATTGATCTGGATAATACCTTGCTGCCACGCGATACAAGCGTTTTTAGCCCAGAGGTAATGGATTGGGTGCAATCGCTGTATGATGCAGACTTGAAAGTGTGCCTGTTGTCAAATAATTGGCATGAGCGTGTTCATACTGCCGCGGCAGAACTCAATATGAAATTGGTTTCAAAGGCAGTAAAGCCACTACCTCCAGCGTTTTTTCTGGCGCTGCAGCGAGCAGGCGGCCGTAGGCGTGACACCATTATGATTGGCGACCAGTTATTTACTGATGTGTTGGGCTCGGCGATTTTAGGAATCCCTGCCATAATGGTAAAGCCTTTGGCAAAGCACGACTTAAAGCATACGCTGATGTTGCGCAACTTAGAACGTGTGATAATGCGCGATCGCAAGACAGCTCCACTTCCCTTGTCGTAAGGAGGCAGGTGTAATGACTCAAACGTATGCTGCCCCTAAGGGTACGGCAGACTTGCTGGGTGACAGTGCGCGCAGTTGGGATACTTTACAGTCCACTGCTCGCGAGGTTTTTACTCGTTATGGCTATACTTCAATCTATACTCCAATTTTTGAAAATACGGAAGTTTTTACTCGTGGCATTGGCGAAGCAACTGATGTTGTGGGCAAGGAAATGTATACCTTTGAAGATCGTGGCGGCAGATCAATCACTCTGCGTCCTGAAAACACAGCAGGAGTAGTGCGCGCTGCTATTCAGGCAGGCTTAACGGCCAACAGTGCACATGCCAAGCTATTCTATGCAGGTCCCATGTTTCGCTTTGAGCGTCCACAGAAAGGACGTCAACGTCAGTTCTATCAAATAGGTGCTGAGGGCTTAGGTCTAGACTCTGCACTTGCAGATGCCGAGATGATTATGATGCTGTGGGACTATTTTACGACATTGGGATTGAAGCCCGCATCAATGCGCTTGCTGATAAACTCGATGGGCGATGAAGTTTGTCGTCCTGCGTATCGCATAAAGCTTGCTGCCTTTATAACTGACAATGCTGATGGGCTATGTGACGACTGTGTGCGTCGCGCCAACACCAATCCTCTTCGTGCTTTTGACTGCAAAAAAGAAGCATGCCGAGAAATAATGGACCGTGCTTTGCGACTAAGTGATGAGCTGTGTGGCGAATGTGCGACACATCAAGATACCGTACTCCGCTTGTTGGATCAGGCAGGACTGCAATATGAGCTTGATTCGCGCTTGGTGCGCGGATTGGACTATTACACACGAACAGTGTTTGAGATTCAGGTTGACCACGGCTTGGGCTCACAAAATGCGATTGGTGGTGGTGGACGCTATGATGGACTATTTGAAGACTTGGGCGGTAAACCGACGCCTTGTATTGGCTTTGCAATAGGGGCAGAGCGTACGGTACTTGCACTTGAAGCACAGGATACTGCCATAGCAATAGATGACAGTCTGTGCGTGTACGTGGCCGCAGTAGCAGATGAGCAGCGCGAAGCAGCTCTTGCGATGGCGATGGAGTTGCGCGGACGTGGTCTGACGGCTTTAAGTGATTTGCAAAATCGTTCTCTTAAAGCACAGTTCAAACAGGCGGACAGAGCCAGAGCAGGCCATGTCTTAGTCTTAGGCGAGGATGAAGTTGCTCGTAAAGGTGTAACCATGCGCAACATGGAAACCAAGGAAGAACGCTTTGTGACCCTGGGAAGTGTCTTCAAAATGCTGACGACAGATGAACGGTAGGAGTGCCCAAAGACACTTCAAAAAGTAAGCAATAGAAGCATCTTAAAGATGCTGACAAAAGGTGAACAATAAGAGTGCAGTGCACTCACAAAAAATGTAGTTTGGAGAAAGGCGAAAACAATGCTTGATAGCAAGTACTCAATTAGGACGCATGTGACACAACAACTCGACGATAGTCTTGCAGGACAAGAAGTTAAGTTGGCTGGCTGGGTAGGCAAGCGTCGTGATCATGGTGGGCTGATTTTTATTGATTTGCGTGATCGCACGGGCATTGTGCAGTTGACCTTTGATCCTGATGAGTCGGGTGGAAGTGCCTTTGCACTTGCAGAAGCGGTACGTCCTGAATGGGTCGTTGAGGTGCGCGGAAAGGTTAGAATGCGCCCAGCAGATGCGGTGAACCCACACATTCCAACAGGCAGTATCGAAGTCATAGTGAGCGAATTAAGTGTATTGAATATTTCAAAGACTCCACCCTTTGAAATTGAGGACGGAATCGAGACCGATGAGTCTGTGCGCATGAAGTGGCGCTTTCTTGATATTCGTCGTCCTGAGGTTACCCGCATCTTGGAATTGCGATCACAAGTGACAGCGAAATTTCGCAGTGCTTTGGTTGCACATGGCTTTGTTGAGGTCGAAACGCCAATCCTGACAAAGTCAACTCCAGAGGGCGCACGTGACTTCATTGTTCCTGCCCGTCATACTTCGGGGAAATTTTATGCTTTGCCACAGTCTCCGCAACTATTTAAGCAGCTGACTATGATTGGTGGACTCGAGCGCTACTTTCAGATTGCACGCTGCTTTCGCGATGAAGATCTACGTGCAGATCGTCAGCCAGAATTTACTCAGGTTGACCTAGAGATGAGCTTTGTTGAGCAAGACGATGTTATGAATCTGACAGAAGACGTACTTGCAGAAGTAATGAAAGTCGTTGACTATGACCTGCCATCTCCGCTGAAGCGCATTACCCATGCTTATGCCATGGACACATATGGCTCTGATCGTCCCGATACGCGCTTTGACTTGCTACTGCAAGATATAAGTGATTGGGCAATGGGAACGAGCTTCAAGGTTTTTGCTGCAGCTCCTGCAAATGGTGGTGCGGTAAAGACAATCTGTGCTGCTGGTGCAGGGGATTGGACGCGCTCAAAATATGATGTCTTAAATCAGAAAGCTATTGCTGCAGGTGCCAAGGGACTTGCCTGGATGGCATTTCCCTCTGATATTGCCGATGGAGCAGATATAATGGAGCAGATCAAAAGCCCCATTGCAAAATTCTTCACCGCAGATGAATTGATTGCTTTGAAAAAGGCAACAGGAGCTACTGCTGGTGACGCTTTGTTTTTCGTTGCTGATGATGCGCAAGTTGCAAATGAAGTTCTAGGCGTCATTCGTCTAGAACTTGCCGACATGCTCGATATTCCTCGCGAGGGCTTTGATCCGCTATGGGTTGTTGACTTCCCACTGTTTATGCATGACGAAGACGGAGATCGCTGGGTGGCTAACCATCATCCCTTTACGCGCCCCTTTGACGAGGATGTGCATTTACTTGAGAGTGATCCAGCAGCAGTGCTGAGCTATTCTTACGACCTCGTGCTTAATGGTTATGAGATTGGTGGCGGTACTCTACGCATTCATAACGAAGATTTGCAGTTGCGTGTACTTGCTCAGCTGGGGCATCAATTGGAGCAGGCGCGTGAAGAATTTGGCTTTTTGCTCGATGCACTGTCGTATGGCGCACCACCACATGGCGGCATTGCGTTGGGGCTGGATCGCTTAGTCATGATTTTGGCAGGATGTGATTCTATTCGTGAAGTAATCGCATTTCCAAAGACAGCAAGTGGCAGTGACCTTATGACAGAAGCACCATCAGAGGTAACGACCAAGCAACTGAAAGAAGTTCACCTGCGGCTTGCCTAACACCGTGTATAGCTAACACGCTATAATAATATGCTAAATTTCCGATTGATTGAAGGAGTGGTCTATTCCATGTCGCGAAAGTCGATTCTATGGATTGCACTTATTTGCGCACTGATGATTGCCTTGGTTGGGCTTAGTGGCTGCAGGGGTACAGAAGAAGTCGTTGTTGTCCCGCCACCCGTAGAAGAACCAGAACTAGAACCAGAGCCAGTTTATTGGCCACTTACGGGACTTGAGGCTGACGATGAGGAAGCGATTTTAGCCCGCCCCATGTCGGTGAAAATTGAGAATTCGCCTCAGTCACGTCCCCAGTCTGGACTTAATGCTGCAGATGTCGTGTACGAAACCATAACAGAGGGTGGGATTACACGCTTTAACGCCATTTATCAAAGTGAAATAATTGATAGTGTTGGACCAGTGCGCAGTGCGCGTTTGTCTGACGTGTGGATTGTTCCTCAGTTTGGCAATGGGCTATTCCTATATAGTGGCTGCAGCGGTCCCATTAGAACAGCGTTAGACAATGCTGGCATTACTAATATGTCGCACGGTCTTATGGGTAACACGATATTCAATCAGGACAATCCTCGCTTTTCCCCTCATAACTTATATCTGAACTTGAGTATGGTCTATGATGCAGCAGAGGAACGAGGCTATGATATTGTTACAGAGGATCCAGTCGTCGGTCTGGACTTCCAAAGCCTGACAGAAGAAAATCCCAGCTTTGCTGCTGTTCAAACCAGTGCAACACATGTCAACGTTCCCTTTTCTCCCAGTTACAATATGGACTGGAGCTGGAATGCAGAGGACGAACTGTGGGAGAGGTCGACCAACGGAATTGAACAAACAGACCTTGATACAGAAGAGCGCATCACTACGAATAATCTAATTGTGGTTTGGGCTCAGCACACACAAACAGGGTATCGTGATTCTGCTGGGAGTTCCACATACGATATAGCCCTGGGTGGTGAAGGACGTGCTTCTATCTTCATGGATGGCACGCGTATTGATGGTACGTGGACTGCTACGGCAAGCACGCCTCCGACCTTTACCGATCCGCGAGGTGACACCATATTGCTGGTGCCTGGCAGAACCTGGATTAGCGTCTTGTTGCCCGACATCGACATTAATGTTGAAGGCGAATCAGAAGAAGTTGAAAATTTGACTGGCTATGGAGCCGACTAGGTGCGAACACCGCGCGTATTAGCAATACACGACATTTCCGGAGTAGGGCGCTGTTCGCTAACAGTTGCCCTACCTGTACTTTCTGCAGCAGGCATTGAGTGTTCTGTGCTGCCGACTGCAGTTCTTTCGACTCACACGGGTGAATTTGAAGGATATACTTTTCGCGACCTAACAGAAGACATTATGCCCATAGCGCAGCACTGGGCAGATTTGGGACTGCATTTCGATGCGATCTATACAGGCTACTTAGGGTCTTTCGAACAAGTTGAGCTAGTTAAGCAGGTCATTGGGAAATTGCGCAGTGACAATACCTTAATTATTGTCGATCCTGTGATGGCAGACGAAGGAAAGCTCTATCCTGGATTTTCTGAGGACTATCCAGCACAGATGCGTACCTTATGTGCTTTGGCTGACGTGATTGTCCCTAACCTGACCGAGGCAGCTTTGTTGCTAGACTGCAAGTATGATGCAAATCCAGATGCAGAAAGAGTCGGAGCATTACTGCGAGCCTTATGTGTTAACACAGGTGCTACGGCAAGCGTCTTGACAGGAGTGAGCTTAGAGTCAGCAACAAATATGGGAGCTGCAGGCTCCAATCCTGATGGCGGTTTTACGTACACCGCCGGTCAAATGGTGCCAGGCATGTATCACGGAAGCGGCGACTTATTTTCAAGTGCCCTTGTAGCAGGATTGATGAATGGGCGAAGTTTAGAAGATGCAGTCGCCCTAGCGGTGCACTTTACTTCGACATCGATCAAGCGAACCTTTGCTGCAGGAACAGAAACAAGATACGGCTTGCTTTTCGAGGCTGGCCTTGCACAGTTTGGCATGCAATTTCAGCATAGTGCTGACAAATAGGCACCGCCCATGAGCACGGTATTAGGCATAGATCCAGGCTTGCAGCACACTGGTTGGGCGATAATTTCCAATTCCGATAAGAATTCTATGCAGGCGGTGGCATACGGTGTAATCAGCACCAACGCAAAGGATGTACTCTCTGCACGCCTTGCGATGATTTTTGATGATTTGACGACAGTAATTGAGCGCTATCAGCCGACAAGTTGTGCGCTTGAAGGGGTCTTCTTTGGCCTGAATGCAAAAACGGCACTGTCGCTGGGACAGGCACGTGGAGCAGCGATTCTGGCAACTGCACATAAAGGCTTAAGTATGGGAGAATATCCACCAGCCACCATTAAGCAGGCTATAGTAGGAACAGGTAATGCTGAAAAAGAGCAGATTACTTACATGGTGCGCCAACTTTTAAATTTGGATCATGACCCTCAGCCTGATCACTGTGCAGATGCGCTTGCGGTGGCAATAACGCATTTGACACATCAAGATTACGCGGACAGAGCAGACAGGAGCTACAAATGATTGCCTTTCTGGCGGGCAGAATTGCACATAAAGCTAGTGACCGTCTGTATCTAGAGGTAGAAGGAATTGGTTATGAGCTGATGACCAGTACTCGTACCCTGTCCTTAATCGGTGGTCGTGGCGAGGACTTACTGTTATATTCCTATATGCATGTGCGCGAAAATGAAGTTTCGCTGTATGGCTTTATTGATGAAGAAGAAAAACGCAGTTTTCTAGCACTGATTGAGGTGTCTGGCATAGGTCCAAAGGTTGCTCTGGCTGTGCTGTCATCCTTGCAGCCGCAAATGCTTGCAGGAGCAGTTGCCACAGAAGATATTGCGCTGCTTTCCAGTGTGCCAGGTATTGGCAAAAAGACAGCTCAGCGTCTGATTATTGAATTAAAAGGCAAGCTTGATGCAATTTTTCCCGCTGCAGAGCAGGCGACCAGTGCAGACAGTACAAATGGCGATAGTAGCTTTGGCACTTCTGGTTCTGGCGAGCACAGTGCTTTTGCTGATGCGCAGGCAGCTCTGTTTTCGATGGGCTTCTCTGCAGCTGAAATTGCAGAAGCTTTTACGGGTGCTGCTTCAGATGCAGACAGCGAAGCTCTGCTCAAGTACGCACTAAGCAAGATGGGGGGCAGCACATGAGTATAAGCGACAAGCTACAACCTACATGGGAGGCAGATGCGTCATTGAGCGACAAGGGTAAAGAAACAGGTATGTCCCAGCACGATACCCTTACCTCACCGCCAAATGCTGAAGCTCGAATGGTGGCACCTCAAACAGAAACCTCCGCAGAATCAGAACTTGAAATTAATTTGCGCCCTTTAGCACTTGTTGACTACAAGGGGCAGCAGCGTGTTAAGGATAATCTGGAAGTTTTGATCGCAGCAGCAAAGCAGCGTGATGAGCCACTTGACCACGTGCTACTTTCAGGACCGCCAGGTTTGGGCAAAACGACGCTTGCCACCGTTGTTGCAAATGAGATGGGTGTTGCAATTAAGCAAACTGCAGGACCTGCCATTGAGCGCGCAGGAGACCTGGCAGCCATACTTTCAAACCTTCAGGCAGGTGACGTGCTGTTTATAGACGAAATTCACCGCCTGTCGCGCGTTGTAGAGGAAATCCTCTACAGTGCTATGGAAGACTTCACTCTTGACATTGTTATTGGGAAGGGGCCAGCAGCGCGATCGATTACGCTGGATTTAGCGCGATTTACCCTAATTGGTGCAACAACGCGCACAGGGCTGCTCTCTGGTCCTTTACGTGATCGCTTTGGCATAAACTTTCGCCTGGACTACTATCAGCCAGAGGAACTGGAATCCATTATAGTGCGCAGTGCCTCTATTTTTGACATTGATATCGATACCAAGGCGGCCACTGAGATCGCACGGCGTAGCCGGGGGACACCGCGACTTGCCAATCGGCTACTCAAGCGTGTGCGTGACTTTGCGCAAGTGCGCTACAAAGGAGCAATTACTGAAGACATTGCCGCAGAAGCTTTGAGCTTCTTCGAGGTCGATAGCCTAGGTCTTGACTGGATGGATACGAAAATACTCGAAACTCTGGCTCAAACGTTCCTAGGCAGGCCAGTGGGGCTTACGACGCTTGCCAATGCTACAGGGGAAGAAGCAGATACTATAGAGGATGTGTATGAACCCTTTTTGCTGCAGAAAGGACTCATAATACGTACTCCAAAAGGACGCCAGGCAACAAATCGCGCTTTTGAGCATCTGGGATTGCCATTGCCTGTGTCCACAACAGATCAACCAGTACAGACTATCCAAGAGGAGGCCTTGTTCGAATGACCAATCAAATTGAAAAGGACGAAGATGCGCCCAAGCAGTTCACACGCCCATCATTAGCTGGTCCTCAGACTAGGGTGCAGTTAATTGTTACGGCAGCACTTTTAACTGCAGTTGTCTTTGTTGTAACGCGCTTTTTGGGAATTCCCCTTGGTGATGGCTGGTTAAATCTGGGGGACAGCTCAATTGCGGCAAGTGCCCTACTGCTTAGTCATCCCCTAGTTGCCTTAGCCGCAGGACTGGGAAGCGCTTTGTCAAACTTGACGTCTGGTCATCTAATTTTTGCACCAGCCACTTTCATCATTAAGGGTAGTATGGGCTACGTGCTGTATCTGTTCGCAAAAAGAGGCAGCTTTGCCTGGTTTGCGGTGGGCGTATTGTGCGCAGAAATCATCATGCTTGTTGGCTATACGGCATACATTTTTCTGCTGGTTGACGTGGGATCACTGGCAAGTATTCCAGGCAACTTATTCCAGGCAGCAGCAAACTTTGTCCTTGCGTTGTTGCTATATGTGCCAATCATGAAATTGCGCGGTGTGCTTTGGCAGCAACGATAACTCCCTCAATAGCCTATAGATACAAAGATGCGCTGTATCTAAACATTACAAATCAGTGCCCCTGCGACTGCACCTTTTGTCTGCGCGATACGCTTCCGTCTATTGGTGATGCGGATAACTTGTGGCTTGACTGCGAACCAGGCTTTGACCAGATAATCGCATCATTGAAAAAGTATGAGCCCTTGGACGCATATCCAGAAATAGTATTCTGCGGATTTGGCGAGCCCTTCAGCTCCTATGAGACTATGATGGATGTTGCGCGCTGGCTAAAGGAAAGTGCAGGGGTGAAACATATACGTGTCAATACGAATGGGCTGGGAGATCTAATTGAGGGACGTTCGCTTGCTCCAGAACTGGCAGGAGTTATAGACGAGTTGTCCATTAGTCTGAATGCACCTGATGCAGCAACCTATGATAGCTTGTGCCATCCCGAATTTGGGATGTCTGCTTTTGATGCAATATGTACTTTTGCGCGATCCGCAAAGGACTATGTACCTACCGTTACTCTTTCAGTTGTGGATTTTTTGTCAAGCGAAGATATGCAAAAATGCAAAGATATCGCTCAGGCGCTGGAGTTCCCTTTAAAGGTCAGACATTTCGCTTAGCGGCATCTTTTCGACAGAATTGCGTGCAGATACGTTACTTGTGGTATGCTATGCGAAGCTGTTACAGCTATGTGTTTGTTATGGTGCTGTGCAAGCATGCAGGTACCATAGAAAGAGCTATCCGCAAGTGATGGCAGAAAGTGGGTAATGATGGCAACAGGTAAGGTGAAGTGGTTCAATCCAGACAAAGGATATGGGTTCATCGAGCAAGAGGGTGGCGAAGATCTCTTTGTACACTTTTCTGAGATTCAGATGGATGGCTTCAAGACGCTAGACGAAGGTACTGCTGTTGAATTTGACGTGACCGTTGGTCGTGACAATAAAAATCAAGCAAGCAACGTAACGCTTGCCTAATATGGCAAGTGCTACGGTACATTTGATCTGAAAAGAGGCTGCATTTTGATGCAGCCTCTTTTGCTTTGCATTGAACGCTCTTGATGCTCAGAACTGGCATCAAGTTGTGCGATTCGAATATGCATGCATCCGACACGCTGAGTATTCTGATTTTTGCAAGCTTCTTCAATCTTGGGTGACAAGAAGGTTCAGATTGTGTGAGCGTTTGGCAACGAAAGAGCTGTGCTGTTTGACCGCCATGTGTACGCACTACGTATAATTTGATACCTATTATTTTTCCTAAAGCAGAGGAAGAGGGTGTGTGCCATGAGTGAAAGTATGCGTATCGACGTCCTAGAGAATGGCCCCTACATGGTGTCAGGAAATGTTCCTTTAAGCGTGATGACCATTGAGCGAAATGAGCAGCGCGAAGCAGTTTCGTGGAGGCAGATCAAAGAACTTCCTTTGAAAGATAAATACATGCTGTGTCGCTGCGGCAAGTCAAAGAACAAGCCATACTGTGATGGAACTCATGCTGCGATAGGTTTTGATGGTTATGAAACTGCGACAATGCAACCGTATGAGCGGGACGCAGAAGTAATCCAGGGCGATGGCATTGCTCTGCACGACAATCAAAGTTTCTGTGTAGGTGCAGAATTCTGCGATCGTTTGGGCGGTGTATGGAACTTGGTGCAAGCTACCGTGGAAAATGTAGGTGAGCGCAATCCAGAAAAAGCGACTCAAGTTGTTCAGAAAGCTCAAAAAATTGCTACTGAGCAGGCATGTAATTGTCCATCTGGCAGACTGGTTATGCATAAGACCCTTGATGATGGCAGCGAATTGATTATTGAACCTGATTTTGGCGAACCAAACATTGTGCTGATTGAAGATGTTGACTATGGTGCAAGTGGAGCGATTTGGGTACGTGGAAAGATTCCCATATATTCTGCAGATGGCAACCCGTATGAAGTGCGCAATCGCATGACCCTGTGTCGCTGTGGAGCATCAAGTAATAAGCCCTTTTGTAACGGTGCGCACTATTCGATAAATTTTGATGATGGATTGGTGGATTAATGGCTCATGTAAGGTCACTCTTTTTTACAGGTGTTGCAAGTCAGTCAGAGAATAAGGCTCAAGAGGCAAAACGGCTGGGACGACCCTCGTCATTGATTTGGAACATTACTAATCGTTGCAATTTACTGTGCAGCCACTGTTATATGGCAGCTGATGGACGCACTCTGCCAGACCAGCTAAGCGAAGCTCAGGCGTATGACATGATTGAGCGCATGGAGCAAGCAGGAGTACCTGTAGTTTTCCTGTCTGGTGGTGAGCCCATGATGCATCCCAATTTCTGGGAGATTCTCGCACGCGTCAATACAGCAGGAGTGCGTCCAACAATCAGCACTAACTGCACCTTTATTGATGCAGAGGCTGCCGCACGACTTGCAGACAATGGGGTACGTTTTATTGCGACGTCACTTTATGGGCCACGTGAATTTCACGATGACATGGTTGGTGTCCCTGGCATCTATGACAAAATCATTGCTGCGATAACAGAGTTGCGCAAGGCTGGTGTCAAAGTTGTCATCAAGACTGCAGTATCAAAAGATACCTATCCTTATCTTTATGACATAATCGCGCTGGCAAAAGAAATGGACTGTTCAATGGTCTACTTATGTGATCTTATAACCAGTGGGCGCAGTGATGGGGCAGATGATCAGCGTATTAGCAACCAGCAATGGCGCGAGATTTGCGATTACATTATTGATGATTTGACTGATCCTGATAACTACTTTGAATACGATATTGGGGCAATTCCTTCGACGATTCCCTATATTGCACGTGGCTTAACTGCGCGTGGGCTGGACATCACAAAGGGATTGGAGCGCTTGAAGATATTCAGTGCTTGCCCTGTGGGGCAGGGACATATGACGATTAATTCTACCGGCGGGATTATGCCCTGCCAGTTTGCACAAGATTGGACATTGGGCAACATATATGAACTGTCTTTTGCTGAAGCTACGCAACGACTGTCACAACTTGATGATGCGGTAATTGATGGACAGTGCTCTGTTGATGCGTGTGCTTATAGCCGTGCATGTCGTGGCTGTCGCGTGAAAGCCTGGCAACGCACAGGGGGAAACTGCGGCGGAAATTCAAATGCGGAGGACATTACCTGTATACTAGAACCTTGCGAAAGAAGTATTTGAGGGTAAAGGAGCCTTGCAATGGCAGTCAAGATTGTCACTGATTCAACCGTAACGCTGACACAAGAACAAATCGACGAATATGACATTACGAAGTGTACGCTGTTTATTGTAAGCGATGGTGTGTCTACGCCAGAGATTACTATGGATTACTTTGAGTATTATGAGCGCTTACTTGATCTGGAAAATCTACCGACGACATCGCAGCCCACTACGGCAAGCTTTATTGAAGTCTTTACAGAGGCTTTGGACAAGGGCGATGACGTGCTGGCAGTTTTGGTATCAGCTGGACTTTCGGGCACGGTTGAGGGCGCACTTACCGCAAAGGCGCATATTGAGTCACAGCGCGATGATGCAGCTGGTCGCATTGCCATTGTAAATAGTCAGTCAAATGGCATGGGTCTTGCTTACCCTGTGCTAGATGCAGCAAAACTTGCAAAAGAGGGCGCAGACCTTGAGACGTGCAGGCAAGCAGCAGAATATACGACGTCATGTACCCGCTTTTTGTTTGCGCCTCGCTCACTAGAGCATTTACGTCGCGGTGGCAGGATTGGACGCGCTCAATCGCTGCTAGGAACTGCACTTCAGATGTTTCCTGTGCTAGGCCCTGACAAACACACAGGTGCTGTTCATACGTATGCAAAGGTACGCACTTATTCAAAAGCGCTGGCTACCATTAAAGATAAAATGCTTGAGGATGCAGAAGCTTCTGGCGGTCTGAAAGCATTGTGCGTGCACTATATCGCCGAAAAGGCAGAAGCAGAAAAGTTCCTCGAGAAAGTTGTTCAACCTGCGGTAAAGCTCAAGGCGGCATTTGAGCCTATTGCACCGACGGTTGGCACTCACGTAGGTCCTGCAGTGGGGATTGCATATCAGACCTTCAATCCGGTCAGGAAAGAAGACCTTGAAGGTATGGGCTTTGCAGACAAGGCAAGTGAGCGCATTCAAGACCTGCGTTCACGCATTCAGAAAAAGGACTAATTGAGTACAAATCTTCATCTGAAACCCCGTGCGAAGCCGCGGGGTTTCAGTGTTTAAACGTGAATAAATCTTGAAAATTGAGGTTGGCTGAAACATGATTGATCGTTATAGTCGTCCAGAGATGGCGCACATATGGACCCTGCAGAACAAATACGAGGTTTGGCGTGAAATTGAAGTACTTGCGTGCGAAGCGCAAGCGCAGTTGGGCGACATTGGCATTACCGCAAAAGAAGCCGCACTAATTCATTTGCGCGCTGACTTTTCTGTGGAACGAATCGCAGAACTTGAGGTGACTTTGCGCCATGATGTAATTGCATTTCTCACTAATCTTGCAGAAAATATAGGCGAAGAATCAAAGTGGGTTCACTATGGCATGACATCCTCTGACTTGGGTGATACTGCCCTTTGCTACTTGCTGACACAAGCTGTTGATATTTTGCTTGAAGATGTTGTACGGGTAGGCGAAATCTGCAAACGTCGTGCATTTGAGACGCGCGATATGCTTTGTGTGGGACGCACACATGGGGTACATGCAGAACCCATGACCTTTGGCATGAAGTTTGCCCGCTGGGCATATGCGATGAATCGTGCCCAGAAGCGCTTGCTGGCGGCTCGCGAGATGATTGCTGTGGGAGCAATCTCAGGTGCTGTAGGCAGTTATAGCAGTATTGATCCCTTTGTCGAAGAATATGTTTGCAAAAAGCTCGGGTTAAAGCCCGACCCACTATCGACACAAATTGTGGCACGTGATCGTCATGCACAGCTACTGTCAGTATTAGCAACTGTTGCTGCAAGTGCAGAGGACATTGCCACTGAAATTCGTGCTATGCAAAAAACTGAAATGCTCGAGGCAGAAGAGCCGTTCACTAGTGGACAAAAAGGTTCATCTGCAATGCCTCACAAGCGAAATCCCATTATCAGTGAACGTATATGTGGCCTGGCACGTGTAGTGAAGGCTAATGCACAAGTAGGCTTTGACAATGTGGCTCTGTGGCATGAACGTGATATCAGCCACTCCAGCGCAGAGCGTGTGGTGCTGGCAGACTCAACCTTGGCACTTGATTACTTGCTGAACAAACTTGCTTGGGTGCTGGACGGTCTTGTTCTGTATCCGCAACGTATGCAGACAAATTTGAATGTGACGCGTGGACTTATTTACAGCAGTCACATCTTATTGGCAATGATAGATGCGGGAATGACTCGTGAAGCTGCCTATGAGGTTGTTCAGCGTGCTGCTATGCAGGTTTGGGAGGACGTCCAGACCGCTCAAGCTGGATCGACGCTTGCAGATCTTTTAGCTGCCGATGATGTCTGTCCGCTAAGCGCCGGACAACTGGCAAAGATTTGTCAGCCAGAGCAGTTTTTGACTCGCGTAGATACCGTCTTTGCTCGTTTAGAATCTCTCACTTTTTAAAATGAATATCTTCACATCACTCTGAAATTGATGATATAATCATTTTGCGATGCGTCGAGATTCCGTTAGTGGGTACCTGAAAAGTCATATGCATATAAACTGATATGTAGGCAATGACTAAAGAAGGAATCAAAATGCCAAGTAATAGAAGTAAATATTCACCGGAATTTAGAGAGCAAACTGCTCGCCATATCATTGAGTCAGGAAAATCTGCAACGTCTATGGCAGAAGAACTCAATATTGATGTCAACACGGTATGTCGTTGGGTAAGAGATTTCAGGAAAAAGCATGACATGCCTACCTGGAGCGAAGAACAAAGACGCAGACCCAGACAAAATGGCATTTCAGATGTTGAACTCCTTGAGAAAAACAAAGAGCTTGAGAAATTGATAAAGCGTCAGAAAAAACAGATAGTTGAACTTGAAGAGGAAAAATCTATCTTAAAAAAATCCCTAGTCATCTTCGCGCAACCCCACGCATGAGATATGAGGCAATGGAGCGCCTCAAATTTGAACACAGCGTGCGAAAGATGGCTAACGTACTTGGGGTTAAAGAAGCAGCCTTTTACCAGTGGAGGAAAAGGCAACAAAACAATCTTACAAAGCAAGCAGAGGAAGAAAAGCTTATAGCAAAAGTGCGCAAAGTCTTTGAAGATCATGAGCGCATATATGGGTATCGCTCTATGAAAAGAGCACTTGAAGCAGAAGAAATCTACCTATCCGAATACAAGGTCAGACAAATTATGCGCACCAGTGGCATGTATCCAGAATCTTACAAGAAGTACAGACCTGCCAAATCAGGCAAGGCAAATGGCCGCTATCTGGAAAACCTGCTCAGTCAAGATTTCAAAACATCACGCCTTAACGAAAAGTGGGCAGGAGATATTACCTACATCAAGACTAAAGTGGGATGGGTATATATGGCTTGCATCATTGATCTTCACAACAAAGAAATTGTTGGATATGAGATAGCAAAAAGAGCTGACACAGAGCTTGTGTGCAGAGCACTTTCTTATGCATTAGTTAAGCGCAATATAACAGATAAATCTGCATTAGTCTTTCATAGTGACAGAGGAATCCAATATGCTTCAAAGCGCTTTCAAAAGATGCTTGAGCTAAATGATGTCAAAGGCTCTATGTCACGTGCTGGATGTCCTTTTGACAATGCTCCAACAGAGTGTTTTATTTCTATTGCTAAGCGCGAGAGAATCTACCGCAAAGACTACTTAAATATCTTTGAAGTCAGACGTGATTTATTTGACTATATTGAAGTCTTCTATAATAGAAAGCGCATTCAAAGAGGACTGGGATATGTAAGTCCGCTTGTCTTTAGGCAAGAAATCGAAGCCAGAAGGGCTGCTTAAGAAAATGATGGGACTGCATCGAGAGATTAGGGGGGTATCCCACTCACGAATTTCTGCGCATCGCAGTCACACCTGGCAAAAGACATACGACTATCTTGGCAATCAACTGACCTTAACTGATCCGCTTGGCAACACCACACATTTTGCACATGACACAAATGGAAATGTCATTGCTGAGAGAGACGCGC
>Ga0123355_10000216_pt1 | contig 72252 bp, 51 predicted proteins | sample TergutEmb28metaG_3_FD_89872 | JGI IMG/M metagenome (GOLD analysis project Ga0123355, IMG submission 89872) | Embiratermes neotenicus P1 segment gut microbial communities from Petit-Saut dam, French Guiana - Emb289 P1 | ecosystem: Host-associated > Arthropoda: Insects > Digestive system > Gut ...
GAAAAGCTTCATCGTTCAAATGCCGATATCATAAAAGTGCTTATGAAAAAAGGTGTGATGGCCACAGCCAATCAGGTCATCGATTTCGAAACTGCCTCCGTTGTGGCAGAAACCTTTAATGTGCTTGTTGAAGAATATGTAGAGGTAGATGCCTTCGAAGCGGCGTTTTCTAATGAGCCGGACGATGAAGCCAATCTGCAGCCACGTCCGCCTGTTGTAGTAGTAATGGGCCATGTAGACCACGGTAAAACCTCGCTCTTGGACGCAATACGAAGCGAAAACGTAACGGCTTCCGAAGCAGGGGGTATAACCCAGCATATAGGAGCGTATAGCACTTCAATTAATGGCAAGGCCATAACATTCCTAGATACGCCAGGCCATGAGGCGTTTACGGCAATGCGTATGCGCGGTGCTCAAGTCACGGATATAGCAATTTTGGTTGTAGCTGCTGACGACGGTGTTATGCCGCAAACCATCGAGGCAATAAACCACGCCAAGGCTGCTGGTATAGAAATTATTGTTGCTGTAAACAAAATGGATAAACCCGGTGCCAACCCTGACCGTGTAAAGCAGGAGCTAACAGAACACGGCCTGCAATCCGAAGACTGGGGCGGCGAAACAATAACTGTACCCGTAAGCGCACTACAAAGGACTGGCATAGATCAACTCTTGGAGATGATCTTGCTGGTAGCAGAAATGAAAGAACTCCGTGCCAACCCGGACAAACCTGCTAGGGGCAGCATCATAGAAGCCAAGCTTGATAAAGGCCGTGGCCCAGTAGCAACGGTTCTGGTGCAAAGCGGAACCCTTAGGACAGGTGACTCTATCGAGGCAGGAGCCTGTTACGGTAAAGTGCGTGCCATGACAGACAGCCGCGGGCGCAGCCTAAATGAAGCCGGGCCGTCTATGCCAGTAGAGATTATTGGCCTTGCGGAAGTACCTGCCACAGGCGATATTCTTTATACCGCTCAAAACGATAAACAAGCACGTCAGCTATCAGAAACAGTAGTGGCCAAGGGCCGTGTAAACATGATAAAAGCTACCCAGGGCAAAGTGTCCCTTGATGACTTATTTAGTCAGATCCAAGCCGGGCAGGTTAAGGATTTAAATATTGTGGTCAAAGCCGACGTGCAAGGTTCCGTAGAGGCACTAAAAGGCAGCTTGGATAAGCTCACAAACGAGGAAGTAAGGGTGAGAATCATCCACACCGGCGTTGGTGCAATCAATGAATCCGATGTAATGCTTGCCTCCGCTTCCAATGCGATAATCATCGGCTTTAACGTAAGGCCAGACCCAAGTGCCAAATCAACCGCCGAGGCCGAAAGTGTAGATATCCGCACGTACAGCGTTATCTACTCCGCAATAGATGATATCAGCGCCGCAATGAAGGGCATGCTTGACCCAGAATTTATAGAAAAAGTCATAGGTCATGCCGAAATCCGTCAGATTTTCAAAGCTTCTGCCATTGGTACTATAGCAGGCTGTTATATCACAGATGGGAGAGTCACCCGTGCCGCTCAAGTGCGTATTATCCGCGACGGGCGTGTAATATATGATGGTTATCTGGATACACTAAGGCGATTTAAAGACGATGCCCGCGAAGTCAACTCTGGCTACGAATGTGGTATGGTATTTAGAAACTATAGCGATATAAAAGAGGGCGATAAAGTCGAAGCCTATGTAATGGAGGAAGTCCCAAGGTGAAACGTAACAGCACAAGGCTGACACGCATAAACGACGAGATAGCGCGGGTTACGGCGGAGGTAATACGCTCCGAAATGCATGACCCGCGCATAGGCTCTGTTGTAAGCGTTATGCGTGCCGAGATTACCAGCGATATGAAGTATTGCAAGATTTGGGTAAGTGTCTTGGGGGATAAAGAAAAGCAAGCCGGAACTATGGAAGCCCTAAAAAGCGGCACGGGGTTTATTCGGCGGCGGCTTGCAGAGGTTATTAATTTACGTGTAACGCCAGAGATTACTCTAGTTTTTGACGACTCTATCGAGTACGGTATGCGTATGCGTAAGCTAATAGACGAGGTTAATCGTGGAACAGATAGTTAAGCTACTAAAGTCCCGCGATAAATTTGTTATTGCCGGGCATACAGGTCCGGATGGGGATACTATAGGTTCTTGCTTGGGGCTAGCTATGGCTTTGGCCAAGATGGGCAAAGAAACCATAGTTGTACTAGAACCTACCGCGCCCAAGTATCACATTATCCCCGGGCGGGAATATTTGTACCATGGGGCCCTAGAGGCCCTTTCTGTTGACGTTTTTATAGCCCTGGACTGCGCGGATACGGAAAGGCTTGGTGCGGCCCGGGTGCTTTTTAACCGTGCGCGAACCACGGTTTGCATAGACCATCACGAGACTAATGAAGGCTTTGCGGAATATAATTTGATAGATCCGGCTGCGTCCTCTACTGCGGAGATGGTTTTTGGAGTGATTGAGGCGCTTATTGATGTAGACGCCGATATTGCTGCGGCCATTTACTCCGGGATGGTGGGCGATACCGGTGGTTTTAGGTATGCATCCACAAGTAGGTCTACAATGGAAATCGCCGCCCGGCTTATGGAGACCGGGATACCTTTTACGGATATTTATAGCGAGATGCTTCATAGGCATAGTTTTGAGGCTGCCAAGGCTTTTGGGCTTGCGCTGGGAGCCGCGTGTCAGGCTATGGATGGGCGCATTGTTTATACTTTTATGACCCGGGAAATGCTTGTAAGCACAGGGGCGGATTCTTCCGATATGGATTCTGTAGTTGAATATTTGATGAATACCAGGGGCGCTGATGTGGCCCTATTTTTGTATGAACGGCATCTTAATGTGCGAGATGGGACATCATCAGATGATAATGAGGCAAATCATCCCGAGAACGGGCATAAAGATAGAGGAGTTGCGCCTGTTAGCGAACAAAGGAAAATAAAAGTAAGCATGCGGTCAAAAGGAGTACATGTTGGACGCGTAGCCGCATCTCTTGGCGGGGGTGGGCATAGGATGGCGGCCGGGTGTACCATGGTTGGTACAATGGATGGTATTCTTAAACAGGTTTTGGAGATACTTGAGCGGGAGCTGGAGACAGAGGATTAATGCTGCAACGCAATGGGGATAATGCCATGACTTATGAACTAAAACCTATTAAAACGCTTACAGTGGTTGCTTTTGTGTTGCATATAGCCAGCGTCCTTCTAATGGCTGCGATTATTATTTTGCAAGTGCCTATAAAGACTATGTTTTGGCTTTCTCATAGCTCGCGAGATGCAATGTTTATTATGCCTTCAATGATATATGTGGCAACTGCCGCTATTATTTTTGTCTCGCATGGTGTATTAGCTTTAATCTTCATAAAGGTAATGGCAAGTGAGCAAATTTGTATAAGGCGGCTTAATATAGTTTCCATTATCTCTGTTGTTTTTGTGGCTGTATTGCGGCCGGTTATAGACAATATTTCGCAGCATTTTAATATGCGTTTTGTAATTTGGGGCGCTGGGGCTGATGAGATTGCCGAAATAATAACAACAATGAACCTACTGTCTTATGGGTTGGCCATTCGCAACTTCTCATTGCTGGTTTTTCTTATTGGGGCATCTATGGCGCTTTATTTTTGCCATGTACGTAAGATAGAATTATTTCAATCACGGCTAACATAAATCCCGCGATAACGACGGTCGGATTGCATTTTCATATAAGGAGTTGACGCCCATGACGGGCTTTTTTAATGTCTACAAAGAGGCCGGCTACACTTCCCATGATGTGGTAGCAATTGTGCGTAAACTTACCAGGGGTAAGGTTGGGCATACCGGTACACTGGACCCACAGGCCGAGGGCGTGTTGCCTATTTGCCTTGGGCGGGCGACAAAGTTGGCCGATATGATTACCGGGCAGGTTAAATCATATGTGGCGGAAGTTGTGCTGGGCGTTACTACCGATACGTGGGATATGACCGGGCAGGTGCTAAGCCAATCCCCAGTGCGATTTGATGAGGATAAGATTAGCAAGGTGGTCGAAAAATTTCACGGGCCGCAAATGCAGGTGCCGCCTATGTATTCCGCGCTTAAAATTGACGGGAAAAAGTTATATGAGCTGGCGCGCAAAGGGCAGACTGTAGAGCGTAAGCCACGGGATGTTAATATTGAGGCTATCCGAGTGGTAGAGTATCGTCCCAAAAATAATAGTTTTACTATAGATGTAACATGCTCAAAGGGGACGTATATACGCAGCTTGTGCATGGATATTGGTGAAGCCTTGGGCACAGGCGCGGCTATGGGGCCGCTTTTACGTACTCGTAGTGGTAAATTTGGGATAGATACGGCAATTAAAATCTCGCAAATAAAAGAGGCCGCCGAGGATGGCAGCCTTTCAGACTTGGTGTTGCCGGTGGAAGAAGTGCTGGCTTTCCCTCGTGTTTTTGTGCGGCCGTCAGGGCTTGCTATGGCTAAGAATGGGAACCCGCTGCCGTTAGAATTGATAGAGGATATGCCGGCCGATTATCAAGGAAAGGTTTGGCTGCATGGCCCTGACGGACTTATTGGGCTGTTCTCCATATCTCCCGGCGTGAAAAGAATCCGTTCGGAGGTTATGCTGTGATTAAGCTTACTAGTAAGAAGATACACATGCCAGTGCCTTGCGTTTTGGCTGTAGGCAAGTTTGAGAGTATTCATATTGGGCATAGGGCTCTTATTAGTGAGATGAAGCGTCTGGCTCATGACTCACAACAACCTGGACTCGCTTGCGCGTTGGTTGTTTTTGTGCCACACCCATATACGGTACTGTTTGACCCTGAATATAGGCCGCTGTTTACAGGTAGTGAGCGTGAGCATTTGGTACAGGGGCTGGGTGTAGATTATTTATTGGAATACCCATTCGATCGCGATTTCGCTATGTTGTCTCCAGAGGATTTTAGCCATATGCTTTTTAAGGAGTTGCAAACACAGGTTGTTGTAGTTGGCGCGGGGTATCGCTTTGGGCATAAACGTGTAGGTACCGTAGACACCTTGCGGCAGATAGCCGGGTTATATGGTGCCGAGGTTCACGTTGTAGCGCCCCGAGCACTTAAGGACGACGCGCCCAAAATAAGCACATCTATAATACGCGAGTTACTATCTGCGAATATGTTGCCGGAGGCTGAAGACCTGCTGGGTTACCCGTTTTTTATAAGTGGTGAAGTAACCCCCGGGAGACAGCTTGGGCGTACTATTGGCTTCCCCACAATAAATATGTACCCGCCGGCAGAGAAATTCCTATTATCCGACGGTGTCTACGTCACAAGTACAATTATAGGCACATGTAGATATAAAAGTATAACCAATATTGGCTTGCGCCCAACAATAGAAAGCTCAGAGGTATCACGTTCCGTAGAAACGCATTTGTTGGACTATGAAGGTAGCGACTTATATGGCAAGCAAGTGCGCGTAGAATTTTTGCGTTTTATAAGGCCGGAAAAGCGTTTTGACTCATTGGGTGAGCTAAAAACACAAATTCTAGAAGACTGCCGTTCCGCAATGCTATAAATTAACCTTCTTTTATTATGTCTATGATTTTTTTCATATAATCCACAGTATTGGCATCTGGGTTAACGAAAATTAAATTAGATTGACAAACATTTTCAAAGTATTTACCAAAGATTCTTACACTGGTACCTGGGCTGCATTTACCACCGCAACTTCCGCAGGGTGAAACATGTGACCAGGCAAATTCTTTGATATGCTCATCTACAGGAAACTCTGCATGCTTGTCGAGTTTATTGGTGCCGACCCACATAGTCCAAGGGCCGGGAAAGTCATCGGAACCACTGATAATAATAAAACCCAAGTTAGCGACATTCCATCCGCTTTCATTATTTTTGTCGTACATGGTGATCGAGAATTTTCCGGGTTCTTTGTCTGTTCTCAAATGAGCGATTAACTCCAATGCGTTTTTCTGTGTGTCACCACTTAGAGTATCTTTGATGACATCTTCAATTATTCTTTGGGACATTTGGTTCCCTCCTTTAGAATGGGGCTCTGCCCCAAGCCCCGCCGCTACAGCGGGTAAAACCCGCTTCCGCTTCCTTCGGGGTCGGGCGATGCCCTTTTTCACTTAAAGCGCCACACTAAACATATAAGCAGTACCAGGTTTATCACAACCGTCAAAAAACACTTCCGCTGTCCAATATTTTTCGGGATACGGTATTTGCTTGCCCTGGCCTAAGATAATATTGCGTGTAACGTCATACATAGCATCGCTATCATAACCTTCGCGCTTGTGCATGGCATCTGTATCACCAGAGAAAGTTGCGAAAGCAAACTGTGATAAAAAGGGAAGCCCTGACTTGCCGTCATTACTTGGCGTGAAGTCGAAATAATCAAACCCTTCTGGCACAGGGGTATCCGCCATCATAAACCGTCCAAAAAAAGAACGCCACGGACTAACATCTACTCCGCGCCCATAATGATGCATTAACAAGACATCATAGTCAAAGCCCGACTTATACTCATTCATATTGTCCAGATAATTAAAGTGCTCCTTGCGAGCTCCCATATCGTCTAATTCACCGTTTGTGCCTTCTCGCCCAATAAATCGCATAGCGGGCACTTTTTTGTATTCGAAGTCTTCAATCTTAAAGCCCACTTGCTGCTTTTCTACAACACCGGGCATAAACAACGCCCACTGCACATGGGAATCGCAGCCTTTTAAATAGTTGATATATCCCAATTCTTCTACACTGGCGACGCCATGCGGCCCAGTTTTATTTCCTGCAATTTTCAGCCTAACACTGCGCTCGCGCATTGTGGAAAAGTCGGCAAACATCCCTGTAACCGCTTCGCGTAGCTTCTCGTCATATGTCTCCCCCGACAATTCATGGTCGAAGTTATCCAGCGCTTGAAAAACCGGTATATTTACTATTCCGGAGGGTTCTAGCTCTTTTAAGTATGCCCGCAGCTGTGCGTTCTGGTCTTTAAATCGTGCAAGTACACCCTGCATCAAAATCTGCTCGTTTTCGGCTAATTGTTCTTCTCCCCACTGGGAATCGTCAAGTATCCACTCGGTTAGCGTATCAAACACATTTGGGTTTTGCCTCCTTGCTTCTCTCGCCCAGGCCACGATTTTGTTGTATTTTTCTTCATTTGACAAGTTTTCTTTTTCTTGCCCTTGGATGATGCTCCAATCCACTAGATGGAACTCATTTGTAAGCTTATGTGACATGTCAAATCCTCCTTTTATGGTTACGTTTATGGATAAGGGATGAAATAATTTGATATTACTGCGCTGCGCTTTTGAAGGCGGTATACCATGAAAGCGCGCGAATGCTTTGGAAAAGCTCTCGGGTGTTTCGTACCCGTACCGTATGGCTACATCACTTATTTTGACATTTGAGTTAAGTAAATCTTGCGCGGCACGGCTTAAACGCCTGTAGCGTATATACTCACCGATGGTTATACCCACCACCACATTGAAAACAAACTGAAAGTGCGAGCCAGACGCATAGGCTTGGTTTGATATATCGTCTATGCCGATATCCTGGGTCAGGTTGTTCTCGATGTAATTAATGGCCTTTGATAGGCTTTGTATCCAGTTCATAATTGCGGCCTCCTCTTCTTAGGGCATCATACATTAGCTGTGAGCGATAGTACATGTCTTTAAATACGGCGCTATGTCCGCTTGTGGTGTTTTCTTAACGCAAAAAACCGCTTCTCTCGAAGCGGCATATGCTTATTATTATTCCTTACGATAACTTTCGCTTATACACTTGCACTGCTATCACAAACGCGACTACTGTGATGCCAGCAGCCCAGGCTAGCGAAATAGGCAAAGAATTGCCCACAGGCACACCCAACATAAGCCCTCGCAGGGTATCGATAATCGGTGTCATTGGCTGATACGTAGCAAAAAACCTAAGCCAACCAGACAGCGCCTCTACAGGTACAAAGCCGGAGCTTAGATATGGCAGTACAAACAGCAAAAATAGCATTGAGCCGGCACTCTCGGGTGTTTTTGCAAGAAGCCCGCCTATTACAGAAAGCCATGTAATAGCCAACATATACATAATCATAACGCCGGCAATAATAAGCCAACTTGTAAGACCGGCCTGTGGCCTAAAACCTATGGCAAATGCAACCCCAATGGCTACAGCAGTGGTTATAATATTTCTCATGACAGACGCAAGCACATGCCCTGTAAGCACGGCAGACTTTGTTATGGGCATAGAGCGGAAGCGGTCAATTACACCCTTGGTCAGGTCGTTGTTTACGCCTATTGCTGTTGAAATTGAACCTTGGCCTATGGTTTGCAAAATTATGCCCGGCACAATAAAGTCGATGTAGCTATAATCGCCCACGTCCATTATATTGCCGAACACAGCTCCAAACAGCCACATAACAATGGCTGGGACAATTATCGCGGAGGCAAATGTATCGGGGTTCCTAAGCGAAATGCGAAGGCAACGGTTAAACATTACCCATGAATCTGAAAAAGCTCTTGTGATCTTGTTCATTAGTCATTTACCTCCTTTTTCTCCCCGATAAGTGTGAGGAATACATCTTCCAGTGTCGGCAGTTTTTGCGTAAAGCGTAAAAGCTGTATGTTTTCGTTTTTAAGCTTTGTTAATACATCCGCAAATTGGGCAGCACTGCCGTCTGTACTTACCTCTATTGTTTTATCGTTATCATTCTGCAAGCGATATACACTTAATATTTCGCTGGCCTTTGCTGTGTCTTGGCTGGTATGGAAGTCTAATTGTATCCCGCCGCGTGGCAGTACCGTTTTAAGTTCGTCAGGTGTGCCTTCGGCGGTAATTATACCTTCGTGCAGTATGGCGATATGGTCGGCCAGGTGCTCTGCCTCATCTAAATATTGCGTGGTTAAGAAAACTGTGGTGCCGCCATCTGCAAGTTTTTTAACCATATCCCACATGGCCAGGCGGCTTTGCGGGTCAAGGCCTGTTGTAGGTTCGTCCAGGAAAAGCACATGTGGGTCACCCATCAGACTCATAGCAATATCAAGCCTGCGGCGCATCCCGCCAGAATACGTGGAGGCTTGGCGGTTGGCCGCGTCTTCTAAGCGGAAAATTGTTAGCATCTCGTTTGCTTTGGCATTGACATTTGGTAGGTGTCGTAGGTTGCCTATTAGCTTAAGATTCTCCCGCCCTGTTAGCGCCTCGTCTACTGCCGCGTATTGGCCGGTTAAACTAATACTTTCCCGCACTTGTTCCCCTTGACGTAAAATATCATAACCGCAAATGGTAGCGGTGCCGCCATCTGGCTTTAGCAAAGTAGAAAGTATGCGGACAGCAGTAGTCTTTCCCGCACCGTTAGAGCCTAGCAAAGCAAATATACTGCCTTTGGCGATGTTGAAACTTACACCTTTCAAAACTTGGTTGCTTTTAAAAGATTTTTTTAAAGATGATACCGATACGATGTACTCCATTGGATACTCCTTCTATGAAATTAATATACACACTACAAATTATACGTATATACATGGTGAATGTATGTAAGATGCAAAAAAATTGCCCATCAGGGCAATCGCGAAACAGTTAGCAGTTAATACTTACCATTCCATTTTATTAAACACCCGCATAAATACTGCCTCCATCTCCTCATCTATAATTGGGAAGCCCAGCTCATCATAAATTTGTTTTATTAGTGTGGCTTTATCGTAAGTTTCTTCCTCATCACAAGGGAAAAACGTAGGCAGCAACCAAAAATTGGTCAACAGCAGAAATAATCCGGCCAGAACTTTTGCGTTTCCGGGTCTGATAGAGCCGTCGCGCATGCCTTCCTCAACCATTGGCGTTAAAATGGCAGCTATTTCTTGGTTGCCTTTTACTTGTTCGGCCATAAAACGCGGGTTAGACGTAAGAGTAATGGCTAAGTTTGATACCATCATACGATGTTCGCTTTCTATATTTGAAAGTAGAGCAAGATTAAGCGCCATCTTTACCCTTTCTAGCCCGTTTTTTACATCTGCCTTCCGCGCTTTTTCGAATGGGTCGTTATCGCCAAAACTTGAATTAAATATGGCATTTAATACTTCTTCCTTAGACTTAAAATGATGATAGAATGCGCCACGAGTCAGGCCACCCAGGCTGGCTACAATGTCTAGTACTGTGGTCTGTTCGTAACCTTTTTCCAGGAAAAGCTTTAGCGATGCGTCTAGGATTTTTTTATAAGTTTCTTCCGGATATTTGTTTCTTGGCAAGATAATCACCCCGCAAATGCGTCATTATCGAAGTTGAATACAGCTTCTTATACATTCATTGTGTATCTACTTTAGCGAGGGATTCTATTTTGTCAAGATTCATGCTTAGATCTGATGATTTATGAAGGTTTATTTTGGTTTTGATGATACTGATAAAAGCGATATTTCCGGTTTTGATGATAATGATAAAGGTTTTTTCAGTTTTGATGATACCGATAAAGCTTTCTTAGTTTAGCAGGCCAAAGCCAATAGCAGCGGCCATTCCGATACATGCAAGCCCCATCAGTATATAAAGCATAAACCCAAGTGGGAAGTGTCTCTTGGGTTTGACAGAAAGCGGCGCTTCCTTTGCCGTATTCCCATTCTTTTTAGCCATATAATCAAAGATTATTTTTTCTGCCTCGGTCACAAAATCTATCGGGTTCTCGCTTGGCTGTACGCCGGGGTTGAGGATAAAAACCGCCTGGCTATACCAGTTAGATGCATTGCCTTTGATAACAACCACTCGTTCGCTTGTTTGCATGTACACTGCTCCTAAATCGTCTTTATGAAAATCATCGCCATAAATATAAGCAGGTATACTTCGGGTTGTGTCAGAAGACTTTATACGTATGTTCTGCGATAAGTCTAACCATTCAACATAATTACACATAACGCAAAAATTATTTACAACACCCAAGCCTTCAACTATTATGTAAAATAATGTTTATGCAAAGCTGCGAAAAGTGCGGCCCGCGCGACCATTTATTAAAGGAGGTAGTTTCGTGCACACAGATAATCGTAAGTTTATGCAATGCCCGTCTTTTAAAAACATAATGTTTGAAAGCGACCAAACCAAGGGAATAGACCCGCCAATCTTTACAAAACCCACTACAGGGGAAGTAATAAAGTTGGCGTCTTTTAGTGACGCGCTTCCAACACCAGACTACATGAAATTGCTGGATACTCGCCGCAGCCTGCGCGACTACTCTGGCAAGCCTATGACCCAAGCAGAACTAGGCTTTATGCTGTGGAGCGCGCAAGGCGTGAAGTCATACCGCGGCCAAGTTGCTACCTTCCGCACAGTACCCAGCGGCGGAGCAAGGCACCCCTTTGAAACATATGTCGCTGTACAAGCAGTGGAGGGGCTAGAGCCGGGGCTATATCGCTACTTGCCGTTAGAAAATGTAGGAGAAAAAGCCGTAACAATCGAAAGGCTAGGCAGTATACAGGATTATACAGATAAAATAACAGCAATGCTGGCAGGCCAAGCATGGGCTGCCAAAGCGCCAGTAATACTATTTTACAGCTGCATCCCCTACCGTGCCGAATGGCGATATGACTCCGCCGCCCATCGTGTTGTGCTGATAGACCTTGGCCACCTAGGCCAAAACGTTATGCTTTCGGCTGTGGCGCTTGGGCTTGGTAGCTGCTGCATGGCTGCCTATGACCAGCAGCTATGTGACGAAGTGTTGGGCTTTGACGGTCTTAGCGAGTACACTGTTTATGCCATTTCTGTTGGCGCTGAGTAAAGTAAAATCCGCCAGAAAAAAGCGGCTATGCCGCTTTTTTATACCAGGGAAGGAAACAATACACATGAGTAACAACAACAGGGGCAATGGCCCCATCTCAAATAACAAGCCCAACAAGGCAAAAAAGAGCCGAATTCGTGTTATGTTAAGATCATTTATGGTAACTACGATTATTGCCACAGCTTTAGTGGCAGGGGGTGTTGGCTTGTGGAATCACATGGTACAGCCGCCGGAGCCGCCCCCGATACATGTAACACTTCCGGTGCACATACAGCCAACCCGTGAGCCGGCCCGGGCACCGGCCTTTATAGCTCCAGAGCCGGATCCGGCAGACGAAGATATACTTGATGCCCTTCCGCCCTTTGTAGAATCTGATTGGGAGCGCAGGGAGCGTTTCTTTACGTTTTTGATATTTGGGCTGGATGAAGGCGCCAACACTGATACTATTATGGTAGCCGGTTTTGACGAGATTGCGGGGCGTGGTTATGTGATTAGCATCCCCCGTGATACCCGTGTAGATGTACAGCGGCGCGCAAGGAAGATTAACTCCGCCTACCCGGCAGGGCGGCTGCATGGCGGCGGCCATGAAGGCGGCGTAGAGCAGCTTAAGCGCGAAGTGCAAACACTGATAGGCTTTAGGCCGGACTTTTATGTAATGCTGGATATGGATGTAGTTGTACAGATTATAGACGCCATTGGCGGAGTAGAGATAAATGTACCTTTTCATATGCGCTATACACAAGACACTTACCAGGACCTATATATAGACATCCCTGCCGGTGTACAAGTACTTGACGGAGAAAACGCCATGAATTTTGCCCGGTTCCGTTACGCGGATGAGGGTTTTAGATCCATTACTGATTTTACCCGTATGCGACATCAGCAACAATTGCTTTCTGCACTGTTTAGATCAATGATAAGGCCGGCAAATATATTGCTTATACCCGAACTTGTTAGCCTTGGAGATGAGCTTTTGACTACAGATTTAGAGCGCCGTCATCTGGCTTGGTTTGGCCAACAGCTTGCTCTTTCGAATAGCCCATATGCCCTTGAAACACATACCTTGCCCATACGGGGCAACACAGGGCGAGCGCCGTGGTATGAATATCCTGACCCCCAAGGTATACTGGAATTGGTTAACCGTACGATAAACCCCTTCACAACAGATATAACCCTTGATATGTTGAGGATAGCGCCGTGACGGACCGGCAACACGAGAAAATACAAAACGCGCCTATAAAGATGCGTGAGTTAATCGCGCAGTTAGACACAGCCTCCCGCGCTTATTATCAAGAGGACAGGGAGATAATGTCCGACTTGGAATACGACGCCCTATATGATGAGCTAACCCGGTTGGAGGCCGAAACAGGCATTCGACTAGCCAACAGCCCCACTCAAAAAGTAGGCTATGAGGTAGTAAGCGCCCTTACAAAAGCCCCCCACGATATCCCCATGCTATCCCTTGACAAAACCAAGGACATAGGCGCATTGGCCGATTTCTTAGGCGTACACGAGGGCTTGCTTGTATGGAAGCTTGACGGCCTTGCATTGGCGTTACGGTATGAGAATGGGCGCCTGATTAGGGCTCTTACTCGTGGCAATGGCCAAATTGGCGAGGATGTGACCCATAATGCTAAGGTATTTATGAATCTGCCCTTGGCGGTGCCTTTTTTGGGGGATTTTTCTGTATGGGGTGAAGCACTAATCACATATGCTGATTTTGAGGCTATTAATGCGTCTATCGCCGCTAATGGCGAACAGGAATATAAAAACCCCCGCAACTTATGCAGCGGAACGGTGCGTCAGCTTAACAGTGAGATAGCGGCTGGTAGGCGGGTGTTTTTTTACGCCCTTGGGGCGGCAGGTGCGGAAGGGGATATCAAGAAAAAATCCGCACGATTGTCATGGCTGAGCGCACAGGGTTTTGACGTGGTGGAGCATGAGCATGTTACTGCCCAAACCGTAGCCCAAACCGTAGAGGCCTTTAAAGAAAAAATCCCTACCTTGCCTATAGCAACAGACGGGCTGGTGCTAACCTTTGATGATATTGCCCATAGCGAGTCACTTGGGGCAACATCCAAGTTCCCTCGTGATAGCCTGGCGTTTAAATGGGCAGACGAGATATCCGAGACTAATCTGCTGAGTATTGAGTGGAACCCATCGCGTACAGGGCTTATTAATCCGGTGGCGATATTTGAGCCTGTAGAAATAGAAGGTTCGGTAGTTAGCCGCGCAAGCCTTCATAATGTAAGTATATTGCGTGGGCTGGAATTAGGAGCCGGTGACCGGATAACTGTTTACAAGGCAAATATGATAATCCCGCAGGTAGCAGAAAATCTCACCCGCAGCAATACAGCCGAAATACCTGCAGTTTGCCCGTCATGCGGAGGCAAAACCGAAATCACGGTACAGCGCGCCCCGGCAAAAGAGCAGAAAGATGAAAACAAAGATGAAAACAATGTTACTTTTCCGATTGTAACCAAAGGATCAAAACCGATAGATTGTTCTCGTATCGAGCATATATTGGATGATAATACAGAGGTATTGGGCGGCCAAGCCCGCAATGACGAAGAAGGCGAAGTCCTAACCTGCCCAAACCCCGCGTGTAGCGCAAAGCTAATCCAATCACTTGTACACTTCGTGGGCCGTGACGGGCTTAACATCGAAGGTATGTCTGAACAAACTTTGGAAAAACTATTAACCCACGGCCTAATTTCTAATTATTCAGACTTGTTTACTCTTGACCGCCACGAAGCCGCTATCTTGTCAATAGACGGTTTTGGCCGCCGTCTATACGAGAAACTCTTGGCTGCTGTAGAAAAGGCCAAAGACATAGCTCTGCCCAATTTTATATATGCACTGGGAATACGCCATGTAGGGCTTGCCGGCGCAAAGCTGTTATGCGACCATTACAGCCATGACTTCGCACAAATTGCCGCTGCTTGCCAAGGGGACGATTATCAACAAAGTTTGGCTGAAATAAAGGGCTTTGGGGATGCCATTGCCCACAGCTTACACGCCTATTTTATTAACCCTGCCAATATGGAAATAGCAAGCGCAACTTTGGCCCATTTGAAGATACAAGCCGCCCCAGAAAAAACAGCAAGCGGCCAGTCGCTTGAAGGGATGACATTTGTTATAACTGGCGATGTACGCATATACGCTAACCGCAAAGCTTTGCAAGCCTATATAGAAAGCCAAGGTGGGCGAGTGACCGGCAGTGTAACAGCCAAAACATCTTACCTCATCAACAATGACGCTACTTCAGTATCGTCTAAAAATAAAAAAGCCGCCCTATTGGGTGTGCCGGTAATAACGGAAGAGGAGTTCGTTGAGCATAATCGCGTAGCGATGATGTGAACACAAAATAATTTTTACGCCGTCGAAGGAGGCACAGATCTATTATGAAAAAGAGAAACGCAAAAAATAGCCCACAGCTAAATCGCAAAGCCACCAACAAGCCACAGGCCAAAACCATTGATAAGAAGCTGTATATGATAGGGGCCGCAGTGCTTGTAGCAGTGGTTGTGTTTACCGCTGTTTTGATATGGTATTATGGCGACTCCGTTGTAGCTAGGGTAAATGGCACAAACATCCGCGGTAGCGAAGTAAGCCAAGTGCTTTCAGGCGGAATGCAAAATGACGTAAACATGGGCATGCGCACCCAACGCGATGCAAACGAAGGTGCTGTAAGACAGATTGCGTTTGTCCGGTTATATGAAGAATACGCTAGGCAAAACGGTATAGCTCTAACCGGTAACGAGTCCCCCACAGTGTTAATGGGGATTGTAGCCGAAGCAGTTGTTGCGGATCCTAGCCTTTTTGCAAGCTTTGAGGCATACATGCCAGAAGATGAATTTCAAGCCGCCGAGGCCCGTGCAGCAGCTATATTGGAAAGAGCCTTGGCCGGCGAAGATTTTGACGAGCTGGTAGCACTTTATAGCGAAGACGGCATGCCACCCGAAGGCTATGCTTTCATAGAAGGCGCAATGGTTGAAGAGTTTTGTGAAGCTGCCCGTGCTCTTGAAATTGGTGAAATAAGTGACCTTGTGCTAACACAATTTGGATTTCATATAATCCTGCGCACAGAGCCGCCAGAGGATCCGGATTTTATTATGACCCCATTTGGCCAGATACCTCCGCCACTGGAAACAGATGATGAATTGCTTGGCGCAAAGCATATTTTAATAGGCGCCCGGCCAACCACAGATGAAGAAAGGATGCACCAAGCTGTGTCCTTAGGGTTTACGGCCAAGCTGGATGCTGCAGACTTAACATTTTTGCGTAGGCTTGATGATATCACTGGACAGGTTCACTCAACGCAAGATATCCATATCGCGCAATAATAGACCCCTTCTGAAATTGCATTTGCGGCCAAAAATCGCAGGTATTAGTGCGTTTTTTGGCCGCTCATTCGGAATTTCGGAAGAAGTCTAATAGATTGGGGGCCGCAAGTGAACCGCTATATCAATCTAGAACGGTTAGAATTTGTGATAACCAACGCTTGCAGCGGGCGATGCAAACATTGCTCGTGGGGAGAATGTACAGATAGCGGTAACGGTATAAATGCCGACGCGGCTGTTACCGCCATAAAAAGGCTTGCGGAGCGATGTAAAATTAAGTCTGTCATGACCTTTGGCGGTGAACCCCTTTTATATGCCGATACGGTTTGCAAGATACATGCCGCCGCTCGCGATTGTGGTATCCTAGACAGGTCAATTATCACAAACGGATTTTTCTCTAAAGACGAGAGAAAAATTGATGAGGTAGCCAAAGCCCTTTGCGACTCAGGTGTTGACGGTGTGTGGTTGTCTGTAGACGCGTTTCATCAAGAGACTATCCCGGTTGCCCCTGTTGTGCAGTTTGCCGAAGCTCTTTTAAGGCATGGTATACCATCTTTGCAGATGCATCCGGCCTGGGTTGTTAACGAAGCCAGTGATAACCCCTATAATACGGAAACCAGATGTTTGTTAAAGATATTTGCTGACAAAGGCATACGCATAACTAACGGCAATAACATTTTCCCCTCTGGTAATGCGCTTAAATACCTTGCGGAGTATTACCCGCCGCCTGGTAAAGTGGATTTGACTGTACCTTGCGGCCACGAATCTCATACTTCAAGGCCTGACAATGTAGACCGCATAGGCATAAACCAAGATGGTGAAGTGCGTACGTGTGCAGTAATAGGAAATATTTATCATGATGATATAATAGATATTATCGACCGGTATGACCCATATAAAAGCCCGACTCTCCGCGCAGTTCTTGACGGCGGAGTAGTCGGGCTTATGCGTTATGCCGAAGTGGAAGGTGTTGAAGTAGACTTAAGCGATTGTCATTCTGCTTGCAAAGTGTGTAGTAAGGTACGGGCGGCGTTTAATTCACTAAAAAGCGGGCGTGAGATTATAGACGATTAACCGTAACCGTTACCCCTGCCAATGCCGGGCAATGGCCTCTCTTGCCAGTTCGACTGCCCGGCCCAGACGCCATGGTTCGCCGTGCACTGTTGTTATATCGCGGAATGTAATTTCTAGGGGGCAGCCTCTGGCCGCTATTACTGTTTTTTCTAGATGTTTCAGGTACTCGTCTTCGTTAAATACTGTGTCAGCACTTACATAATTGGGGGATGGCTTACGGTGATAGCATATTTTTGTGCCCCTAATCATTTCAGCCAAGGCTTCTTCGTTGCACCAGGGGGAAACCGATAGCTTGCGCAAGTTTTTCATACGGGATAGGCAGGGCTCAAACAATTCGTCTACAGGCTCGCAGCAGCCGTATGCATATAGGCCGCAGCGGTCTGAAATCTCTAGCATATAGCCGAAAAAGAATTCGTCAAACATTTCTACAGACATACCCACAGTCTCTTGAAAATTGGAATATCCCCACACATCAGATAGCTTGGCCGGGCGGTTAAGCGTTTTGGCACAGGGCAAATCGTGGGTATAGCCGTAGGAGTCTTGGTCTACGGTACTTGACCCATTATTGGGGAGGATTGCGCATCCCACTTCCAACGCGTCTATATAGGCATGGTAATCGTCTGTTAATTGCCGCATTATTTTGTGAAACAACTCCGGGTAGTCTAGCATGGAGTAAAACATTGTTTCCATGCTCATCATAGATATTAATATATTGGCCGGATTAAACGTAAAAGAGGGAAAATCTAATTTAACCGGGAGTATATCGCCGATAATATTTTCTAGGTTTTGCTTTAGTATATTGGCTTCACGCAGGCCTTTATCTACGGAAAAGGTCGATGGCTTAAATACATTATAATCAGCCTCTAAATTATTGATAGCATGGTCATACATATATCCTATGCTTGGAGAGCCTGCCAATTTAAGCTCTGGATGCTGATAGTTAAAGGGTACAATGAAATTAGGAACACGAAGCTTTATAAAGCCTGGTATCACTCGGTCATCATTGAAGTGCTTATGGCTATAAATATTGTGAGCCAGTTGACGCTCGACGCTTCGTAGCAGGGGATCTTCGCAAGTAAGGGGGGGATATATTTCATCCCTGTCGCCATGGAACTCCATTATTACTAATGGGTTTTTGCTGCTTCCGTCGTTTAAATCATACCAAAGGGCTTCCCGCTTGGCCATAATGGGTAGTGCAGCTATTTCGGCTTGTTGCTTTGCCAGCTCGCGTAGATTGTTACGGTTGGTCGTAGATGCTGTCATAAGTGCGCCTCCTTTTGCTATAATTTAATTGTGAGAACATGCCTAATATATCTTCTTACCGACCGCGATTATATTACGAGATACGCCCAGCAACTCGGGTATTGATTCTGTTAACTCAATACACTTAAGAAGCCGTGCGGCTTCTTTTTCATCTGTTGGCAGGCTGTAATCCCCAAAGGCATTGGCAATGCCTTCGACTGCAATTGTAGCTACATTTTCGAATCCCACGCTTGATAGCTCGGATTTAATTCCATCCGGTGTGTGAAAATATGAATGCGGGAAGCTGAAGCCCTCTGACATTCCTGTATTTATTATTCTTTCTAAGGTATCTACGTCGTAATAGTGGAATATATTCCATTTTAATGTGGAAACTAAAACTGTATATCGGCTAATGACAGTGCAAATTATATATCCACCACGCTTAAGGATACGGAATGCTTCGGCAAGACACTTATCCCGCGATTCTTGCGATTGTAAATGATATAACGCGCCCATTACTAAGACCAAGTCCATGCTTTCATTTTCATAAGGAAGGTCACGGGCATCGGCACATGTGTATGACGACAGGGCAATGTTATTTGTCTTACTTTTTTGTTTTGCTATGTCGATGTGTTTTTTTGATAAATCCAATAAATGAACATTATGGCCCTGCTCGGCCAGCCAGAAGGAGTATGGGCCAGTCCCGCCGCCGATATCAGCAATCTCCATGTTATCGGCAAAAAGATAACGTGAGATAATATTTTTTGAGCGCGTAAATTCTTTTGTCTGTGAATCGAAGCGGGCGTCTTCGTTCATTTTTTCATAAAATTCTATTACCCTTTCATTGCTTTCCATTTTGTTGGCTTTATCGCTTGGCATAAGTAACGTGTCTACAGTGCAATCCAGCGCTTTTGCCAACGCCGGTAATTGTGCCGTCTCCGGTAAGCACTTGCCGTTTTCCCACTTGGATACGGCTTGGGGGGAGACATCTAAAATTTCCGCGAGTTTTTCTCCTGTTAAGCCTTTTTCTTTTCTAAACTGTGCTATCTGTTTGCCTATTTTAGTTAACTCAAGCATAGCTGGCCTCCGTCGCTTTTAGCGGATTATAAGGCAGACGCTGTTTGCATACCATACATTAGGCGTTAATCGTAAAAAGTTTTATCAACCTGAGGTTTATGTTCAAACCCCAATCCGCCGTAGTCTTAGCACATTAGCCAGCACCGAAACAGAACTAAAACTCATAGCAAGCGCCGCAATCATAGGACTTAAAAGCGGCCCACCAAAGATATAAAGCACACCCATGGCCACAGGTATCCCCAGCACATTATACATAAACGCCCAAAACAGGTTTTGTTTAATATTACGCATCGTGCGGCGGCTTAGATTAATCGCGCTGCTAACTCCGTTTAAGTCCCCACGCATTAGCACAATTTCTGCGGACTCTATGGCAACATCTGTGCCTGTCCCTATGGCTATGCCTATATCGGCCTGTACTAGAGCCGGGGCGTCGTTTATTCCATCGCCTACCATGGCCACTGTATGGCCCGCTTCTTGCAGGGCCTTTACGTGATCAGCTTTGTCATGGGGGAGCACTTCGGCTTCTACGCGAGTGATCCCGGCTTCGCGGGCTACAGCCGCGGCTGTATGGCGGTTATCGCCGGTTAGCATAACCGTTTCTATGCCCATACTTTTTAGCCGGGTAATGGCAGCTTTGCTTGTGGGCTTGATTATGTCCGCTACGGCTATAATGCCAGCCGGTTGCCAGCCGGTTAATTGCGCCGCCTGCTCGACTTCAGATAAATCGTCTGCAGCAGAAAAATCTTGCCTTACCGCCACGTACATAGGTGTCTTGCCGTCATAGGCCAAGCGCTCGCTTTCGGCTATAAAAGCGGTAATATCCACGCTGTACTTTGTCATCATGCCCGCGTTGCCGATTATCACGCCCACACCATCAACAACAGCCTCGATTCCTTGTCCGGTAACGGCCTTAAAACGCTCTACGGCAGGCAAGTTTTCAAATTTTTCTATCCCATATCGCGCAATTGCCTCACCCAAAGGATGCTCGGACATTGTTTCGGCTGCGGCGGCAAGTCTTAAAATATCCTCTTCACGGAGTCTCACCGTATCCTTACACGCTGGGGATCCCGGGTCAAGCCCGGGATAACGAGGCGAAGAATCCACTCCTATTTGTGGCATCACTACATCCGTAACAAAAGGTCGCCCTTCTGTAATAGTCCCGGTTTTATCCAGCACAACGGTTTTAACTTTGTGAGCTGTCTCTAATGCCTCTCCGCCTTTGACTAAAATCCCATTCTCGGCTCCCTTACCGGTACCAACCATAATGGCCGTGGGCGTGGCAAGCCCAAGGGCGCAAGGGCAGGCAATTACAAGCACACTAACAACAATAGTAAGAGAAAACGCTACCCCTTGCCCGGCCAGTAGCCAGGCCCCTCCGGATAAAAGCGCTAGCACAATCACAACATGTACAAAATGCCCTGAAATAACATCCGCCAGCCGCGCAATAGGTGCTTTAGAATTTTGCGCGTCTTCCACAAGCTTAACAATTTGCGCAAGTACTGTATCCTTGCCTACCTTGGTGGCTTCATATCTAATCGCGCCGCTTCCGTTAATGCTAGCCCCTATAACCGCATCGCCAACCCGCTTGCTGACCGGCATGCTTTCACCGGTTAGCATGGATTCGTCTACGGAGGTTTCGCCATGGGTTATAGTGCCGTCTACGGGCATTTTTTCACCCGGCCGCACAATAATAATATCCCCTACCATTACATCATCTATGGGGATTTCGGTTTCGGTGCCGCCTTTTATAACCCGCGCGGTCTTAGGCGCAAGGCCCATCAGCTTTTGAATCGCTTCGGAAGTACGGCCCTTGCTCTTGGCCTCCATAAATTTACCCAAAGTGATAAGAGTCAAAATTACCGCGGCGGTTTCGTAATAAAACATATTGTCCCCGCCCCTAAATATGCTTTCCCATGTAAGATACAGGCTGTATAGGAAGGCAATGGCTGTACCCTTAGCAATAAGTGAGTCCATATTGGCGCGGCCACGTATTAGCGAGTTAAACCCATTGCGATAATAAGGCAGGCTAACCGCCATAACCGGGATGGTCATTATAAGTTGGGCCAGCCCGTTAAAAACAGGGTAATGCATAGGGTCAAAGCGATGAGGTATCCACTCAAGACCTAGGCTGTGCAAAGTCATAGGTACCATAGAAAATAACGTTAGCGGCACAGTAAAAAAGGCGGATAAAATAAACCGCCTCCAAAGAGCGTTTATATCATCCGCCTTGCGTATTGCCTTTGCTGCATCACTTTCTTGCGTATGCAACTTAAACCCGGCACGTTTTACCGCTGCCGTAATTTGCTTATATGAAATATTGCCTTCGTCAAAAGTAAGATTAAGCTGCTCGGTAGCAAAATTTACTTGGCCGCTTGCGCCATCTAGCTTGTTAACAACCCGCTCGATGTTTTTTGCGCAGGCTGCACAGGTCATTCCGCTTATATTTACAGTCAATTGTACCATGATACCCCCAATGATAAATGAATAGCTATTCAAGCTTACTATACATCATACATTATCATGGGAATAGAGGCAAAACAACGTATCTGATATTTAATAATTAGCTAAAACTTCCCGTAAGAATCGCCTCAAGGAATAATATAAACGCCTCAAGATTGGCATCCATCATACCGGGCCAAGTTGCCTCTATAAAATGGAATTCATCCAATGGGGTGTGCAGTATTGTTACGGTAAAATCTTCCCAGCCTTCGCCAAGCCTGGTAAGTTGCGCTGCAAGCTCAGGAGTCACGTTTTCGTACCGTTCCATTCCAACAAGGTTTACAACCGTATGGCCCTCAAATAAGAAAACCAAACTGTCGGTTGGGAACGCTGCCAGCTCAGGGGCAGAGATAAACTCAAAATCATTAGCAGCAGTTAGCGCCACAGCTATATCCGTCACTTGCTGGGCAACGGCACAAATAGCAGCTTCGATAATGCCCATCATCCCGGCTTGCATCAGCAATGATGATGGGGGCAGTGCCGCAAAGTCAGTGGCTACAAATTCCACAAGTCCATCAAAGGAATCGAATGGAAATACCATGCCCATATCGTCAATGCCCAGTTCCTGTAGGTGAGCAAGAATCCACTCATACTCCATTACGATGGCATCCATGTATTCTTCTACCAAAGCCGCTACGATATATTCGATAAGCTCGTCATCAAGTTCTACATCCGGCATACCCGCAGCACCATAGAAGAGATATGGGCCTTCGATTATAACGTCCGCGTTTACCATCATGACGATGTTATTGCGCTCGCGGGTGGTTAGTGACTCGTAGTAATAATATGCGCCAATAAGTCCTACTTCTTCTGCGCCAAAGAATACATATACGATTGTGTAATAATGCTCAACTTCCATCATGCGCTGTGCGCTTTCCATTAGTAACGCTGTACCGGAAGCATTATCGCTGGCGCTTGGGTACGGGGGTGAGTCGTAGTGCGCGCCTACAATAATTGTGCGCTCGCTTTGCCCGGGAAGGGTAAGTATTACATTTTGGCTTACCCGGTCAGCACGGAGTTGGTACTCACGGCCTGCGCCAAGTACCATTGGATGTGTGACCAAGTTCCAGTTTAAATCCCCAAAAAGCCCAAGCTCTATGTCGTTAACATCCCAATAAGTAAACTCTTGGACCGAGATGCTGTCCCAATCGTGACCCATAGCCAAAAGTTCTTCGACAATCCATACTGCGGCTTCAAGCTCGCGGTATGTAAAGGCTGAACGTGCGCCTATGTTGTCACTCATGTATTCGATATAGCCTACTGCTATTGCCCCTGGTGGTAAGTCCGTCGAAAACATTGGCTCACGTACATCTTCGAAGTTTTCGGCATTCCATAGGGTCAAATCTATCCGCTCGACGCGTTCGGGTACATATTCTGCGACAATAAAAACAAACAATACTTCATTGGCAAAGTCGAGGGGTACCCATGATACGCCATTCTCTACAAACCCGCCTATTTCTTCGACAAATACAACTAAAGTTTCGCCATCATCACGGGTTACAACCGCTGCGCGGTTAGTGCTGTCCCAAGCTACAGTTGCGCCAAGAGAATTAACCACATAGCGCAGAGGTACATAAGCCACGCCGTCTTCTACTCGTAATTGCAGCTCATCAAAGGTACTTGCCATAACTGTCGCTGGTACTGCCATAACAAAGGCCAGTACCAATGCTACAATTGTTGCTCTTACTTTCCTCATTTTTTCCTCCATGTATGTAGGGGCTTAGAAGCTGTATTCGACTTCTTGCTCTGCCCCCAGATATATTGCGGCAAAATTGTAGCATGGATTGGGGTGTATAGCAATTTGATTTTGCGCAAAACCAAATTGTTGTATGCACAAGCGCCCATTTTACGGGGTTGGATCGCCTTTACCATTAGGGCCAAAACCTAAGCGGCATAATATTGCGCCTGAGCATTCCAAAGTTCATGATACTTGCCATGCGTATCTTCTAGCAGCTGCTCATGGCTGCCGCGCTGTACAAGCTCACCTTCATGGAATACGGCAATATCATCGCAAAACCGGCAAGATGACAAACGGTGGGAGATATATACCGCTGTCTTATCCCCTACGATTTCGTTAAACTTCGTGTAGATTTCATACTCGGCTATCGGGTCAAGGGCCGCGGTTGGCTCGTCCAGTACTATAAACGGGGTGTCCTTATAAAGTGCGCGGGCAAGGGCTATTTTTTGCGCTTCGCCGCCAGAGACTTCTACGCCGTCATCTGTAAAGTCCTTGTAGAGGTAGGTATCTAGGCCGTTGGGCATAGACTCAAGCCTCTGGCCAAAGCCGGAGTCGCTTAAGGTCTTGCGCACTCTGTCCGCGTCGTAGTTTACATTGGCCGCTACGTTTTGGCCCAGAGTAAAAGGCAATAGCTTAAAGTCCTGGAACACTACCCCAAAGATAGCCATGTATTCATAGTAATTGTATTTTTTTATATCTATGCCGTTTAAGGTTATCTCGCCCTCTGTGGGGTCGTATAGGCGGCATAATAGTTTTATCATTGTGGTTTTGCCACTACCATTCATGCCTACTACGGCTAGGCGTTGGCCGATGTTTAGCTTTAAGGATAGGTCTTTAAGGGCATAGGTCTCACTGCCTGGGTATTTGAAGGATACATTTTTAAATTCGATGGTGAAGTCGTTGTCATCACGTTTTTCTACAGGTAAGGTGCCTTGGTATTTATTGTTGGGGGTATCTAAGAAATCAATAATTTTTTCGATGTAAGGGGTATTGTTCATTAATTCACCTAGATTAACCAAAACATTGTGAAACCCATTGCCAAACTGGGTTATCGCGCCGACATATTGTACAATGCTCCCCACGCCAAAGGCCCCGGCAAAGGCCTTAATGGCCACAAAAAGATAAATCAGACCATTGGCAACATGGTTTACAAGATTGCTGAGGGCATGAAATTTACCAAAATAGCGGCTGTATCCATGCCAAATGTCTATGCTTTTCATGGCTGAGTTATAAGCATCTTTTACGGTTTCTTGCTGGCTGTATATGCGCATATCCTTGCTGCGCTCGCTCCCGTTTATCATAGTGAGATAATAAAAGAAAAACAGTCGGTTGCCATAGTTGTTGGTTTCGGATGCTTTTGCCCATATCCTGCCGCCTACCATAGAAATATACGGGGCAACAAACATAGACATAAATAAAAGTAGCAAAACTACCGCAATGGCCCAGGGCGAATCCAAGAAAGCATATGGCGAGCCTTCAGGTGTGCGTGTCGTAAAAAGTGTAAACGCCAAGGCTACCGATAAAATAATCCTTATAAACCCAATAATGACACTATCGAATGCATACACGATTTTTATCAAGCCAAACCCCATCCCGTTTTGATGCTGACGAATCCCGGAATGTGCGGCCTGTATTTCCGGGTTTTCTGTATCAATATAATCCATCTCCATAAGCTTATCCGAAAATAGTTTTACACATAGGTCATAGAGGTTTTCGCGGCAATAGTCGTACCACCGGCTTAATGCTTGACTTATTGCTTGGCCAATAAGATTGAGGCCGATTGTGATTGACACAAGCAGTATAAGACGTTCCCGATCCCTTGCGCCCATCAGCTCATTAAGGATTTGTGCCATAAACCAGATATTTATGAAGGGGATGCCCGCCCTCACCAACGCAGAAAGAGCAGAAGACTGCAAAATCGGCTTTGGGAACGCAAGCAATATTTTAATACCACGGACTAACAGTTTTATATGTTTTTTCATGATATTTCTCCTTCTTTATCATTTATTTCTTGTTGATAGTACTTGCTTTGGATGTCAAAAAGCTGTGCGTATTTGCCGCCAGCGGCCATTAATTCATCATGAGTCCCTTCTTCGGCAATGGTCTTACCATCTACCATAATGATGCGGTCGCAAAACCGTGTAGACGCAAGCCTATGAGAGATATATACACTGGTGCGCCCGTGCGAAAGCTCGTTGTACCGTTCGTATAGATTGCTTTCGGCTATGGGATCCAGGGCGGCGGTTGGTTCGTCCAATATCAAAATAGGCGCATCCTTGTACAAGGCCCGGGCTAGCATAAGCCGTTGGGTCTCGCCTCCCGAAAACTCCACCGCGTCAAGGTTTACCTCTTTTAGCAATAGTGAGTCCAACCCGTTTGGTAGTGACGCAATTTTCTCTTCAAGCCCTGCCATCTGTAAACAGTGGTTTAACTTTGACATGTCTACTTTATCTGCAGGTTGGTTAGTCAAATTATCAGCTATGGAGATGGGTAAGATATTAAATTCTTGGAACACAGCGGTGAAAAGGCGGTAATAATCTTCCCGGTTATATGCTCTTATGTCTTGGCCGTTAAGTAGTACTTCGCCGTCGCTGGGGTCATACAAGCCGCATAACAACTTTACCATTGTGGTTTTGCCTGCACCGTTAAGCCCTACAACTGCCAGCTTTTCGCCGGGTTTTATCACTAAGTTGACGTTATCCAACACAAGTTCGTCTGCGCCATCGTAACGATAGCTTACGTTCTTAAGCTCTAGGGAGTAATCTGCCCCTTTTACAGGTGCTATTGATATGCCTTTTTCACGTTTAAATTTAGAAGGATAGTCAAAAAACTCACGAATACGGCAGAAATTTAAGCTATGCATAGTAAGACTCGCGTAGTCGTTGAGTATCCCTGTAACCCAGCCAGAGAACCCGCCAACTGCGGCAAACAGCAGCACAAAGCCCTCAACGGTTAAATCGCCGCTTACAACCAACCATATAAGATACCCATAAGCAATCCCTTCCCGTGTAAAGGATGCTATTGCCCCAACTATATCGGCTACATATTGTCTTAGCCCGACTTTGCGCTGGAAATTATAGGTCAGTTTCAAGTTGGCCTGATATACTTCGTTAACCCAATCCACTATGCCAAATAATCGGATATCTTTAGCCATTGCACTGTTTTCACCGATGCTTTGGATATACCACATAGGCTTCCTTACAGATGCCAGCTCGTCGTCATGGCTGTGCTGCCACTTGTTGGCCCATTGCCTTGCCACTACACCAAATGCCGCTGTTGCGGCCGTCACCAGCATAACAAAAGGGTTTACCGCTGCCAGCAAAGTGATATACACCGCAAAGCCCAATAAATTGGTACCGATGCTTACAAAACAATAGTAGATTTGCTCGCTTGACTTGTTATTACTCATTAGGTTATCAAGCGCCTTTTGCTTAGAGTCTGTAAAGCGCTTTTCTTCTAGGTTTGCGTAGTCCGTGGTTATGACTTTAGTTAATAAGTCAAAGCTCATATAAGAACGCAAATGTGTCCGTTTTGTCCTAGCTGTTGCGGCAATATAACTGTTTATCGCGTGCATAAGTGCTAGGGCGGCTGTAAATATCAAGATGGTAATTACCAAAGTGCGAAGGGGTACTGCGGCTGTTATTTGCTCGACAACAGTAGCCGGTAGGAAAATAGCCGTAGTTGCCAATGCTACCGCTAAAATTATTTGCGCGATAATAGACCACACGGCCCATTTATCACGAGCCCAAGCCTTGGTTAGTACATACACGCTGTTTTGCCGTACAGTGTATAGGGGCTTTTCTTTTTGCTTTTTCATATCCTCACCTCGCGACTAGATTATCATATGAAAGAAGCGAGAAAATAAAAGTTTCACGAATGGTTGAAATTTGAGCATGAGTGGTAAGTGGTAAAGCAAATTCGAATTAATTTGCTATATAAAGCCGTGAATAGAATAGATATGTACTTAGAAGCTGTGATCATAGCTTCTTAAAGCGGCAAAGTAATCTCCGTAGCAAAAGCCCCTTCCTCGCTTTGGCGGTTTACATAACCGCCATACTTCGCGGCAATGCGATCTATCCGCATAAGCCCGAAGCCATGAGAAGGGGATTTTTTTGTAGAAAGATAACTAAACCCTTTCTTTTGGGGCCGGTCGCCTATAGAGTTGGCAACAGAAATATAAAGCATAGACTTATGTTTTCCTATATACACACGTATAAACCGCGCCTCGGAGTTTGGGAGTTTATTGCAAGCCTCGATAGCGTTATCCAGCAGATTGCCGATTATTATGCATAGGTCAATCTCGGAAACAGAAAGCTCCACAGGTACTGTGGCTTTAGCGTTGATATTTATATCCTTGGCAACAGATATTTTGCTGTTAAGTATGGCGTCTACCATAACATTGCCGGTCTTAAGCAAGTTATCCACACTAACAAGATCTGCATCCAGCTTGTTAAGATACTGCGTGTGCTCGGCTTCTTGACCCAGGGTCAGGAAGGCCTTCATGGTTTGGATATGATTATGATAGTCATGCCGCCAGCCGCGCATTTGGTCATAGATATGCATAACTTCGTTGTAGTGCTTGGCAACTAAATCTTTTTGAAAGGCAGAAATGCGTTTGTCTACCAATGCGGTCAGATATATACGAACGGCCAAAATAGCTAGACCAACAAGGATTGCCACACCCAGGCCTATAAGTATATATAGCATCTGGTAATGCACCCCCTTACGTAATCTATGGTACCTATGAACGTATAAATTTAATAAATGCCTCGTTGACCGCGCTATGCAACCTGCGCGAAAGGGGTATGCTTTTACCGTTATCTAGCACAACATCCGTCTTGGTAATTCTGCTGATATGTCTCATGCCCACAATGTACGAACGATGACAGCGCACGAAATCTTTGCCCAGCCGCTCTTGGAGCTTATGCGCGGGCATTTTAACCGTTATGCTGCCGGATACAAGAACAACCTCTAAGCTATGCGCAAAGCTTTCGATATACATGATATCGCTTGCGGCTACGCGTAGGTTTTCGCCGTCTATTGTAAATATCAGCTGTGGCTCGACCTTTTTAACCTGCTGCGCAGCTTTTGTTAGCACAGCAAAAAGTTTGCCCTCATCTACTGGCTTCATAAGATAATGCAGTGCCGATACATCATATCCTTCTTGCAAAAAATCCGGCAGGCCGGTAACAAAAATTATAATCATTTTTTCATTGTTGGCGCGTAATTCTTTTGCAAGTGATACACCGTCTTGCTTACCCATTTGTATATCCAACAATAGTATATCGTTTGGGATGCTTTCGTCTCGCATCATTTTAAACTGCTCGGCACTTTCGTATAGGGCTATTGTGGCTTTGGTATTGGCTTCGTCGGCCCATTTTTTTACTAACAGCATCATATAATCGCGCTGCTGTTTCTCGTCATCGCATATAGCTATATGTATATCCATCTTACAACCTAACCCATAGCTCATAAAAATATAATCCGCAATCTTGCAGTATTATCCGGCCAAGGTCTACCAGTTTAAATGCCTCTGTATTAAGGATACTCTGTCTATGAGCTTCTATTGCGTTAATATCCCCCAGCATGCCGGTTACCAAAATAGACTCGCCTGTATAATAAAGCGCGGTTATATACTCACCGCTTGCGTGTAAAATGGCCGTCACCCATAAGGGGTCAAAATCCCCAGGGGCATGGGCCGACACAAATGCATCCTCGGCCGCAAAGCGAAGCCCAAGGTCTCGTGCATAAGCCGCAGCCGTAACATACGGGCCATGCCTTAGAGCGCTAATACGCAAGTTTATTTCACGAGAATCATCCTGAGCCCGGTGCTCCAATACGCCTATACCTATAACTGCGGCAGCTAGGCATAAAAAAATAGCAACCTGCGCGGCTGCCAATCTAATAATGAGTTTGCGAAATATCTTTCGCTTTTGGATGCTTTCCGGCAAGAGGTCTATAGTTGTGTTTTTTCTTGCGAAAAACTTAAGTCCCATGGCGGCCCCCATACTTTTTCTTAGAGCGGACATCCTCGCCAAAGAATTTTATCATACGGTAATGTCCTGTAAACCTGGAAAAAATCCGCTCAGAATAATGCGACATAAGCTCCTGTGGCGGCAGGTTAGAAGAAATAACCATAGGCTTTTTGGCGAGCAGTCGTTGGTTAATAATGTCAAACAAGGCAGAGCTGGTTACCAAAGTTATAAACTCCGCGCCTAAATCGTCAAGTATAAGTAAGTCTACATCTGTTACCGCGTCCAGCATCTCAGGCTCAACCATGAACTCGCGGTTAAAGCGATAATCCTCGATTATTTTAAATAGCCTGGGGGCAGTCAAATATAAAACCGTATGACCAGCGTCAAGTAAATCCTTGGCAATGCAGTGGCATATAAAAGTCTTGCCAAGCCCTGGGCGGCCATACAACAGCAAATTATCAAATTTAACATTAAAATCTTGTACAAAATCAGTAGCAATGCGGTATATAGCCTGCATATTAGTTAGGGGAGAAATCCCTTCAGCCTCAACAATAGTGGGGCTAAAACAGCGGGAGTCAAAGGTATCAAAGTTTTCTTCATCCAATATGCCCTTAATATTAGAAAGAGAGTAGTATGCTTCTACTAGCTTCTGCTTAAGGCAACCGCAACGCTCAGGTAGCCTACCTGGTTCTGGCGGTTTATAGCCTGTGTCATTACAGGTTGCGCAGCGGTATATGGCGGTAAGATAATCCTCCGGAACACCGCCCGCAGCCAAAATGGAGGCTTTTTCTTGTTTAAGAGCCTCTGCTTTGGCACGAGCCTCTTGCAAGCCATATTTGTCCTGTGAAAGAGCCAGCTTAGCCAGGCTAAGGCCGGTTTCCGAAAGCGCACGGTCAATCTCCTGTATACGGGGGAAGCTGCGGATAAGCGCGGCGCGGCGCTCTTCAAGTAAAGCCTCTGCCTGATTGCGGGAGGTCTCGTAGCTTCGCATTACATCCTTATATATAGATCTGTACCCCATGTATTACCCCTTTTACTATTCGCGGAACAAAATCAATACGCGGAAAGTACGGCCGCGCTTTGATAGATAGGAAATCACTTACCCCTTCAGGCGTTGCAACAGATATTGGCGCTCCAGCTTTTCTATCTGGGTATAGTCGATTTCTCGCTGCTCGAAGTTAATAAACCTATTGTTCTTGGCTTTTGGTTGAGTTTTTGTGGGGCTTTCGGTTTTAGTAGCCTTTTCTTTTTGCTTTGTAAAATCGTCATCGGCTTGCTGTATGTCTGCTAAAGTGGTTATACCGCTTTTATGCCACTTGGCCAATATTTTATCTACATATGCAAGAGAAGGTTTTTCCGCCGACAAAGATGTGCGGTCACAAGCCTCCAAAACTACATCTAGCGGCAATTGCATCTCATGCAGCCATTTATCCATCTGCTTGCGCTGGGCAGGGGTAGGAAAGCCGGACAGCTTGCCCATGCGTTGCAATATACTCCGGTAGTTCTTATCAAACAGGTGTACGTAGGTTAAAGCTTTTTCCAAATCGTCTATATCACGCTCAGCCCAGTCCAGGGCGCATTTTTCTATATAGCGTAAGCTGCGATGCCCATGCTCGGCGCAATAAGATAATAAGTACTCTATAACATCCGAAGGTAGCCTTAGCCAGTCATAAAAGCCAAAGACAATATTCATATCATGATAAGTCAAAAGTTTACCCAAAGTCTGCTCGGCCTTAGAAAACAGGCGCTCTATATCCTTGCTTTGGTTGCGGTATAGCGTTAACTCCTGCACAGAATATTGCGGGCGGCTTTCCTGTGGGGTAGGATTTGGGGCTTTTTCTATAGGTTTTTTGCTTTCAATGGCTTTTTCCACAGGTTTCATTGGTGCAAATATGTTATCTACAGGTGCAGGTGTAGGCTCACATACAGGCAAAAAGGTAATGGAAATATCTATGCCGCTGCCTTCTATTTCAACAAGGCCTACGCGCTCCCAATGGCGCCAGGCGTTCATCACATCTGTGTCCAACAGCTGAAAATGCTGTGATATATCTTGCACAGACACGGCATCGCCACCAAGCAAGCGGCGCAGGCTAAATATGTAAATAAGAGGATAAACCGGCGCACAGCCAGTCATATAGTGGTCGATAAAAAGATATGGCAATTCCAAGGCTGAAATTTTGTACCCCAATTGCATTTTAATTGCGCTCATGTTTGCCTGCCTTCGAGTTAGTCTTTAGTAAAATAATATTATTCTTTCGTGGACGACTATAATACCCTATTTCATTAAATATGGGTATGGGAAATTTTTTTCGACAGTGGTGGCAGATTAATATGTAAAAATTATTCCCGCGATTGAATTTCTGCAGGCGAACGTATAGCAAATTAATTCGAAATCGGTCTCGCCAATCGCCGATTTTGCGTTGAACCGTTCGCAAATTCGGCTCGGGCGAAGACCGTTTCTCATTTAATTTGCTTTAGTTCGCCTTGCTATAAAATTTGTGCTTAAACAATAAAAAGCGCCCGGATAAGTGACTCGAGCGCTTTTTCCAAAAATGACAAAAACCTATAAAATATATTTTTCATAAACATCATTTTGTTATGGGTTTATAGTAAGAACAGCATCCTCACCCACAGCCAAGTATTCCCTCGCGCCTATGCTCTGTACTAGCGTCCCCTCTGCCTTAAACATACCTGGGTTTATAACACGGGCATAGTAATAATACGTATGCACCCGGTCAAACCTGCCGTTAAAATCAAAGAAAGTTACACGCTGCCCCTCTGCTGTGGCATGTGCCCACCATCCCGGAGCATTGTCTCTCCGGCTAAACCGCGCAGAGTTGGGCACAAGCTGAAGCCCGGCAGGCAAAAAGTCTGTTATGACATAAGAGCCTGTAACCGCCCTTCTTGAATAGTCAATTGTTATTTGCACGCGTACCAACTCATCTTGCTCAAACATGGTGGCCGGTGTATCGCTCCCCGCCCTGAAGAACTGGCGGCGTACAGTAATATCATTTTCCACTGCTTCCATATCCTCAAGAGGCACACGGGCAATAGATACCGCGCCAACTTGGCCTGTAGTGGAAACAAGATTAAACTCGTGCATGTTTTGAGCCGGTATGCGTAGCGTAAACTGTCCGCCATGCCATAAATCTCGGGTCACGGTCTCGCCAAATAGTGTATAAGTGATACTTGCAGAGGCACCGGTATGATTTTCTATTTCATGGGTAATGAACTTAAGGCGCTCGATATTTATTAGTGGGTCAGTTGCCGGGCCTGGGCGGTGCCTTGTCGCGTAATAATGAAGCCCCATGCTTTCGGGCATTCCAAGCTGTGCCGCCAACAACGCAGTTATCGAAGTCGCATCTAATATATCCCTGCGTGTTGTGCCTGTGTAAACACGGTAATAAGGCGCAATCCTTTGGATAGTTGGCGCGATGCGGCTCTCGTATAGGTCTCGGGCTGCTTGTGTTTCGCCAATATTGGCAAGGCCCAGTGCGATATAGGCGGTATCTCTTATAGATAGGTTATCAAGCATCGCGTGTCTTTGTAAATCCAATAGCACAGGCTCGCCAAGCATCGCAAGCCCATACAGTGCCAGCACCCTGTTTTCAGAAGATGCGTCTGCCGCGGCTTGCCGCAAGTAGCTCTTAAGCTGTGCCATATTAACATCGTCCAAAATAAACGGTATTAACATTACTGTTGTAAGCAAATCCGCGTCGGTGTAGGGTAGGATGGCCATACCGCCGCAATAAGTTTGATAATTTATCACATTAAAATTGCCGGTATCACAAAGACGATGTACATCCGGGAAGTGTGTGCGTATGAGCGCGGTAGCTTCACGCCTGGCTATAAGCCCTTCAACTCTTGCGCCATTACGCCATATGTTGCGCATGCCAAAAAGACTGCTTAAAAACTGCCCGCGCCCATGGTCTGTAAACGTGATATTGGTAAGCCCGGTCTGGTTTACCTGGAATACAGTGCTAGGCGTGACTTCGTAAAAACTTGCTATTTCCACATGACGGTGGGAGTTTACTACCTGATAAGAATGCCGGATCGCGTCGCTATAACCTCCAACAGTTGCTTGTATGACTATTGAGCCAAAGCCTTCAGCGGATTTCTCCCAAAGTGGGATGTTCACACGCTCGAATGCCCTGCCGGTTGCGCTGCGGATATCCCCCGGCGCATCATCCCGCCATACTTCAAAGCTTATCTGTTCACTGCCAGAAAGGCTTGAGCCAAAGGCGTTTACTCCGATATATGGGGTATCTCCAACCAAGAAAACGCTGTTAAGAGTGTAATGTAAGAACATAGGCTGTGTAACCCGGACATTTTGCACGGTATTGCCGGCATATAAATCATTGCTGATAGCCGACGTCGTGACACGCCACGATGTTATATTATCCGGCAGCGGGAAAGTAAAACTGGCTTGACCTCGGTCGTTAGTACGCAAGCTAGCAAAAACAGCGGTATCTTCAAATCTTTCACGTATACGGGTGTCTCCGGTGCCACCGTCGTCTGCTTCTTCAGCCATATCTGCTGATGCGGCTTGTGGTGCCATATCCCCGGTTGCCCTCATCATGTATTCTGTAGATATATCATCTATACCATCGCTTATAAAAGTCCTATGAGTAGCCATGCCAAACCTTAGCCGGTCATTCACATTGCCATACAAGGCCGCCAAAGTATCAACGGAATAATCCATCAACGCAAACAGGGCTTCGTCTACAAGGCTGATATTTACATGTGCCGCCTTGGGGTTGCCGTCCATGTCTGTAATACGGACATTAAATGTAGCCATATCCCCCGGCCTGTAGGATTCCTCACATGTGTATATATCAATTAAAAGATTACGGGCTGTAGTATTAAAATGCAGCCGCTGTGCCATCCGTCCACCAGTGTGATACGTATGCCCGTTAAAATGGAAAGCAAAAACCTGCGCGTTTGGCACATGCTGCTCCCCAAAAGTAAACGCCAGCGGGTTTACGCCAATCGTATAACTAAAAATCCCGCCTTGTACTACCACAAACAGGATATTGCCCTGAGCTAAGGGCTCTGTACCGCGCATCACGGTAAGTTCCACTTCGTCACCTATATCATAGCCTTCACTGTTTACGCCATATAGGAATGGTTGGTCGTCGCCGGCATTACGGAAGAAATCTGAAAAGTCACGCCCGATAAAAGCGATATGAGATATCTGTCGTCCATTGCCATCTGTGGTGGTAATACGTGCTTCGTAACTTCTATGCTCATGGTTGGGTACGGTAAAGTCTCTTGTCGCGCTGCCGTCGGCATCTGTAGTAAGCTCAAACCGTTCAAGATGCCTCTCGCGCCGTTCATGTCTATACCTGTTTACAACCTGCCTTGTAATATGGCAGTATCGCTCGCCTATACGTATGGCAACCCAGTAGACTTCGTAGATACGCACATCAAGCCTATGCCCAGCCCTTGGCGCGCATAGGAAATCTCCCCTATGCTCTGCGGTTTGGTCGTTTATACGGTCAAGAGTGATGTCATGAACATTTACGGTCAGGCTCGCATCCGGCCCCTTGCGGGTTGCCCGCGGCCGCACGTGTACGTCATTAATAAATACACGAACACTGGCCTCCTGATATACCCACCCAATCTCTGGCAATGTAGCCTGTGCCGAAAATCTCAGGCTCCTTTCACCTTGCACGGTAGCGTTTTGGGCTGTAGGGCTTGCTTGCATTTCTACAACGCCTTCAGCGTTTGTTAGCATCCGCCCACCGTTTGGCGTTCTTAGTTCCCAACCCCAAAAGTCATATGAAATATCCAAATCCGGCACGGGTGTACCTTCAAAAAACGCTGTCCTGGCTGTAAAATTAACATCCTCGCCCGCAAATATCGCGTGGCTGCTGGCTGATACACTTAGCCTGTAAGGCGGGGTTACATAATCCATAACACTAAAAAATATAGAGCTAAGCACAATATCGCCATGGTAAATCGTAAGCTCATAAGAACCGGGGTCAACATGGGGCAGCCTGATTTCGCCGTAATATGCGCCACCTCTTACAGGGATGTTTTGCATATGAAGCACATCGTTCTCCGGATAATTCCACCACCAGCTGCGCTCTGTTAAGACGGCGGTTACGTGAGTGATATCTTCATCCTGGCGGCGGTTTTGCACAAACCCCCATAGTGAAATAGTGTCGTTGCGTTGGAACAGCGTGCGGTCAAGCTGAAGTGCCGTCCAGTAATAGTTATGGGAAGATGGTGTAGGCCTCCAGGAGTACCAGCCCCATCCGTCATCCCAGCTTGATTCGACACGCGGCGTTATGCCCCAACCCCAACTGCCATGAAAAGACTGAAACGCAGAGTTGCGCAAAAAAACAATGTTTTCGCGTCCATCTGCCGACGCAACCAAGATATATTCACCGTCAGATAGCATGCGCTCTACAACGGCGATGCCATACTCACTAATTTCGTATATGCTACCGCCTATAGGGTCATGTACTGTACCGGCAATGGGTTGCCCTGTATCCATACAATTTGCCCATACAAGCGCTTTGTTATCGTCTGCGATTACTTGTACGGCTATATCCGTGACTTGAATGATAACCTGGCTTCTGGAGGCGCCGGATGAGGCGTCAAGCAAGTAAAAACCAGGCGGCAAGTTGGTCGGTAAACTATAAACTTCATTCCAGGCCCATTCATCGCCCTGCCTTTCGGTAATGCGTGAAGAGGAAACCCTAGTCAGGTCGGATATATCTACTATGCGGTTGTTCCACTGCAAATGCGACCAACTAACGCTGCCGGCAAGTTTGCCCACCGCGGCAATGGCTTCGGCCCGGTCATCGATCCGGTAAACATTTATGTTAAGCTCCGGGCGCGCTCTGTCTAGGTTGTAGTTAAACCAGAAGCTTACACTGGGCGCCGCGAAAGACGGGAACTCCAGATAGTTATCCATGAAATGAATATGTGAACTTGCATGAAATGTAGATTCAGAGTCGGGTTCTGTTTCAAAAGAGAATATGCGGGTGGTATTGATAACATCTCTGGTACCGGGCGAGCCAATGCCGGCGCTAATCGTTATGGTATATATTTGCCCATAGCTAAGAGGCTCAAGGGGCATAAAAATAGCTGTAGAATCCCGAGAAATAAACCGGCCCTCTACATGGGGATAAATACTGAAAAAATCCTCGATATAAGGGGCATCGCCAAAAGAAAAAGTTACTTCAATGCCTGTACGTACAGGCACGTTAACGCCCTGATGGCGGGGAAGAGTAGATATGATTTCGAATCGCAGAGCTGTCTGGAATGCCCAAGTGATGTCCGAACCACTGTCATGGGCAAGCCTGAAAACATACAGGCTGTTTGGCATTAAGGGGACAGCTGGGGTAATAATAAACGTATTGCTGTCTTCACGGGTAATGACCGGCTGCGGTTGGCTATCTATGGATATAGATGGGATAGAATTGTCATAACCGGCAGGAGTACGTAAGACAAAGGAGCTGACCGTATCCACCCCTGCAAGGCCAACCATGGTAGGGGCCAATATATAGCCGTCCCTTGGTGTATTATCAGAAAGGATGCCACCGATTTCTAATGATGAAATATCGGGGCTCTGGCCTGTATATCCTAAAGCACCAGCTGTGCCAAAATTACGTTCTGCGGCAATGACTTCAAGATTGCCAGGCTGTGCCGCAAACCCATTGCCATCCCTCCCAATTAAGAAAATTGCTATTGAAGAAATAATTAATACAAGGGCTAGAACAATTGCGATGATTTTTTTCATATTGCACAACCTTTCTGCGTTTAACTGTTTTATAGCAATTACACGTTTAAATCGGCCCCACCTGTCGCCAAAATCGCGCTGAAGCGTTCGCGATTTCAGCTCGGGCGGGACCGTTTAAAAGTGTAATTGCTGTACTGTATCTTTCTTTAGCTGATAAAACGCACAAAGGGTTAAGTTGTTCCCATTCATGAAAAAGAGTAGCTTTTAGAGCTAGCAGTTCTTTAATATAAAAAGCGCCCACAACCGAGAATCGGATTGAGGGCGCTGACAGTTGAGGCATTTGCTTAGTCTACAGTCGTATCAATTCGGCAATACTCATCGCTATGTTGTCCAGGATGTCAAAGAATTTATCATTTAAATCATAAAACTTGCCGTTGGGCTTGGTAAGCGGGTCATATGCGTCTATGCTTTCCCTATCTTTGCGGGCAACGACATAGGTTGTCACTCCGCGCTCAAGAAGCATAGTGCATACATCTGCTACAGACTTGCCGCTTACGGTAGGCACATGCGGCGGTGCGTCGGTTATTAGTATAAAGATATTCCTGGCGCCGACTTCGTCCCTATGGGATTTTAATAGCTCTACACCGGTTTCCAGGGCATCCAAGGATGATTCTGGGATATCCCCGCCATAGGTACGCGGGATATTCTTAACCTGTTTTTGGAATTTGGGTACATCGTCCGTGAAGTTGTATACGCTGGGTTTTTCGTTTTCGCCCAAATCACCAAAGCCGATAAGCCCAAGCTTGTAAGCCGCGCCCTTGGAGGCTAGTATCGTGGAAAACTCGATAGCCCGGTCTTTAACACCGTTGATATAAGTGTCCATAGAGCCTGTGGTGTCTATCAAGAAGACAACATTAACTTTGTCGCTGCCAGTGACGTCACCCTTTGGCGGTGGCGGCGCGGCGGGCTTGGAGCGGTCAAACTCCGCCCGCTCGGCCCGGCCTGTGGCCAGGTCTTTTACGTATACCTCGAAAATATTGTTTTCGTCTATGGCATAGGTGATTTCTAGCTGAGTAACGCCCGTCAGCCCAGAAAGGGCCACTGTACCTATATACTTGCGTGCGGTTTCTTGGCCTTGTTCCCATTGGTAAACATCTACGTTAACCCGGTTGGCCCCGGACATAGACGCGAAGTTGCTGTCGCTATATCTGCTTGGGATTGGGCTGCCCATGGGGATAATAGGGATAGCTTGCCGCTCCATTGTTGCGATATTTGTTACGGCCTCTGTGCCAAATACTTGGCGTGTAATCTGGCCTACCCGTACTTGCCTGTCCGGCAGGTGAATTAGGTAATTATAAATACTTGCACCCATTGCTACACTTTTGGCCGGGTCAGTTGCGCGGTATGGCTCTTTTAAATACCCGGCAACCATGCGGCGCACCATGGGTATAAGGGTAGAGCCGCCTACCAGTACTACCTTGGAAACTTCATCTGTGTGGATGTCTGCCCGTTTGAGCGCTTCTTCTATTATGTCGCGGCTACGGTCTACATATTTGCGTATCATGGCTTCGAAGTCTTCGCGGGTGATTTCGGCGTTTAGGTTCTTGGGCACACCGTCTACTATCACAAGCGGGTTAATGCGCACAGATACTTTGTTGGTGCCGGATAGTTTTTTCTTTGTTTGCTCGGCTTCTTGTTTTAGCTTTTGCATAACGCGTTTGCGCTCTGCTATGTCTAGGCTGTCTAGCGCTGCACCGGTTTGCTCTGTAAAGCTATCTTTCATCCAGCGTACAAGCTCCGCATCGAAATCGTCGCCGCCCAGGTTCATGTCGCCTACGTCGGATAGCTCTTGGAAGATTTCCTGGCCGTTTTCGTCCAGGGATACGCGAAGCACGCAGGCATCGAATGTGCCACCACCCAGGTCGTATACAAGAAGGGTTTGCGCGTAGTTTTGGCGGTAGCCGTATTCTATAGCGGCGGCTAACGGCTCGCTTAGCAGGTGCACATTTGTGAAGCCAGCGAGCAGGCCGGCTTGCTTTGTGGCGTAAATTTGCCTGTCGTTGAAGTACGCCGGGTGGGTGATTACTACTTCGTCAAACCGCTCCTCGGCTTGGGCTTCGGCGGCTTGTTTTAGCTTGCGTAGGATTTCCGCACTTACTTCCTCTGGTGATTTCTCTCCTGTGCCTATGTTAACTTGCTCCCCACCGCCCATCATCCGCTTTACGGACATTATTGTGCTTTCCGGGTAAATAATTGCCCCGGCCTTGGCCTCCGCGCCTACTATTACACCTTCATCGTGGTAGCATACTACGCTTGGCAGTATTTCGTCTGTGCCGTCTATTTTTACTACGTCCAGTTGGTCGTTCTTGTCGTTGTAAATGATGGCTACTGAATTTGTTGTGCCTAAGTCTATACCTAGATAGCCCATATGATTTCCTCCTTAATTTGACTCTATATCGTTTTAATTCTATATTTTTGAACATATCTCTTTGATGCATCGCTATAAAATTCTGAAATAAGCGATCCGCCACAATTTTTTACAACTAATGCTGAAGCAGTATTTATTTTGTCACATGTCACCAAAATATCACATAATCCAATTTTTTTACAAAACGACAATGTATCCCGCAGCATACTCGTCCCATATCCCTTTTTCCTTTCTGATGGCCGTATACAATATCCAATATGTCCGCCTTCTTCACGCAGATAATCATTTAAAGTCAAGCGGATGTTAATCATTCCTATAATTTTACTATCTTCGTCTCGCACATAAAAATAAGTGTACGCAGGGACTCGGCCATCGGGGATGTTTGCAATATCCAAAGCATTTAACACTTTTACAAGCCATTCGGAATATGTTGACTCTATCAAGTACCTGTCTAATCCACCCGTGCCATTTATCTCTGACTGATGATCATAAAACTCCTGAATAAACTCAATTGCCTTTTGCTCATACTCACTGCACGGAAATACGAATCGCATCATCGCTTACCTACCAACCTCCGCCTTAGTAAACCGATCCGGGTCAAAACTCTCCCTAAACCCACTAGCAGGATACTCCTCACCAAACCCCATATCCTCAACCATCCCACGCACAAGCCCGCCTTCTTCCTCAACCATAAGCGTGACCCTTAACTTAGTCTTCCCGCTGGGTCTAACCGGCAACCCGCGTATAGAAACTTCCCCAATAACCTTACAAGCCTCATAAGGGTCGTTAGCATCTATCCGCTCAAGTATCTTCAAGTCAAGCCCGGTCATCTCTTCTGGTGTCGCGCCCGAGAGCGTAAAAACGTGGCTCTTCTTAGCCAGCGCAAATGAAGTCCCCCGCCGTATCATAGGGAAGAAGCTCTTACGCGCACCGCTTGCAAGCTCCAGCCCAATATCATGGCTGACGGTAACTTCAAACTCCACAGACATCTTGGCCGCAGCCGCTACAGTTTTTTCCGACTCCACATCAGGACTTGCAAGCAGTCCCATTTTCATAGCGGCATAATAAGTGGCACCCAAGGAAATATCCAGTGCAGGCCTATCCGATGAATAAATTTTGCTTTCGTCGCCAAAAATATCTAAAAGCATCTCCCGCACCCAAGGCATTTGAGATGAGCCGCCTTCTAGCAGTACCCTATCTATATCACTTGGGGTAAGGCTGCCGGTATATGTCTCACGCAGGGCCTTGAGTACAAGTTTGCGGGTTTTATCTATGAAAGGATGGATGAGAGTATGAAATTCTTCCCGAGTGATTTGCTCCACGAAGGGCGGGATGCAGAACGTGAATGGTATCCGGAATCGCTGGACACCGGAGAGCCGTTCTTTGGCCTCCCTGGCTCGCGCGACCAGTTCAACCTGATTTTCTATAGCCAGCTCGGCCGCGGGTTTCCCGGTCTTGGCTTCTATTAAGTCGCCGCACATGGCAATTAGGGCGGCATCTATATCGTCGCCACCATGATGAGCCTCGCCACCCTGGCTTATTACTTGCAGTTTGATGCGGGCATCGTCACGCTCTGTTACGTGAAATAGCGTAATATCCAGAGTGCCGCCGCCAAAGTCGAACACCATAATCCGCTCATCTTCTTGTAGTTGCTGGCGGAAATTGTACGCTAGAGCCGCCGCGTTGGGCTCCTTGATTAGGCAGATCAGCTTATCCTTTAGCCCTGCTATTTCACAGGCCCGCACGGTGGCTTTTTGTGCGGCGTCGTCGAAGTCATATGGTACAGAAACCACCAGGCCTGCTATTTCTGCCTTGGGATTCATGTTTTGGGCGTGGCTTACCAGCTCCTGCAAAATTTTTGCGGAGATTTCTTCTGGGAGATAGTCATTGCTGCCAAGCCGGACGGTTTCGTTGGTGCCCATTTTACGCTTAATCGAACGGATAGTGGTTTCTGGGTAGATTTTCATGCTACGGTAGGCTTCTTCGCCTATTACCCACTCGTCATGGTCGTCGTCGGGGCGGTATTGCACTACAGACGGCAGTGGGATTTTGCCAAAGCCGTTGCTTATATCTATCGGTTCCGGCCTGGTGGAGTTGTTGTCCCAGTAAGAGATGACGGAGTTAGTTGTACCAAGGTCTATACCTAGTACGTACCAATCCTCGGGATACGTGCCTGTTTCCTCTATTTGCTTGCGGTAGGTTTCCCAGTTCATTTTATTTATCCTCCAATGGTCATGCGGAAACGCTTGCGTATCCATTTGGCCCGTGTATTTTAGTGTGAAGTGATTTCCTTCACACCATGCACCTTCTTCTTATGTTAGGCTAATATGCTAACCTTCCTCACATGACACTGTTACTTTTTCGGTTTTATCAAAATCATCAAAACCGGCTGGCTTACTTCATGTAACAATCAACCTACGCTAACTTCACGGCAAACTCCCCCGTATATCCTGTTTTGGGAAACAACTCCCCAAAGCCCAAGTCCTCTACACTTAGAGTCATGTCCGTGTTTGAATTGAATTTGATATCAAATTTCAAGCGGGTGGTACCTTTGGGGCGGATGGGTAGGCCAGTAAGATTGCAGTCCGCTAGTTGCCTTGACTCGCCTGCAGGGGTACGCTCTGCCAAAGATAAACGCAGCTCGCCATTTACAGGGCTGTTTACCAGCACCAAAGCTGGCCGGTGTTTCTGCCACCAGAAATTGCCCATCATAGCCAGCGGAAGAAACGCATCCCCCGTACTTAGTCCAATATCTACGGGCAATTGGTGATTATCCTCCACGCTTAAGCGGCGTCCTGTGGCTGTACCAAGTATTTTTGCTGCAACTAGTGCTGCACCCTCAGCAGTTATCAGTTTGGCATTCCTATACATACGTACTTGCGACGATGTGAATATGTCGGCTATGACCTCTCTTGCCCACAGCATTTCGAAGCCCCCGCCTACGCATACAACAGTGTCTATGTCGTGTGGCGAAATTGCTTTGGTACGGGTACTCCTGGGAGCAATATCTGTGCATAGGGTTTTCTCAAGGGTATCACGGATAAAACGGGTAAACTGCTGGCGGTAAGGTGCTATTAGCGTCTCGACATCATCGTGGGTAACAGTTTGTTGGAAAGGGGGATATACGAAATTAAAGTATAGCTTGGCCGGCTTTGAGCGTATATTTTTTTGGAAAAGGATATCTTTATGCTGAAAAGCGAAGGCGGTTAGTTGCTCTTTTAATTGTGGGATACTCGTTTCATTTGGGTCATAATCATGGGAACTCACTGCCGAGCCTATATGATTACGATCAGACCCTGCATGTACATGGGCTTGGAAGTAGGACTCGAACAAACTATATACGTCTTCGCCCAGTATCCCCGTGCCAATACTGTCATCGAATATACTGGAGAGGCTGTTCACGCTGGATTTCTCGTCGTTACTCACGACATATACCCCGCCACGTACTTCTCGGCTGCCATAGTCCAGAAGTAACAATTTTTCATCCTTTGGCACAGAGTCATGGAAGTGATGAGCAAGCACACATTCCCTATCCGGCACTAGCGCGATTAGTTCTTTCTCATACCCGGCTAGTTTAAACGCCCGCTGCAGCTCTTCATGTGCCGACTCGCTTAGATAGGCCGGCACCGCAGCCACAATGCCAACGATCTCAGCCCTAGGGTTGATATTGCGCACGCTTGCAAGTAGTTCTCGTATAAAAAGTCCTAATACCGATGCTACACTTACGGGCTTACCGTCTATATCTATATAGTCGAAATGACCAAGCCGCCGGGTTAATGATTGTAATGTCACTTCTGTCCCCGCGCCTTGGTTTAGTATCGCGTACTCACCAAAGACCCATTCCTTGGTTTCGGCGATATACTGCATCACTGTTGGGATGGAGGGCCTGCCGTAACCGCCGCTTGGGTCGATAGGTTCTGAAGTGTTTTCATATAAATTGTAAAAGGCTATCCCGGTGGAATCGTCACCTATGTCTATGCCTATTATATAGTAGGTTTCGTTATATTTTTCGGCTAGGGGCAGATCCTTGTAGCGTTTCCAGTGCATACTACCCCCTACTTCGCGGCTATGACATTGGCCCGCAGTATTACTTGGTCATTATATTTATAACCGCTGGTCATGACTTTTATTATTTCGCCTTTGGTAAAGCCTTCTGCCTCCTCAGCTACCAGTACTTCATGCTCACGCCCATTAAATGGATCGTGGACGGCCGGGCGGATTACTGCAATACCGTTTCCGGTTAGCAGCGACTCTAAGTCGGCAAATGTGCCATCAAGCAAACATACCGCAGCGGCAACCTGTGGCAGGTTTGACTCCCTTAGTCTGGATACACTGTGGTATAAGATTTCTTCATAAGTGCTGATTTCGTACAATAAGGTCTCTTTTTTGAAGCGTAAAGAGGCTTTTTCAATTTTAGTAGATATATTGGTAAATTGCTTTGTTAACTGCTCACCATAGGTTGCGAATGCGTCAAGGGAAATGCTATCTGCGATAAAATCAGAGATAGTCTCTTCGGCCGGAGGATTGGCACACCAAGCAGCTTGCATATGGCCTGCAGAGGCGATTAGATCCTCCTTCGTAAGAACAGGCAGTCCCGTTGATAAAGATGCAAATAAATTTATGTTGTTATCACTAAAAAGTTGCAGGCTTTCGTTTAAGCTTTCAATTTTTATTTCTATGGTTTCAGCTATGCCAGACATAATTTCGTCTTCTATATGATGGGTCGGCGGTTCGGGGGAGCCTTGCGGGTTATTTGTGATCGCATTTGTTATGGTCTGGTCTGGAGCTTCTTGGGCTGTACAGGGTGATTCTGCTATGAAGGGCGCTACTTTGGTTTCTGTCGTCATTAGCTCATATGGGATCTCAGTTTTGTTAACTGTTTCCAACTCAGGGGCATTGATAGTAGTCTCTTCTTTAATCAGCATAAGTCCTTCTCTGGCTTTCTCAAAAGCGTTAACTACATCCTTCGCAAGTGATATATCGCTTAATGTAGTAAGTTGAAGATTATTTATGAGTTCAAGATGGTGGGTGCGTATGTCTTCAAATAGCTCGTCAGCCTTGGGTAGTAAGGCGGCTATGAAGGCTTGGTCGTCTATTTTTACATTGGGAGGCGTGATCGTGCCGGCGGCCAAGGTCTGTGCGAAATCTTCATAAGTAGAACCAGTAACGGGGTGCAAAGGGTTGACAGTTTGCATCATTTTCCGTAGACCGCTTACTATTAGGCCTGTATGCTGATAAGCCTCACGCAGCTTAGAAAGAATAGCGTGCAGGCTATGCCCAGATACATTTCCGATGGCTTCGCAAGTGGTTTCAAATGCGGTTTCTATGGCTTTTACCTGCACTTGTATGATCAGACCCAGTACTTCCCATTCCCGCTCTAAAAGGTCGGTATAATAGCTGGCGGTTTTACGGGTGTGTAAATCGTCTATATTAGATAAGCATGTTTGAAGATTTTGAATGTAGTGAACATGTAGGCTTGGGAGGCTCTGCTCTACTATAGATTCGAATAAAGATTGCCATGCGATAGCTGTGTTGCCTAAAAGCAACTCTTTGCGCGGGTCGATACAGGGGTGCGCTGCAGATTCTTCCTGAGGCTCACCTTCGTTAGATGCATGGATACAGTTCGCATCAACAGACCATGGGTGCTCAGATATATATGATTTTTCAAGAATTTCAACTTGTTGGGCTGTGTTAACAATAGCTTTTTCTAAAATTGCATACTTCTCACGGGCAACCGGATTGCCAGAACCTGCAGTGTCATCTTCAAACTGTCTTAACCGGGAACATAAAATATCACAAAGCCCTACAACCAAATCCGGAGAAATATCTCTGATTGGGCCGCTAAATAGGCTTATTACTTCCCTATAAATCTCCATCAGGCGTGCCAGATGATTAAAAACAGTCTCATCGCTTTGGCCCAAGCGGGCAGATGATAGCGCTTCTAGGGCAAACGCATCGCAGACTACTTGCCTTATACATGTGAAGTAATGAGCCGCACCTTTTTTAAAAGCCTCGTCTATCTGTGCTTGCAAGCTTAGCCATGCTTGCCATAGGTTTTCTCTTTGCGCGTCAAAGTTTGCTGCCGACATAAAATCCCCTTTACCGCGTATGATATTATCTAAGCAAATTAATATTAATTTGCTATGAACCGATATCGCCCTTTTGTGTAAATCTTGATTCGTATTTTGATAATGATATATCTAAAGCTTCGCCCGCATCTATATCTAACTCATTACAAAGAGCGAGTAACGAAAAGATGCAGTCGCCTACTTCATCTATTATTAAGTCGTCCTTTAGATCATTCCGTGCGATGTTTTTTTTACCGTAATTTGTGCTTACTAATATGGCTTTCCCCAGTTCGCCTACCTCCGAAACTAAGTCGATATAACGCGTTTCTTCGTCAGACCACAAACGATATTTAGTTAAAAAGTCTCTAACTGTCTTTTGCATATCGTTGCACCACCATATTTTTAAACTATCCAGCCTTTGCATGTTACTTTTCCGGTTTTGGCAAAAACATCAAAACCGGAAAAGTAATATTTCGTTATCAGTACAACTCGTCTACAGATAGCTCAGTAACAACACCATCAACAGACAAGCTGCGGGCAGTTACTTTCAGCATATTATCCTGGCCAACATGGAAAATAACTTTCACTTTCTCACGGCCTTTTTCACCTTGAGGGATGCCCCTAAGGGAAGTACCCGCTAGGCGCTTCATGCCGTCTTGGTTTACCTGCGGAGGTTTATCGGATGCTTTAGGCACAGTGTTTTCGTACACTACTATCGCCATGCTGGTTATATTGTCAAAGTTGGTTACCAAAGGTTCCGCGGCGTCTATGGTAAGGCCATCTTTGGGAATGTCCATCCCAGATGGGACAATTTCCATAAAGCGGCGACCTGCTATCTCCAGACCCAAGGGGTGGATAGTCTTTTCATGTACCACAGGCCCGCGCACGGTTGGCATCATTATCATATTGCAGTAATGAGCAGCGCCCTGGGAAATGCTTAAAGCTGGACTAAGCTTGGATTTGAACGGTTCTTTTTTGAAACGCTGGGTGATTTGCTCGCTTACATATAGTATTGACGAGCTACCGCCCACCAGGAAGACTTCATCTATGTCTGCCTCGGTAAGGCCGCCAGCTTCCAGACAGTGGTCTACACATACAAGTGTTTCGCTTATTAAGTCTGTAACAGATTTGCCTTGGAATTTTTCAAAGATGCTTGGGCTGTCACCCAAGGCGTTTACCCGTTGGTGCGTTAAAAACTGCTCCCGGGTGATTTCCATATTTATATTGACTATGCGTGGCTCTTGAATCAAAGGCGCAAGTGTGATTTTGGTAGCCTTGGTTTGGCTTAGGCGCTCCTTGGCTTGGGTTGCGGCTTGTTGCAGGCGCACAAGGGCTACCTTTTTCTGACGTTTAGAAACACCATCATCAATGTTTTCGTCAAAAAGGTCTATTTCTTCGTTGGTCAGCTTTTTAAATTCCTCATACACTATGTCCATTATGATTTTATCTATATCGTTGCCGCCCAAGTTATTGTCGCCATAAGTGCTTACTATTGAAATAGTGGGCTCGCCGGCTTCTTCTACTTTTACTTGCAGTACACAAGCGTCAAAAGTACCGCCGCCGAAGTCGTATACCAGAACTTTTTTGTCACTGGTTTCATTTACGGCGTATGAGATTGCCGCCGCGGCTGGCTCTAAGCGCAAATAGATGCTTTCTGGGTCAAAGCCTGCTAAGATAGCGGCTTCTTTTGTCATCTTTTTTTGCTTGTCTGTTGAATTTGCGGGGACAGTTATTACACAGCCGCTAAATTCCCCGGTTATGCCCATCTCCTCTTGGGCATACTCATCGGCCTTTTGTTTCAGATGGCCAAGAATTTCCCCTGCAATTTGTTCTGGGGTGAATTGATAGTCTTTGTCATCTACGTTTACGGTTAGCTTTGCATCGCTGCCTAAGTAGCGCTTAATTGATAAAATTGTGGAAAGAGGATAGATAATAGCAGCTTCTTTTGCTTGTACGCCAAAGATACGGGAAAGCTTGTCCTCATCCTCAGGATCCGACTCGAATTGAATGGCAGTGGGGAAGATGTTTGAGCCGTCTATTGGGATAGTTTCTGCCTCGCCAGATTGGAAATTGTAAATACTTACAACAGAGTTGGTTGTGCCGAAGTCGATGCCCAGAAATAGGCCGCGTTCTGTGTCTAGTCCTAATGTACCCATTTGTGCCTCCTTGGTTTTAGTTAGTGGTGGGGTATGGCGGGCCCCGCAATTATAGTGAATCAAATGAGAAACCGTCCAGCCCGAGCTGAAATTGCGAGCGCATCAACGCAATTTTGGCGACAGGCTGGATGGATTTCGAATTAATTCACTATATTACTCATTAATGTACGATAGTTAAGGATGATATGTTTGGCGAAATATGCGGTGTATCTAAAATATAACCTTTTTATATAAAAAAATCCATCCCGTAGGATGGATTTGAGATATTATTTCACATCGTAATCCCGGGCTCGACCCGGGATTACGAAAACGATGACTGTGGGTAGTTAATGATTCATAGCAGGATAAATACTAAACTTTTGCGTCCAGCGCTCTCTAAAGAAACCTACGCCTAAATGTGTGAAATCCGGATTTAGAATCAGGGCCCTATGACTTGGCGAACTCATCCATCCGGCAACAACCTCTTCAGGCGTGCGCTGCCATATAGCTATATTTTCACCGAATATACTGATATCAAACAATTCTTGAGAAATATTTACAAAATGACCAAATATAGGGTTTTCGTGGCTGAAGTAATTTAGATCCGCCATAGATTGGGACTTAAACCTGGCAGACATCATAAGCGTCGGGTGCAAGTATAAGGGTGCAAGCCCGTAATTTGCTCTCTCTATGTTTGTGAGGCGCAATACCTCTTGTTCAAACTCGTTAACTCCGCCCATAGCATGGTACTCGGCTATCCACTGGTTTAGCTCCTCTTGTGTTGGCTGCCTGTTAGGGAGTTGTATCTGGGACTGTGGAATATTTGGTGGGTTGACTACGCCAGCTTCTGTTTCAACAAACACTTGTACCCACAGGTTATCAAATGACCCCATGCCTGTACTTGTATTAATAGCACCTACTCCGGTTTCTACGAAGTCCGGATTAAGGATATTTCTCCTTTGAGAGTCCGAGTCCATCCACCCCTGTACAATAGCTTGCGGTGATGGAGACCAGCGTGAAGCATTCTGTGCAATACTTAGGATGCCTTGTAATTCAAATAAATCACGAGTTATATGGGTGATAATACCGTAATGCGGATTATGTGGGCTAAAATAGTCAAGATCCGCCATGCTTTGTGCTTTAAAACGCGCTACATGCATTAGAGTCGGACTTACAGCTAATGGTGCAATGCCGGCATGTTCTCTTTCTATGTTTATGAGACGCACTAACTCCAGCTCAAAGGAGTTTACCCCGCCATGTGCGTAATATCCTTGTATCCATCTATCCCGCTCTTCAAGTGTAAGACGCCGGTTTGGGATAGTCATCTGAGGGGGTGGAGTTGTATGCGGAGTAGGGGTAGGAGTGGGCTCAGGCGTTGGTGATGGAGTAGGAGTAGGCGTTGGTGGCGGAGTGGCAGTAGGCGTTGGCTCTGGGGTAGGTGATGGAGTAGGGGTAGGAGTGGGCTCAGGCGTAGGTGATGGAGTAGGGGTAGGAGTGGGCTCAGGCGTAGGTGATGGAGTGGGAGTAGGAGTGGGCTCTGGGGTGGGTGATGGAGTGGGAGTAGGTGTTGGAAAAGGTGTTGGTGTAGGCGTCGGAAACGGAGTTGGCGTAGGCGTAGGCACATGTATATAATGCGTTGGTACGTAATGTGCCGGCGGCATCGGTTGTGCCGATCCGCCATCCATCCTTGCTGTATTGGCATGAGCAAATAGCCGCAGCATAGAAATAATACTCTGCTCTCTAGTATATAGGCCGCGCGGCGCAAACATGTTATTACCTACACCACTCATGATAGAGGCATTTTGCACCTGGCCGACACTGGATATAGCCCAGGATGAAATATTATGATTATCAGCAAAAGTCGCGTGATGTGCTGGAAGCGGGTGGCCAAGGGCTACCGCAAGGCGTGCTGTTAAAGTAGCCGCCTGTTCGCGAGTAAGCGCGCTATGAGGCGCAAACATATTATTACCCACGCCTTCAACAACACCTAATGACGCCATTTTGCCTACGTTTATATCGTTGGTGTCGGCAAAACTTACATGCCCGGTTATTACACGGCCTGTAAAGCTTTCATACAAATACACAGCCAAGGCCGCAAAATCAGCACGGGTGGTAGCGTATGTATATTGGGACTGTAAATGTTGTGGCACAATACCAAGCATTACTGCCAACTCTATATCTGCCTGTGCCCAACTGCTGGCAGAGTCTAGGTTAGGGGTGTTTATACCGGCGCTGGCTTGCATAGGCATTAATAGTACCACCAATAAAAATAGCGCTATATTCAGGTATTTTTTCCTGCGGATAACGCCGGTTTTAGACAATTCTTGTTTGTTCATTACAGCCTCCTGAAATGCACATATGTATTAGTATTACTGCGTGTTTATGTAGCCCCGCCGTGCATGGTACCAAAGAATAGCCGACAAAACAACATAAAATGTTTACATTAATGCTAAAGATATGCAGGATTATGCGGCTAACTTGTGGCAATTGCGTGGCAATATTGCATGATTTCATCTTCCGCCGGCAACACTAGTGGATTTATCACGTATTTTATGAGCTTATTGGGGTGGGTTATCGTTCCCAATTTTTTTTGCCACTAAAAGCAAAAGTGCCTGCATCTGGGCGGCACAATCCCTATATACATCTACGTTTCCACCAAACGGGTCGGCTATATTTATATCGTCACCAACATACTCAGCCAACGTAAAAACTTTGCCCCGAGCAGCCGGATAATCCGAAAGCAGAATAGCCCTATGGCTGCCAGTCATAGTAAGTACCAAAGCTGCGTTTTCCAGCATATCGCCGGAAACTATTGTTGCTTGATGAGACAACAAGCAAAGCCCGCCCTCTTCCATTACCGTTATGGCGTGGCGGCTTGCGGGTTGACCTTGCATAGCATTGACTCCAGCAGATGTTACCTCCGTGGCTAGGCCGGCCTTGGCAAAAATATCTATGGCCATTGTCGCGGCCATTGGGCTTCGGCATGTGTTACCAGTACATACAAAAATAACTTTTATTGGGGACATCTCTTCACGCCCTTTATATGCTTTGTTTGCGGTATTGTACTCTAATTGTTTGTGCTTTGCATAGCCCTGAATATAACTCTCATATCAGCCGTTAATCTGCGTCAAAATCCCGGGATCCTTAATTTTTATATCATCGGCAAATAATAATATCTTCGCAAGAATTTCTGCAGTTTTAGGGTCTTCATCAACAAACGGTAAAAATATACGGCCTCTGCTTTGGGAATGTACAGGCAAAACAGTAAGCATGCCAGTGCCCAGCTTATGCATCACGCCAGAGCCCATGTGAACAGAGTACTCGCCTAGGCTACCCGAGATAATAGCATTGGCGGCTTTGAAAGATACATTTTCAACCCGTAGCATAGACAAAAGTTCCCTAGCCATGTTTGTACGCATCTCAATCGTAGAATGGCTTGCCTCCGGGTCTACACTTCCGACGTGAGCTACGCTTACTGCCAGGTCGATATCGCGCATGGTTTCGGAAAAAACAACGGCAGGGACATCTATAAAACCAATCGGCATATCGTTTTTGCGGTTAAAGAATCTGATTTCTTCAAGGGTTGGTGCCTCTATGTCTGCGGGGGAAAACCAATCTGCGAGCGCATACATACGTACTATTATATTTTCTTTATGCCATACCCGCTGAAGACCATCTTCGTAATCTGCTGACCAGCCACGGGTTTTTAGCAGCGTTACTGTTTTTTTTGGCTGTACTTGATGGCCAGCGTATCTACGGGATAAGTTTACGGCATCCAGCTCATCTTGTGTGATAGGGTAATACTCACGGAAAACCTGCTTGAAGGGTTGAGTGATTTTTTCGCGGAATACATATCGCTGCAATTGGCTCCATATCCTATGTTCTATAAAATCGTGTGGATGGGCGATTGTCAAGTTGCTGGTCACATGGTGCGATACGCCATCCGGACAAGTTAATTTGAGACCAGCAGCGCTTAAGCCAGGCTTAACTGTGATTTCGGAAACTTCGGTAAGGGAGGGAAAGCCAATTAAGTCCCCCGCTACAAAAACAAGATTTGACACCATGCCACCCAGCACAGGATGTGCCAGCAACCCCGCGATTTCGCTTGCGGTAAATTTTGCGCAGGATATCATTGCGGCTTCTAAGCTGTGCCTTGCACGGCTTTTTTGACTCCTTAATTCTTTTGCCGCGTTTTTTATTTTCAATATGGATTCGTGTTTAGCTAAGGATTTTGGTACGGTTTTTTGGGGCATGCCGTTTTTGGAAATGATTAGCTCTGGAGTGCCGTCTTTGGATACCGCCAGCCGCACTTCTATTTCACCTATTGCTTGCGGGGACATAAGTGGGCGTAGCTGTTCAATTTTTGCCCCTTCAAGTGCCCAGATCATACGGTCGGTGCTGCCATAGCCAGTAGTAATGGCTAAGTTTTCTATGGCTATATCGGCGGCACGTCCTTCGCTGGCTTGACGTGCCGCGCCATACTCGCGGCTTTCTTTTTTGAAGCGCTGTATGAACTCATACCGCTCTAGAGCATCGGTTTGGGCGGATCCTGAGCTATTTTCGTCCAGTGGGATTAACGCATAAGCCCGTAGTTTTTCCTGGTTTCGCTTTTCTTTTATTTCGATTTTTATTGTATTTTTATCAAGCCGACCAAGCACTGCATCGGTATACAACTGGGAGCGCCTATGCGCGCTGTTTGAGTCGGTGATGTATTTCGCGTTCTTATACAGCTCGTTGAAGCGCTTTTCTCCGAGATTGTTATATGCCTCGAAAAACCAATTCTTATCGAATACCCCATCGGCAAACTCCTGTGGCGTGATTGCGGCAAATATGGCTACCTCTGTCTCCTTCTCCACAGTGAAATTCTCGTTAACATGGGCATGGAAAAACCATACTCCGCTTTTTAGACCGGGTATACCCATGGCTTTCTCTAGCAGACCAGCCCATTGTGGAGCATATATTGCTGCCTGCATAGCGCGTTTTTCTGGGATTTTGGCTTCCTTAAGGGTATGCCTCAAAAGTTCTGATGTGTCGGTGGTAGTTGGGTAACAGCAGCGCAGTAACCTGCTAAGACTGCTCGTCTTGCTAATGACAGTATCTTCATTGGCATAAGCATATTGATATCCCCTATAAAACCCCGCATCACCCAAAGCCGCCAAGATATTAATAAAATGTTTAACGCCACCATCGAAGCGGTGGATATTAGCCGCTAGGTTGGTCACAGGTGTAGGTAGCTCTCCGCGGTTTCCTTCTGTTGTTATTATTGCGTCTACCACTGCCTCGAAAATTTCTTTACCTGCCGGGTATTTTTCAAATATTTGTGACGCGTGATATGTGGAGATTGTCATCTGGTTGATATTATCAAATGCGCCGGGCGCGGCCATGAAATGGTATAAAACCGCATCTCTGGAAACTAACCCAAGATGATGTGCCCGCAGTATGTTCTCGTTACATATACCCAGGCCCTCACGCGTACTGTCGCGCATCCCGGAAGCTATAAACTGATACCACAGCTCATTAAACAGATCAGTAAATTGGGCGTCTGTTTTTGCGTGTTTATAGCAAATATGCCTCCAATAACGCAGATAACATGAGTAAAGTACACCACGGTTTGGAACAGGGCTGGTATCGTAAAAACCTGACAGGTCTGAATCATCGATGTCTTTTTCATATTCACTGCCAAGTTGGTCTATTGGGATTTTGCGTACTAAGTTTACATATGCCAAAAAAGCAAAATCAAATAGTGATGATTCATTGGGTTCCGGCTCAGCAGAGCCTTCGGTTTCTAGGATAGCGTGTAGTATATTGTCAAGCTTACCTCTATCGATGCCTATTTTATTAGTTATCTCTTGTATCTTTTCGCGAGTATTATTTTTACTACGTTCTATAGGATAGCCATTAAATAATTGGCTATACCATTCGTTAGGGGCTTTTTGGGTAAAAGCGTAGACTTCGGTAGCAGAAAACAAGCTTAGCACTACAGCCATCTCTATTTTATCTTCTGCAAACTCTCCGGCGGCTTTTAACCATTCATCCGCCAAGGGGTAATCTGTTATCTGATGCGTACTGGTCTCGTTGCGCGTGCGGCCTGCCATAGGCATGATGTGGTATCCATCCCCTAAAAGGACTTTCTGCTTCATTCCTGCCCAGTATTCGGCTTCATACTCATAATCCTTGTTGCGCACTAAAACATCGGCTAATCTTTCATACAGCGCTACTACAGTGTTTTCATCGGGTATGATTATTGATTTTAGCTCCTGGTCGCTAATTTGTGGGATAGCCGGACGCAGTGCTTCACGGGTTTTCATGTCAAAATCGGAAGCCTTTGGGTTATATAAGTTGTGCGGAGTATCGGCTTTTTCTTCTTGCCGGTTTAGTTTTTCAAGTAGAATAATTATGTCCTGCGGGAGGGTATTAGCCGATGTCAGAGCTGATACTTGGCCTGCGTATCTGTTTTTAAGGGCCGGGTTAGCGGTCGAATAAACATCCAAAAGCTCAACCCCTGCGATTAATTGGTTTTTGTTGCGCGCTTCAAGCAGAATGTCAATTGCCGGGATGATTAGCGCTTCGTCTTGCCGCCTAAGTACAGACATAATGCCTGTCCTTAGGCTCGCGCTTTGGGAGGTTAGACTTTTGGTTAGCCGTGCAATTTCTGTATCAGCTATTGGGTAATAGTTAAGGCGGGATATAATGCGCTCGCGTATTGTTTGGCTTTTATCCGACAGCCCTTCCAAAAGCGCGACCCTTTCTTGCGCTATTTCCGGGTTCAGAAGGCGTGCATAGTATGCAAGCCGCTGGCTGCTATCCATTAGCGGCAGATATCTAGCCAGTTTGTGGGTAAGTTTTGGGTTTCTATCATATGCCGCCAGCCCAAGCATAACCCAACAAGGGTTGGCGGTGCTAAGCTTTTGGGTATACCAAGGGAATACACTTTCTTTGAACTCGCTGGATTTTTTGCCAATAAACTCCACGACTTGCGCCAGCCGGTCAAAAAGACTGGCACGATCTTGCGCATCTTCGGGGTATAGCTTATGGGGATAGGTTTTATCTTTGGCTGACACTTCATCCTCTTCTTCAATAATACCTGTATACCGATAGTTGCCGCTTAAATAATGGTTTATGGATAGGTTGTTGGTAGCCCATGCGAGTTCTTCCAAGTCGTGAAGATGCAAGTACTCTACAGCTAAGTCGTGGCAATATTTTTCATCTGCGGTATGAGTGATAAAGTACCAGCCTACCAGCCGCTTGTATTTTTGGGGGCTGGCTAAAAGCCTATGGGTATAACTGGTTGCATTGTGTACATCACGGTAAGCCAACGCCCAAAGGGCTAGGTAAATCTCAATCGTGTCGGGCGACTCCAGGCTGGTTTCTATAGCAGATTCATCGGATAAAAATGTCAGGGCAAGGGCCATGCATTTTTCTACATGCTTTTGGCTTTGGTCGCCATAGGCAAGGCCGGACCATGTACCAAAAGCCCGTATTACAGAAGAAAATCGGCATAGACCATTTTCCAAAATCAGATTTATGAAAAAGGCATGGCTTTTAAGGGTGCCTAGGTCACAGGATTCTAGTATAGACTGGCGTAGACCCTCTTGGCCCTTGGCTACCAGAAGCAACTTACCCAGAAGCTCTAGCAGTTCATAATCGCCGCTTTTAACTATGGCTAAAATTATTGCACGGCTCAAGATTATATTGTTATCGCCTAGGATCGCTTCTTCTATCGTGGCCCTGGTCTTGTCATTTTTGTTTCGCAGGGCTAGTGCAGCGCGATTATCTATACCCATTGCCCAACTCTTGGTTATCATTTCCTCAAGGGGCAGGTCGCAGCATATAAAATCTATGGATTGGAATATCGCGAGGAAGAAGCTATGGACTTCATGGACGCCGATATAATCAGCCGCATTTTTTGAGCGGTAGCATGACCGGTAATAACCACGCACATAAGGGAACTCCATAATCATAGCGCATTCTTGCCGGATGCGGCTGGCCTCTTCGCCTCCTAAATATTCTGTTAATGCTTTTGACAGGGCAGGATGAAAAAAATCGTCAATGCTTTCAATATTGGTAACAGGGTAGCCGCACAGGCCTGAGTACGCGTTTATTAGACTACTATAGGCTTCATTATGGGTTGTGGAAATGACAAATCCCCACTCGTTTTTAAGGCTGTTGTTGTAATATGACCATAGCGCCTTGATGAAATCACCTGTTTTATCATCTGCTGCGTTTTTAGCACGTTGTTCGAAGTCTGCAATTATTACAGGGTTTCTTTCATGTTCGAGCTTAAAATTAATATTAAACATTTGTCATTATCCTCCTACTACCATAGACGTCCAGCCAGGAATGTTAGCCTTATAAATGTAAGATTATCGCCCTCGGATAATTTTAAGGGGGTGTCAAGATCAATGACTTCGTTTTCGCTGGCTATCACCCTATAAAGCCCGTCTTCAAAGCCTTGTAGCGCAGTTGACACGGCTTTAACCGGGTCGGCTTTCTTATTAGAATACAGCCGCCCAAAACCTATTTTGCCTATAGTGCTTTGGAGCGCAAGTTCCTCTTCTGCAAGAAAGGAGATCAATATATTTTCCAATCCGCGGCTATTATAGGTTTCCACTTCTTGACGCACAATAATTTCAATCAGCTGCCGTAACGTGGAGATGTCATCTGGTATGGTATATGGGGTTTGTTGCAGTACCGGGCGCCGTTTGGCCGGGGATTTCAAATTTATGTAGATTTTCAAATTATATCACTCCCTTACCGCGAGTTTATTGTTATAATTATACCTGATTTAAAGCATAACGGAGTGATTTAATGGAATCCTGGTTAATTTTTGCCTCTGGAGCGGCAGTTTTTGCGGCCCTTACGACAGTCTTAGCTAAAATAGGGCTTAAAAACGTAGACTCGCATTTGGCGACGGCTATACGCACTATGGTGGTACTGGTTTTTGCGTGGCTGATGGTATTTATCGTTGGCTCGCAAAATGAATTGTTTTCTGCAAGTGGACGCTCTTGGTTATTCCTTATAATGTCTGGGCTGGCGGCCGGTGGGTCGTGGCTATGCTTTTTTCGCGCGTTGCAGTTGGGCAGCGTTAATCAGGTAGTGCCTATAGATAAAAGCAGTACGATAATGACGATGATTTTGGCCATAATATTTCTTGGTGAGCCTTTTGGTACGGTTACAATGGCCGGAATGGGGCTTATGGCCGTAGGCACTTGGCTGATGCTAGAGAGACGGAGAGACACCCCATCCAATTCTCCTACTACCAAAAGCCGTAAATCATGGCTTTTTTACGCATTGCTTGCGGCGGTTTTTGCGAGTCTAACGGCCATCTTAGGCAGGATAGGCATCGTGGATATCGAGGCCAACCTTGGTACGGCTATACGCACTATGGCCGTGGTGCCTATGAGTTGGGTCATGGTGTTTATCACCAAAGGCCAGAAACGAATTAGGGCCATTGACCGTAAAAGTTGGGTGTTTTTGCTGCTTTCTGGAGTGGCAACAGGTGCCAGTTGGCTATTGTTTTATAGGGCGTTGCAGCTAGGCAGCGCCAGCCTTGTTGTGCCTGTGGATAAGCTTAGCATTGTGCTTACTATGGGCTTTGCCCGGGTGTTTTTGGGTGAGAGGTTTACACGACGCAGCTTGGTCGGGCTCGTACTGCTTACTGTGGGGACTTTTATGCCGGTTATTTTTTATGGGTACTATTAGGGGGTGAAACGTGATAATCAAAAAAGACATACTTGAATATAAAGAAAAACATCGCATACTACTACAAGCCAATGAATTTATTTGCCTGCAGCCTCATCCTGGCTTGATGGGGTATATTTCGAACTATAATATAACTTTCCCTTCGAATAGCCTTTTTTCTGACGGCTTTACTGTAATGCCAAGCGGATGCGCAACCCTTTCTATTGAAAAAGATAGCAAAAATTTACAAGTGTACCTGGATGGACCAACAACAAAGCCATATATTGTCGGCAGCCAGACCAATCACCTTGAAATGATTGTGACAATAGAATTTAAACCAGCCGGGCTGTCTGCAATTACAAGCATAAACCAGAGCGAGTTAACCAATAAAACAATCCCTCTTGATGCTATAAATCCACTGCTAAGCAAGTTACTGTCAAACATAACCGAAGAGGCGAGAAATGTTCCCGAGCTTGTGTCCGGCTTAGACATGCTACTAATGAAGAATTTGTCTGCATCGTATCACCCGCAACTAGGATTAATATTTCACAATATTTTCAGCTATGCCGGCAATACGACCTTAAAAAAATTATCAAAAAATATTTACTACAGCGAACGCCAAGTAAACAGGATCTTTAAACAACATGTAGGCATAAGTGTAAAATCATTTTCAAGACTGCTTAGAATCAACAATGCCTTCCGCCTACTAAAAAAACCAGGCAACAGCTTAACTTTTGTTTCGGACACCACAGGTTTCCATGACTTGCCGCACTTTACCCATGACTTCAAACAAGTATGCGGCATAACACCGCAAGAGTACCGCAAAAACATGTCCGCTTTTTACAACAACACAACAAAGTTTTAACATATAATCACCAAGCAAAACAAAGCACAACCGCAGCAAAGCAAGGATGAGCTTAACCCACCGCATAAATGGTGGCCCAAAGCAAGGCAATTGTATCATCCACAGCAGCACAAGTACGCAGCCCAAAGCGAAGCAAGGGCATCATCCGCCGCAGCACAAGTACGCAGCCCAAAGCAAAGCAAGGGCATCATCCGCCGCAGCACAGGTGCGCGGCCCGCAGCGAAGCGAGGAAGCGAGGACGGGCTTAGCCCGCCGCAGCGGCGGGGGTTTGGGGGCAGCGCCCCCATTAAAAAGGAGGCTAACATGATAGAAAAGGCAAATCAATTTATCAAGACCCGCAAGGACGCAAGCTTTAGTGTGTTAGACGAAAACGGCTATCCTTCTACATCAGCTATATGGCTGGTTAACCAAGGGGAGATTAACGAAATCTATTTCTCTACGCCGGTAGGTTCTAACAAGTATAAGCGTCTTCAAAAAAGCAATAAGGCAAGCATATGTTGCTATGCAGAGTTTAATAACCTGACGCTTGTCGGGGAAGCAGAAGTCTTAACAGACCAGGAGTCGAAAAGTAAGCATTGGCAAGAGCAATTTATATATGTTTACCCAGGCGGCGAAACCGACCCGACTTACTGTGTAATCAAATTTACTACGAAGCGGGTATCGCTAAACATCGACCATGAAGCCGCAGAATTTATGGTATAGCCTAAAAAAGTCATCCAGGACAAAACAACAAACCCCCTTCATGATATATTAAAATCGGAAGGGGGTTTGACATGGAAATTAAGCAGTTAGTTTACGACTCGGCTCTTTACATGCACGATAACTATGGCAAACAAATAACTGTCGCCGATGTTTCGGCACAGGCGTATCTGTCACCGTCGTATTTTTCGACTTTGTTTCGTGTGTTTACAGGATATACGGTAAAGAATTATCTTAGCCGTTATCGCTTGTATCGCGCGGCACTTGAGCTAACCGAAAGTGACAGTCGTATTGTCGAAATTGCCTTTAACTCAGGTTTTTTATCGCAGCAATCGTTAACAAAGAGCTTTACGCAAACTTACGGAGTTGCGCCGGCACAATTCCGCCTGCTTAAACCGGATATCAAGCCATTCCCTCCCCAAAATATATGGAAAGAAGGTTTGCTATCTATGGAACTTATGGATTGTTTTAAGAATGTACGCTTTATCAAGAAAGATGCCTTTTACGTGGCGGGGTTGGAAGTTGATATCAACTATAACGATGAAAACGGAACCAGCCCAATAGGCAGCGCGTGGGATTTGTGGAAAAGCAACGATTACGCGATTCCTAAGTCCATCCCTGATGTGGTAGGCACGGCGGCTTATGGTATGACTCATAGCGAAAATGCTGAGGGTACCGCCAAACACAATGTTTGTGTTGAGGTAAGTAGTTTAGCCAACTTGCCTGTCGGTCTTGTTGGGCGCAGGTTTGAAGCAAGCGATTATGCAGTTTTTAAGATCACATTGGATATCTTATGGTCTGGTGAGTTTTGGCGTACGTTTTATGCTAAGTGGCTCCCAGAATCGGGTTATGCCCTTAAAGATGAGCAAGTACGCAAAGGCCGTCCTACATTTAACAGATACCCCGACATTGAAGTCTATGACAAGGATTTCGCAGACGGATTTATGTATATTTATGCCCCGGTAGTCAAGAAGTAGTTGTTATTCATCCTTACTAATCTAACCTTATACCGATTCCAAATTAAAACCTGTCTAACACAGCTTCTAAGCGTTTCAAGCGGTTTTGCCGCGATAGGCAGATGGGATTTTAATTGGAATCGGTATTAATTTGCGCTAACTCTCCCAATATGATACATTTTGGAAGTGATAACACAGGAAATTTTCCTGTGTTTTTTTATATAATGAAACAAGGCGCAATTCACCGTAGGGGGCTAGTATGCTATTTGTGCCGCCAACGAAGGAGGCATGAATTAAGCAATGTTAATTGTACAAAAATATGGCGGCACATCAGTGGCCAATGCCGAAAGAATAATGTATGTAGCCAACCGTATCGCGAAAGAATATCGTGCCGGCAAAAAGATCGTAGTTGTATTATCGGCCCAAGGCAATTTAACAGACCGGCTGCTTCAAAAAGCTCACGAAATTAACCCAAGCGCAAGCAAGCGGGAGCTGGATATGCTTTTAACCACCGGCGAGCAGCAGTCTGTGGCGCTTATGGCTATGGCAATACATTCGCTTGGGCTACCGGCTGTATCGTTAAACGCCGTTCAAATAGGGCTGACATCTACAAACCAGCATGGTAACGCACGTATAAAGCACATCCAAACAACGCGCATCATAGAGGAACTTGACCGGGGTAATATCGTACTAGTGGCAGGCTTTCAAGGCATTAACAGCATAGGCGATCTTACAACTTTAGGGCGCGGCGCATCCGATACAACGGCCGTAGCCTTGGCGGCTGTGCTAAAAGCTGACTCATGCGAAATATGTACGGACGTTGACGGTGTATACACCGCAGACCCAAGAGTAGTACCAACTGCTAAAAAACTTAAATCAATAAGCTACGACGAAATGCTGGAGATGTCCTGCCAGGTGCTTGTAAATAGGGCTGCGGAAATGGCCAAGCGCCATAACGTGCGGTTGATAATACGCTCCAGTATGACAGAAGAACCAGGGACGGAAATATGGGAGGGCTCAAAAGTGGAAGATTTATATGTAAGCGGGTTATCAATAGACAGAGATGTGGCACAGGTATCGGTATTGGGTATTATGGATAGGCCCGGTGTGGCTTATCAAATATTCTCGCTGCTGGCAAAAGAAAATATATCTGTGGATATTATCTTGCAAACGCCGGGACATGCCGTTACAGACATAAGCTTTACCGTGACAAAGCAAGACAAAGAAGCCGCCCTTGAGATACTTAGCAACAACCGTGAAAGTATAGGTTTTGATACTATCAACCACAACGATAGCTTGGCAAAGCTCTCGATTGTAGGGGCCGGGATGCTGGCAAGCCCCGGTGTGGCATCTACGATGTTTGAGGCACTATATGAAAATGGTATAAACATTATGATGATAACTACATCTGAAATCAAGATTACAGTGCTGATAGAAGATAAACACACCGAGAAAGCCAAACTGGCTGTACATGAAAAATTTGCGCATGCAATGTAAACATAGGTGTATTCAAGGGGGAGTGATGATATGAAACCTTTCACATGCGCAATTGTAGGCGCAACTGGGATGGTTGGCGGTATGTTTGTTAAGATATTAGAAGAACGCAAACTACCTGTTTCACAGCTATATTTATTTGCCTCAGCCCGCTCTGCAGGGAAGATGCTTGCTTTTAACGGGCAAGATATAACTATAGAGGAGCTTACGGCTATATCTTTTGACCGCGGTATAGACGTGGCACTTTTTGCTGTAGATGACAATACGAGCCTTGCATATGCCCCCATTGCAGCAGCAAAGGGCTGTGTAGTTGTGGACAATTCATCTGCTTGGCGGATGGCATCGGATGTGCCGCTGGTAGTGCCAGAGGTTAACGGCAATGACATTGCTACGCACAATGGGATAATCGCCAACCCAAATTGCTGCGCCGCCCCGGCGGTTGTGGCGCTCAAACCTCTACAAGAGGCTTATGGGCTCAAGCGCGTGGTTATTTCTACGTATCAATCGGTATCCGGTAGCGGAGTGGATGGTATCCGGGACTTGGAAGCAAATCTTCAAGGGCAGGAAGGGACATTTTATCCTTATACCATTGCACATAATCTAATCCCGCATATAGGCAGCTTTGACGAGACCGGCTATACAGGCGAAGAAACCAAGGTCATGGCCGAGATAAAGAAAATGCTGCATGCGCCGGATTTAAAAATTACCACAACAACGGTGCGTGTACCTGTATACTATGGGCATAGCTTAAGTATAAACGTAAGCCTGGAGAGTCCTTTTGAAATGGAAGAGCTGCGGCGTATATTAGAAAGCGCCCCAGGAGCAGTACTATACGATGACCCGTTAACAAATACGTATCCTATGCCAATTACAGCGGCAGGCAACGATAATGTATACATTGGCCGTGTGCGGCGGGACAATAGCTGCGAAAACAGCCTTAATATGTGGGTTGTAACCGATAATACCCGCAAAGGCGCGGCTACCAATGCCGTGCAGATATTGGAGCGAATAATGCATTAGCCATATACTCAAAACAGTGAGTATAATAATAAAATCAGCATGAATCCGGCAAAAAATTCAAAATAGAGAAGGATCGCTTTCGGCAAAAATGACAAAACCAGATAGCTGTTTGCGTGACTTACATGGAGATAAAGTGCCTATATGAAAATATCAATGTCCTGGCTGGTTAAAAAACCGGAGTTCTATAAGACTTTGCTAATGCTGGCAATCCCGATGGCCCTGCAAAACGTGCTATCCATGAGCGTGGGCTTTGCCGACAATATAATGGTTGGACAGCTGGGCGAGCGGGCCATTGCCGGTGTAATGATGGCTAACCAAGTGCAAAACATACTAGGTATGCTTGTCGCCGGCATATCGGCATCCCTTGTGATACTTGCTGCGCAATATTGGGGCAAAAGGGACACCGAAAGTGTTAAATCAGTTGTAGCAATAGGTGTAAAAGTGGCCCTTGGCGTGGGCTTCACGGTAAGTCTTGTGGTTCTCCTTTTCCCGGCTCAAGTGCTGCGCATTTTTACAGACGATCTTGCCGTTATAGAAGAAGGTGTACGTTACATACGTATCTTGGCGTTTTCGTATATGTTCTTCTGTCTTACACAAACGCTGATTGGAGCTATGCGCTGTGTAGAAGTTGTGCGTATTGGCGTGTGGGTATCCCTTTCTACGCTAATAATCTCTGTAATTGGCAACTGGCTGCTTATTTTTGGCAACCTTGGCTTCCCGGAAATGGGGATACAAGGTGCGGCCATTGCCACATTAACTGCCCGTATTATGGAAACCGTCATTATGATTATATATGTACGCTTTATTGATAAGCGGCTAGGCATACGCTTTACGGAGCTACTCAAGACCAATACGCAGCTGCTTGCGGATTATTTCCGTTATGGCTTACCCGTTATGGGAGGCGATGTCTCCTGGGGGATGATAGGCGCGTTAAAGGTGGCTATTATTGGGCGCTTAGGGGAGTCCGCAATGGCGGCAAATAGTATTGCGGTTATGTTATATGGGCTTATTACCGTAGCGGTATGGAGTACAAGCAACGCAAGCGGCGTAATAATAGGCAAAACCGTAGGCAGCGGCGATTATAACCTTGTAAAGCAGTATGCCAAGACTTTGCAAGTCGTATTTGCGTGCCTAGGGATAATAGCCGGGCTGTCTATTTTTGGGCTGCGGGACGCGTTTATATCCCTGTATAATTTTTATGAAGAGACACAGGTCATTGCCCGGCAGTTTATGACAATACTAAGCATTTCTGTTGTGTTTACCTCATACCACGCGCCTTGCTTTGTGGGCATGATACGGGCCGGAGGCGATACTAAATTTGTGTTTATTGTAGATAGTATTTGTAGCTGGGCATTTGTGCTGCCATTATCATTTTTGGCGGCGTTTGTGTTTAACGCGCCGCCTTGGGTGGTGTTCTTATGCATATTTAGCGACCAGTTCTACAAGTGGATTATCGCGTTTATTAAAACAAACCGGTTTAAGTGGATTAAGAATCTGACAAGAGAATGATAAAATATAGATAGCATCATACGGGGCTGTCTCGTGAAGCCCCGAAAAAAAAGAGGCTGTCGCGTTAAGCAAAATCTTTGAATAAATATGCAGGAGATCGTCAACATAATTATTCACATTCATTGCTTAACGAGACAGCCCTTTTGCAGTGGTTACAGCTTATCAAATGATCTTATTATTTAGCCCCTATCTCATAAGTCTCCTTTTCAAAATCCACTGTCACAGTCGTCCCATCGGCGAATGTAACGCGTTGGCACATTCTATCCTCAGATAAAAATTCATGGTTTGTCATTTCCATTTTCGCGATCTTTTCATGGAGTTCGTTTATGACCTTTACACGGGCAATTTCTTCGTTATCCGAATCTGGCTCAATATAACCGATGCCGCCGTTTAACAATCCATGCAAAAACCCTAATTGGCCATCGGGTGTACCCCACTCACCTTTCCCGAGTTTCCAAGGGATGATGACGCAGTCATGATAAACCAGGTTTAGCAGTGGAACCGGTATGCCTGCCTCCGCTTTGGGATAGGGTGCCCAGTGGCAGAATACCAAAGAGGGTATCGCCCAATCCACGACCTCTTCCGATGAAGACAATATCCCTCTGGAGAGCAGATAGTCAAAGCATTTGCGCCGGTATTCCAGGCATTCTTTGCGGGTTACGACATGCATCGGCTGGGTGCATTCGTCGGGTTCGTTGCAAGTGTACACATCCAGGTATGTCGCGTCGAGATGAACCCCATTGCTCAATAATTCCTCGAAATTGCGTTTTACATACATGGGATGCAAACTAGGGCATAAGTAGTTTTGGGTGCCCCCTGCCCAAATCGTATGCTGGTGGATAGTCCCATCCGCTAAATGCACTGCATTATTGGGGTTGTAGGTCGCCGCGTCTAAATAATAATCCCTATATTGATCATGTATCCCGAATAAGAAGCCTAATTCGCCGCATGTCCGGGATAGGGCGGCCAAACCCTCCCAACCACCTGCTTCGGCACAAGCCGGAAGGTAATCGGGGTGCTGGTTGTCGTATCCGGGCTGCCCCCAACCATCTAAGTGTAGATATGCTTTGTTGATACCCATAGCCGCGATTTGACGCATATGCTCCGCGCGCTCCGCGAATGTGACCAAAGATTGGTTCTTTTCGGGTTCTTCCTTGTTGTAATAACGGCTATCCGGGCTAACATTTGTTTTTATGCCCATATGGGCGACGGCGGAGCCTATAAGGCGGTTAACCCCCGGCACGCGCGCGGCTTTTTCCTCTAGGGATACTAGCAACCCATTTTCCTTTGCGTAACCCCTGTAGGTTTTGCATAAGCCTACATAATCGTATCGCCCGGGAAATATTACACGCAAAGCCCTTCGGTAGCCCATGCGGCCAAGTGTCGGTAACCAACCCACAGATAAACGGCCTCCTGTATCCGGGTTATGAGATACGGTATACATCGCGTCCCACGGCTGCTCAACGATAGCTATATAACCAGAATCATCGCGTGTTTGGCCCCACCAAGGCATGGTTGCAGCCGAACAGCAAAATTGCCCTCCAAAAGGCAGAGGTGGCAACTCCTTTTGCCAATCGTTGGGGAGCAGTACCCCTTGCAAAAACGGGATGGATGAATAAGATTGTTTGCCGGTCAACTCAAAAGGCGCGGGGAAGCATACAGATTTGATACTTACATTCACGGCTTCGCGTATGGGGATCCACTCAAAAATGACGTTGTTCGTAGAGGTTTCTATCCATATCAACGTCTCAAACTCCAAACCACCCAAACCGGGTATCGCTGCATAACGGCTCCGGATTCCGTTACCTAAGCCCGAAGACCAGGCTTCGTGCTGCTTTGTCATCGCGGATTTAAAAAGGATTTCATCGTTTGCCGTTATTACCCGGAGCTGATGCCCCGCGTCGCTGTGCCATACCGCGCTCCCGCTGTGGACGGATATGGCCAGGGTTTCGGAATCTAGAGTGATCTCTGTGTTGCCTACTTTACTGGTGTAAATCATCACTTTCCTCCTTTATAGTTAATACGGTTCAAAATTAATGCATCCTGAAATCAAGCCGTTCTGGTATGGGATATTCACGTTTGACCCGCTCGGTCAACTCATCGGTATCTTCGGCACCTTCTTCTGCGATAAGCCGCCGCTTATGCAGCTCCAGCCACAAATCCGATAGGAGGATTTCACCCTCGCGGATATCATATACCTCAAAGCTGCTGGTGCCCAGCAGTTGCTGCGCGGCTTCGAATTTATTTATGTTTATATACGCGTGAATCAAGCCTGTTTTAACGCGGCCGTTGCTCCGTACCGCTTCAGGCCAGCAATTGATTTGATCAATCAGCTCCTGATACTTTTTTACTTGCATCATAATACGCCCACACTCTATAGCAATGGGCGTTATGGGTTGAAGCTCCATAGCCTTCATTATCAGCTCTACTGCCGCATCCCAATTTTTGCTCCGCTCTTCCAGTATGGCCAGAGCGCGGTATGCCCACGCGGTCGGTTCCAGCTTTAAGGAATTTTCGAACGCAGTGTATGCGGCATCATAGTCAAAGGTGTTGGCCCGCATTACCCCCAGTTGCAGCCAGGCATGCCAATTATCGCTTTTGCCCGCGGCTATAGAATCCTCCAGCATTTTAATCCACTCGGGTTGAACCATGTATGACTTAGGCGCCGTACTTGGACAAAGGCCTGGTAATTCGTTTTCATTAAGTAGCGTAAGCCATGGGGCTTCTTCGTCCGTTAACGCCGCGTCATCGTAGGTTACACCGCCTACATTAAATAGCTCACCGTTTTTCTCCAGACGCTTCCGCTCTAACGTGCCCCAGCCCGAGCCGAATGACTTAACTTCAATATTTAAACCTTTGTCCAATACCTTTCCGTATTTAACAAACGCTTCATCTACATTATGGCGTGGCAGATTTGCCTCAAGCAAGGTTTCTACTTCATTGCGCGCGCAGGCCCAATCGCCATGTACCGCTTTGGGGTCAGCCTGCAACGCGCCGTAGGCCTCCATCCATTCCCAGCTGGCATTTGCGGGCATTGGGATATGTTCGGTTTGCGTCCTTGCCAAGCCGGCTTGAATTTCTATATACCGGCAGCCCGGTTGCGCCAGAAACTCTTGCCAGCGCTTCCCTCCCGTGCCATTGCCCCATAAAAACAGTTTGCGGCCGCGCAACAGGTCGGTCGACGTTTGTACGAGCCCGTATCCGCCGCCATCCAGCGCGGTTTCCCATCTCCGTTGGCCGTCAGGCAAGTCGAAGAAGAAGTCAATCGCCCGGGGTATGCGCGTAGAGTAGCTGCAATCTGTGCCGTCGATTATAGGCATGGCTTTCTTCGACATGCCATTCTTGTAGTCATATCTAAAGGCTTTTTCGGCCGGAGCGATTACGCGGATATCATCGGCTTCGGGTACCGCAATATTAGACCACCAATACATAAACGTTTCCTTGGGGGTGGTATTGCGCACTTGAACGCGTACATAAAGAAACTTTGAATCTTTGGGCAGGATAAAATCCATGCTATAAGATACGCGGCGTATGCGCTCCCATTCGTACATACGCAGTACGGGCGTACCATCATCTAATGTAAGCGAAGCCGTATGCAGGGGTGATAAAGTCAATGGCGAATGGCCGATTATACCCACATTCCACTCGATACCCCCCGCAAACCAGGCGTTTCGCAGGGCGAGGTTGGCGGGTTGGAAAACGGGGTTTTTGTATAACAGCTCACGCCCGGCGGTTTTGTCATAAAGGGACCAAAGCCGCCCGCCCCATTCGGGGATGAATGTGGCCTTTAGATAGTCGTTTTCTAATACTGCTGTTTGTATAGGGCGCTCTTTTTTATCGCGGTCATATTGATCCTGAGTTAAATAAGGCATGCAATTGAAAACCATGCCGCGACCCATATACTTGGCTTCTTCATCAGACACGCTTGCGTCACGTTTTATTTGGGCATGGGTGTCTATTACCTCGCGAAGCTCGGGAAGGGGGTTGGTACCGCCTAAACTGGCCGCGGGTATTGTGGTAGCCTCGAAGCGCAAATTAGTCATGATTATCTCCTCTCCATACCTAGTTTTTGCTAGCTTATCCCTTCAGCAAAGCCTTGTCAAACATAAAAAATCGTTTAATTATCCTCAAATTTCATAAAAACTCTTGACTTAATACAAATAGGGTGGCAGGCTGTTTGTAGTTGAGTATATCCAGGAGGCAATTGCAAATGAAAGCATATGACATAACCAGCAAGCAAATTGAAATCCCATACCTGCTAAAAATGGGAAAAGGCAAGATAGCCAAAGTAGGGAAATATCTCTTTGACAAAGGCATGACAAGGATTGCCCTGTTTAAAGGCGAAGGCATAGAAGATATAGTTGGGCAGCCGCTAAGGGCTGGGCTTAAGGAGATGGGCATAGAAATTGCTCACGAGCAAGTAGCCAGTGAAGTTGACATCGATAATATCACTCATATCGCGTTTTTTCTTCCCCCTGTTGGCGCGATATTGGGTGTTGGGGGAGGCAAGGCTCTGGACTTTGCAAAATATACCGCTCATCTTTTGCAGATCCCGTTTATCAGCATCCCAACCGCTATATCCAATGATGGGTTTAGCAGCCCATCCTGCTCCTTGACTGTGCTTGGCAAAAGAAAATCCGTCAAAGCCGGCAGCCCGTATGGGGTTGTTATAGATTTGGATGTGATTAAAGATAGCCCGGATATTTTTATGTATGCCGGTATAGGTGATACCCTGTCCAAAATCACGGCACTTAAAGACTGGCAGCTTGCCCGTAACAAAGGGCTTGCCCGATACGTAGATTTTTCTGCCGTTTTGGCTTATAACTCGTTGGATATTTTGTTTCTTAAGCATACATTTGACATCCATAGCGAAAGTTTTCAAAGGAGTTTGGCTTCCTCGCTCACAATGAGCGGGCTGGCTATGGAAATTGCCGGGTCGTCACGGCCTGCCAGCGGCTCCGAGCATCTGATTTCCCATGCCCTAGATTCGATTTCCGCTAAGCCAAAGATGCACGGCATACAAGTAGGGGTTGCCACCTATCTGTGCGCGCTTTTGCAGGATAACGAACATGCCGAAGGGATTAAACTTGTTTTCGAAAAAACCGGTTTCCTTTTATATGTTAAGAAAGATCCGTTTAGATATGATGAGTTTATTGAGGCACTTAAGATTGCCCCTACAATGAAAAATAACTTTTATACAATACTTTCAGAGCCGGATAGCTTTGATAATGCGCTTGGTTTTATTAAGAACGATGGGTTTTTGAGCTCAGTCATATGCAAACAAAACTTAACGTGAAAAGTTGCGAATAGGTTTTCATTCTCTCTTATACTAAGGCAGAAAGGAGGGGCTATCATGGATTGGCTTACCCGCATGAACGCAGCGCTTGCATATGTAGAAGAAAACTTGGACGGCGTAATTGATTATGAAACCTTAGCAAAAATTGCGTGTTGTTCTTCGCACAATTTTATCAGAATGTTTTCGTTCATCACTGATGTTTCGTTGTCTGAGCATATTCGCAGGCGCAGGCTGACATTAGCCGCGTTAGAGTTGCAAGGCAGCGATGCCAAGGTTATTTATGTAGCTATGAAGTACGGCTACGACTCACCTGTATCCTTTGCGCGAGCGTTCCAACAGATGCATGGAGTTACACCATCCGAAGCGCGCGCTGATGGTGTAAATCTTAAAGCCTACCCCAAGATATCCTTCCAAATCCAAATAAAGGGAGATAAAGAAATGGACTATCGTATTGAAACAAAGGAAGCTTTTCAGATTTTTGGCATTGAGAGGATTAGTAAGGAAGAGGAAGCAGAACTGCTCGACACCGTGAATGATATAGAAATCGTAATGGTGGATAATCTGTGGGAGGAGTGTCATGAAAGCGGCGCGATTGAAAAACTGAAGGCAGATGCGGGCGACTTACCCTCATTTGTGAGTAAAAGTTTGGGGAAGGTACACGTCGTATTTGAATACACGAAAACCGACCCTGGTACATTCCCCAGTATGCTTTTTGCATTTCGCGGCCCAACAAGCAAAACGGAGGGCTACACAGTGGCAGACATCCCGGCGCACACATGGGCAATTTTCCCGTCTGATAAGCACCCTATAAGCGAACAGGACGCAGTTATTGAAGCCATGAACAAGCGAATTTACGCCGAATGGTTTCCCGCATCCGGTTACGAGCCGGTGAGCGACCTTGAAATGGAGCTCTATGGCGGGGATAGAGAGAATGGTTATGTTGAGATTTGGCTTGCGGTAAGAAAAAAAGCATAATCCTTCTTAAATTGTTTTTAGCTCTGATTAGTTTCGTTATAGAATGCTGCGTTAGGTATGCAAGTTAGAAGCTGTGTTCATAGGCGACGTTGTCGCCTATGAGCACAGCTTCTTAGACCATAATTTTCTTGAATTCACTTTATATCAAAAGACATAGCGATTTACTCAACCGGCCCAAAAACCATCTCTTCATAGATATCCCGTATTATTTTTGCTATAGCGTCGGCCTTTCTTGTTGCCCTTTTTTTCCTGTAGTGTGATTCAAGGGTTTTGCATACATCCAAAATAACCGTGATATAGGCGCTTCCTTTTGCTCTATAGCTTGGGATGGAAATAGACTCCAAATAGTCAATGGAGCTGATATCTTTTAGGTTTGTCATGTGGCGAACTGTTTCAATTTGTATAGTTTGCCATTCATCTCCTTTAGCAAAGGCCTTACTTTGGTTTAACACTTCTTCGAACCCGGCGTAATCTTTTAGTTGAAATAAACTTTCTGCTTTGTTTGCAAGGATAGTTATATAATTATTTTCTTGTCCTTGCTTGTCTTGAAAATAGATAAGCGCTTCGTCGCTATATTCTATACTTGCTTTATGGTCCCCAAGTCTTGAATGTATGACGCCCAAAGATGCCAGCGCATCGCCGATAAATGGCTCATCATTAAAGCTTCTGGCTTGCTTAAGGGTTAATTCTAATATCGTTTTTGCTTTATCAAGTTCGCCCAGGAGTACATAAATAAGGGCAAGGTGAAGATCTATGCCGTATAACAGTTGACGAGCCATGCCACTGGTATATTCCCTTTTTGTGCGCTCCAAGTAGATCATGGCATTTAATGGTCTGCCAAGCATGGAATACACATGTCCGATAGCTAATAACAGCATAGTGTCTTGTCTTAGCTTATCGTCATTAAATTCAAGCGCTTGTAGCAAATGCTTTAAGCTCTTTTTGTAATCGCCATAACCTTGAAAAAGAGTGCCTTTATTACGATGGTATAGATAAAGGGCATCTGTGCTGACTTCATTCAAGCTTGCCTCAACTGCGGCAAGCTGCTCTTTGGCAGCAGGAAAATTGTTTTCTGTAAACAGCATTCTGGTTAGTACCATCCTATACAGCATGTTTAGCTCAACTTCATAATGTAAGTCAAGGATTGGAGCCAGTTCTTCTTGCAGGGCTTTTGCTTCGCCCATCCTACGGGCGCTTACTAAGTCATTCCATGCCCATATGCGGCTCCCGTAAAGTTCCAACTCGTACTCTGTGAGTGGGGCCTTTTCAATCTCCAGGTATTTCTTTATGGCTTCTAGTGTCTTATTATCTAGCTCAGCGTCATTTTTTTCTAAACGGCTAATAAACGTGGTGCTTCTGGATATTGCTTGGGCTAAGTTTTCTTGCGAAAGCCCTTTTGCTATCCTAATTAGTTTGATTTTTTCGCCTATTGATATGGTGGGGCTGGGGGTGGTCATTTTATCGCTCCTTGGTAATATGTTGATTTATCACATAATATTTTTGCATTATAACACAACTACCACAAATATTGTAAGTTTCATAAACAGCCAAAATCTTTCCCTAAGAGGACAAAAAAACGCGGATTTGTAATAATCGGTTGCTGAGCTAACAATAAAATTGCCATGTTTATACTTTTTTAAGTGCTGCTATCGTAGTACAAGAATCAATGAAAACCCTCAAAAATTAACCTTTTTAAACCCCATGCGCTACTGTTGCCGCATGGGTATTTTTTTGTACGCGATTTTTGCTGTCTCTAATAATTTTGCCCCTTTAACTAGATGTTATGTAGCAC
>Ga0123355_10000217_pt1 | contig 72204 bp, 61 predicted proteins | sample TergutEmb28metaG_3_FD_89872 | JGI IMG/M metagenome (GOLD analysis project Ga0123355, IMG submission 89872) | Embiratermes neotenicus P1 segment gut microbial communities from Petit-Saut dam, French Guiana - Emb289 P1 | ecosystem: Host-associated > Arthropoda: Insects > Digestive system > Gut ...
CAGTTATTGGCGTGAATGTTGGGATTAGCGAGGCAGGCATACAACCCTCGACGTGCTTACAAATCCACTGTCCTTGCTGTCAAAACCAAAACAACCCCATAGATTTGAACTGCAAAGTTACGAAAAAAATCTCAATTTACCAAAAATATAATTTTTTTTCGTATCTTTGTACCCAAAATTGCGAAAAAATTCCAACAATGAAAAAGCTGTTTATTACCATCGTGGGTTTATGTATTGTTTTGACATCTTGCAAAACATCTACCCGGTTTGTCCCGTTTCAAGTTATACCAATTACAGAACGAACAGAGTCAATTCATTCAACAGGAAAATTTTATGCACTTCCTCGCCAAAGTGTGGGTGTGGATATTGTAGTTCGAAAACAGGAATTTATCAGAGGTCCTTATGCTCAGTTTGCAGAAAGATTGTTGGGTGTAACAAACTTTATTAGAGAAGACTATAGTGTTTTCAGTATTGAAAACGTGTCGATTTCGCAAAGAATAGAAGCTGATCCTAACCAAATTTTCTTTGTACAGTTCAACGATTCCGAATTGGCTTTGGAGTATTACGATGGACTGATTATCAGTAGTGTAAATGTACCAAGCTTGGACTTGGCTGAAGCGAAAAGAAGAAATCTTGAGAGGCGAATAGTTTGGGCATCGCAAACGGCAGATTTTCCGATTGCTCCTACATTTAATCTCACTGAGCAACAACAAGATACTGTATTTTTTCAACAGTTAGTTGATACAGAGATAGTTCAGCGTTTTGAGGTTCGCACAATACAAACCGTAAGAACACCCTTGCAAAGAGCACAAGAAATAGTAGCGAATATTGCCCAAATTCGTGAAGATAGAAATAGACTTCTAACTGGTTTTCATGAAGTTAATTATGAGTATGCCGCAATCAGATACATGAATGAGGAATTCAATCGCATGGAAGACGAGTATATTCGTTTGTTTACAGGCACGGTAAGAGTATCGTATGAGACTGTTCGTTTTGAGCTTATGCCGACTAATAGAAATAATTTAACATTCGAATTAACCGGATTTTCAGAAGATTACGGTTTTGCAAGCATAGGAACAGATCTTGGACATGACTTTCAGGCAATTAGGTTGAATATTTTGTTACAAGACGATATTATTTCTAATATTCAACGATTTTCTCAAAATATTCAATTGCGACAAACAGGTTTTCATTACAGAATTCCGAGTCAGGCTTTGGTAACTGTAAAACTTGGAAATCAGTTGCTTCACTCACAACAAATGCCTTTTAGTCAATTTGGGATTACCCAGTCGCTGGCACCGGATTTGTTGCAAATTGATTTTTCGCCACAAACGGGGGAAATTCGGAGTATCCGCACAATTGACTAATGGTTAATGATTAGTGGTTAAAATTTTTACCATTAATCACTAACCACTAACTATAGCTTCTAAATGTCCCATCTGTAAAAAACACGATAATTCTTTCGATGTCAGAATTATGATTTAAATCCGGCTTGCTTGCAGGCTGGATCTTATCGTGTTCCGCCGGTGCGGGTTTGTAATCCGTGGCACTACTTGACTTATCACGGACGTAGGCACTTCGACCATGCTCAGTGCAGGTGTCTGAAACAGCCTGTTCTTCCCATTCAAATTCGGGCGTTTTCGAACCCACTTGAGCTGTTTGCCCTGAGGGTAGAGTAGGGGCAGAGGTTCCGATATCGAACATTTGACTTTTACCTGTAAGCAACCACTCGGCATTGATCTCCGGAAAACGATTGAGAAGTTTCATTACAAAATCCAAACTTGGTTTGTTTCTTCGAGCCAAAATATGCGACATGCTCGAACGTTGAATTCCGATCGCATCTGCGAACTGGGTTGGGGTCAAATTTTGAGTTTTTAAAATTAACTCGATACGGTCAGTCATAATTTACAAAAGTAAATTTTGTTGTGAAATGTGAAAATTGACAATTTTAGTTTTGTAAAATTACGAAAAATTACAAAGTTAAACAAGTTTATTTTGCAAAAGATATCAACAATGACATTAATACGACGCTACATATTACTAATTATCACGCGTTTACATTGTTTGCAACTTAGTACAATAAAATGTTGCTTCAGCTGCAATTCCGTTGACTTCAGACTTTAAATATCATTGGGGAATTTCTGGTTTTTAACTACTTGTAATTGTTGTAGAGATATTTTTCGACATAATTCAAAGTTTACAATATTAACATTGTAAACAACGTTTATCTTTACAAATCTATACCGATTTTACAAATTTACTTTTGTGAACTCATATTTGAGATTACAAAAATAATTCGAATTAGCAAAAAATCGAATCAGAAAAATTTGGATTTTGAGACGCTTTTAGAGAAAAAATGAAGTTGGCATTCCAACAGGAAAAAAACGTTCGTTTAAAGGCAGATTTCATATTTTTAAATTTTACCGGAGAACTTGACGAATTAGCTTGGTGGATGTTTGCTTGGTTCGTTTTTTTTTTGTAACTTTGCACAAAATTAGTATATGGTGAAAAAGACGTGCGTTTTTATTTTTCTGGTGGTGTTTTGTGCCTCCATTTTTGCAAACACATCTCGATTAGACACGTTTCAATTTGGTCCGGATCGTCCAAGAATAGGTGTTGTTTTGAGTGGTGGAGGGGCGAAAGGGATTGCCCATATCGGCACACTGAGAATGCTTGAGAAGTTGAATATCCCAGTTGACTATATCGCGGGAACAAGTATGGGAGCAATAGTCGGGGCACTTTATGCGATGGGATATACTGCTGATCAAATTGATACGATCGCTCAAATGACAGACTGGATGAGTTTATTTAGCGATGCTCCTGATAGAGAGCATATTAGAGTTTTCGATAGAAAACATAATGACCACCATCAGCTTCGCGTATCGTTTGACCCGAGAAATATCACTGCATTTTCAAGCGGTATGATTGAGGGGCAGCGTATTGATAATATGCTTACCCGTTACCTTTTTGAATCTTACCGAACACCGAACTTTTCAGATTTACAAATTCCGTTTTTTGCTGTTGCAACAGATCTTGTTGCTGCAGAATATGTTATTTTGGATAGCGGTAACCTGATGCACGCTGTTCGTGCAAGTATGGCAGTTCCTTCGATTTTTTCCCCTATAGAAATTGATGGAAGACTTTTGGTTGACGGCGGTGTACTCAATAATTTTCCGGTTTTGGAAATGCGTCGAAGAGGTGCTGATATCGTCATAGGTGTTGATGTAGGATGGTATTATGGAGACATGAAAGAATTGCGGAGTTTTTTTCAAATCATTGAACAAGTTGTATTTATGGGCGGACAGTCGCTTAATAACAAAAATAGAGCAGCTGCGGATATCCTTATAAGACCTGATTTGGGTAGTTTGACGGCAATGAGTTTTGCAAGTTCAGACAGTATTTTGCAAATAGGGCACAATGCCGCACAAAAAGCGTATCCTGAACTGAGAAAACTGGCAGACTTGTTATCCGAAAAATTTGGTATAGAGCCATTCGATAGAGAGCCGTATTTGCGAAATGAAATCGTAACCATTGACACAATTATTCTTCACGGAAACCAAAGATATACTGATAATTTCATACTTCAAAATCTTCGAATTAGGACACAAGCCCCTGTCTCTGTACGAGATATAGAGGAGGCAATTCAGAGACTATTTGGAACGCGATGGTTTACCAAAATCACCTATCACTTTTCAATATTATCCGAAGAACCACGAAAAAAAGCTTTACACATTGATGTGCAGGAAGCACCTCCGGCTGAAGCGAGATTAGGATTTCGCTATGATGATATTCGTGGCTCTGCACTTTTGGCAGGAGTTACGTTTAGACATCTCTTATTGAGAGATTCTGAATTTCATGCTAATTTGGACTTATCAACGCTACCTATACTCGACTTGCAATATCGTTTTTCTCCAACCGTTAGTCGTCGACCACAGCGTTATTCGGCATTTAGACCAACTTTTTTCTTGTCTTATATGCTTTGTAATCTGAGATTTTATGAGTATGACGTTCGGGAAACGGAAACGATAGATGGCGTTCTATCTCATACTGTGCGTAACGTTCAATACGGTATGACAGGACATAGATTCGCCATCGGAAAAGAAATTGATATTAGAAATAATGTTTTAGGGGTAGGATTCTTTTGGGATATAACTCGTTCGAGAGAGCACGTTGGCGGAACCGGTGCCGTACTATCATCAAATTATTGGTATCCGCAAGTCTATTTTCTCAGAAATACACTCAATCAAAGACATTTTCCGACAAGGGGAACAGTAATCAACGCAAGAGGGCGAGTATTGAACAGCATGGATAGAGAAATAGCAGACCACCCCATGGTTAGAAGGTTTGGTACATATTACGTTGATGCAAAGGGTGCAATATCGCTTTCACAAAGAATAACGTTGATTCCAAGTGCTATGTTTGCCGGAACATTTGTATTTCGCTCGGAAGATGCAGTAAGTAATCATATTTCTCAGCAACAAAAGTTTTATCAAGGCGGATTATTTCAGGTTCCTTTTTTGAATCAAACGCCGTTTGTCGGTTTACTTTTCATGCAAAAAAGCGGAGCGTATGCAGCAAATGTTCAACTCAACTTGCAATACAACGCGTTTAATAACTTTTTTCTAACAGGTCGTATCGGTGCACTTAAAAGCGAAAACGATGTGGAGGAAATGCTCAACCTTAGCAATACTCTGTTTGGAGCGGGACTTACAGCGTCGCTCAACACAAGGTTAGGACCTATCGGTATAACTGTCCACGGTTCTCGAGCACACGGTTCTGAAAATAGAGACCCGTTGGGGGTGTTTGTTAATTTTGGTTTTTGGTTTTGATTTTCTTCATTTTTTTGTAGCGACAAAAAAACGAAGCAAAAAAAACGCTGTGCGAAAATTATGTCTCCGCTACCGCTCTGACAATTTTCGCGATAAGGTATTCGTCGCGTTGCTCCTCATAGTTTTTTTACGCTTCGCTAAACTGTGAAATCAGTGTGTATCACTACGAACTTCAATAATAATCTGTCCTTCGTCTGATATATTTGTGTTCTTCTCTAAGATAAGGTTGAAAAAAGCGAGTGGGACGAAAATTGTACCATTATCATCAATATACGGAGCAGAAAAAAATAGCCTGCCAGTATTCTGGCCTGTTGACACAAATTCACGTCCAATCGTGAAAGTGGCATTTCCTATTCTAACTCTTGGACGTCGTGATGTGTCCAAAACCTCATATTCTAAATTCAATTCTTTAACAATAGGTTGAAACGGAACCATTGCGTAATGAGATAATGCAATAATTGATGCACCACGTGCGTAAAACGGACTTGGTGCATCGATTATTATGTTGTTCACTATTATTTCGCCACTAAGTTCAGGAGGATTAAGGTCAATGCTTTCCATAAACCCTACGACTATACTTGCCAATTCGTCAGCTCGTTGCCTTGATCGATTAAGGTCTGCTCTAATTATTTGCTGTGCTATTAGAAGGACAGCAAGTATTATGAGAATTATTACCTCTTTTCCTACTTGTTTTTTCGTTACCTCTTTTTTTTCTTTCAAGTCTTCTTGAGCCTTAAGTTCTGCGTCTTCCTTAAAATGAACACATGATGTCTCAAAGTCAGCAGGAAGATTTGTCAATCCACAAACAAGTCCTTGCTTAATATCAAACTTTTGCTCTTTACAAACTCTGCAAAATTTTAATCGTTCGGCTCTTGTCATGTTAATTAGTTATATCGTAATGACCGCTTTTAGGCGAAGCGTAAAAAAATCTACGAACGAAGTGAGTACATTATCGCGAAAAACTGTCGCACGGGTGCGACGTTTTTTTTCGCAAAGACTTTTTTTGGTTCATTTTTTTGGTCACAAAAAAATGAACGATTAAGAAAATTCTAAATCAACATCATGTAGTTCAACATAGGGAAGTCCCCACTTGCCAAGTTCCGCCATAAACGGATCAGGATCAAATTCTTCAACATTGAACACACCCGGCTTCTTCCAAAGACCTTTCAAGTACATCATTGCACCAATCATCGCAGGAACACCTGTGGTATAACTCACGCCTTGTGTGCCGGTTTCTTTGTAAGCCACCTCATGACTACAATTGTTGTAGATATAATAGGTTTTTTCTTTGCCTTGCTTGTCCAAACCTTTGATGCGGCATCCGATAGATGTCCAGCCTTTGTAGTTTTCGCCTAAATCGCCCGGGTTTGGTAAAACGGCCTTCAAAAATTGAATTGGTACTATCTCTTTTCCTTCGTACATAATCGGCTCTATTCCTGCCATTCCAATATTTTGAATCACACGGAGGTGCGTTAGATATTCTTGTCCGAATGTCATCCAAAAACGAGCACGCTTCAACGTCGGATAATTTTTTACCAACGACTCCAATTCCTCGTGATAAATCAGATAAGACTCTTTAGGTCCGATATTCGGATAAGTAATCGGCTGGTGAATTTCGTGAGGCTTGGTTTCGATCCATTGTCCGTTTTCCCAGTATTTTCCTGGTTGCGTAACCTCACGGATATTGATTTCCGGATTAAAATTGGTTGCAAACGCTTTGCCATGGTCTCCGGCATTGCAATCTACGATGTCCAAGTAGTGAATCTCGCTGAAATGATGCTTTACGGCATGAGCCACAAAAACACTGGTTACGCCTGGATCAAAGCCACAGCCGAGAATTGCCGTAATGCCCTTTTCTTTGTAGCGATCTTGATAAGCCCACTGCCAACTGTATTCGAATTTGGCTTCGTCAATCGGCTCGTAATTTGCTGTATCCAAATAGCTCACGCCGGTTTCCAAGCAGGCATCCATAATAGGTAAATCTTGATATGGAAGTGCTAAATTTACAACTAAGTCCGGCTTCACTTCACGGATTAATTTAACCATTTCGGGAACGTTGTCGGCATCAATCTGTGCCGTTTTGATATTTTTTCCCGGTAGTGCTGCTGCAATCGCGTCACACTTAGACTTGGTACGGCTGGCAATCACGATTTCCTTGAAAACATCTGAATTTTCAGCCATTTTGTGAACAGCAACGGTTGATACACCGCCCGCTCCGATAACTAAAACTTTGCTCATGGTTTTTTAGATTTTTTGCAAAGATACAAAAAAAATCGTATCTTTGCAACATCAAAATTAAATATTAAAACCAAATTTTATGAAAAAAATCACAACTTTTTTAGTTTTCGCATTGGTGTTTGCCTTTGCGATTGTTCCATCGCAGACAGCAATAGCACAATTGCAAATCAACGGAACAGGCAATTTCACAACTGTTGCCGACTTTCAAACCGCAATCACATCAGCACTTGCAAGTGGAGATGTTACCGTTACGGGAGAACTTACAGGTGCAACAGAAAGCCTTACGCTTTCCATTCCTGCAAACAGGCGAGTTGTTTGGGAGGCAGAATATACTTCCGAAGCATCAGTAGTAATTCGCGGTGTGGGTCCAGTTGCTACAATCGCTCCTGCCGGAACATTTGAAATAGTCGCGGGGGGAAAAATTCAAAACACAGTAGATATGTTTGGTGTGGCTATTTCCATACAAAGTCGTGGTACGACAGTTATTGTTAGCGGTGGCGAAGTAGTTAGTAGTGGAGGTATCTTTCCAGTAGGGATTGTTGTCGGTACAGGTTCGGAGCAACAAGTCATAATTACAGATGGTGTAGTGTCAGGTAGTCATCACTCCATTGATATTACTAATGATGCAGTTGTTTTTATATCGGGAAATCCTACAATTACAGGCACGATATCTACCGGCAACGGCGTTGCTATCACATACACAGGTGCTGGAGGAACGTATGATGCAGGAACAAATGAAAACCTTACGATACAACCAAACACTGCAACGGCTGTATGGGCGATTGAAAATGGTGTAAGCGGAGTTTCGTTTGCGAGAGGTGCGAACACGGGGTTCATTGCCGTTGATGGAGTAACGGTTACCGGTGCTGTTCCACAAACTTGGGATATTGGTTCGCCAATTGCCACGAGTGTAACAGCTACTTTGCACAACGATACGCTTACTATTAGCGGCTTTGGCCCTACTCAAAATTTCAACAATACGACCAATAGGTCTCCGTGGTTTAATGTCGTTGCAAATATCGAAAAGGTAATCATTAACAACGGAGTTACATCTATAGGAGAATCTATGTTTTTTGAGCACGCTAACCTTACTTCAATTACCATCCCTAACACAGTAAGCACTATCGGAGCGTTTGCATTTCGAGCGAGTGGACTCGTTTCTGTGACTATTCCTATCGGTGTAACATCTATCGAAGAAGGATTATTTTGGGATGCGACCAATCTTGTTTCGGCAACCATTCCTAACAACGTAACTTCAATTGGAAGTAGTGCATTTTGGAATACCGCTCTCACTTCAGTCGTGATACCTAACAGCGTGACCACTATAAGACGCTGGGCATTTGGCAATTGTACGAGCCTCACTTCGTTAACCATTGGTAGTGGTGTAACATTAATCGAAGGGGACGCATTTGCAAATACAGGCTTGACATCGGTAACTATTCCTAACAACGTAACTTCTATCGGACTTCTTGCGTTTGCCAATAATGCAAATCTAAGAAATGTGACTATAGCTGATGGCACGAGTAATTTAGCATTAGCAGGTACTGGTATGGCTATTGGTCCGGGTTGGACGCCCGATACGCTACATTTGGGCAGAAACATTACTCATTCAATGTCCATTTCACCATTTGGCACAAATATTGAGTATCTTACGATCGGTGAAAGCGTTACAAGCATTCCAAACAACGCCTTTTGGGACAATGCCAATCTGACCACAGTAGTGATCCCAAATAGTGTGACTACTATTGGAACTTGGGCATTTGGCGATTGCCCTAACCTCACTTCGGTAACCTTTGGTAGTGGCATAACCTCTATTGGGAATAATGCATTTCGGAGCACTGGTCTCACATCTGTGGTAATTCCTGACGGCGTAACGTCTATTGGAATTTCTGTATTTCAGGATTGTATTGATCTTGCTTCAGTAACTATGCCAAACAGCGTAACTTCTATCGGAAATTATGCATTTCTAAATAGCGGCCTTACAAGCCTAACCTTGCCTGCTAACCTAACAAGCATCGGCAATTCTGCATTTCAAAACAATACAAGTCTCACAGGAAATTTGATTTTGCCTGTAGGATTAACAACTATCGGCAATTCTGCGTTTGAGAACACAGGGTTCATTGGAGAGTTAATTTTTCCTGCAAACTTAACGAGCATAGGAAGCCGTGCCTTTGCAGACTGCATAGGACTAACGTCTCTATTTATCCCCAATGGTTCGATTACGATTGGAGATTTTGCGTTTTTTAACAATCCGAGTTTGGTCTCTGTAATTAGTCCAAGTCTTGTGCCACCTATAGTTCAGGCAAATACATTTTTAACATTAAGTCCAACCATTTGTCTATATGTGCCAGGAGAGTCTCTTGAAGCCTATCAGGCTGCTATCGGTTGGAATTTGATTTTGTGTGTTGAACCGTTAGCAACATTTACCGTAACTTTCAATTCACAAGGTGGTTCGGAAGTAGAAACACAAACTGTGATGCAAGGCGACAGACCAATAATGCCAACGCCACCTGTTCGTGCAGGCTCTATTTTCGAGGGTTGGGCAGTAGATGCAAACGGCACGATTGTTTGGAATTTTGCAACAAGTATCATAACATCAGACACCACGCTTTTTGCGAAGTGGAACGTTGTTTTTGAGGGAGAAGGTACGAGTGAGAATCCATTCACAATTGCGACTGCAGAACAACTTGCACAATTAGCAAGTATTGTAAACGTTGGCGACACGCTTCACAGTACTCGGTATTATATGCTGATTGCAGACATTGACCTATCTAGTTTCGGTGTAGATTTCAACAGCAGCAGAGGTTGGATTCCGATTGGCACTCCAACAAATCCGTTTAGAGGTCATTTCGATGGCGATGGTTTTATGATTAGCAATTTATTCATTGATAACGGAGGTGTTGGTGGTGCTGACGATCTAGGATTGTTCGGTGTGATTGATAGAGGTTCGGTACAAAATCTTGCTGTTGTCGATGTAGATATTACCGGCCGACATCGAATAGGTGGCATAGTAGGTGTATTAGGAAGCGGTAGTCGTATACATGCTTGCTACACTGCAGGAGTAGTTAGTAATAGTAACTTTATTGGTAATGAGATTGGCGGTATAGTAGGGCGAAACTACGGTAGTGTAGAAAATAGTTTTTCTACAAGCTCTGTTACAGCACACAACTCTGCTGGTGGTATAGCGGGTCGTTCCGAAGAAGGTAGCAGTGTAAGCAACAGCTATGCTACAGGAGAGATTCGGGGACAAGCCTCTGGTGGAGGCATCGTTGGTTCCTTTAGATTTCCTGGAAGAATAATAAGCAGTGCAGCTTTAAATCTCAGTTCATCTGCAGGACGTGTACTGGGAACCGTTGTGGTGGACTGGCGGGACGCTGTCCTTTCAAACCATGCTTTGGATGTCATGGTAACTACTGGGGGTGGTGTATTCGAGTGGGAACTTGAACTCCACCTGCGGAATGGTAAAAACATGAGTGCCCAACAGGCTCTAACCGCATCTTTCTGGACAACCGCATCCAACTGGTACGGTGGCTCCGGATGGGATACAGATGTGTGGATAATCGAAGATGGCAAATTACCACAACTCAGAACTATGAGAGGTGAACAGCCCGATGTTCCTGAGCATATTACCCGTCACGCCACGAACATCACAGATTTCGAAATCCAAAGCACAATCAACGTGTTTCCAAACCCATTCACCGACATCATACACATCGCAGAGGCAGAAGGTTTCTCGCTACAAGTATTAACCCAAACCGGTGCAGTTGTTCACACGCAAAGACTCACAACTTCTCTCGAAACCGTGAATTTGCAACACCTTCCGGCAGGAATCTACATTCTACGTTTGGAAAAAGACGGACAAATCAGAACAACACGAGTTGTGAAACAATAAAGCATAACGTGGTATGGGTTACGGTGTGTGTTTCGTAGTAAACAGATTCCTCGCTTTGCTCGGAATGACGAGTGGTGGTAGGTGGAGGAGAGAAAAAGGGAGCGACAAAGTCGCTCCCTTTTTCTCCTTCTTACCTCTATAATCGCTGTCATTCCGAAGGAGTGAAACGACTGAGGAATCTGTTTGCTATTCCGATATTTTTTCGTATCTTTGCAAATTATTTTATTCGCTTTTAGACTGTATGATAAGACCAATTTTAGCCCTCGGGCATCCGAACCTACGAAAGAAATCGGAAAAAATCACTCCGGATTTTCCTGAACTGAAAACGCTGATTGTAGACTTATATGAAACCATGAACAACGCAAGTGGCGTTGGTTTAGCTGCAATTCAAGTGAACGTTCCTGTGAGTGTGGTTGTCGTAAATGCAGACCCGTTTAAAGAAGACCATCCGGATTTGGAAGGTTTTCAAAAAACATATATCAACCTCGAAATTCTTGAAGAAACCGGTGAAGAATGGACTTACAACGAAGGTTGTTTGAGCGTCCCAACCATTAACGAAGATGTTTCACGGAAGCCGACCATCAAAATAGAATACGATGATGAAAATTTTGTACGTCAAACCGAAACGGTGAGTGGTATGGTGGCACGCATTCTGCAACACGAATATGACCATTTGCAAGGACGTGTATTTACGGATAGTTTGAGCAGTTTAAGACGAATGCTACTGCGAAAAAAAATCGATCAAATCTCAAAAGGTCAGATTTCCGGAAAATATAAAATGATACACCCTCGAAAATAATATGGTACTGAATTATATTTGGGTCGGCTTTTTCTTGATAGCATTTGTAATCGCTGTTTTGAACCTTGCCATAACCGGCGATGCGACTACGTTCAGAGTCGTTATTGATGCAACGTTTAGTGCTTCGAGAATGGCTGTACTCGACATTGCGTTGCCGCTAACCGGAATTATGACGCTATGGCTCGGCTTTATGAATATCGGTGAAAAAGCCGGTGCTATAAGGATTATGTCGAGAATAGTCGGACCATTTTTTAGTAGATTATTTCCCGAAATTCCCAAAGACCACCCTGCTTCAGGGCAATTATTAATGAATTTTTCCGCAAACCTGCTTGGTTTGGACAATGCTGCTACTCCAATGGGACTAAAGGCAATGAAAAGTTTGCAAGAACTCAACCCAAACAAAGAAGTGGCGAGTAATGCCCAAATCATGTTTCTGGCAATCAACACATCAGGTTTAGCAATCATTCCCGTTTCCATCATCGCACAACGTGCAATCATGGGGGCTTCAAGCCCGACAGATATTGTTATTCCGCTTTTGATTACAACCTATATTTCAACATTGGCGGCGATTATATTTGTTGGAATTAAGCAAAAAATAAACCTGCTAAACAGCGTTTTTTTAGGTTGGATAATTGGAATAACGGCTTTTTTGGGAACATTAACACTTTATCTTTCAACGTTGCCCGAAGAGCAGATGCAAGCCGTTTCAAGTTTGGTGAGCAACGGCCTTTTACTCTTGATTATATGCGGATTTATTGCAGGCGGTGTGTACAAACGTATCAATGTTTACGAGGCGTTTATTGACGGTGCAAAAGACGGATTTACGACAATCATAAAAATCATTCCGTTTTTAGTTGGAATGCTTGTCGCAATCGCTGTTTTCAGGGCTTCCGGAGCGATGGGATATTTGATTGATGGAATTGCTTGGTGTGTTGCTGCCGTTGGATTACCCACTGACTGGGTGAATGCTTTACCAACTGCAATTATGAGACCATTAAGCGGAAGCGGTGCAAGAGCCATGATGATAGAAAGTATGGCGACCTATGGTGCGGATAGTTTCGTAGGAAGGTTATCAGCTTTATTTCAAGGTTCGACAGACACAACGTTTTACATCATTGCATTGTACTTCGGTTCTGTAGGAATTAAACGCATACGCTATTCCGTGCAAGCGGGCTTGATGAGCGATTTTGTTGGTGTGATTGCTGCGATATTTGTGGCGTATTTGTTCTTTGCACTGTAACACTTTTTAACAATTTGCTGTTTGTTTTTTGTGTAATTTTGTTTTGATTTGTCAAAAAAAATACTTAACTTTGCAAAAGCATAGTTGTATACGTCTTATAAACCCACAAGCATGGACTATAAAAAAAATCTTGTCGCATTGGGATTTAGCCCAAAAGAGAAGGCTATTGAAGTTTTTTCAAAAAAATATCCGCAGGTTGGTAACTATAGTATTGATGTGGATTTGAAAAAACAAACCATTAATTATGGTGGTAAAATAAAATCTGAAAATAAAACCACTCAAAATTTATCTCAACCCGAAAATTTTGTGGTACTGGAGTGTGTAAATCGTCTGCTTGAAAAGGGTTATAAGCCTGAAAATATTATCCTTGAAAAAACTTGGCAAACAGGACACGGAACCTCGGGCAGGGTAGATATTTGCGTGACGCGGAATGATGGTACTATCTACTTGATGGTAGAATGTAAAACTTACGGAAAAGAATTTGATAAAGAACTAAAAAACATTCAAAAAAACGGAGGACAACTTTTTACCTATTTTCAACAAGATAAGAGTGCAGAAGTGTTAATGCTCTATGCTTCAGAATTAAAGGGAAATAAGATTGATTACAAAAATGAAATAATACACATAGAGGAAGGTTGCAGACAAACTAACAATGTAAAAGATTTTTATGATAGTTGGAATAAACTACCTGTTTCGAATGGAATCTTTGAAGAATGGGTCGCTCCATACAGTTTTCAAAGTAAGGCATTAACGCCGGAAGAATTAAAGTACATAACTCAAGCGGATAGTGGCTTTATTTTTAATCGTTTTCTTGAAATCTTGCGACATAATGCAGTATCTGATAAGCCGAATGCGTTCAATAAAATTTTCACGTTATTTCTTTGTAAAATATATGATGAGAAAGCCACGAAACCAAATGAAGAGTTGGCTTTCCAGTGGTTCTATACACCATATCAATATGAAGGCACTTTTTATCCCCCTGACACCAATATTTCATTTCAGAAACGCTTGACAGACCTTTACAAAAAAGGAATGAAAGACTTTTTGGAAAAAGAGGTTACTGATATTTCGGATGCTGATTTTACCTGCAAATATGGGAGTATAGACGAAAATATTCGCAAAAGAATTTTAGACGACCTAACAGAAATTAGATTAAAAAAGAACAACGAATTTGCTATAAAAGAAGTTTTTGATGATGATTCCTTTAACGAAAATGCTAAAGTTGTAAAAGAAGTTGTTGAACTTCTGCAACGATATAAAATTCGCTACGCTTCTAAACAGCAGTATCTTTCTGATTTTTTTGAAATGCTTCTAACCACGGGATTGAAGCAAGAATCAGGACAATTTTTCACTCCGGTTCCCATTGCACAATTTATCATCAAAAGTTTGCCGACTGATAAAATAGTTCAAGAAAAATTAGAAAAAGGAATTAAAGATGATTTCCTGCCTCAAGTTATTGATTATGCGTCTGGCAGCGGGCACTTCATAACAGAAGGTATGCATGAATTACAACGCCTACTTGACAATTACGATCGCGATAGTTTATTTGGTGATGCAAAAAAGTTCGTTGAGGTTGCAGAAATCCTTCCTTACAATTGGGCTTTTGACTACGTTTATGGTATTGAAAAAGATTATCGCCTTGTAAAAGTGGGTAAGGTCGGTTGTTATTTACATGGTGATGGCTTGGCAAGAGTTATTCATAGCGATGGTTTGGGTAGTTTTGCGAAAACGAAAGAATACAAAGGATTTTTGAAGAAAACGGACAAAGATTTTCCTAAAGAAAATAAACAGTTTGATATAGTTATTTCCAATCCGCCTTATTCAGTTTCATCATTCAAAAACAATGCGAGTAAATACTACGGAGAAGAGGATTTCGATTTGTACGAAAGTCTTACTGATAGCAGTTCTGAAATAGAGTGTCTTTTCATAGAGCGTACCAAACAACTTTTGAAAGACGGCGGTGTGGCAGGAATTATTTTACCGAGTTCTATATTTAGCAATGAAGGAATTTATACCAAAGCACGTGAGATTATTTTACGAAATTTTCAAATAACTGCAATTGCCGAATTAGGTAACAACACATTTATGGCAACAGGTACAAATACTGTTGTTCTTTTCCTACGTCGTGTAAATAACTACGACAGTATCAATCTACAAAAGAGTATTGATAGCTTTTTTATCAATTGCCAAGATGTTACACTAAACAAAACAGAACAACCATTCAGTAAGTATGTTCAACATGTTTGGGAAGCAATTACTTTTGATGATTACGTTTCGTTGGTAAAAAAAATCCCAAACACAGCGGTGAAAAATCACGAGTTCTATAAAAACTATGAAAAAACCGTTGAGGAAAAAATTAAACGTGAAATTTCAATAAAACAAAAAAACAGGAAAACAAAACTAACAACTGAAGATATAGAAAAAATAGAAGAACGTGTCGAAAAAGAATGTTGGACTGTTTTTATTGAAACCGAAAAGGAAAAACTTCTCTATTTTATTTTGGCATATCCTCAACAGGTTGTGTTAGTGCAAACAGGCGAAAAAGATGCCGAAAAAAAATTCTTGGGTTACGAATTTTCAAATCGCAGAGGCAACGAGGGGATTCACCCGATACGGCGAGGAATAAATCCAAATACAGGAAAAGAATATAAGATAAGCGATTGTACAAGATTGTTTGACGATAACATATTTGACAATCCTCAAAAAGCAAGTACTTATATTTACAAAGCATTTTCAAATGATTACGAATTTCCAATTGACGAAAGTTTGAAAAACAATATCTCTCGTGTTCGCTTAATTGATATGCTCACTTTTGATCGTGCAGGATTTGCAAAGAGTATTTCTACAGCGGTAAAAAAAAAAGTGAAAGTTGATAGTAAGTGGGATTTAGTGAAATTAGGTGATGTTTCGCAAATTAATTATGGAACGAGAATAGTAAAAAGGACAGAAGAGGGAACAATTTATCCCGTTTATGGCGGCGGTGGTGAAACATTTAGAGCAAATTCTTTCAACAGAAAAAACACCTACATTATTTCACGATTTGGAATGTCGCCTGAGTGTGTCAGGCTTGTATTAGGAAATTTTTTTTTAAATGATTCGGGAATGACATTAGATAGTTCGAATGTTTTGCTGAATCAAAAGTATCTCGACTATTACTTATACTTTAACCAGGAACTTGTGTACCTATGTGGTAGGGGTATCGCCCAAAAAAATATCGACATTGAGGCTTTTAATTCAATTCCTTTACCTCTTCCACCCCAAGAAATACAACAAAAAATTGTTAAGGAAATAGAAGTGCAGGAAAGGAAAGAAGGTACGGCGAAAGACAAAATTGAAAAATGCAAAGAGCAAATTGAGAATATATGTTTGCAGGTACATTCCAGCCACAATAAAGAGAGGTTATCCCAACTGACGAAAACAAATCCATCAAAAAAAGAAATTGCAGATTTAGATATAAATACGCTAATTTCATTTGTGGATATGCCGTCTGTAAGTAATGACGGATATATTGTAAATAAAGTTGATAAACCATACTCCGAAATAAAAAGAGGAAGCTACACTTATTTTCGTGAGGGCGACATCATTATAGCAAAAATCACGCCTTGTATGGAAAATGGGAAGTGTGCATTAGCAACAAATCTCACAAATGGCTTAGCGCTAGGAAGTTCAGAATTTCACGTACTTAGAGCAGATAATGATAAAATCAACACCAGATATCTGTTTACTTTGCTGAATAGAAAATCTGTTAGGGCAGAAGCAGAAAAAAATATGACAGGAACAAGCGGACACCGCCGTGTTCCTATCAATTTTTATGAAAATTTGGAAATTCCTTTGCCACCACTTTCCGAACAACAAAAAATCGTTTTCAAAATTGAAAAAATTGAAGCAGAGATTGCCAAGTTAGAACAACAATTAGCCGAAATTCCAAAAGAAAAAGAAGCGATTTTGAAAAAGTATCTGTAGCTTAATGACAAAAAAAATACTTCTAATAGTCGCTTTAATTTGTACGGCAACGCTATCTTTCGGACAGATATTCTCCAGCGTAAGAACCGCTCCAACCGGCGATGTTTTGGGACTTCCGATTATTCGATTGAACAGCAACGACCAACTGCATGTTTCGTTCGACGAAATTACACCGGACATTGTACGCACGTTGGAATACCGCTTTGTGCTTGCCAATGCAGATTGGACGCCGTCCGATCTGCGACCCATTCAATACATTACGGGAATAAATCGTTTTCAAATTGACGACATCAGCTTTTCAATAAATACTATTGCGGAATACACGCACTACCGGTTTTCATTTCCGGACGAACGCACACGCTTCTTGGTTTCCGGAAACTTTAAGTGCGAAATTTTTGATGCAAGCGATCCCGAAACCGTGCTGTTGACGATTCATTTTTTTGTTACAGAAGAAGCCGTTACAATCAACGCAAACGTCATACCACCTCGGCGTGTAGAACTTCGCCGAACGCATCAACAGCTCGAATTTGAAGTTACTCCACGTGGTTTCGATATCAGTCAACCTCATCGAAATCTCACGGTACTAGTTCAGCAAAACCAACGAACGGATAATGTCCGCCGAGTTCAACTGCAACATATTTCCGGAAGAACGCTAAGGTTTGCAGATTCCGAAAACTTGATATTCGAGGGAGGCAATGAATTTCGAAATTTCGACACGCAGTTTTTGAGTTTTAACGGGCGTGGCGTTGGAAATATCACAACGCTGTACGATCATTATTTCGTCCAACTTATACCCGACCGAAGCCGTGCGACCGGGTCGTTTCTCAACAATGGTGACATCAACGGACGATATGTCGTGCGTGCCGATCGACGACAAAATCCGGATATAGAATCCGAATATACGCTTGTGGAATTTTCGTTATTTTCACCTTTCTTAGGCGAACAGAGGACTGTACATGTGTTTGGCGAATTGACGAATTGGGCGATTGGTGAAAGCTCTCGAATGGAATACGATTTCGTAAATAATCGTTATGTGAAACGCTTGTTTTTGAAGCAAGGTTGGTACGATTATCAATATGTTGTGTTCGATAATCGTACGCAAACTGTTGATATTACACATTTTGAAGGTAGTCATCAACCTACGCGAAATAATTATACAATTTATGTGTATTATCGTGGAATTTCCGATCGTCATGATCGACTAATTGGTGTTACTACGGTCAGAGCCAATGAATGAGGACGTTTTGATACAACAACTTCGCTGTGAAAACAGTCGAAATTTTGCGTTCCGGCAACTCATGCAGCAGGAACAAGAAAAAACATACCGTTTGATTCGTCGAATGGTTATCGATCATGATGATGCTAACGATTTAACGCAAGCCACATTCATCAAAGTATTTGAAAAAATCAATGAATTTGAAGGAAAATCGAAACTCTCAACGTGGATTTATCGTATTGCAGTGAATGAAACGCTAAATTTTTTGAGACACAAACGCCGAAAATTGTTTGTCCCGATTGTAGATGTGGAGCGACAGTTATCGAACAAAATTGATACCGGTTCCAACTTTACCGGCGATGAAATCGAAAAAAAGTTGCAAAAAGCCATTTTGACACTTCCCGAAAAACAGCGCTTAGTTTTCAATATGCGTTATTACGAAAGCGTTAAATACGAAGAGATGAGCGAGATACTGGGTACCTCCGTAGGTGCGTTAAAAGCGTCTTATCACATTGCTGAAGAAAAAGTTGAAAGAATTTTGAAGTCTGATTAAACCTTTGATAATTTCAAACGTCAAACCAATGAAAAACGAAACAAAAATGAGCACATCGCTATCAAATATGCCACGAAAAAACGCGTTTAACGTGCCGAACGGGTACTTTGAAGAACTACCGACGGCGGTGTTGGCAAAATGTTCGGTTTCAAAAGTAAAAAAAGAACATTTTCTTGTGTCGAAACCTCTGTGGTGGAGTGTTGCGGCTTGTGGTCTTCTGCTTTTGGGTATTTGGTTTGTTGTACCGAACACAGCACCGTCGTCGAGTTCTTTGTTGGCAGAACACGACTTTTATGTTGCGGAAATTTGGAGCGATTATTTGGCTCAGCGTGTCTGTCCGTTCATAATAGAAGAAGAGTTGTTTGCTTCAAATATAGAGTTTACACCGTTTTGGGAAGAATTTACACCGGAAGAGCTTTGGGCTTATGACGACTTTTTAACCTATGCCGAATTTTACCTTTTCTACGATTTTTATGATTACTAAAAACACAAAACCATGAAAAAAATCACATTCATTTGTTTAGTCGGTTTTTTGACTTTCTTTGGATATTCTAAAAAACTTTATGCTGCTGACGAAGTACAGCAACAAGCACAGCAAGTACAACAACAAGACCGAGACCAAGATCGTGAGGCTTTTAGACAAAGAGTCCAAGCACAGCGAATAGCCTTTTTCACAGAACGATTGGCGCTTACACCGGAAGAAGCCGAAAGATTTTGGCCGCTGTACAACACATTTCAAAGAGAACGTGAACAATTGATCAGCGAATTCAACCGAAAAACACGAGTGCGCGGAGCATCGGGCGAAAGAGCAGTATTTGATGTTTCGAACTTATCGGATGAAGAGGTTCAAAGATTGGTGGACAACAGAGCCAAACAAATTGATTTGGAAAGAAGATTTCACGATGATTTGACCAAATTATTTTCGCCTCAGCGTGTGCTGGCGTTTTATGATGCAGAACGTAGCTTTCAGCGGGAGCTCGTTGATGCAAGGACTAGAGTAAGAGTAACAACGATAGACACAAGAAGAGGTCAAGGAGGGCGTGAACGCTAACGTCATTAGCGAACTGCAAAGCAGTGAAGCAATCCATAAAACAATAGATTGCTTCGCTTCGCTCGCAATGACGGCTATAGTTTTTAAATTTTCATTACACACATCAACCCATCCCGAAACGGCAACAAAACGTTTTGGGATTTTTTGTCATTCTGCACCAAGTCATTGAACGTTTGAAGTGCGATAACTTCTTTATCTTTGCTGTTCTCGTTTGTGACGGCTCCGCTCCAAAGTGCGTTGTCGGCAATCAAAACACCGCCTTTTTTGAGTTTGGGCATCAACAATTCGTAGTAAAGCGGATAATTTATTTTGTCAGCATCCAAGAATATCAATTCGAAGAAATCATTTTCAAACTTTGGAATTTCGCTTTTTGCTTCGCTGATGATTAGCGTGATACGTTCTTTAAGTCCGGATTTTTCAATATATTTGCGAATGATTTCCTCTTGTTCGGGATTGACCTCAATCGTATAAAGGTGAGACTTTTCATCTGTTCCATACAGCATCGAGAGTGCGGAATAGCCTGTAAAAGTACCGACTTCTAAAATATTTTCAGGCTTCAGCATTCGGCAGATCAAATTCAAAAACTGTCCTTGTAATTTCCCCGAGAGCATTCTTGGATTGATAGATTTTACGCAGGTTTCGCGTTCCAACTCTTGTAAGATTTTTGGCAAATCCGAAGTGTGGGTATCGGCGTACTCGCTGATAGAGGCAGGTGTTATGTTTTGAAATTCGGACATATCAGATACAATGTAGGGGCGGAAAATTTTCCGCCCCTACGTGTTTTGTACCCGGAGCCGGGGTCGAACCGGCACATGTTTAACCATACTGGTGTTTGAGACCAGCGCGTCTACCAATTCCGCCATCCGGGCTTTTCCCTAAAAAAGGGACTGCAAAGATACAAAAAAATATTGACACGGCAAAATTTTGACTAAAAAAAAACAATAACAACGCCTTTTATGATGACCAATCGTTGAAAAGTTTGCTTTTATCCGAACCTTCCCAAAAACAAGGTTACGCAGATAAAGTAAATCGTAAGAGCTACAATGTCTTTTATTGTCGTAATAATAGGGGCAGATCCAGCTGCTTGGTCAAGGTTCATTCTTATGAGTATGTAGGGGACTAAATAGCCGAGCAAAGATGCTGTTGTCATGGAAATCACCATCGCAACACCCACGGCAAGTCCTAAAGTCGGTATATTATTCGGCATTCCTTGCCAAAGCCATGCGACAGTTCCTGCTAATACCCCGACCAATACTCCAATACTTAATCCTACACCTACATTTTTTAGGAAAGGCTTGGCGAATTCATTTATTTTGATGTGTCCTAACACAAAACCACGAATAAAAATAGTTGATGATTGTGTTCCGATGTTTCCTCCCATTCCCATAACCATCGGGATAAACACTGCGACACCAACAATTGCTTCAAGCGTTGACTCAAAACTGTCGATTACAAGCCCGGATACCATTCCAAGAGCTAACGTTATAAGCAGAATAGGCAATCGAACTTTTAAAATTTCCCAAAGGCTTCCATGGATCAGAACCTCGCTTCTGTCGGACTCATTGTTTGAAATTCCGGCTAAACCTGCATGGTCTAAGATGTCTTCTGTGGCTTCATCGACAAGGATGTCAACAGCGTCATCAATTGTAACAATTCCTACAAGTCGCCCTTCTCTATCTACAACCGGAATCGCCAAAAGGTCTAATTCTCGCAAAATATGAGCAACCTCTTCTTGGTCGGTGTCAGTGGATACACTTATTGCATTCTTGGACATTATATCCCCAACAAGTGTGTTGCCATCTGTTTTACCGATAGTTTTACCGCCCTTTGCAATCAGCAAGCCTTTTAGGGTGAGCACACCTTCAAGTTTTCTAAAGGAATCTGTTACAAATAACGTATAAATGGTTTCCTTGTCTTCTGCCTGTAAACTTACTCTTTCCAAGGCTTGCTCCACAGTCATTTCCTTGTTTAGAGAAATATATTCCGTGGTCATTATACGACCTGCGGTTTCCGGTTCGTAACCCATCAAGATATTTGTAACAGCACGTTCTTCGGGAGACAATGAAGCTATAAGTTTTTTCGCTACAGTGGCAGGAAGTTCGTCCAAAAGTTTTACTCTATCGTCAGGTGCCATTTCGTTGACAAGTTCTATTGCACGTTCCCCGGTAAACGAACGTAGCAAATTCTGCTGTTCGTCTGTGTCAAGTTCCTCGAATATTGATAAAGCCTTATCTTTGGTAAGTAGTCTGAATGCGATTACTTGGGCTTCATCCGATAGATCGTAAAATGCATCGAGAAACTCTAACTCCTCCACATTTGCAAGCGTATTTTTAAGCCCAAGCATATCTTTGTTGGAGATGTGATCAAGTATTTTCTCGTGTAGTGTCATTGGATTTCCACATTTAGTAAAAAATCATAGCTGCGTACGATTTTTTAGGTTGCAAAGATACGATTTTTTTTCAGAAATGACAAAATAAATTTGCAAAATTTAAAAAAATGTTGTAACTTTGTGATGTTGAAAGAGGGAGCATCTCTTTTGTAAAATTGGCAATGCGTGACCTACTGTCAATATCCGAAAAAAAGTCTGAAATTTTTCAGACTTTTTTCCGTAAATCAAAGGTCGTCAATAAAAATGTTTTGTTTTTCCCATTCCACTTTTGAGCGATAACAACACGAAACATTTTGTTTGATAAGATTATTTTTTTCTCATTCGACCTTTTTATATCAAACAGTCCATATTCTATGGCTAATGGAATAAAGTCGTCAACCTCAAATCCTAATTGCTTAATTTCATCGCCGTGTTTTTCGATAATGTGTTTTAGGCCATATCCGTTGTTTGTGTTTGGATTATGTTCGCCCCAAACAAGATCAATATAACCAACATCTTTTCGATAAAAAGCTTTTGTACATTCGCCGTTTTCTACTTTTTTCAAGTGTTTAATGGCATCTTTTGGTTTGTTTTTGAACTGTGTGTAAATTTGACCAAATTCGCCGATTTGTTGCATGACAGTTTTCATAATTTCTGACTTTTTTGTTAATAGCCGGGCGTATGCGATATGCCCTTACCCTATATAACGCAAAAATCCAGTTTTTCGTATAAAAAATTCCTTAAAAAATGTTAAATTGTTGAAAACTTCCGGATTTTGTTAATAAACCCTCGCTATTTCAGAATTTTTTCGTATCTTCGCATTTCTTTTCACAAGCCAAAAATCAAACTCATGAAAAACTTTTTCACATTTTTAATTTCTGCAATTTTACTGTTAACCGTTGCTTCTTGCAACAATAACAACAACGATTCTGTTTCTGCTACAGGCGTAACTCTACAGGATTCAGCCACTTTGTTTTTGGGTAATACGGTTCGTTTGAACGCTATTGTTTTGCCTGAAAATACTACTAACAAAACTGTAACTTGGTCAAGTACTGACCCTGCTGTTGCTACTGTTTCTAATGGTACTGTAACCTCTGTAACAGCCGGTATAACAAACATTATTGCTACTACTCAAGATGGTAATTTTACTGATACCGCTGTTGTAACTGTTGGAGCATTTTCTTGTAATTCTAACACTCCTGGTTGGGGCGAGAGCCTTGGCACTGTAACTCGTGGTACACAGGAGTGGATTATTGAGGGGCATGGGATTTCTCAAATTTGGTCTGATGCTGTAACTGCTACGGCTTGTGTTAATAGAACGACTGAATTTAGAGGGGGTACAACCGATAATTTCAATGCTGATTGTCGTTCAAATCCTGATCTTCCGGGTGATTTCTTTTCTTGGTGTGCTGTTGTGCGTTTTGCTGATCAACTTTGTCCTTATCCTTGGCGTGTTCCCACTACTCAAGACTTCCGTGATTTAGATATTGCTATGGGTAGTAACGGAAATTCACGAACGGATTTGGCTTTTGTTAATGCAAATTACATTACTCGTTGGGGTGGTCGTTTTGGTGGCTTCAGCCGTTCAGGCGGTACGCTTTGGCATCAGGGCGTCTGGGGCCTCTACTGGGCTCAGTCAGAGCACGATGCTACGGTCGGACGTAACTTGACCTTCGGCATGAATGGTGTCGTCGGCCCTCAGAGTTGGGGCCTCAAGGACATCAGTGCTCCCGTGCGTTGTGTCCGCTAGGAACTTCGATTTTTGAATTTTGATATTGCCTCGTGGCGTGCGTAGCTGACACGAGGCGGCTGTAAAATTGTAGGGGTATGCCCAACCCCTACAAAAGGGTGCGTATAACCGTAGGGGCGAGGCATGCCTCGCCCCTACAAATAACCAAAAGTGGAAAACAGTTCAGTCGTTACACTCCATAAATGTTTGAATGCATCTACGAAATTAACAACCCATAGTGAATAAAATCCTTGAACAACTATACCTATCTCTGTTTTTTTTTGCTAACTTTGCACAAATAAAACTATGACCAATATGGAAGATATTTTGAAATTTGAATTTCCGCGTAACCAATCGTCTTACATCAAAGTTATCGGTGTCGGTGGTGGCGGAAGTAATGCAGTAAATCACATGTTTGAGCACGGTATTGAAGGTGTCGATTTCATCATTTGTAATACTGATGCATCATCGCTGGACGGAAGTCCTGTTCCGAATAAAATTCAGCTTGGAAAAGGTCTTGGTGCCGGAAATATGCCGTCTGTAGCGGAAAAAGCGGCTATGGAAAAAGCTGATGAAATCAAAGCCTTGTTTGAAAACAATACGCAAATGGTGTTCATTACTGCCGGAATGGGTGGTGGAACGGGAACGGGTGCTGCACCTGTGGTTGCAAAACTTTTGAAAGAGATCGAACTTGAAGACGAGGAAGTGAAGCGTATTCTAACTGTTGCAGTTGTTACAACGCCATTCAGCATTGAAGGTCGCAAACGCATACAACAAGCACAAGACGGCATCGCCGAACTTCGTAAACATGTAGATGCTATTCTCATCATCAACAACGATAAACTCAAAGAATACGGCGAATTCAAGTTGGGGCAAGCTTTTGCTTTGGCAAACGAAATTTTGAATACCGCAGTAAAAGGTATCTCCGAAATTATGACCATTCGCTCGACGGTTCAGATTGACTTCCGTGATGTGAATACTGTGATGCAAAACAGTGGTGTTGCCTTGATGGGCTTTGGCTCTGCGGAAGGCGAGGATCGTGCGACAAAAGCGGTAATGCAAGCCATCGAATCGCCACTTCTCAATGATAATAATATCAGCGGTGCGAAAAATGTGTTGCTTTATATTTCGTCGTCTGCGGAAAATGAAGTGACAATGAGCGAATTTGAGGAAATTACAGACTTTGTTCAAAGAACAACCGGCACAAATGTTGATGTGATTTGGGGTGCAGGAAATAACGAAACGCTTGGCAATAAAATCGCTATAACCCTTATTGCAACAGGGTTTTCAGAAAGCGAACTCTATACGAAAAAAGAACCGACAAGAATTGATTTGGAAAAGGGTCAAATACAGGATGTCAAGCAACCATTTTTGGGGCATTCGGAAGTTGCTCCTTCCATTCCGACATTCACTCTTGATGATGAAATTGAGGATCGTCCATCTTTCGAGATGTCCACAATATCTGATAGGGCAGCGGAAACGAATAGTTTGGAAGCGTCTTTGAATTTTATGGAACAACGTATTTCTGCACCTGCAAAAGTTGAAGTTGTAAACGAACTTTCTCGCAACGACGAACCGTATTTGCGTGCTGAAAGAACGGTTGAAGCCCCAGCTGTGAACACCGAGCGTTTTCAAGCACACAGCACGGACCGTATTCAGCAACTTCGTGAATTGAGTGCGAAGGTAAAAACTGTTGAAGGTTTGGAGGAAATTGAGCGTGTTCCTGCTTATATGCGTCGCAATGTGAAAATGGTTGAACCTGCACATTCGTCAGCATCTGAAGCACCTCGCTACAATCTTACAGAGGACGGTCGCGTGATCGAAAATAGTTTTTTGGATACAAAAGTTGACTAAAATTCTATCGACTAAGTTGCAGGGAGATACCTGTTTTTACCCAGCGTCCGGCTTGAATTAGATTGACAAAATCGAAATACTGCTTGTCGAATAAATTACTTGCTTCAATGAAAATTTGATAATTTTTCGTTCGCCATTCGACTCTGGCATCAAACAAATTTATGGGTTGCTGTCTTCGTGTTTCGCCTGCTAAATTTACGTAAGTGCCAACTCTTGCCCGATGATTCCAGCTCAACGAAGTATATAAATTTTTCCAGATTCTTGCGTGAGCACTTGCAACAAACTTGTGTCGCAAGTAGTCTAATCGCCGTCCCATTCCGGATGTTTCCGCACCGAGATTATCCATACTCATATTCAGATATGCGTATGATGCTCGAATGGATTGTAAAAACCGACTGTTCGCAAAGCGATAAATCACATCGGTTTCTACTCCAAATGTATTGACTTCACTGTGATTCATACTTCGAAAGACTGTATCGCCGGGTGCTCTTACCCAATCAATTGTGTTTCTACCTTCACGGTAAAAAACAGACATATTCGCAGAAAATCCGGAACGGTTGAATCTGCTGCCTATTTCAAAGGTGTTTGAACGCTCGGGTCTCAAATACGGATTGCCCACACTCGTTGGATCGCTATAATATAGATCCGTAAATGTTGGCAAACGCAGTGCTTGATTAACAGAAGCAAACACCGATAAGTCGTTAGAGATTTGATAACTCGCATCAACTCCTAAACATGTGTGGTGCCCGAAATCATTAGAAAAACTGCCCATTGCACCGATTGAAGCACTGAATCTCGATGCGAAAAAACTTTGCTCAATGAACCAATTTGCGATCGTTCGGTGTTTGGACCTTGTGAAAAATACCGTATCACGCTCAAACGGAACACGCCGTCTGTTCGACATCGGTTCACCAAGCACGTTGCTAAAAATATGTTCACTTCGAAATTCTCCACCAACCGTTGTTCGCCAAGGAAAATACGAGATTTCCGAGCGAACATTTAGCCCTGTAACATCCGTTTGATGAAAATTGTGTCCGGCGTACCAAGCAGGTGCGTCGAATCGGAAAAGTTCAAAACGGTCAAAAACACGGCGATGATACACATTGGCATTCAGGTTTATGCGCTCAAAATTTTGCCGATAGCTCAACGCATTGATAAATGTTCGAAGTCGTTCAAATTGTTCCGGAAATTGAACAGAGTAAAACATGTTTGCCCCAAAGGCTTTTAGTTGGTAACCGGATTGAAAATTAAATTCACCACGTTCCAAACTTCCGGTTTGTATTTGTAGAAACAGATTGGTAATATCAAAATCTGTATTCTCTGTATAGCCTGTAGAACTTGAGTGTCCGGCAGATGCGTGAACTCTGAAATTTCGGCGAGCCAAATTTGCTCGTGCGTGTAAATCGGAAAAATTATGATCGCCAACAGCGATTCTTGCACCAAGCAAATTGGTGTCGGCTGTCATCGTAATAATGTTGATTGCACCGGACGATGCATTCGGACCTAAAACGCGTGCACCAGGTCCTTGCAGGATTTCAATCCTGTAAACACTGCTCAAATCTATCGGGAGGTTCAAGTTGTGATGTCCCGTTTGCGGATCGGTCAAATTGATGCCATTGAGCATAATCATGACTTGATCGAAATTTCCTCCACGAATGTTGATATCCGCCTGAACACCCTTTCCGCCACGCTGACGCAAGTCAATTCCGGCAACATGCGACAACAATTGTTGAATGTCTCGAACGGGTAATCTCTGTATATCCTCTCTCTCAAAACTGACGACTACTCGCGAAAGCGACGACACCATTGGTCGTGAAACTGCTTGAATAACCGTGGTTTCTAAAAGAATAGTGTCTGGTGGTTCCTCGTAAAAATCAGAATCATCGTTGAGTACTTTTCGCACATCCGAAACACTTGCGAAAACAGATGTGTTCAGCATCAAAATAGAACAACAAAATGTTAAAACACAAATTTTAATTTGCCTTCCCAAACTGTTGTATATAGCGTAATTTTTACGCGACCACTTGCTGAAATGTATTTGGTTTTTTGCTGTATTTTTGTCTGTTAATTTCATGAAAAAATCATTTATAGTCTATTTTGGGTTCAGCGGCAATACTTTTCTCCACATCAAAGGAATAAGGAGTTGTATTTGCTTTTTTGGTAGCAATAAATGCTTTGAATTGCTCAAAGGTCATGTCTTTCGTAGCCTCATAGAGTTCGCTACGAATGTCTTGCATCATTTTTACAGCATCAAATGCTTTTTCCTTAGTCTTCATGGCTATTTCGGTTTAATTCTCTCGGGCTTCTTATCTCAATCATCGGGAGTCCGTTTTTTAAGTTTACTGCATTAAATCGCTTTATTCTATCGAGATTAACAATGTGTTTAAAATTCCAGCTTACGATTACGTCTACATTTGCCAACGTCGCTGTTGCGATATGACGACAATCAATTAAACAGCTTACTCCTACAACTTTTTCAACAATATACTGCTCTGCCAACCACTCTGCTTCTTTCGACATCACAATTTTCTCAAAATTATCTTTCGAATATCTATTTAGTAACGTTCTTACTTTTTCAGGTGCCCTTTCAAGCTCATAGTCCAACACATCAGACAATACAAAACACACCTCTTTTCGTTCCAGTTGCTCAAACAACATCTTGGCATCTTCGCAAAATTCCGTATCAAAGAAACCGCCAATAATTGATGTGTCTATATAATAACGCTGTTTTCTCATTTGCATAAATTCCTTTGTGCTTCAGGTATATTAGCTAATTGCTCACACTTTCCTACTTTACGACTAATCTGTATCTCATATCGCTATTTTTTGCAAAGTTACAAAATATATTTGGTATTACAAAATTTGCTACTTTCCAGATAGTTTTCAACGCAGTGTCATAAATTAGAGCTTTGACTAATCTCCTAATTCGGCACCATTACACTATACAAACTGCTTTGCGTTCGAATCACAATTTGTCTATCTATAAACGCCGGAGTTGCGTACGTTTGCTCGCCGGTATCGAAAGAATTGATCAGTTCGAATTCGCGTTGTGCAGAGAGAATAAATACCCTTCCGCGTGTACAGACCAAGTAAATTCTACCTTCGACTACCATTGGCGATGCATTGAAATCTGCGTTCAATTCCATTTCCCTTATCAACTCACCGGTATGTAGGTCGAAACTTGCTACCACGCCGTAGACTGTGGCAACAAACACAAAATCTCTTAGTGCCACAGGGCTTGCGATTTCGGGTAAAATATCATTATTTTGCCAAAGTATGGAGCCATCAACAGGATTGATAGCTGTCATTTGTGCATATTCGGTGGCGACTACGAGAACTCCACTGGCAAATGCCGGAGCTGGAGCCGGTTCGCCCGACATCACTTCCACCCGCCAGTTCACATTACCGTTGATAGGATTGTAAGATGTAACACCCGGATTGCCAATCACGATCAATTGCGGACGATTTTCAACGCTAATAATTGCCGGACTTGCCCACGATGAATTTCGTTCCGGACGTGCTCTCGACCAAACTTCGTTGCCGGTATCTAAGTCCAAAGCCATAACCCTCGGCGAATTACGTGTATCGTATTGTATAATCAACAAATTTCCGAAAATGAGCAACGAAGACGAAAGTCCGTAAGAAATATCGGGCACACCGATGTTTCTCGCCCACACTAAATTTCCATCCATATCAACGCAAATCACATCACCTGTGCCAAACATTGCAGCCACGACTCTACCGTTGGTTGCTGCCGTTGATGCCCCAAGCCCTGTATCGTCAGTTGTTTCAGGCATAGTACTTGGCGAGCCCGGGATATTGACCGCCGGAACTCTCCACAGCAATCTACCCGTACTTAATTCAAAAGCAAACAATTCTCGAACATCTTGATCGGCACCTGTAAAGAAAATTCTATTTCCGTTGATAATCGGCGAATTAAATGCTTGACGAGGCATGGGAACTCTCCATAAGATATTTTCTCCTGTTGCAAGATTCCAGGATGTTGGAACATTTCGTGCAGCACTCATTCCAAGCGAACTGTTTCCTCGAAATGCATTGTGTGTGACGTTTGATACTTGGGCAACAGGGGCAACAGGAGTTGGAGTACCTGCTTCTTCAACGGCTTGAACTTGTTCTGCAGTTTCTACAATCTCGGCAGTAGTTGCCAAAGTAGTTTCTAACCCCATCATTTCGTAATCCGGAAGATAGAAAGCTACCCATTCCGTTTCCTCTGCTTGTTCAGGTCTTAAATTTCTCAGATATGGCGAAGCTAACAAGGCAAAAATGAGTCCGCTTATCACAAGTCCGCTTGCTATCCAAACAATAGATTTTCTCGTTTTGGTTTGGATTGCCCAATCATCGATCGGATCAATATCTTTATCGGGAATATTTTTGCTTTTTTCAAAATAAATTCGCAAAGAAACCACAAAAACAGCAACCATGATCAACAATATGGCTACACCGACTCTAAGCCTACCTATACCGGTAAAATAAGCTCTCCTTGCCAACAAGTCAAGTTCGCGAATTTGTTCCTGTAATTGCGGATCATTGCCGAATTCCACGTTAGCCTGCTTCAACCGCTCAATCATTTCCAAGGCACCCGAGTTACTGACTTTGAAATAATTGGTTACAAGCATAACCGAAAAAGCAATCATAAAAATTGCCGAAACGATTGCTATATTTCTACTGATTGTTTTTTTCATGAGTCGTTATTTTGCTTACAAAGATACGAAAAAAAAATGATATTTAGTGCAGTTTATTGTTTTCGCTATCATCATCCACAATTTCAGCATCTTGAAAATCCTGTGAATTTTCAGATTGTTGCTGTTGCTGCATATCTTTGAACATCGGATTATCGTCGAAGTTCATCATTGTACGTTTGATAATGATTTGCTGTTGACGAATTTTTTCGGGCAATCCCAAAAGAAAACTGATTATCGGCATCAAAATACCAAACCAAAACGCCGTCCAAAACGAAGCTACCTCAAAACCGGGCGTGACAGCACCGGCAAGCATGACCATTCCTGCATTGATAACCAAAAGAAACAACCCCATTGTGACAGCAGTAATTTGAAGGGTCAGTGCAATCAATAGCGGTCGCAGGAATGTGTTGAACAAAGCCAACACAATGGCAACCATAATTGCTGTAAACGCATTTTCCAAATGAATGCCCGAAAGCATCCATGCAACGATGAAAACAGACACCGTGTTAACGACTATTTTGAAAAAAATCCCTCTCATTTTGATTTAATGGTTAGTGGTTAATGATTAGTTGTGGTTACTTATTGTTATTAGGTTGTTATGTTGCAATGTGGCATTTTTACTCTAATCCTGAAGCGAGAATATCCACGATGTGAATACACTTAATCGGTAGCTCTTGTTTTTTGATGTAAGCCTCCATGTTGAGCAAGCAGGTCATATCCGTAGAAACGATATACTCCGCACCGGTTGCCAAAGCATGATTGATTTTTTCTTGTGTCATTGCCACGGAAATTGGCTCGAAAGTCATGCTAAACATACCTCCGAATCCGCAACATTCTTCAGTTTTATTCATTTCTATCAACTCCAAACCTTTCACATGGCTAAGTAAAATTCGTGGTTCTTCTTTAATGCCGTATTCACGAAGCGCACTGCAACAATCGTGAAACGTTACGGAGTGATTAAATGTTGCACCGATATCGGTAACTCGCATCATATTGACTAAAAAATCCGTAATTTCGAAGATATTGTCGTGAAGTTCGTTGTTCTCTAAATGTAGTCCGGTATTGTGAAACAGATTGGTATAATAATTTTTGACATAACTCACACATTTTGTTGAAGGAGCCACAACATAGCGTTTGTTGCAGAAATCACGAATAAATTTTTCGCCGATTTCTTTAGCTTCATCCCAAAAACCGTTTTTGAATGCCATTTGTCCGCAACACGTTTGGTTGTGATTATAGTTGACCTTTACATCCAATTTTCGAAGAATTTTCAGCAAATTGAACGCTACTTCTGGCACCAAACGGTCGATGCAACAAGGTATAAAAAGGTCAACTTCTTTTTTTAATGTCATTGGGATACAATTTTGCTTCGCAAAGATACGATTTTTATTTTTTATTTGCCGCAATCGACATAATCACTCCCAAAACAATCCCTAACATCGCAGCAAACAACACTTGAAACTCTGGTAAAAGAATAAACGTTATGGTGTGTGCAGGAATCCAAAAAAACGGAATGGTTTTCATGAATACGAATTTCCATTGCACTGTCCAATTCAGGTTTTGCAGAATGTTTGAGAAATCGAGTCTGTTTGTGAAAAAACCTTTTAACGTCCCTCCGGTTTGTGCGATGTGTGTATCGGTAATTTTATGAAAAACCATAAAAACGGGTGCAAAAATAGCGTTCAGCATCACGCTGATTGAAAATGCACCGAGCAGTTTCAACCCACTGAAACTACCGGACATTGCAGCAACTATAGCACTATCTGCTCCATAAAGAGCCGTAGGAACGCCCACCTTGAATATAGCAAGTGCAGCAGTAATTATCACACCAAGAAATCCCCAAATCAAGGCTCGCGAGGCAATTCCGAAACCCGGTTCGTTGTAAACACCTTTACGAATGCGAAGTCCGAGCATTTCGCCCATCGTCGCGAGTATGGCGAATTTTGCAAAACCCATGGGTAGAGCATAGTTGTCGGAGGCAAATTTAAACCAACCGTACATGGTTTCGCAGATTGCAAAAGGTACAAAGAGTAAGGCTAAGGTTAGTACAAAAAGTGCATCAAATAAAATTGGCTTTGGCTTTTGTGCTGTTTTTTCCATCGTTTTGCTTTATTTTTTGCAAAGATACGATTTTTTTTGTACCTTTGCAAAAAATTATGGACAATGAATAAGAACTACTACTGTGTAATCATGGCAGGTGGGGTAGGAGCCCGTTTTTGGCCTATGAGTCGCACATCGCAACCCAAGCAATTTATTGATATTCTCGGAACAGGCGAAAGTCTTTTGCAACGCACTTTTCAGCGTTTTCTAAAAGTTTGCCCGCCCGAAAATATTTTTATTGCAACGAATTCGATTTATCGAGATTTGGTTAAGCAACAATTGCCTCAAATTACCGATTCTCAGATTTTGTGTGAGCCGAGCCGTAGAAACACTGCACCATGTATTGCTTACGCAAATTACAAAATTCACCAGATCAATCTGGATGCTACGATTGTGGTGGCTCCGTCCGACCATATTATCACGAAAGAAAGCGATTTTTCGAATGTGATCTTATCGGCAATGGATGCAGCAACACACAATGACTGGCTGATAACATTGGGCATTCAGCCGTGTAGCCCGAATACAGGCTATGGCTACATTCAGTTCGACGAAAACGAAGTTTATGCTAAAGACAACCGTTTGAAAAAAGTGAAAACGTTTACAGAAAAACCCGAATTGGAGATGGCAAAGAAATTTCTTCAAAGCGGGGATTTCCTTTGGAATGCAGGAATTTTTATTTGGAAATTGAAGAATTCCATGAAAGCATTTAAGCAGTTTTTGCCGGAAATAGACGAGCTGTTTCAATCGGGACTTCCATATTACAACACACCCGAAGAACGCGATTTCATTGAGAAAACCTATCCAATGTCTAAAAATATCTCCATCGACTATGGTATCATGGAAAAAGCCGAAAATGTGTATGTGCTTGCCTCTGAATTTGGCTGGTCGGATTTAGGAACGTGGGGCTCTCTCTACGAACATCTCCCGAAAGACGACAACCAAAATGCTGTTGTTGGGCGAAATGTACTGCTGTATGGCACAAAAAACTGTATCATCAATTTTCCAAAAGATAAACTTGCCGTAATTCAAGGTTTGGAGGATTACATTGTTGCCGAAGATAGTGGTATTCTGCTGATTTGCAGAAAAGAAGATGAACAGAATATTCGCCAATATGTGGCTGATGTTGCCATTGAAAAAGGGGAGAAATACATTTAATACATAAAAAAATGAAAAAAACACTCAAACTATTCGTTGCGTTCTTTATTTTACTATCCTCGCAACTGTACGCGAACGAAGGCAAGTGGATCCCAATGTTGTTGGATCAAAACATGGAAAACATGCAACGCCTTGGCTTGAGGCTTACTGCAGAAGAAATTTACAGTATAAATCAGACAAGTTTGAAAGATGCTGTCGTTCATTTTGGTGGATTTTGTACCGGTACATTGATTTCTCCGTACGGTTTAGTTTTGACTAACCATCACTGCGGACGTAGCCAAATTCAAGCACATTCGACATTAGAGAACAACCTTATGCAAGACGGTTTTTGGGCGATGTCGAGAGACGAGGAATTGCCCAATCCGGGGCTGTTTGCACGTTTTCTGGTTCGTGTGGAAGATGTAACCGAAGAGGTTTTAGCAACATTGAACAACGAAATGTCCGAAAGCGAACGTGATGAACAAATTCGCAGAATTTCGACAGAAATTGAGAATAGAGCAACTGAAGGAACGCATTACGATGCGAGGGTTGCATCCTTTTTCGAGGGTAATGAATTCTTTTTACAAGTTTTCGAAACATTTTTAGATGTTCGCTTGGTGGGAGCACCGCCAAATTCGATCGGAATGTTTGGCGGGAGCACCGACAATTGGACTTGGCCACGACATGTCGGCGATTTGGCATTGTTCAGAATTTATACAGCTCCTGATGGAAGTCCGGCACCATTTGCAGAAGAAAATATTCCGATGAGATCGAGACACTATCTTCCAATTTCGCTCGACGGTATTAACGATGGCGATTTTGCTATGATTTTGGGATTTCCGGGCAGAACAGACCGCTTTGCTACATCTTTTAGGCTCAACCACTTGCTTGATTTCAGACATCCGACAGTTATCGAGGTTCGAACCGAAAGATTAGGAATCATCGATGAGTTTGCTGAAACATACCCTGATATCAGGTGGCTTTATGCAGGCAGATACTTAGGTATTGCAAATCTTTGGAAAAACAGCATTGCACAAACAGAGCAGTTGAGAAAATATGGAATTGTCGATAGAAAAGTACAAATTGAAAACGATTTTCGAGAGTTTGCCAGACGAAATCCGCAATTTGCCGATGTACTCTCCGATATTGAGAGTGCTTATCAAGTGTTCAATCAATACGAACATGCAATTCGTTTTCAAGCCGAAGCAATCGGAAATATCGAGCCTTTTATGGTTGCAAATCACTTTGCAAGTCTTCAAACAGCATTGCAAAGGCATGAAGAAGAGGAAAATGAATATACTTTAGAAGAAGTATTAGACGCGATCGAACGTATAACAAATACCGTTGAACGCATTTTTGGAAACTCTTATCCGAGGGTGGAGCTAAGAAACACTGAAAGTATGTTGAGACTGTATTCGGAAAGAGTGCCGAGAAATCAGCAGCCCGAGGAATTTGTTACTTGGGTTGAGCAAAACAGAAATGATTTTGCACGAATGGCACAAGAACTTCACGGAAGTGTGTTTGCGAGCAGGGAAGGGGCATTGGCAGTTTTGAATAATTGGGATAAAACTATTTTTGAAAACGACAAAGCCTTCAAAATGGCACGAATTTTTGCCGGGCATTCAAAGGGAATCACGGAAATGCTTGTTCCAACTAACGAAAAACTACGCAGAGCCAATCGTTTATTTGTACAAGGTTATCGAGAAATGAACCCCGATCGTTTGATTGCACCAAATGCAAATTCGACTATGCGTCTAACTTATGGACAGATATTGGGTTATTCTCCGGAAGACGGCGTTCATTTCAGTCACAAAACCACGCTCACAGGCGTGATGGAAAAAGAAAATCCGGATTGTCACGAATTTGTTGTCCCTGCGAGGTTGCGAGAACTTTATGAAACAAGAGATTTCGGAATTTATGCCGAAGATGGAAATATTATCGTGAATTTCATTACCAACAATGACATTATAGGTGGAAACTCAGGAAGTTCCTTATTGAATGCCGATGGCGAAATTATCGGTCTCGTTTTCAGCGGAAACCGGGAGTCGACAGGTGGTACTATTTTCCTTGGAGAAAATGCACGAGCTATCCACGCAGATATTCGCTACGTGCTGTTCATCATCGACAAATTTGCAGGTGCGAGACATTTGATCCAAGAAATGTCGCTACGTGCAAGGTAAACTAGTTTTCCGATTTGCCTTTTTTGAGGTAATTTTCGATTTTGTCGGCTTCTTGGGGATTAGCTTTTCTGAAAGCAACGGGGTTTTCACTGTATTCACGCAAGGCAATTTTGTGATACACTTGCTCCTTCATGTTTCGAAGTTCTTCCAAGGATTTGATTTTGTCGCTCATTTTTTATCTTTTTTAGCAGTTTCAACTACACCTTCTTGGTGCTACATTCACGATATCTTCGTGACGATCTCTTACTTCAAAACCTAACCTTATCAATGTTTGGCGAAGGGTGTCTGGATTTGTGCGGCGAGGGTTGTAGGTAATTACAATACTTCTACCGGGCATGTCAATTCTGTAGTTTGTCACGCCTCTCTCGTGAGGTAGGTTTCGCTCAATTACTCTAACACACGAACTACAATGGTAGTTCAAGAAAAATGTAACTGTTTGGTTTCTGTTTTGTGCCATTGCAGTGCTGGTTAATGCAAGTGCGAAGATGGCGAGGATGATTTTTTTCATGGTTTTATTTTTTTGGTTTGTAGGGGCGAGGCATGCCTCGCCCCTACAATGGTTTTTAATTTCTACCAAACGGCGTCCAACGGATTCCAATGTAAAACTTTCGCTCCATCAGCGAACCATAAATGATGCTTGCATCAAAATTCGGTCCGAACGGATTGCCGGGGTTTATGATTGGGTTACTTTGAAGGGAATTCAAGATATTTTCGCTACCGGCATAGATATCGAGATTTCTGAAACGCCGTGTGATTTGTGCGTGAAGTATCGGAAAGGGACTTGAACGCTCTTCCCACAAACCGTGCGTATTATCCGGCAAACGCACACTACCGTGAAATTGTGTAGTAACATCAAACTGCCACGTGTTTAGATTGTTAGTCAAATTATTAACCATCAAAAATTTCCACGGTGCAACAAACGGACTTTGACGTAATTCTCCGTCAATCGTTTGTCGAGAATCGTTGTAACGTCCTGCCAATGTGAGTATCCAGTTGCTGTTCGGCAAAATATCTGTTCGGATTTCCAACTGTGCATTGTTCGAAAACGAACGATCTCTTGACATATAAAAATGTGCTTCTTGATGGTTACGGTCTACATTCACAAGCAATTGATTGTTAAAAACTGTTCGATAAGCACCCAACGCAACAGAAATCGTACGTTCTTCATCAATTGCAAAAATATGATGATAATTCAAACCGAAATTCCAAGCATCTTCCAAGCCCATTTCTTCACCAATATTAAAAATACGAGAACTTGCCAACAGGTTCATGTTTTCGGCAACCGGGATAGGGGAGCGAAAGGCTCGTCCGAAAGAACCACGCAAGGTACCATGTTCCGAAACGCTCAATCTGCCATGTAAACGTGGCGTAACCATGTGATGCTCGTAAAGCGTGTTGAAATCGTAACGCAAGCCGGCAACAACTGTAAATCTATCATTTGCGAAAGTATATTGTCCGAAAATTCCGGGAATATTTTCTGTTTTTCTACGGTTGTCTAACGTTGCCCAAACGGTGTCCATACGGAGAATGTCGCCACCGAAATTCTCTCGAATATCGTTGTGTTGAAAACTTGCACCTAAATTCAAATTATGTCCATCGGAAAGCGTGTTGTCATAAATGATATTGGCATACAAATTGAATTCGGTAGCATCATAAGACCTTGGGCCATACAGTGTTCGCAAGTCCATATATGTTGCCGAAAGTTGTGTGCCAATGCTTGATGTTTCGGTGAGTCGAAAACCGTTTCTTGTAAAAATCTGCCCTCGATTGGTGCGATTGGTAAAGCCCCAATGCGTGTCATTATTTACGCCCGGTCTGAATCCCATTTGTCCGCCAACTCTATCGTCAAACACAAACATCGCTGTCGTAATGCTTGTGCGTGTAGGGGTAACATAACTAAAACGAGTGGCCATATTGAATTGCCGAGATTTAGGTTTATCCATAAAACCATCGCCGTGATGGTCGGGATCACTCGGACAATGGCCAATATGGTCTTTCTCTTGTTGAAATTGTGAGTAATGTGCAAAAACTGTGATGCCGAGTCTATCGTTGATTTGGTTGTTTTGAATCACATTGGCTTCCAATTGGTGGTGACTGTCGTAAAACAAGTTTATGAATAACGGATCGGCAGTTTGCGGACTACGATATTCGAGATTGATTTGTCCGGCCAATCCTTCAAAACCATTGATAACGGAGGCAGTTCCTTTTGAAATTTGAATAGCCTGCATATACGAACCCGGCACATAGAGCATTCCGAAAGGAGCCGAAAGTCCACGAAAAAACGGCATATTTTCAAACATCAACTGTGTGTGAAGTCCCGTCAATCCAAGCATCTGAATTTGCCTTGCTCCCGTAATGGCATCGGCAAAACTGACGTCAACGGTGGCACTGTTTTCAAAACTTTCCGCAAGGTTACAACACGCCAACTGACAAAGTCCGACAATCGTAATGACGTCCATCCGTTGCGGATTTAATTGGTCAATAAAATGTCCGCGCTGACGTTCGACAATTTCAACTCCCTCAATCGTAAGGTTTGGGTCTTGCACAAGAACAATTCTTATGTTGTTATCGTTGGGTCTCACTTCTATTGTGTCGCTAATCCATCCGAGAAACCTAACAACCAAAAGATTTCCGTCTGCCGGAGTTTTTCGAAGTTCGAATCTCCCGTGGCTGTCCGCCACTGTTCCGCTATATGTTTTTAGCCAATGCACAGTGGCTCCGGGAAGTGGTTCTGTCCTGTTTATCAAAGAAGTACCATCTCGAGTAACAACCGTTCCGGAAATAGTTTGAGAAAAAAGAGGTTGGCTTAAACACAAAAGGAATAGGCCGAAAAATATATGTTTCATAAATTTGTTTTTTTGTTAAGAGTAAAAAGGTCTAAAGATAACTAAAAAGGTTTAAAAATTTAGACTTTTCACAACAAAAATTCGGTTGTTTGCTTTGCCAATAACTGTATAGAAAGCCCTATATTGCTCAAAAAAACATGGCAATGAAGCGAGCAGCAATTTTTACAAACAACATTTTTTATACTAAAGAAATCTGCGATATAAAAAACCGGGTAGTTATCGATTTTTAGATCGTGATGCGTTGAAAAGAAATCAGCATCTAATTGCGTGAAATGGCTAATGTTTTGGCAACAATCAGATGTGTGCTCGTGTGAACAACACATTTCAGGCGAACAACTGTGCCCCTCGCAATTCGCATTTTGAGCCATCAAAAACAAAAAACTTTTGTTTTTTGCCGAACAGTAATGTTCTATCAAATTCAATCCGTTGGTCGCTGTGAGAAAGCAGACCAAAGTAATGCATGTAACAATATGTTTGAAAATAAATTGCATTGGCACATATTTCTACCACTACAAAATTACTAAGAAAAAATGAAAAAAACAAGTTTTTTCAGAAAATTTTTATGCTTGCATTTTTTTATACGTTTGAATCGCTAACTGCTTGGCTGCCTCATGTTCATTAGGAATCGTGCCTTCCAAAATGGCTTCTTTCACGGCATCTTTAATAATTCCTACGGTTTTCGAAGGCTGAAGGCTGAACATCTCCATGATTTCTTCGCCTGTAATCGGAAGTTTGAAATTGCGAATACGATCTTTTTCTTCCAGCTCAATCAATTTTTTCTCAACTAACTCGAAATTACCTTTGTAACGCAAGACTTTTTCACGGTTTTTCGATGTGATGTCTGCTTTGCAAAGTAGCATCAAATCATCAATATCGTCTCCGGCTTCAAAGAGCAAGCGTCGAACTGCGGAATCGGTTACAACATCTTCTGCAAGCACGATTGGACGCAAATGCAACTCCACTAACTTTTGGACATAACGCATTTTTTCGTTCATCGGCAAACGCAAGCGCTTAAAGATTTTCGGCACCATTTTTGCTCCGATAAATTCATGAGCATGAAACGTCCAGCCGACTTTTTGGTCATATCTTTTGGTTTGTGGCTTTGCGATATCGTGTAGTAGTGCAGCCCAACGTAACCAAAGATTATCCGTGACTTTTGCAGTGTTGTCCAACACTTCTAACGTGTGCAGAAAATTATCTTTGTGAGCATTTGTTCCGACTTTTTCAATGCCTTTCAAATTCGTGATTTCGGGCAAAATCTTTTCAAGAATTCCTGACGCATCTAAGAGTTTGAAGCCATAAGAGGGTTTTGGAGAGCCTATGATTTTATTGAGTTCTTCGGCAATTCGTTCTTCCGAAAGGATTTCGAGACGATGTAGATTTCGCTGAATGGCTTCAAAAGTTTCCGGATCAATATCGAAATACAATTGGGAAGCAAATCGTACGGCACGAAGCATTCGCAGCGGGTCATCGGAAAACGTAATATCAGGGTCTAACGGCGTACGAATAAGCATATCACGCAAATCTTCAACGCCATAAAAAGGATCGATCAATTCGCCAAAGGTAGCTTTGTTCAGCGAAAGAGCCATAGCATTAATCGTGAAATCTCGACGATTTTGGTCGTCTTCCAAAGTTCCATCCTCCACATGCGGTTTGCGAGAATTTTCGACATAAGATTCTTTTCGAGCTCCGACAAACTCAATTTCAAAATCTTCATAATGCAGCATCGCTGTTCCGAAATTTTTGAATACCGAAATTTTTGTACTGTCACCGATAATTTTGCCTACGGTTTCCGCCAATTCTACACCCGATCCAATCGTCATAATGTCGATGTCTTTTGACGGACGATTGAGCATCAAATCTCTCACGAAACCGCCAATTACATACGTTTCGATTTGTTTTTCTTCGGCAATTCTTGAAACCAAATCAAAGATGGGGTGTGTGAGTTTATCAGCAAGATTCATAGCTTGCAAAGATACGATTTTTTTTTGAAACAACCAAGTAGCAAACAGATTCCTCAGTCGCTATGCTCGGAATGACTACGACTGCATACGTGGAGAGGGAGAGTGGGGCAACGGAGTTGCTCCCACTCTCCCTTTTCTCTCCCTATTTAATCGCCGTCATCCCGAACGTAGTGAGGGATCTCCTTGCTACAAGGCTGTACAACGGTTACTGTTTGTCAATGTCATTTTTTTTTTGTATCTTTGTGGAACAAAAATATAAAAACACCTATTACCATGAGCTCTACAAACTTGCAAATCGACCAATTCCAAACTCCAAAAAACAGCATTGTCAACGTAAATTTTATCAAACATGCGTCTTTGTTTTTCGAAGTGAACAACTACGTTATTTACATCGATCCGGTGGATGAAGCTACTGATTTTTCAACGCTTCCGAAAGCCGATTTGATTTTATACACGCATGATCACTACGATCATCTTTGTAAAAAAGCGTTATCGGATATTTTGACCGAAAAAACAGAAATTATCGGAACTCTTGAAATTGAAACTGCCTTGAAAGACAGCGATGCGAAGCATGTAAAAGTTCTGAAAAACGGCGAAGAAACAGATGTTTCCACGTCTGCTGCAGAAATTTCTGTTTTGGCAGTTCCGGCTTACAACACCACACAAACCCAGTTTCATCCGAAAGGCAGAGATAATGGTTATGTATTGACCATTGACGGTCTGAAATTCTACATTCCGGGCGATTGTGAAGACATGCCGGAATTGGCAGATTACAAAGGTTTGGATGTAGTTTTCCTTCCTGTAAATCAGCCTTACACCATGACGATTGATCAATGCGTTAATGCTGTAAAAATGATGCAACCAAAGGTGTTTTTCCCCATTCATTACGGCGACACCGATACGAATGAATTGATGGAAAAACTCAATGCAATTGAGGGAGTTGAAGTTCGTTTGCGCCGCATGTAAATCAGTAGGGGCGAGGCATGTCTCGCCCCTACAATAATTCAATCATGAACAAAACTAAACACCCCGGAACTGTTGTAGAAATTGACAAAAATCTTGTCTTTGTCGAGATTATTTCGCTTTCGGCTTGTGCAAGTTGCAAGTCAAAAAATATGTGCAGCATGTCGGAAAGCAAAGAAAAAGTCATCGAAGTTGCTGCTTCCAATCCGGAAAACTATGCTGTCGGGCAATCTGTGAATATTGTGATGAAAGAATCCTTAGGATTAAAAGCCGTTTTCTTGGCTTATGTGATGCCGTTTATTGTGTGTATGATTGTCTTGTTTGGACTGTCGTTCGTTTTCGAAAACGAATTGATTTACGGCGTAGGTGCGATATTGGCGGCGGCTCTTTACTATTTCACCTTAAAACAGTTTTCCGATAAACTCAGTAAGGAATTTGTTTGGCATTTGGAATAAAATCATAAGTTCCCCTAACCCTCATCAGCGAGGAAAACCACTAGCTCATAACCAAGGATATGAAACGAATTTTCATCTTTGTCACAACCGTAACACTTGCGATACAGCAGATTTTTGCTGTTCCGGCGTATCCTCACCCGATAAATTATACGCTGCCCGATGGCTCGCAAATTACGATTCAACTGCGAGGCAGCGAGTGGATAAATTGGGCTGAAACACTTGACGGCTTTACGTTATTACAAAACTCGGAAGGCTTTTTTGAGTATGCAACGCTAAACGAACATGGCGACCTAACTCTGTCGGGTATTCGTGTAAACGATATGCAAAGACGAACACGTGGCGAACAAGATTTTTTGCATACTTTGGAAAGAGGTTTAACGTTTAGTGACTATCAAATCGAAGCCAAACTTCAATTTCGCAGAACAGCAAACGATTTCGTAATAGAAAATGTAGTAGAAAGTGCGCAAAGAACCCAGGGATCTTCTGTACGCATACCGGTTATTTTAGTTGGGTTTTCAGACCAACCATTCACAAGATCGGAACAAGACTTTGTGAACATGTTCAATCAACCGAATTTTTCAGTTGGTGGTGCTACCGGAAGTGTGCGTGATTATTTTTACGATATTTCGCACGGACAATTGGATTTACAAGCCGATGTTTTTGGTCCGTTTATTTTGCCAGGTCCGATAAGCAGATTTACAAACAACACCACAGAAGTAGGTGGTACAACGCTTTGCGATAATAGCGGTAATTCTCAAGATATGGCTCGCTTGGCTATTGATTTGGCGATTTCCCAAGGTGGTGCAAATTTTGCGAACTATGCTGTGAGCGGCATTGTTCCTACTGTACATATTATTTTTGCCGGTCATGGAACAGAGGCAGGTGCACCAAGATGTCAGTCTATATGGTCGCACGCTTGGAGTATTCAGCCAGCAATTACGCGCAACGGTGTTACACTTGGTGTTTTTTCTACTTCTCCGGAACTTCGTGGTAATTCTAATAATAATCCATCAGGTGATCTTGGAACTATTGGCGTTATCGTACATGAGTTAGGTCATTCTCTATTGGGTTGGCCCGATTCTTATTCTGTTGTGACTAATCAGGAGAATCGTTGTGTGGATTTAGGAACTTGGTGTGTGATGGCAGGCGGTGTTTGGAATGGGAATCCTGGGGGCTCGACGCCGGCAAGACCTTCTGCGTGGTTTGTTGTTGATGCAGGTTGGGCTGAGGAAGTAACTCTGTCAACACCACAAAATGCTACCATGCCAAATCCTACGCAAACAGGTATCGTATTCAGAATAAATACAACCACACCGGGCGAATATTTTTTGCTTGAAAACCGACAAAGAGTTGGTTGGGACGCTTTTATTCCTGCAAGTGGTATGCTAATTTATCATGTTGACAGAACAAGTGCTGCTTTGAATGATTGGCGTACTAATCGCATTCTGACTAACTGCAATCGTCGCAGGCTTTATATCAAGCAAGCCGGTTGTGCTACAGCGAATGGCTGTGTCGGAAATCGGGCAAACGATGTTTGGGGACGAGCAGGTTTTACGGCATTTACAGACAACTCAACACCAAATGCAAGATCGTGGGTGGGTGCACTCACAAATCGTCCTGTAACCAATATTGTACACAATGCAGGTGCAAGAACGATTTCGTTCGCATTTATGGCTGATGCTACTGCTAACAGCCTTGAAATTATTGCAGATGCATTCCCATATACACAAATTCCAACTTTTTTACGCTTACCGGCTTCACTTTCGGCAAGAGCAGTAAATAGTGGGACAGCAGCACAAACCAATGTGAGACTTTCGGCAACGCTGAACGGAAATTCAATAGGCCAATCCGCTCCGGTAAGTTCCATAGCAACAGGTGCAGTATCACCAAATATGACCTTCACGCCAAGTCGAAGAATAATTTCTACCGGGAACAACACCATAGTTTATACAGTAAGCGGTACACAGGCTAACCATGGCACAAAGAATACCGACACATTCACATTTGTAGGAACAGATGGCGTGCTTGCCGTGGACAATGTAACAGATTTTACCAGTGGCATCGGTTCCAGAGCCGGAGCCATCACCCTCGGAAATATCTTTGAAATAACCGATACTGTGCTAATTACAGGTGTTCAGGTCGGATTTGGAAGTGCAGCTACCTTAAATTACAGCGTCTCCGTATTTGCTATGACCGGAGCCTCGACCATCGCTCCTACACCTTTATTCACGCAACCGGCAACTCGGAGGACAACCGGTTTTTACACGGTTAATGTTCCGGAAACTCGACTAAATCCGGGTCGCTATTTTGTGTCTGTAAACCAACTTGATACTACACATATCACGGTTGCCGCTGATGATGCAGATGGTAGAGCTCTTCACATCAGAAATGGGAATAACTTAGTAGCCAACAGCGAGTTTGGTGCTCTCGCTATTCGTATGGTGCTTGCCAAAGTAGCACCAATCTACGGTATTGCGTTAAGCCAAACAGATACGTTCATATTTAGGCATGCTTTTTATGGCTACAGTGAACAAACAGCACTTGAAGTAACCGTTACAAACACCGGAAATCGACCAACGGGAGAATTAACCATCGAATTAAGCGGTGAAAACTCGAATAGCTTTACTCTTTCAGAAACAACTGTTCCGAGCATTGCAATACATGGTACAGGTATTTTTTCCATTGTCCCCAACATAGGTCTTGATACGGGAACTTACACGGCAACAGTTACAGTTATCGGTGACAATGATGTCTCCCAAAGTTTTGAAGTGAGTTTTACCGTAAACCCTGTACCGGCTTTCGGTATCATGTTAGACCAAATAGGAACGTATATATTTACGGAAGTTTTTTTGGGCTACGATGACAACGAACTAATACCGCTTGAGGTAACAATTACAAATGTAGGATATCAGCCAACAGGCACATTGGCTCTTGCCTTAAACGGAGAAAATGCAAGCAGTTTTACACTTTCGCAAACGCATGTTTCAAACATTGCAGTAGATGGTATAGATAATTTTTTCGTTGTCCCCAATACAAACTTGAGCACGGGAATTTATACGGCGACCGTTACAGTTACAGGCAACAATGGTATTTTGGAATATTTTAACGTGAGTTTTACCGTGAATGAAACAACAAGCATTTCCTTCTTTGAGCGAAATGTTGCATTGAGCGTTTTTCCGAATCCTGTATTTGATGGAATATTGGTTGTTGAAGTTCCTGACGATATCGAAAGTGCTGTTATACAAATTTATAATCTTTCAGGGCAGTTAGTGTTAACACGTCCAGTCAATCGCCCGGAAACAGAAATTGATATTTCGCATTTGCCGAATGGTATGTATATTGTAAGAGTCGGGCACCACTTTGTGAGAATTATCAAGCAATAGTTGTGTAATTTTCAATTAACCTCGTTAAGGGTTTCATCGTTCTCAATTTTTTTCGTATCTTTGCATCATGCGAATACTGTTTTACATCGTAATTCTTCCGCTTTCGAAGCTTCCTTTTGCTTTGATATACGGCATTTCCAATGGATTGTCGTTTGCGTTGAATCGTGTTCTGAAGTATCGCAAAGAAATTGTTATGCAAAACCTTAAAAATTCGTTTCCGGATCGCAGTGAAGCCGAAATCAAAACGCTTGCTAATCAATTTTACGATCATTTTGCCGATATTCTTGTAGAAGGCATCAAGATGTTTTCTTTATCGAAAAAACAAGTCATGCAGCGTTATGCCTGCAAAAATCCGGAGGTTTTATTCCCTTATTTCGAGCAAAAAAAATCCCTTATTTTAGTTTCAGCACACTATAACAACTGGGAATATATGGTGCTTTCGATGGGTATGCAATTCAAACATCATGGTGTTGGTGTCGGGAGACAGCAGAAAAACAAAGTGTTCGACCGCATTATAAATCGCTATCGCCAACGCTACGGTACCGAAGTTGTATTTGCATCGAATGTTCGCGAAACGTTTGAAACTTACGAAAACCAACAACTTCCGACAGCCTACATGATGCTTTTCGATCAAGCGAAAAGTCCTAAAAAAAGTTATTGGACAACGTTTTTAAATCAAGACACCGGCTTTATTTTTGGCCCGGAATACTTTGCTAAAAAGTACGATTTTCCGGTGTTTTACTACAATGTGAAAAAAGTTAAACGAGGTTTTTACGAATTTGATTTGACGCCGATTGCAGAAAATCCCAACCAAACCGAATACGGCGAAATCACACAAAAATGTATCAATATCTTAGAACAAACCATCAACGAAAAACCGCAATACTGGCTTTGGTCTCACCGCCGCTGGAAACACAGAAGAATTGAGAATTAGTAATGATAATGATGCCGTCATTCCCGCGAAAGCGGGAATCCCCTTGCTTAAGGGGATTGCGGGTCAAGCCCGCAAAGACTACAACCACTAACCACTACCCACTAAAATGAAAGTAGCAGTCGTCATATTAAATTGGAACGGAAAAAAGTTTCTCGAAAAATTTCTGCCTAATGTTATTGAACATTCGGTGGGTGGGGGAGAGGTGATTGTTGCCGACAACGCTTCGACCGATGACTCCATTGATTTTTTGAAGAAAAATTTCCCGCAAATCCGACTCATAGAGAACAGTGAGAACGGCGGATTTTCAAAAGGTTACAACGATGCACTGAAACATGTCGAAGCAGATTATTTCGTACTGCTAAATTCTGACATCGAAGTCACAAAAAACTGGATTCAACCTGTGATTGACTTAATGGAAAGTGACCCGAAAATCGCCGCTTGTCAGCCCAAAATTCGCTCTTATCACGAGCGTGAAAAGTTCGAGTACGCAGGTGCAGCAGGCGGTTTCATTGATAAATTCGGCTATCCGTTTTGCCGAGGACGAATTTTTGAAACGCTTGAAACTGACACAGGACAATACGATGATGCTTGCGAAGTGTTTTGGGCTACTGGTGCAGCAATGTTCGTAAAAGCCTCTATTTACAAAGAGTTTGGAGGACTTGACGAAGATTTTTTCGCTCACATGGAAGAGATTGATTTTTGTTGGCGAGTAAAAAATGCAGGCTATAAAGTGATGTATTGTCCGAATTCTGTGGTCTATCATGTTGGCGGAGGAACTTTGCCCAAATCTTCATCGCGAAAAACGTATTTGAACTTCAGAAATAATTTGAGCTTAATTTACAAAAACCTACACACCAAAAATCTGCTCTTTGTGTTTTTTGTACGTTGGTTTTTAGATGATATCGCAGCCCTGAAATTTTTATTAGGTGGAAAACTTGGAGACTTTTTCGCCGTTTTGAGAGCACAATTTTATTTCATAAGAAATTTCCGAAAAATCCGAAAAAAACGCAGAAAACAGCTTGGAATTCGCAAGTCTCATACCGGACTTTATCCAAATTCAATTGTTTGGAAATACTACATACAAAAGCGAAAAACATTCGACCAACTATGAAAAAAATCGCCATCATCAACGGACCAAATTTGAATTTATTAGGCACGAGAGAACCCAAAATCTACGGCAATCAAACGTTTGAAAGTTATTTCGAGAAACTTGAAACGAAATTTCCAAACCTTGATTTGACTTACTTTCAAAGCAATGTTGAAGGCGAAATTATCAACAAACTTCACGAGGTTGGCTTCGATTTCGATGGTATCATTCTCAATGCGGCTGGTTATACGCACACTTCTGTATCCATTGCTGATGCTGTGAAATCCATCACAACACCGGTTGTTGAGGTGCACATTTCCAACATTTATGCACGCGAAGAGTTTCGTCAGAAATCGTTGATAGCACCGAATTGCAAAGGCGTTATCGCCGGTTTTGGATTGTTGGGATATGATTTGGCAGTTGAAGTTTTTTGATTTTGTATTCTCAAAAATTATGCGTAACTTTGCAAAGATAAACTTAAAGGTGCACAAAAAAGCACAAACCAGAATATGGGAGAAATAGACTTTGTAGTTACTTGGGTTGACATGGATGACCCGAAGTGGAAAAAAACTTTTGCCGAGTATTCGGGCAGAACAGAGAATGAGAAAAATTCCGTTTCGGTGGCGCGTTTTCGTGATTACGGCTTTTTGAAATACTGGTTTCGAGGGGTGGAGAAATTTGCACCTTGGGTGCGGAAAATCCATTTTGTAACTTGTGGGCAAAAGCCCGAATGGCTTGACGAAAATCATCCAAAGATTAACCTTGTAGACCACGAAGACTATATTCCCACGCAATTTCTACCCACATTCAACTCCAATGTACTTGAACACTACCTGCACAAAATACCTGATTTGACCGAACATTTTGTGTACTTCAATGACGACTTTTTTATAATAAACGCCGTTGAGAAAGAGCGCTTTTTCAAGAATGGCTTACCTTGCGATATTGCTGCTTTTAGGTTAAATTTTGGTGAGTCACAGTGGAACAAAATGTTGAGAAATAACATACGCATTATCAACCAGCATTTCGACAAAAAAGAGGTGATGAGGCAATTTTCGGATAAATGGCACAACAAAGTTTACGGAAAAAAGGCACGATTGAACTATCTTTTTAAGCACTTTAACAGATTTTTTGTTCTGCGTACACCACATAATGCCCAGCCATTTTTGAAAAACACGTTTGAAGATGTATGGAAAAATTGTGAAAAAGAGTTAATTGCAGCATCAGCAAACAGATTTCGATCAACGACTGATTTAACGCCCGAACTTTTCAGAACGTGGCAAGCTTGCAAAGGCGACTTTGAACCCTACAACACTTATGACGACACAAAAATGTTTCCGCTCCTAATAAAGCCAAAGCAAGCTGTGAAAGCGATATATAATCAATCGTATAAACTCATTTGCCTCAATGATAATGTACACATTCGTAACTATCAGCAAGTTATGCGAAATATTGACAATGCTTTTGAACACATTTTGCCGGAAAAATCAAGTTTTGAAAAGTAAAAAATTATGAGAACATTTTTGACAAAACTGCTTTGCAGTGCAATACCAACAAGGTTTTTCAAGAGCAAAATTCGTAATGTTCTTTGGGGAAAATTTGAGTCAGAAGTGCAATTCAAAAGCTTTCTTTCCATTGCAGCAATAGTCAAAAATGAAGGAATATATTTTAAGGAGTGGATTGAATATCATAGGCTCATAGGCATTGACAAATTCTACATTTATGACAATGAATCTACCGATGATACCTGTGAAATTTTGAAGCCATACATCAAGCAAGGAATTGTTGAATATACCTATTTTCCCGGAAAGAAAAGACAAAAACCGGCATACAGAGACTGCCTCAAAAAACATAAATACGACTCAAAGTGGATTGCTTTTATTGACCTCGACGAATTTATTGTGCCGTTAGATTGTGATACAATCCCTCAATTTTTGGAGAAACTTCCAAAAACAGCGACACAACTCTGTATCGGATGGTTCAACTATGGAAATAGCGGATTTGAAGACAAGCAAAACGGACTTGTTATAGAAGTGTTTAAGCATACGTCGGGAAAAGCGGCAAATTATGGAAAATATATTGTAAATCCACGAGATGTCTGCAAACCTAATGTCCACAAATGTAAGATGATCGGCGGGTTTACGATTGATGAAAACATGAAGCCCATAAAACGTTTTGATTGGCAGTTAGACAGAGATGTTCTGAAAAAAGGGTATTCAATTCAAAAAATAAGAATCAATCATTACCAAATAAAGTCGTGGGAGGAGTATTCAAAAAAATATGAGCGAGGAGATGTAAATAGAAGTAAGCCAAGATACACACGGGAATTGTATGATAGAATAAATTCAGACAAGACAGTTGCAGACAATACTATGGACAAACACATTGATTCGCTAAAAAATAGGCTTAACGATAAAGAAAATGGATTGGTATAGAGTAAATAAAACATTTGCAGAGATTGTAGCTTCTGTCATTCCGCATAAAATGGCACGAAACAGATGGCGTGGAATTTTACGTTTTGGGGTTTTTAGAGCTCTAAGGCTTAAGCGTAAACTGAAACGAGATACTTCATCACCTGAAATTTATTTAGCAGTTTGTACAATGGCAAAAAATGAAAGTTCTTACTTTGACGAGTGGATAAAATGGCATCGTGATTTAGGAGTTGAAAAATTTTACATCTATGATAATGAAAGTACTGACAATACAAAAGAGGTTCTCGCACCGTACATAAAATCGGGCTTGGTAGAATATACTTTTTTTGCAGGCAAAAGAAAGCAACTCCCTATCTACGATGACTGCTTTGCAAAACACAGGTTAGATGCACACTGGATCGCATTCATTGATATAGATGAGTTTATCGTTCCGATAAAAGAAAAGACAATTCCTGACTTTTTGAAGCAATTTGAAAATTTTTCGGCGATTGAAATAAATTGGCTCATTTATGGTAGTGGTGGTGCAAAAGAGCGAGAAGAAGGAGCTGTCATGGAGCGTTTCAAGCACCATGCACCGTTTGACCACGAATTAAATAGAATTGTCAAAAATATCGTTAACCCTCGTCGTGTTTTCAATTTTAGCGGTGTTCATGAAGTGGCTCGAATTTGTGGAAAAACAGTCGATTCGCATGGGGAAATCATAAAAAAGAAGTACACAGATAGAGAACCACAATTTGATGTAATTCGGATAAATCATTATGCTGTAAAGTCGTACGAAGAGTTTTTGGAAAAAAGAGCCCGTGGTCGTTCGAGATCGCTCAAAACACGCCGATTAGATTATTTTGACAAATTTGACCTCAACGACATAAAAGAGGAATAGCAACAAAGTTACACCAAAATGAAAATTTTAATCACAGGAACTGCAGGATTTATTGGGTTTTACTTGGCGAAAACACTTCTTGAAAAAGGGCATCAAGTCGTTGGTGTTGATAATATCAATGATTATTATGATGTAAATCTAAAATTTGCACGACTGTCTGAAAGTGGCATTGATAAAAATGAAATCGAAAATTTGAAGATGGTTCAAAGCAAAAAATATCAGAATTATCGTTTTATGAAATTGGATATTTCTAACAAAGATGATGTTTTTTCGCTTTTTGATTCTGAACGTCCTGACTGTGTTTGTAATATGGCAGCACAAGCCGGAGTGCGCTTCAGTCTTACCCATCCAAATGCTTACATTCCGTCTAACATAACAGGTTTTCTCAATATTTTGGAGGCTTGCCGTTTTTATACCGTTAAGCAGTTGCTGTATGCTAGCAGTTCGAGTGTTTATGGGCTAAATCAAGAGCAACCCTACACTACTTTTCAAAAAACTGATAGCCCGATTAGTTTGTACGCAGCAACAAAAAAAATGAACGAATTGATGGCACATAGTTACAGCCATCTGTACGGAGTACCTACAATCGGTTTAAGATTTTTTACCGTTTATGGTCCCTGGGGCAGACCGGATATGGCACCGTTCATTTTCACAAAAGCAATCGTAGAACAGACTCCGATAAATATCTATAACGAAGGAAAGATGTACAGAGATTTCACGTACATTGATGATATTATTCAATCTATCGTATTGCTTCTTGATAAACTGACAGAAGAAGATGATGGCGAATTATACAGAATTTACAATATAGGAAACAGCAATTCGGTGTATTTAATGGATTTTGTAGAAACATTAGAAAAAAAATTGAACACCACAGCCATTAAAAATTTTCTTCCTCTGCAGCAAGGTGATATGATTTCTACCCTTGCTGATGTGTCGGAATTGGAAAGCAAAACAAATTTTCGACCAAATACCTCGATCGAAGAAGGAGTTAGTAAATTAGTTGATTGGTATTTAAGTTTTAAATCGGATAGTAAAAATCATTAAAAACGAAGAATATGAAATGGATTTGGCGTAGAATCATCTCTTGCTTTCTGCCTTTTAAGATTTTATGGCTGAAGATTCGTAATAGGCAATTGTATAAAATGGAATCGCAGTTAAAATTCAAACATTTTTTGTCTGTGGTTGGCATCGCCAAAAATGAGGGGCACAATTTTATAGAATGGATTGAATATCACAGGCTCGTGGGAGTAGAAAAATTTTATATCTATGACAACGAATCAACAGACGACACCTACAAAATTTTGCGTCCATACATTGAACAGGGACTGGTTGAATATACATATTTTCCGGGCAAGAAGAAACAGATACCGGCATATTTAGACTGCATCAACCGGCACAAACTTGATACAAAGTGGATTGCTTTTATTGACTTAGATGAGTTTATAGTACCCATAGATTGCGAAAGTATCCCGGAAACCTTAAAAAGGCTACCGCCTACCGCCACCCAATTGTGTATAGGATGGCTCGTTTACGGAGATAGCGGACATGAAAAAAAACACGATGGACTCGTTTTAGAGGCGTTTAAATATAATTGGGGTGAACCCTCTGTTTGTGGAAAAATCATTGTTAATCCACGAGATATTGCTGTGGCAGGCTCTCATAAATCAATTATGATAAACGGAGAAACGGTGGACGAAAATGGAGACGTAATCAAACCAAGTCGATGGAGCAAGGGTAGAAGATTAAAAGGTAAATTTACCATCGATAGGATACGCATAAATCACTACCAAATAAAGAGTTGGGAAGAATATTCTCAAAAGTATAGCCGAGGAGCTGTTGGTAGTGGCAATTACAAGAAGTACACCCGAAAAACTTTTGACGAAATAAACATTAACAAAGTATTGGACAATACTATGGACAAATATATTGAACGTTTGAAAGATATTTTGGATTAATAATTGTTGATTGACAGAGAAATAATGAGTTGGTTCCGTGTAAATAAAGTATTTTCTGAAATAGTTGCAGGATTTATTCCGAACAAGCTGGCACGAAATAGATGGCGAGGAATCTTACGCTACGGACTTTTTCGTGCGATGAGGCTAAAACACCGATTAAAAAAAGATAAATCGCAACCACAGTATTATTTGACGGTTTGTGCAATTGCAAAAAACGAAGGAGCATATTTTGACGAGTGGATAAAATGGCATCACGATTTGGGTGTTGAAAAATTCTATATCTACGACAATGAAAGCATTGACAACACTAAAGAGGTTCTTGAGCCGTACATAAAATCAGGGTTGGTAGAGTACATTTTTTTTCCCGGTAAAAGACGGCAGATACCTGCATACGACGATTGCCTCGAAAAACACAGATTTGATGCACACTGGATTGCAGTAATTGATTTAGATGAGTTTATAGTGCCAATAAAAGACAAAACTATTCCCGATTTTTTGAAACGATTTGAGAGCTTTTCGGCAGTAGAAATAAATTGGCTTGTTTACGGAAGTGGTGGAGCAAAAGAAAAAAAATCAGGAACAGTCATGGAAAGATTTACGCAACATTCATTACCCGAACACGAGCTGAATAGAAAGGTTAAAACCATTGTTAACCCTCGTTGTATTTTTAACTTTATTGGATGTCATGAGGCATCTCGAATATGTGGAAAAACTGCAGATTCGCACGGAAGTCCGATAACAAAAAGCTTCAACGATCGTTCGCCACAACACGATGTGATCCGTATCAACCACTATGCTGTGAAATCATATGAAGAGTTTTTGGAAAAGCGTGCAAGAGGTAGTGCCCGATCGGTTAATCAGCGCGGGCTTGATTATTTTGAACAGTTCGATCTTAACGATATAAAAGAGAGTAGGATATGAGAAGAGCAGTAGAACATTTCTTTTATGAGTACATCGCATTAACTCGTTTTGGCAGAAATGTAGCAAAAATATGTGAAATGTTGTTGCCGACAAAATTGAGAGATGGATCACAGATTGGTGAGGCACCACAAATCTCAAAGCCTATTGTCGCTATGCTAACCGGTGATAAAGGTGATAGACCATCACAAACGTTTATACGTTTACAAAGAGACAAAATTAATGCGAAAGTAAATTTTTATACAGGTGGAATCCAGGCAACATGCATAAATGAAAGTAAGCTAGCAAGTGTTCATAATATCGCACGTTTTGCAAATTATTGGAAAGAATTGAAGAGAGATAGCTTGAGTAATTGTGAAACTCTTATTGCAGCATCTTTTGTGAGCGAAAACACAGATGTTGTTTATGCACAATTCGGGAACAACGGGGCTCGAATTCTAAATGTATGCAAAGCACTTGAGCTCCCTTTGATTGTTCACTTTAGGGGATACGACAGCTCAAGAAAAAGTATGCTTAGAAAATATGAAAAAAAATACTTGGAGTTATTCGAATATGCCTCGCTTGTCATTGTCGTTTCGCACGATATGGCAGATAGGTTAGTAAATTTGGGTTGCCCGAGAGAGAAAATAGTTTACAATCCGTCTGCACCAAATGACGTATATTATCACATTCAACCGATATTCAACAAGAAATTATTTGTAGGCGCAGGAAGATTTGTTCAAAAAAAAGCACCGCAAAACACAATCCGCGCGTTTATGAAAGTGCTTGAGAAACATCCCGATGCGAAGTTGATTTTGGCAGGAGGTGGAAAATTGTTCAGCTATTGTAAAAAAATGGTAAAACAAAATAATCTCAATAATTCGGTTTATTTGCCGGGAGCGTTTACCCCAGAGCAGTTAACACAATGGCTTAGTGAGGCTACGGCATTCGTTCAGCATTCTATAACCGCTCCAAACGGAGATAAAGAGGGCACGCCAAACTCAATATCGGAAGCGAGTTTATCCGGACTACCTATTGTTTCAACGTTTCACGCAGGAATTCCTGATGTAATCATTGATCGCAAAACGGGGTTATTAAGTAATGAAGGCGATATTGATGCAATGGCAAAAAATATGATTTGGATTTTGGATAATCCTCAAGAGGCTCAAAAAATGGGGAGTGCAGGTAAAGAAAATATTTGGAGGAATTTCAATCTAAATAAATGTATTGGAATTTTGGATGAAGTGATTAGGAAGTCCGTCCGGACAAATACTTGCAGTAGGAAATCAAAAAACAAAACCAAAACATAAACGTTACAGCCCATCTAGACGAATATAATACAATTTCAAAATAAAATGTCATAGTGGACATGATTATAAACGAAAGTAGCAGAAAGTGCTTTTCGCGTATGGCGATCCAAAAAGTCCAAAAAATTAGACCAAGCAGAACTACTATACCAACTATGCCAAATTGCACCATAATATCAAGGTAGAGATTGTGAAAGTGCCATTGTGAGTGGGGTGCTTGGATTCCCAGACTCTTCGCCCGATCTTCATCAACAATCAAATGGCGTTGTTGCCACGTGCCCCAGCCCAGAATTGGCTTTTCTTTGATTGCAGAGATAGCGGTATTTCGCAGATCTACACGTATTTGGTCTGTATAGCGACTTTTTATTTCTGTGGGAATGAAAAACAATGCAAGACATAGACCAACTACTCCAACAGCTACCAAGCCCCATTTGAGGATAGGTTTGAAGTTGCAGTAAAACAAATAGCCTAAAGCCAACAACACAGGAAAAACAGCCACTCCAATACGAGCCCCTACCATAAACGTAACGAGTATTGGTAATATAGTTGCTAGCAACATTTCGAGGAATGTAATTTGTCTTTTATTGTGATACCTCAAATAAAATGATACTGGCAAGGCCATCAATAGCGTGATGCTCAATGCCGAGGGCTGCCACGTTATGGGCCATATTGTGAAAAAATGTGCATACTGCTTGCCTTCCAACAACACCATTTTCCACGAAAGTTCGTACACAGCAGAAGCGTACGACAGTAAACCATATATACACACCGCAATTACCATCCACACAAAAAAGCGAAGAAGTAGCATAACATTTCGTTTAGACAACTGCACCATACTAAAAAGAATAGGGAACAGAATCATGGGTAGGGCAGAATCAACACCTCTATTGGAAAAAGTAAAATCGCCCATGCCTACTAACCAAACAAAATTCAAAAGATACAGACCAACGACAGCATAAAATATAGGCTGCCAGGTAAATTGACGAGACTTGTTGAGGATAAAAGCTATTACTATCAACACAGATACAATTAGCATGCCCCAGCTGTTCAAACTTTCACGCAAAGGTAAAAGAATAATTAAAAAAGCCAGTGTAAAAACTTGAAAATGTTGTTCATGTGCTTGCTTAAGTAGAAGACAAAGCAGCACAAATATAGTAGCAAAAAACAAAATAGAAAGAAACATAGCAATTAAATTATTAAAGACCTAATTTTTCAAAGTAGTCTGCCGTAGAAAAGCAAACTGTAAATAACAACTCCGGCAAAATACAAGGTAAAGCCTATCCACAATATCTTTCCGTTTTGTTCGGCATAAAGTTTTATTTTTTGCGATTCTTTGAGTTTGAGTAACTTTCTATACAAAGGTCGAAGTGCACAATAGTACAATAGCACGGCAATTAACATACCTACAATAATTCCGGCGATGACATCTGTAACAAAATGCCTGCCAAGATAAATTCTTGAATAGGCAATTGCTGTCGCCCACGTAAAGGCGACAAGCGTCGCCCATTTGTTTCTGAACACAAGCCAAAGCATTGTGGCAAATCCGAATACATTGGTAGCATGTGAAGAAAAGAATCCATAAAGTCCGCCTCTACCGCTAACTAACTGTACATAATCTTTGAAATCCGGATGATGCCCCGGGCGATAACGCTCGAAAAATGGTCGTGCTACGCTTGCAGAAAGTTGGTCGGTCAGAGTAACCAACAACACAAATATAAGCGTAACAAGAATAGATTGCTTTACCGGTGTTTTGAAAAAAACTACAAATACGACAAACAAATAAAACGGAAACCATATTTGTGTTTGACTTATGGTATGCATAAGACTGTCAAGCATAGCGGAATCGCTACCATTAAGCAAAAAAAACAAGTTTCGCTCGTAAGGAAGCCAACTTTCAACAAATTGCTGGATACTTTCTCTCATCTTTCATAAAAATTACAAACCACAAAGATACGAAAAAAATGAGAACTGAGAATGGAAACTGAAAATTATTTTTAATTTCGATTAAAAAATATCAAACTTTTCACACCCAAACAATCGGATCAATCCCATTTTTTTGCAAATACTCGTTACATTTAGAAAAATGCCCGCTTCCGAAAAAGCCACGATGAGCAGAAAGGGGAGACGGATGGACGGTTTTTAGAATGAAGTGTTTCGAGGTATCAATCAATTTTTCTTTCGATTGTGCATGACTACCCCAAAGCATGAAAACCAAATGCTCACGTTCGATCGAAAGTTTTTGAATTACAACATCGGTAAACTGCTCCCACCCTTGATTTTGGTGAGATAAGGGACTGTGTGCACGAACCGTTAAGGTTGTGTTTAACAAAAATACGCCTTGCTTTGCCCAACGCTCCAAATTTCCGGAAGTTGGAACAGAGATGTTCAAATCGTTTGAAATTTCTTGAAAAATATTTCGCAACGACGGTGGAAAGGCGATTCCATCGGGTACCGAAAAACACAAGCCATGTGCTTGTCCAATGCCGTGATACGGGTCTTGCCCCAAAATCACAACTTTCACATCGTGAAAAGGTGTTAAATTAAACGCATTGAAGATCAGTTTGTTCGGAGGGCAGGTGGTGTGTTGACGTTGTTCGTGTTGCAAGAAGTTGCGCAAAGAGCTCATGTGATTTTTTTCAAATTCAGGAGCTAAAACAGAGAGCCAAGAGAGTTCGATGTTAACGGCCATAGTAAGATTTTTTTTTGCAAAATTACAATTTTTTTTGTAACTTTGTGAAAATATTTTGATCAATCATGAAAAAAATTTGTCAAATCGCACTGTTTCTTTTGGCTATCGGCATTTTAGCGTCTTGTGCTTCATCAAGAAAGCCTGCTTGTGCAACTCATGTTACGCGAACCAATAATTTTGAACGTTTACCTTTCTAATGCGAAAATTAATTCGATATGTTTGTTTGACATTTTTGCTTTTCTCTGCAAAATTCGCATTTTCGCAGGTAGAGGTGTTGGAAAACTTGATTCCAGAGCCGGAACTACAGGTGTGGAGGCAGCACTCGTTTTTCGGACACATTCATAGTGGTGGTTTTGGCTTGGGCTTTCGTTGGGGAAATATCCGATCTATTGAGAGATACACTTTTCAGGAGGCTGAATTTTTACAGCTTAGGCATCGGCATGCCGAGAGAAATCCGGGAAGGAATGCATTCGGCACGCCTCGCAGGTACATTTATGGAGGAATTAATCAGTTATTTGCGTTAAGATATGGTTTTGGCGTACAACGCACACTTAATGAAAAGCCCTATTGGGGAGGTGTTCAGGTGGATTATACCATTTCAATAGGGGCTGTCTTGGGTTTGGCGATTCCGCAATATTTGAGTATTATTCACAGAGATACGACACTACCGTTGCACCAGCAATTCTATGCTCGGACAGAAAGGTTTGACCCAAACAATCCCAGACACACCGAGTGGCAGTTTATCAACGGGATGGGACCAATGTTTAGAGGTTTATTCAATCTTCGTCCATACCCCGGAGTTTACGCAAGGTTCGCCTTTAATTTTGATTTTGGTAGATATCAAGAGCGTGTCAGTGCCCTTGAAGTGGGTGTAATGGCTGATTTTTTTCCTATTCCTGTTCCAATGATGGCGGTGCCGGATAGGAACGATCCCGGGCGCTTTGTTCCTGATCGAAATTTTTTATTCTTTAACTTTTTTATCGCCTATCATTTTGGACGGAGGAGGTAGGCTTCGACTTCGCTCAACCACCTACCATCGGACGTTGAGCGAAGTCGAAACGTCCACCCTATCGCCCCGAGTACATAGTTTCATAGTATTTTTGGTAATCTCCCGAAGTTACATTGTTGAGCCATTCTTCATTTTCGAGGTACCAGTCCACGGTTTTTTCCATACCTTCTTCGAATTGAAGCGAGGGTTTCCAACCTAATTCGTTGACTAATTTTGAGGAGTCGATAGCATAACGCAAGTCGTGTCCGGCGCGGTCTTGCACGAATGTAATCAACTTTGCAGAAGTTCCGGGATTACGGTTTAGTTTGCGATCCATAATCTCGCAAAGTTTATGAATTAAATCGATATTTGTCCACTCGTTAAGACCGCCGATATTGTAAGTATCTCCTATTTTTCCGCTGTGAAAAATCATGTCAATTGCATGTGCGTGATCGAGCACATAGAGCCAATCGCGAACATTTTCGCCTTTTCCGTAAATCGGAATCGGCTTCATGTTTTTGATATTATTGATTGCCAATGGCAATAGTTTTTCCGGAAAATGGTTTGGTCCGTAATTGTTCGAGCAATTTGAAATCACAATCGGCAGATGATACGTGTGAAAATATGCACGCACTAAATGGTCGGAACTCGCCTTTGACGCAGAATACGGACTACGTGGGTCATACGATGTTTCTTCCGTAAACATTGAGCCATCGTTTTCCAACGAGCCGTAAACCTCATCCGTGCTAACGTGATAAAAACGTTTGTCGTCAAAATTATCTTTCCACGCATGACGAGCGGCGTTCAGCAGATTTACCGTTCCAACGATATTGGTCATGATAAATTCCATTGGATTAGCAATCGAGCGATCCACGTGCGATTCGGCTGCCAAGTGAATCACACCAAAAGGTTGATATTTTTCAAATAACGCTTGGACAGCATCTCCATCAACAATATCTACCTTTTCAAATTTGTAGTTGGGAAGGTCTTTTGCATCTTTCAGATTTTCCAGATTTCCTGCGTACGTGAGTTTATCAACATTCACGATCTGATAATCGGGATACCTTGTTGCGAATAACCTAACGACATGCGAGCCGATAAATCCTGCTCCGCCTGTAATGAATAAGGTTTTTTTCATAAGTTTTGCTTTTTGTTTTTTATTGTCATTCCCGCGAAGGCGGGAATCTCCTTGTTATTATCATTTCCCCTTGCTTCTTGGGGGGTTCCCGCCTTCGCGGGAATGACGTCTATACAAACCTTGCCAGTGCTCCAACCCATCGATCGGGTAGTTCGTTACGCATAGCCTGCTCGTAGTCGGCATAACTGCAAGGTAGCATGTAGTGCGATTGAAATTTGGTTTTATCCTCATGTCCGGGGATTTCCATCCACCAGCGATTTGTGTTTTTGCTTTTATAAAATACAATTTCTTGATCGTGCTCTTCAACGTAAACGATGAACTTAGTTAGTTTTTCCTTGTCTTTGTAGGGATATTCGTGTTTACGCTGATAAAATCCTTCAATAAAACACCACATCATAACTCCTATTAACTGCGCGGTTTGTCCGTCAATATCTAAACTTGGATTATATTCGTAAAAGCCGACAGTCCGCATCTTTTCGCTCATTCCGGCATAACGCATAATTTGCGATGCTTCTTCGCCGAAAAGCCCGACAACAACAGCGTTCGAATTACCCGGTGCGTCGCTTTTCCGCACAGCGGAAATATCTACACTCATCATATCTGCATTGCGAACAACAGGTTCGATTCCTTGAACATCTTGACGAAGAGTTCCTAATCGGTACACATCAAAATTCAAATTTTTCATCAATTGTACCGCATGTTTATCCACCAAATAAGTTTGAAAACCTGCATTGGAGTATGTAAACAAATAATTCGGCTGACTTACGATAATTTTGCTGAGATACGAACGTGACGAAATTTCATGCTCAGGATCACCCAAATCAAAACGGTTGTCTAATGCAAAAAGATTAATAATTTGCTTACGATTTGCAAATGCATTATAACTCGCAATCGTCAAATCCTGACTGCCTCCGAGAACGATCGGCAAGATATTCGCATCCATCAGACCCCCAACAATATCAGCTAATGCAGCATATGTGTCTTGAGGAGTTTGCCCGAGTTTTAGATTTCCAAGGTCGGCAATTTTATGCTTGAATTCGCCTTGATGAAGAGAGTAAAAATGTTCGCGAATAATGTCTGGAGCATCGTCACATTTGGCGTTATTCCAAGCATTTCGAGATTCCGGAACACCGATAATTGCGATATCAGTATCGTCCAATTCCGGAAAATTGTCCACTTCGGAATACACACGAACACCTTGTACCATCAGTGTTTGTAATTCATCGTCGATAGCAAACAGGGTCGGTTCTAAATAGGTTTGTATGTCCATAATTTTAATTTCGTTCCACAAAGATACAATTTTTTTCGTATCTTTGCAAAAAAATTATGACAATGAAAGTGAAAAATTTAATAACGTTCAGCATCTTACTTTTTCTCTTGATGTCTTGTAGAAATCAATCAGTCAATAACGAAGATAATTCCACTAACTGGTCTATTTTTCGGGGAAATCCGGCTCTTACCGGACACACAAATGTGTCGCTACCTAATAATCCTGTTCTTTTGTGGACATTTCAAAGCGGATCAAACACTAGGTCTTCGCCGGTTGTGTACAATCAAGTTGCATATTGGAGTGATCGACGCGGACGGATTTTTGGTGTAGATATCAACGGCGAGCAAGTTTTTGATTTTAATATGAATACTGCTGTTGACGCAATTCCGATGGTGCATAACAACGTGTTGTATATCGGACGAATTGACGGTTTTTTATATGCAATATGCTTGGAAAAACAAGTGGTATTGTGGACTTTCGAAGCACAAGGGCAAATCGGTGCCTCGCCAAATCGCATGATTTTTGACGGAAAAGATGCAATTATCGTAGGGTGTTTTGATAGTTATCTTTACGTACTTAACAGTAAAACTGGTGAGGAAATCGCGCGTTTTGAATCCGGTGATCGGATCAATGGTGCGGTGGCACAAAACAACAATATTCTTGTTTACGGTGGATGTGATGGCTGGATTAGAGTGATTGATGCCTCTTCCGGAAGACAAACCGATTCTTTACATGTGGGTATGTACATTCCTGGTTCGCCTGCTATGATTGGGAATTTTGTGTATATCGCAGATCACGATGGTAATGTTTTTGAACTCCGATTAAACAGAGGGCAAATTGCTTCTCACAGAAAAATTTTTGAGCCAAGAGACGACAATCGCAGACACACTTCGGTTCCGGCAGTTACTGACAATATACTTTATATCCTTTCAGATGACAGGCATGTTTATGCGATCAATCGGAGTGATGGCTCAATTGTTTGGTCGTATCTTTTGAGGGGCGACACCAGCGAAAGTTCACCTGTGGTTGCCAACGATAGATTATTGGTGTACACTCGAAATGGAATTGTTACTATACTCGACGCTCAAACCGGCAGATTGGTGTGGGACTACGACATCGGAGAACAAATTTTTGCTTCGCCTGCCGTGATAAATGGGCATTTTTATGTTCTAACGTCTAGAGGAAACCTATTTGCCTTCGGGAACAGGTAGAAATTGGGCAAGTCAATTCTGTCTCGTTAGCAAAGTCTCTGCCAAATTTCTTAACGGCTCTTTAGACTGTGAGTTTACAGAAATCTTCGACAACGCAGTCATCGCAAGGTCTTGGTATTTTTGCATTTCAGACTTTGTGTGTTTGCCAATGTTGAGCTCATTGTAAATGGACAAAACGGCATCAAATTTTTCTTTTACATCGAAACTTGTTGAGGAAAAATAATGTTTCAATTGCTTGGATTGCTCGTCATTGGCTAATTCCAATGCTTTCAAATACAAAAAAGTTTTTTTGTTTACAGCGATATCCCCGCCGTGAACTTTACCGAATTTTTCCACTTCGCTGTACACATCCAACCAATCGTCTTGCAACTGAAAGGCAAGTCCGATATTCTCGCCAAACGCACACAGGTGCTCCAAATCCTGATCATCGGCACCACCAATGATTCCGCCGATTTCCAAAGCTCCGCCTAAGAGTACGGATGTTTTCAAGCGTATCATTTCGATGTACTCCGGAATGGTTACATGGTCTTGTGTTTCGAAATTTATGTCGTATAGCTGTCCTTCGCAAACACCGATTGCCATGCGATTAAACGTTTGAATGACTCGCTGAACAAGACTTGAATCGGTTCGAACCATAAAGCTGTAAGCTAGTGCAAACATGGCATCTCCAGAGAGAATGGCGGTAGTCTCGTTCCATTTTTTGTAAACGGTCGGCTGTCCGCGACGAACGGGAGCCCTATCCATAATATCATCGTGAAGCAGTGTGAAATTGTGAAAAACCTCCACGCCAACTGCCGGATACAAGGCTTTTTCAACATCGCCGTCAAACATCTCGCAACCCATCAATGTAAGCAGGGGACGAATGCGCTTGCCACCTTGCGACAAACTGTAGACAATTGGATCATACAATAAATTCGGCTGTTTCGAGACAATTTCCGTTTGGATGACGTGTTGGATTTTTTCTAAATAATGTGTGTTCATTGCTTGTTTTCATTTCTAATTGTCCGTCATTCCCGCGTAGGCGGGAATCCCCCATAGCAAGGGGATTGCGGGTCAAACCCGCAATGACGATACACACTCTCTCTTACTTCAAAAGTTTCATCAGATATTCACCGTAACCACTTTTCAGTAAAGGTTTGGCAAGTTCTTCAAGTTGTGCATCTGTGATAAATTTTTGTCGCCATGCGATTTCCTCAATACAGCAAACCTTCAAGCCTTGGCGTTGCTCAATAACCTCAACAAATTGACTTGCTTGTAAAAGGGATTCAAATGTGCCTGTATCAAGCCAAGCCGTTCCACGACTGAGCGTACACACTTTGAGTTTGCCCATTTCGAGATATTTTTTGTTTACATCGGTAATTTCATATTCGCCTCTTGCGCTTGGCTTAAGGTTTTTAGCGATTTCAACAACGGAATTATCGTAAAAATACAAACCCGGAACAGCGTAATTCGATTTAGGTTGTTTCGGCTTTTCCTCAATGGAAACGGCGTTCATATCTTTGTCAAATTCAACTACGCCGTAGCGTTCGGGGTCGGACACATGGTAAGCAAAGACAACACCTCCATCGGGATTATTGTTCTCTTGCAACAATTTTTCAAGATCACTCGCATAAAAAATATTGTCGCCCAAAACGAGAGCCACCTTATCGTCTCCAATAAATTCTTCGCCGATTACGAAGGCTTGTGCCAGTCCGTTCGGAATTTGTTGTTCAGCGTAAGAAAATTTACAGCCCAGCGAAGTTCCGTCGCCCAGCAAACGTTCAAAATTTGGCAAATCCTGTGGAGTGGAAATGATTAAAACTTCACGGATTCCTGCCATTAACAACACCGAAAGAGGGTAGTAGATCATCGGTTTGTCGTAGATTGGCATCATTTGTTTGCTCATCGCAAGTGTGAGAGGGTGCAAACGAGTTCCCGCACCACCAGCTAAGATAATTCCTTTCATGGTTATTGATTTTTTCACAAAGATACGAAAAAATTATATCACTTCCAAATCATTTTTTGAAATCCACCCGGTATTACCATCCGGAACGCGAATGCGGTAATAATTTCCAATTTCATCCAAAATATCAACTTTTGTTCCGGCGTGAATGGTGAACTGCGGACGACTAATCTGTGGTGTACTGCTAACATCAACTCTATGTGTCATGATGATACCGGCTGGGCGAGTTTGCTCACGATGTTGTTGGATAGCACTACCCAAAGCGATTCCGGAAAAAACGAACAATAAAATAAACGTGTAGAATGCCAGTTTTTTTCTGTCGTATGTAAATGTCAAAAAATACCAAGCCAGGCACAAAACACTAATAAAAACAAGCACAAGAAAGATAACCGCCCACCCATCACGAGAAGAAATCCCTGAGAATGTTTTCCACCAATGCACAAAAAACACATCGGGCATAACCTCAAATCGATCTGTAATTCGCGTGTTAGCAATACCGAGATTTAGCAATATATCATCGTCTTTCGGCGATAGTCGTCTTGCTCTTTCGTAGAACAAAATTGCTCTTGGAAAATCGCCGGTTCTGAAAAACGCATTTCCCAAATTGAAATACAATTCCGGCGAAACCAATCCGGATTCTACTACTGTCATGTAAGATTCGATCGCCTCTCTGTATTCCCCTGAAATGAAATATGTATTCCCCTGTTCGAACGAGGCGAATGTTTGCGTTGCAAAGAAAACAGCTATTATTGGAGAGATGTGTTTTTTCATTCTACAAAGATAAGAAAATTTTTGAAAATGGAGGATGGTTGGAGACGAACAAGAGTTTTTATCATTGAGTACACGCTGTCCCGGCTTCCCAAAAAGTTATCAACAAAACTGCCAGTTTACTAACAATTTTATACGAAAATCGATTTTTTTGCGTTATATAAGGTAGAAGCTTAAAAAATGTAAAACTATGACAATAACAGAAAGCGACGTCAATGTTTATATTGAAGATTACGCTATTCCAAAAGGAATGGAAAAAGCCGACCTGAAAGCACGAGAAAATATTGTTTGGGCTATGCTCGGCAAATGGCTTTCGGTTAATCCTCTAAAAAGAAAGAGAAACATCGATTTGAACGATTTTATCTATTTGCGTTTTGACGGAATGCAGGAGACTGTCAATAAAGCAGCAAGAAGCTATAAATCAACAATGGCGGTTTTTGAATTGGATTTTATTCTCGCAAATGCAACAAAAATCGAAACAGATAAACCAAAGTCTAAACGACAAGAAAAATTTGCAGAAATGGTCATAATGACGGCAGAAACACCTATGTTCTTTCCTTATTTTAGCAAAGTAAAAATGTTGGTTGGCATAACCAAACAAAAGAAAAACGCCAAAAAAATTCAATATTCGATCTCCGCTATAGAGCCAATGGTATAAAAAAACATCTTTCAGATTTACGCCGCAGGTTCGAGCATTGCTACTAAAAGATGAATTTGTGGTGCAAATTTACAAAATATTTTTGAAATGACCAAATTTTATTCTTATTTTTCACTCAAATGCCTCACAATGTTTCTAATGACCAGCAACGCTTCATCATAAACCTCTTTCATGGATTGCGCGGATGAGCCGTTAGGTGCAAATCTCGCAAACTCACAATTTTCAAGGGCTTTTAGGAATTGGTCAATATGCTCGGATTCTATCTTTTTGCCTAACAAAACGTGATGCACATTTTCTATCGAAAGCTCCGCAACGGGAATATTGAATTTTTTACTCAAAAAACCCCAAAGTGCTTGCGAGATCTCAATATAAAATGCATCTTTATTATTTTCATTCATGAACTTTTCAGCTTTGCGGAGATTCTTTTTGGCTTCTTTAAATGCACGTCTGTTGCGTAATCCGGCGATATCTGCATTACGAATTTCTAACTGTTTTTTCACAATCAAAAACGTAATTAGCAATACAAACGGAAGAGCGAAGAGTACCCAAAATAGTGTCGAAAATAAGAATTTTTGATTGATACCTCTCAATGGCGAAGTGTGCATTTTGATAAATTCAATATCACGATTGAGGTATCTGCTTTCAGTTGCAGTACCGGTAGCCACCGCCATAAACCGAACATCGCCTCTCTCCACGGTAATTTGGAATTCTTCTGTTCGATGTGTAATATAACGACTTTGCGTAGGATCAAAAAATGAAAATTCAATTGGCGGAATGATATAACTGCCCTGTGTTCTTGGAATAGCAAGGAATTGGAACGTTTTATTTCCACTCATTCCATTTTCAGTAACTCGAATGTTTTCCGTAATAGTCGGTGTGAAAACTTCGAAATCCGCCGGAAACCGAACTTCCGGAGGTTGAATGTGTCTGAGATTTCCACGACCACCTATGGTCAGGGTTATGGTGAATGCTTCGTTTGCCCGAAGAGTCGTTCTATCGATTTCATAATTAAATGTAAATCGCCCGACATCACCTCTAAAACTTTCCGGTTTTCCTTGCTCAGGAAGGGGTCGCACGTTTATATGGATAGGATTTGACCTTACGATTTTCGTTATTTGTTGAGTTTGCTGCATTCCAAAAAAACTGCCAAACGGATCGTTGAAAAAATCAGCAAACGGGTCTCGTGCACGTGCTTGACGATTGACAACCTGTGCAACAATTTCAAGTTCTAACGGGTCAATCGTTAATCTACCACTACGTTGCGGATAAATCAACTCTTTGGTCAAATTCAAACTTACGCTTCCATCTTGATGAACAGGTCTGAGCGCTAAAGGAATATTTTCCGACCAAAATCCCTGTCCGGGCGCCCTGTTATGAATACCGAATTGTCGAACGTTGATGTTTGTAGAAAGTGTGTAAGTCAATAAAATTTCTTCGCCTTGATAAACAGAAGTTCGGTTTACAGTGCCTCTGAGATTTACATCCTCGTCGGTTAAAACTCTTGGTTCCGGTGGTGCTTGAGGCGCTTGTCCTTGGTGTTGTTGGGCTTGTATTGTTTGAGAAACTTGGATTGAAGCTCCTCTTGTTTGCAATGTTCTTCCGCCGATATCAATGCTTGCAGGTCCAAAATTAATCACACCTACATCTACTGCCGAAACACGGTAAGTTAAGGTCAAAGTAACCGTTTGCGTTCGCACGCCATTGATGATTGACATGCTTGAAGATTGCGATTGCGACGGACCGGAATGAATATTAAGTCCCCTAAATGTGGGAGCTTGAAAGTTTGAAGCGTTAATCGCATTCGAAGATGTAACGACAAACTGAATGTTGAAAGGCTGCCCAACAGCGACTTGTGTCGGCGACCTCACTTCAAATGTATAGTCGCTTTCCGCTTGTATATTTGCGAAAAAAAATGTGAGAATACCAATTAAAAAATATCGCATATTACCAATTCCTTTCCTGACCTCTTGCTTGTTGAACATTTTGTTGCCTTCTTCTATCCAAGGTGTTTCGCTCTTGTCTTTCCATTGCATTCAGCATGCGTTCGACATCGCTTTGCTGCAACTCACGAGGTTGGTTGTGTTGCCGTTGATCACGTTGATCATCGCCTTGGTCTTGTCGATGCTGCTGCCTTTGCTGCTGTTGATTTTGATCTTGATTTTGTTGTTGCTGATCCTGGTCTTGCTGTTGTTCTTGTTGTTGCATTTGTAGTCTTTCCAAAGCGTACGCCAAATTGTGCCGTGTGTCGTCATTTGGATTCAGTTTCATCGCTGCTTTGTAAGCCTCAATGCCTTGCTCAAAATTTTCTGTTTGCACGTGTGAATTTCCCAAATTGTGCAATGCTTCGGCACGTTGATTTCTGCTTAATCTGTTGTCGAATACTAATTCTTCGAAAATTTCTGCGGATTGTTCGAATTCACCTTGTCGATACAATGTGTTTCCTAAATTGAAGCGTCCGCGAATATCGTTTTCATGCTCAAGTCCTCTGCGAAAAAGGATTTCAGCATTATTAAAATTTCCTTCGCGGAATTGTCGGTTTCCGTCGCGAAAATTTCCGAGTGGATTTTGTGCAAATGCAGCCACTGAAAAACTTAGTAAAATTGCTATGCTTAATATCGTCTTCATGATTTTTTTGTTCCGAAAAAATTGTCGTGATTAAAAATTCTGTTTCTCTTTTGGAAAACGAAAATTTCCAAAACAAGCAAAAGTAAAACAAACGCCAACACGTATTGAAAGCGTGTTTGGTAGTCCGAGAAATGGCGTTCGTCAAAGGTTGCTCTATCCATTTGCTCGATTTTTGCAAACAGCGTTTCAACACCTGCTGAAACGTTGTTTGCACCTATATAATAACCACCTCCGGCAGTTGCGATATCTCTCAACATTTGTTCATTGAGTCTAGTCAAAATCAGGTTGCCTCGTCGATCGTGCATGTAACCCACTCTACGATTGTTTGCGTATCGCGGAATAGGTGCACCTTCCGGAAGCCCCATACCAATTGTATGTACAACGATTCCTTGTGCTCTTGCAACCATTGCAGCCTCAATAGCATTATCTTCATGACATTCGCCGTCGCTAATTACAATAATTGCTCTACTATTTTGGCGATCGGTATCTTCGCCAAACGCATCTACTGCCATCTCTATAGCAGTACCGATAAGCGTTCCCTGATTTTGTATGTCGCTTGTCGAAATCATATCAACAAACATTCTTGCAGCAGCAAAATCGCTGGTCAAAGGCAACTGTATGTGAGCCGAACCAGCAAAAACCACAATGCCGATACGATCGTTATGCAGGCGATCCAATAACCTGTTAATGGATTGTTTTGCACGCTCCAAACGACTTGGCTGAATATCTTCGGCATTCATACTGTTTGAAATATCCAAAGCAATCATCAAATCCACACCTTTTCGCTGTGCGATTTCAACTCTCGAGCCAATTTGCGGATTCGCCATAGTTATGATTAACAAAGCCAAAGCACACATCAACAAAACAAATTTTAAGGTATACTTGCTTTGCGAATACAAAGGAGCCAAACGTTCCATCATCGGCGATTGTGCAAACTTATTTAGATTCCGCTTTTTTATATAGATAAATGCTGCAAACACCAAACATAACGCAGGAATCAGTAGCAACCAAATCAATAATGTATCGTTTTCAAATCGAAGCATAACTTTACGGAATAAATCTTAAAATAGAGTAGGCGAGTAGAATTTCAAGTAAAATCAAACCTAATGCAAGCCACAATAAAAATCTGAATTCCTCTGATCTTCGTTCGTAATTCAGGACTTCAATCTTGGTTGTTTCCATTTGGTCGATTTCCTCAAAAATGGCTTGTAATTTTGTTTCATCTGTCGCACGGAAGTATTGTCCACCGGTGATTTGAGCCATTTCTATCAACATTGGTTCATCAAGATGGACTTCGACATATTGATACTGTATGCCGAATGGCGTTTGGACAGGGTAGGGCGCCTTTCCGATTGTACCAATGCCGATTGTATAAACGCGCATATCGAAAAGGCTCGCCATTTCTGCTGCTGTAATCGGTGCAATAGAGCCCATATTATTTATACCATCGGTGAGCAAAATGATTGTTCTGCTTGCTGCAGGACTATGTCTCAAACGATTTACTGCTGTTGCCAAACCATCGCCAATCGCTGTACCATCCGAGATTCCCATTCTATGTGCTTCTTGAATAACATCAATTTGCGAAAGTAGGATATTGCGATCAATCGTTAAAGGTGCTTGTGTAAAACTTTCTCCGGCAAACACAACAATACCAATGCGATCATTCGTTCGCGAACGAACAAAATCCGCCGCAACAGTCTTTGCAGCTTCCAGACGATTTGGCTGAAAATCTCGAGCCATCATACTCCCGGAAATGTCTATAACCAGCATGATATCTATACCTTCGATATTTTCCGAATGCCCTCTAAAACTTGACTGTGGACGTGCAAATGCAACAATCAAGACCGCCAAAGTGAGAAGTCGCAAAGCAAAAGGTAGAAACGCCAAACGTTGTCGCAGGCTCCTTTTCATGCCTTCGAACATCTCCATATTCGGAATACTGACTTTAGCAACCATGTGTTTGTGTCGCCACCACTTCCAAGCAGCGAGCAATGGCAGACCCAGCAAGAACCACAGAAATTCCGGGTTATAAAATGTGATGCCGCTTATCATGACTTTTCCTCCTCAACTTTTTCTTTGGGCATGGTTAATTCAACAAATTGTCTAACATTTTTGAAACAACGATCGTGCTGATCTGCGAATGGCTCTGCTTTCGCAAATTTTACCAAATCCGCTGTTGGTAAAGTGTTGCGAAGAAGTTGGAGCAATTCCGACTTGTTCGCAAGTCCAGAATTTTCTACCGCCTCAATAAATTCGTCCGATGTCATTTCTATGGCATTGATGTACAGACCTTTTTCGGTATAAATCCTCAAAATGTCGGTCAATTCGGTATAAAATTCTTTCACTAAACTATTTTGCCAAAGTTGTTTCAATCGCAATTTTTCCAGATTTTCCAATGCTTCCACGTGTGCAGGAATAACAGGTTTTGGCTTAAAAACAAGCAACGGCTCTTGCTTTTTCCACTTGCGATACAGGTAAATTCCTATGGCAGTAAGTAGTCTGGGAAGCAGTAAAATAATCAACAGAAACGGCAAAATTTCTCCGAATGTAATCGGAATTCCCCAGATCGTTCTGATGTCACGAATACCGATGGCTAAATCCACTTCGGGTGCGGTAACAGTAATTGCTGTGTAATTTGTCAATACTTCGAAAAAATCTTCGTTTTCCGACGTTTGTATCAAAAATGCAAGTGGAGGAAAATAGTATTCGCCCGGCTCGAAAATCGTTAATGTAAATGTTCGAGAAAAAGTTCGAACAGGACTTCTTCTTTCCTGAATGGTGTCGATATTTCCAACGGATAAAAACACAATTCTGCTGTGCATCGTATCGCTCAATGCGGGGAAAATTATAGCATTGCTTTCGTCAGTTTGTAAACTAATCGTAAGTCTGATATGATCGCCGATTTGAATTTCATCGGTATCTAACTCCAGCGTAGCAACGTGCGTTTCAGCAAACAGGCTAAAACTTAATAGCACCCCGAATAGTATAGTTGATATTTTCTGCATCATCTTTTCTTTTGTCGTCATTGCGGACTTGATTCGCAATCCCCCTTGCTATGGGATTCCCGCCTTCGCGGGAATGACGGTTTGATTTCATTTTTTTTGAAATAATTTAGTCAATGGTCTAACATAGTCTTCATTCGTATTGATTTTTGTAGAACGAATGGCAAACTTTTTGAACATATCCTCTGTGTGCTTTTCGTGCTTCAACCAGCGATTTTTGTAGGCTTCTCGATTTTTTTTGAGGCTTGTATCAATGGTCATTTCACGATTGGTTTCTTGATCAATAATGTGCATCAATCCTACGTTTGGAAGTTCTGTTTCACGCTCATCGTACACACGCAAAGCAACAACATCGTGCTTTTTCTTAACGATTTTCAGTGATTGTTCGTAGTTACTATCAAAAAAATCCGACAAAATAAAAGCCGTACAACGCTTCTTTATGACATTGTTCAGAAAACGCATCGCTTCGCCGATATTTGTTTGTTTATTAACCGGACTTATCGTCAAAAGTTCGCGAATGATCCGCAGAATATGTGTGCGACCTTTCTTTGGCGGAATATATTTTTCAACCTGATCCGAAAAGAAAACCACACCAACTTTGTCGTTGTTTTGAATGGCTGAAAATGCAAGAACTGCTGATATTTCCGTAATCAAATCCTGTTTGAACTGCTTTTGAGTTCCGAACAAATTCGAACTGCTCACATCAATTAGCAGCATTACTGTGAGCTCGCGCTCTTCCTCAAAAATCTTGATATACGGATGGTTGAAACGAGCCGTAACATTCCAATCAATTGAACGAACATCATCGCCATAAGCATATTCACGCACCTCGCTGAACGCCATTCCACGCCCTTTGAATGCAGAATGATATTGCCCCGAAAAGATGTGTTGCGACAATCCTTTGGTTTTTATCTCGATTTTTCGGACTTTTTTGAGTAGTTCGTTTGTTTTTTCCTCG
>Ga0123355_10000218_pt1 | contig 72112 bp, 68 predicted proteins | sample TergutEmb28metaG_3_FD_89872 | JGI IMG/M metagenome (GOLD analysis project Ga0123355, IMG submission 89872) | Embiratermes neotenicus P1 segment gut microbial communities from Petit-Saut dam, French Guiana - Emb289 P1 | ecosystem: Host-associated > Arthropoda: Insects > Digestive system > Gut ...
CAAATGCACCTCTACTACCTGAGCCTGCTTCGCGACCAATTACTGCTATTGGTGAATCTTCACCACCAACTTCACTCCAGTTTGTGATTTCGCCGGTATAAATTGCTGCAATTTGCTCCATTGAAAGATCCGTAATCGGATTATCCGGATGAACAATTACTGCAAGTCCATCTATTGCGAATGTTATTGCATCAATGCCTGTTTCGCCTTCACGTAATTCGCGGCTAGAAAGTCCGATGTCTGCTGTGCCTTCTTGTGCTGATGTAATTCCAGCACCTGATCCTGTTGCGTCAAATGTTAGTATTACGTCTGGGTGGTCGAGATTAAACGCTTCGATTAGTATTGCTATTACTCGCTCAACTGATGTTGATCCATTCAGCATAACTCTTCCGCTTAATGATTCATTTTCTTCTTCGATTTCAGCTTCGACTTCCGGTTCCGACGCAGGTTCAGGAGTTGGTTCCGGTGCAGATTCTTCAACAGCTGGCTCGTCAACAACAGTATCTGCATTCTCTTCATTGGCACAAGCTGCCAGTGTCATAAGTACCATTGTCATAGCCAGTACTAGGCAAATCAGTTTTTTCATTTCAATCTTCCTCATTTCATTTTTTTATATTTTTGTTTATTCTGAATTTACTATTACATTCTAACGAGTATGTTGCGCCTCTTCTATCATGTTGTAGTTAAGATTATGCAATATTCTTGTAAAGTTATGTATGGTCTTTGTAAAGAGGGGTTGGTCATATAGTATTCCTCTGCTTCATGTTTGCCTTAGTCAATGTACCCAAGAAGTTTGATATAAGGAAAACCGCCGCTTGCCGGAGCACCTCTTTGCCATCATCTGTGACACACCCTAGCGAATAATCATTCCGCATTATCGCAGCACGAAATGCGTGAGATTCGAAAACAGGCTTGTTGAGGAGCAACCAACCACGACCTACATCTTCAGTGCGATGACAATCAGACCCGCAAAAAACATGAAACTCCGGATTAGGTTTCAACAGTTCTATTGACTTCTCGTTATTGTTGTTGCTCTCTTGTTGACAGTTGACAAGCTCTATTCCATGCACACACTCAGAGAAGATTGGTTTATTTCCATCACGACAAGGATGTGCATGAATGATAAGCAATTCTTTTTCAAACCTATCAAAAAAATCCCAAGGACTGAGCCTGTGAAAAAATGGGTTTTTGCGGAGGAATGCTTCATCTATACCATAAATAAGATATTCGCTGTTGTTGGCTTCAAATTGAACCTCAGCTCCAAGCACTACATTAAGACCAACTTGTGCGCCGCGTCTTGCAGCCTCCCGGTAACCATACAAAAAGCGATCTACACAAGCGTTCCAATCGTCTTTACATTCCAACGATGATATAAAGTTTTCATTCATATGATCAGTTATAACGATACCATCGTACCCTCGTGCACTGTAGTGGGTTACCAATTCACCTGCAGAAAGTATTCCACATTTACTAGTCTCAGCAGTGTGAGTATGCGTGTCATACTTGTAATAGTTTTTCATTCAATAAGTTCCATCCTGTTATTTAAATTGACGATTAATTTTAGCATGCACATAAAAATGCTACTATCATAGTTTTGCAAAAAATTTGTAAAACTCTTGTAAAGTAGACCTTATATTGTATGGCGCATGACAAAACCGCACGGCTATTGCACAAGGCAACTACCGCACGGCATACAAGCAAGGAATCCCACAGCCAAAGGCTTTATCTCCTGTTTCTGTGCATAAGAATAAACCACCTATGTTTTTATCCATAGATGGTTATGATGGTGGCAGAGCAACTCATGCCAAAAACAAATATTTATTATTTCCCATTCGGTTTTGCGATAGAGCTACACTTCGACCGTCCACAATAAGTACCGCAATATAGTTAAAATTTTGCTGATTATGCACTATATCAAAGTTAATCAATAAAATTAATGATAATTTAAAAGTTATATAGAATAAAAAGCCATTGCTTCACCAATATGCAACGGCTTTTGCGTGGTTTGCTCTATTAGGTAGTATTTATATTAAAAAGGAAATGAAGCCAAAGCTATCCCTATTTTCACGAGTGCTATCTAAAGCACATCATAGTGGCTTTAGGCTTCCAACTTGCGTAAATGTCGACGGGGATACCGTCTTTTCAGTTGTTTTGAGACTTCATATACTGAATCCCCTACACGAAGTAATAAACGTCCCTCATCATCATTTTTTGCTGCAACATTGAAGTTCTTCAATTCGTCTAATTGAGATAGCATTCCGACGACATCAGTGATGGAGAAAGAGTTTCTGCTTTCATTTCTATTATCATTTCTTTTGATAATGTGAATTTCATCTGGGGGATAGGTTTGTTTGATAAGTCTTTTCATATCGGTAATACCTTTCTGTTATAAAAAGCTGATTACAAAAGATTTACGGTTCATATCATCAAAGTTTGATGTTTCCTTAATTACATTTCCGACAACAGTTTCATCAAAATATAAACAAAATAGGAATAAACATACTGACCCTTCTGCAATAATATAAAAGGTTTATACACTTTTCTCTCTCAAGACGTTTCTAATTGCGATATTGACCAAACGGAAAATACTCACTCCGTATTTTTCTTTCAGACTTTCTAGACCGACTAAATTACTCTCCCGTATCAGAACGGTATGTGTTACCGAAAGTGTGTTGCGGTCTTTTTCGTACAACTGGACATTTTCTGTTTGTATCAAATTAAGTAAACACTCATTTATTAGGTCGGCAACCGAAGCATCATAAACTTTTGATAATTCCTCAAGTTCCGAATAGAGTTCATCATCTATTTCATAATTTCGTCGGATTTTCTTTTCCCTCTTTTTGAAAGCATTATCAAAAAACATATAACGCACCATACACCTTTCTCTTGATACAAACATATTAGTGCTGTATCTAACATAAAATAAGTGTATAAAACGCTATATAAATATAGCGCATCATCTTGAACATTTAATTAAGATATGATATTATCGCGGAGTATATAATTGAATTTTATAGTTAGTGCGTTAGGAGTAATGAATATGAAGAAGAGCAGTAAAAAGATAGTGGTTATGATTCTTTCGATAGTGCTTATCGTTGGGGTGTTCTCACCAGTAATTGCAGTAGCAGATGATGGAGGCGATGAGGGGGGTAATTATGTTGCGTTTATTTTTCAACCCTTTTATCCGTTGCAGTATGGGGAGATGGGAAAGGGTGTGGAGCCAGGCACAATTATGAATACAGCGATGACTGAATATCCCACACACCCAAATGGACTTCAATTTGTTAGTTGGACATCAATGCCCGAGGGGGTTGTATTTGCAGACGAAACTAGTTGGCAAACAACATTTACTGTTCCAACTTTTGATTTTCTAATAAAGGGAATTTTCGCATCTGACGATACTGGTGGAGATACAGGCGGTGCGGATAGCGGTGGTAATTACGTTGCATTTACTTTCCAACCCTTTTATCCGTTAGAATGGGGGGCACATGGAGATGGCGTAGCACCAGGCTCACCTATGAATATTGATATGCCACCACACCCACACGGGCTTCAATTTGTCCACTGGACATCAATGCCCGAGGGAGTTGTATTTGCAGATGAAACTAGTATGCAAACAACATTTACTGTTCCAATTTTTGATTTTCTAATAAAGGGAGTTTTCATATCTGAAGATACAGGTGGAGATACAGGCGGTACGAGTGACGGAAGTGATTATGTTGCGTTTACCTTTCAACCCTTTTATCCGTTGCAGTATGGGGAGATGGGAAAGGGTGTGGCATCAGGCACAATTCTGAATACAGTGTGGACTGAATATCCCACACACCCACAAGGACTGCAATTTGTCCGTTGGACATCAATGCCCGAGGGAGTTGTTTTTGCAGATGAAACTAGTTGGCAAACAACATTTACTGTTCCGGATTTTGACTTTCTAATAAAGGGAGTTTTCACATATGCAGATATCAGTGGATATATCCCTGATGATAAAATAATGGTTGCACTAGAACAAGATAGACCTTTCATAAGTATTGAATATGGTCAATCAACAGTTATTAGTGAATACGCATTACATGCTATTAGAGATAGTGGCAAGGTCTTAGAGATAGAACTACCAAACGGTATTATTATTAGTATTGACTCTGATTTAATTACTGATAGTGCTCGGTCTATTGATATAAATATTGATTTTACTATCACGCAACCGGCAACAAATGTTAATGGTGTTCAATTCCCAGCAAACACCATTGTTTTATCTCCTGTTGCGAGTGGTGAGTTTGGATTTACAATTAGTTTTAATATATCCGCAGAAAAACTTGCAGAAGCTGGTCTTAACGGTAACAATGTCCGATTGTTCCATATAAGTACAGGAGGCGTTGTGACCGAACACAACAGACTAAGGCGAAACGATGATGGTTCTGTTACAATATCAATCAGTAGTGCATCAAGATATGTTTTATCAGAAGTTGCTCCAGAGGGATTTGCCAGCACGTCACCACCAACTTCGGGACTTCCTGAAACAGGTATTGAGAATAACAGAACCCTATGGTCGACCCTACTAGCACTTGCAATAATGTGCATCATAGGCACTGTGATAATGCTTTCAAAAGTTAATGTTAAGAAAAATGGTAAAAGACTAAACATCAAATAAATGAAGAACACAATCTTTTAAAAGCCCTAAAATCTGGTAAGGCTCAAGACCTACTACTTAATGAATTAGATAAAATAGAAAAGCAACAAAAAAACATCGAGCAGGAAATTATCAAAGAAAGCACAAAATTTCCGCTGATAACTATGGATAAGGCGAAGTTCTTCATGGAGCGCTTTACAAAAGGTGATGTTAGTGATTTCTTTTTCCGAGAAAAGTTGGTAGATACATTTATAAAAAAAATAGAAATCCAAAACGACAAAACAACCATCTGGTACACTGTACAAGATGGTTATTTCATTGAATACCCTATTTGTTTTTTAAATGGGTTGGCAGGGGCAGAAGGAGTTGAACCCTCGGCCTACGGTTTTGGAGACCGCCGCTCTACCAGCTGAGCTATGCCCCTTTATTTTTATTGCTCATCAAGTACAGTTCACGCCAGATTTCTGACCGCAAACTCCACCCTCACGAAACAGCAACAGACATATTATAGTCGTTATATACCTCGTTTGTCAACTCACAATGTGATTTTGTTAACGAAAATTTGATAATATCCTCTCTTGTACACTCTTTTCTATTGTGATAAAATTGTTTTTGCTTGCCGAAGCACTACAAGTGATAAAAGAATTTTGAGTGAAATTATGAAAATCAAACAAATCTGGCGATATTACGGAAACTTCATATTTTTCTGCGCGGCATTTTATTTTTTTGAAATGATGTTGCGACTTTCGACGCCCAGACAATTTGATTTTGTCGGGTTTGCTTTTTCTGTCCTTTTTAATTGCATTATGGCATTATTTATATGTAGCATTTTAAGCTTTGTCCCGAGAAAAGCACATGTAATTGCGAGCAACATCGTACTCTCTCTGGTCGCCGCGATATATATTTCTCAAATTATATACTTCAATGTGTTTGGCACATTCTATAACACAGAGTCAATGTTTAATGCCGGTCAGATTCTTGAGTTCTGGTCAACGGCTTTGAGATCAACTTGGGAAAGACTTCTATATATCCTACTCTGTGTCTCTATGATTCCCGTATATAATCTATTTGTACGCAACTCCGTGTTGGCATCTGCCCAGAAGGATTCAAAGCCGCCGCAGCCAAAAGACTCTCGTTGGTTTTCTCCAATCAGGCAAATAACATTAGCTTTATTTGCAACAATATATATTACAATGGTTGTTGCTTTCGTGCCTTTCGCTACCGATCCTTTTACTCCATATTCAATGTTTTTCGGACAACACAACTATGAAGAGTCTATAAAACGCACGGGTCTTCTCTCCACGTTCCATATTGATGTCCTAAGAACGTTTATACCTAAAAATGCAACCGGTGCTTTCCAAACATTAGATGACTTGCGTAGCTCTCCGCCTGAAATCCCTGAAACGCAACCGGAAGCCCCACCCCCACCTGATGTCCCTGAAGTCGACGATGTGACATATATAAGTTATGACAATGCTAATGACGTTTATTACGAGCCCGACGAGCAATACGAAGAGCCTGAGCCTATCGAGTTTGGGTACAACGTAATGGACATTGACTTTCAACATCTCATTGATAATGCGCCAAATGACACCGTGCGCACATTGCATGAATACTTTGCTAACTCTCAGCCATCCCAAAAAAATGAGTTTACAGGCATGTTTGAGGGGTATAACCTCATAATGTTTGTTGCAGAAGCATTTTCTCCTTTTGCAGTGCGCGAGGATATAACGCCAACGCTATATCATATGGTACATGGCGGCTTTTACTTTTCGAATTTCTATACCCCGTGCTGGGGTGTCAGCACAAGTGATGGCGAATATGTTGCCTTAACCGGACTTCTGCCAAGACCGGGTGTTTGGAGTTTCTACAGATCACATAATAACTACTTGCCTTTTGTAATGGGTAATCAGCTTAGCAATTTGGGCTATACAACATTTGCCTATCATAATCACACGCATACTTTCTACAGACGTCATTTATCTCACCCAAACATGGGTTATGTTTTCAAAGGTGTTGGCGGCGGTCTCGAGTTACCGAACATAGTGTGGCCAAACAGCGACTTAGAAATGATTCAAGTTACGATTGATGATTTTATCAATAGACAGCCATTTCACGCCTATTATATGACAGTCAGCGGACATCTCGAGTACAACTTTATGGGTAATGCAATGGCAGTTCGCAATAGAGATGCAGTCGAGCATCTGGCGTATTCCTACCCGCTAAGAGCATATCTTGCCACGCAAATAGAGTTAGATAGAGCTCTCGAATATTTAATGCGGAGGCTAAACGAAGCCGGTATTGCTGAAAACACCGTAATCGTTTTGAGTTCCGACCATCGGCCATATGGCTTAGATAGTGTTGATGGAATAAGTGAATTCTTAGGACGCCCCGTTGATCGAAATTTTGAAATTTATAGTAATTATCTCATAATATACAGTCAGGGTATGGAGCCTATGGTTATTGACAGACCAGCCTCCAGTCTTGATATTATCCCCACGATTTCAAACCTGTTTGGATTGGAGTTCGATTCCCGTCTGTTAATGGGACGTGATATTTTCAGTGACAGTGATCCTCTTGTTATATTCTTAAATCGTAGTTTTATCACAGAAAATGGACGAAGAGTACGGGGTGGAGAATTTATCCCCAACCCCGGTGTAACTGTTCCATATGGTTATGTTGATTATATAAGTGCTGTTATTGAAGCCAAATTCGCCGCCTCAACAAACATCCTTAACTTAGATTACTACCGAATTGTTTTCGGCGGTGACGAATCACAATAATTCCGCTGCTTCAGCCATATTTTGTATAATCGGAACATCAAACGGGCAACGTTCTTCGCAATGCCCACATTTTATACACTCGTCGCCTTTATGCTGTAGATTTTGATAATGTGCTTTAATTGATGGTGGTACGTTGTTCTTATCCAATTTAGCTATGTCGAGCAACTTGGTTACTGCGGCTACATCTATTTCTACCGGACATGGTTGACAGTGGCTACAGTATACGCAACTTCCTTTGAAATCGTTTTTATCAGAACTCAACACCTCTGAATAGTCTCTTTCAGAAGCACTTGACTCAAAATATCTCATAGTCTCACGCACTTCTGCCGCAGTTTGACATCCGGGCAACACACAGGCTACCGCAGGGCGAGACAGTGCATAGCTGATGCATTGCGGTATCGTCATTGGCTTATCAAATGGTGTATGCTCTTTTGAAAGCAATTTTCCCGCTCCATACGCTTTCATTACAGTCATTCCGATTTGCTTTTGCTCACAAAGCTTATATAGTTCTGCTCTTTTGGGGTCAATGCCTCTAAGTAGCTCCGGTGTAAACCCATCATCAAAGTGGTCAAATACATACTCGGTTGACGGCAACATATCAAATGCCGGATTGACGCTGAACATTAGCATATCGGGAACGCCCGTATTTATTGCTCTGATTGCCATTTCGGGATTGTGTGAGCTGAAGCCAATATGCCCTATATCTCCCTGTTTTTTCAAATGCTCTGCATACTTCACAAATTCAGTTTCAAAGACATCACTATAATTTTTTTCTGTGTCAATGAAGAACAACATCCCAAATTCGATATGTCCACCGAAAATACGCAGTAGGTCCTCAAAGTATTTTTTAACAGTTGGCATATCTCGACTTATATCATACTGCTTATTTATATCTGTCGCTCCAATGTGCCCTTGAATCATTACTTTGTCTCGTCTGTTTCCCAATGCTTTTGCAACATATTCGCGTACTTCCTTGCCGGGCATGAAAACATCAAGAATATTGACTCCGTATTCTAGTGCCTCATTGATCGTTTCTTCGACTTGTCCATAGGGTTTTCTGTCTAAAAACTCACAACCAAGACCAATTGTACTTACTTTTTTCACGGTTTTTCCAAGTTGCCTAAATTCCATATTATGTTACTTCCTTCTTATGGTGTTATTTTGTATTATACCTGTTTCAAAGGGTCGGCATATATACCGACCCTTTTGCTTTTCATTATATTTTGAAGTTTTTTCGCCTATCGTGGTCTTGCATTAAATGCTTCTTGTACAGCATTTTGGTGGTCTCTCTCATGGTTACGATTACCGTTGTGAGTTCTACTACCATAGAAGTGTAAACAAATATGCCCACTCATGCCATTTCCGCTTATAGTGCTAACCCCGTGAGGCATTCCGTTCATTGATGCTGCAAATGTTCTGTCACCAACTGTGACCCATACAGGTCGCGGTGCCCATGACCATGATCCGCCACGAGATCTCAGCATTGCGTCTGTGTCCGCTTGTGTTGAGGGCTCAACATCTGCATGGTTTCCTAACGAAAACGCTCTGATGTTAAATGAAATGCCTGTACGAACATCCACAACTCGCATATCTTGACGTGTTGGTATAACCTGTCTTGCTTGCGACCATGCCAATCGCTCAATGTTTACTACATTGTTTGTTCTTGATTCACTTAACAGGTCTGAACGAATGAATCCGCTTGTGCCATTGTGGCTAACTCTTGACCAACCATTTGATTGGTTTTCTAAAACTTCAACACTTGTGTTCACCGGAAGAAGTCTGACTATTCTGTGGTCTGTTGATGCTCCGGATCTCATATTAACTCCGGCGACTGTCCATCGTGTTCCAAGAGCACTTCCTGATGCGCCTGTTGCAGATAGTAGGTCTGATCTGATGAATCCGTCAGTACCATTGTGATTAACTCTTGACCAACCATTTGACTGATTTTCGAAAACGCTAACGCTTGTGTTCGCTGCCAGTGTCCTAATCGATCTATCGTTCGTCGATGGTCCTTCTCTAAGCCTAACCGCACTAACGGTTCTCAGAGTTGTTTGTTGGTTAGGTGCACCCGATGCAGACAATAAATCTGATCTAATGAATCCTTCAGTATTATTATGTCTAACTCTCGACCAACCATTTGATTGTTGTTCTAAAACTTCAACACTCGTGTTTGATGCCAATGTTCTGATTATTCCTGAAGTTGTCGAAGAGCCGGCTCTCATGTTAACTGCGCCTGTGGTTCTTAATGTTGAAACTGCCGCTACAGCACTTGGTGCCGTGCTACCTCCGCGCGTCAAGAAGTCCGATCTAATGAATCCATTTGTGTTACCAATTCTTACTCTTGACCAACCTGCCGGGTTATGTTCCGTAACTTCTACACTGGTTCCTCTCGGAACTGTTTGCAAAACATTTGATGTTGTTGATGCAGATGCTCTTACGTTAACACCTTCGGTTGTACGGAATGTCGTTGCATTATTGCCGGCCGAAACTCTAAGAAAATCTGATCTGATAAACCCTGTTGCGTTTCCAACCTGTACTCTTGACCAACCATTCGGGTTGTGTTCAAGTACATCCACGTTGGTACCGACACTCACGACTCTAACAACTCTTGCATCAGTTGATGGCTCGGCTCTCATGTTTACACCCGCGGTGACTGTGAATGTGCCGGCTGCCGCTGATGCCGTCGTCATTGACATACCTAATATACTAGCCATGATACTCACGGTTAATATGAAGAAAATTAACTTGCGTAATCTGCGTTTCACTATCTTATATCTCCTTAATAGTTACAATTTAGACGCTTGCAGTTACTAGATATTAGCACAAACAAAAATAAATGTCAACCCAATTTGAAATATTTTTGTAACTTTTTGTAATAAGTTGGCTTCACAAAGCTCACTAATAGTCCCTATATTTACTCCATAGTCGCCTCCAACGCATAGGGTAGAGGGGTTCGCCCCTTGATAAATCTTTACTTTTCAAGACTTTTGTGGTATCATTTCGCCTTGCGTGGTACTATTCTTTTTATAAGGTAAAGGCAGTATGTCTATAAAGGAAAAATTTTTAAAGCATCCACAAATCGAAACATTATTAACAGTTCGGGGAAACCCTAGAATCGCTCTTTACACAGAGCCGCTCTGGACCATCCCCTTTTTCTTGTTTACCCCTTTTGTCGCTGTGTATATGTATGCTTTGTCCCTCACAGACGTGCAAATTGGTTTCGTTGCTTCTGTTCTTCTGTTTTCGAGAGCCATTACAGCAATTTTCAGCGGTGCAATTACAGATAAGCTTGGGCGACGGAGAGCAACATTTATATTCGATACGCTATCATGGTCGATTCCTTGTCTGCTTTGGGCATTTTCTCAAAATTTTTGGTGGTTCGTCATTGCCGCTTCATTCAACGGCTTGACACAGGTGCCTCACACGTCGTGGATTTGTCTGTTAGTAGAAGATGTGAAAAAAGGATCCCTTTTCAGAATTTTCTTTTTACTACACCTCATTGCTCACGCATCGGTAATATTTGCTCCCATTGCAATAATTCTTGTTTCTCAGCTTACAGTCATACCCGCCCTTAGAATAATTTATTTCTTTTCATTTATCTCTATGACAATCAAGTTTATTATATTATATAAGTATGGTGGAGAAACAGAGGTTGGCAAAACCCGAATGAAAGAAACCAAAGGTATGTCCATTTGGAAAATAATGGGTGGATATGGGGGAATACTCAAACAAATCTTCACATCCGGTGACATGGTTCTTGCACTGATTATAACAACAGTGTTTAACATAACCGGTATGATACATGGAAGCTTTTTCGGATTATATGTCACAGGAACTCTACTTAACCCGGAATTTTATCTTGCTTGGTTTCCGATTATTCGATCCGCGGTAATTGTTGCTTTTCTATATCTAGTACAACCAAAATTGAATAAACTTGGATTTCGGAATCCAATGCTCATAGGGATATTTATTTTCATCATAAGTAACGTGCTGTTGATTTATACCCCGGAACGCTCATTTTCAATTCTGATTGTCTATATACTGCTCGATGCTGTTGCTTTTAGCTTTGTCATGCCTCGTAGTGAATCGCTGACTCAAATGGTTATAGAGCCCTCTGAACGAGCACGTATAAGCGGACTTATGATGGTGGTTGTGCTCGGCTTGAGCATACCCTTTGGCTACCTTGCGGGTTGGCTGTCATATATTGACCGTCGCTATCCATTCTTGCTTATAATTGCATTTCTTGTAGTGATTTTTATTGTCTTATTAGCCAGCAAGAAAAGACTGAAAGCAATTAAAACAGAGTGACATACTCCCACAACCTTAGGGTAGAGGGATTGTCTTTAAAGCCTCATCTAAAGCTTTTCCGATGCTCTCATTAATGACCAGGTCTGCATATCCATCATAGGCTGTTTTAGATTTGTTTATAAGAACAAGTTTGCTTCCGCGGAAGTAGTTAACCATACCCGCTGCCGGATAAACGTTGAGGGATGTCCCTCCAATAATAAGCACGTCTGCATCAGCGACTGCACTTATAGCTCTTGACATCACAGATTGGTCAAGAGCTTCTTCGAATAGAACCACATCCGGCTTTATTATGCCACCACATGAGCAGCGTGGGATTTTCGTTGACTGTATTATTGTTTCTACTGAATATGACTCATTACAGGACATACAAAAATTTCTCAATGCCGAGCCATGTAGCTCCAGCACATTATCGTTTCCTGCCAATGTGTGCAAGCCGTCAACATTTTGAGTAATTACTGCTTTAAGCTTCCCTAATTTTTCAAGCTCTGCCAAAGCCAAATGTGCCTTATTTGGCTTCGCATCAGGGTGTAGCAATTTATCTCTATAGAAGCAAATGAACTCTTCCGTATGTGATTCGAAAAAGCTCCGCGACAATATCGTCTCCGGAGGGTACGCATATGACTCACTATACAGCCCATCTGCACTGCGGAAGTCAGGTATACCACTTTCAGTAGATACACCTGCTCCTCCAAAAAACACTATGTAATTTGAGTCCTGCAGTATCTTTGCCAGCTCGTTAACCTCTTTGCTCATTCTCTGCAGACTCCTTCCGTTTTCAAATTAGTTGCTGAAATACATGACCCGGGTCAGTATAAAACTCATAATCGTCAAAACCCCACGAATCGATTATGTATATTAACTCACGATTATTCAATTCTGTGTCTATGCGATATAGCCTTGTTTGTTCAGCAACAAAATCAGCGAAAGTGAAAAAGATCCAATCACCGACAACACTAAAATCTGATGCCCACCCATAGATATGCATATTCTGCATATCGGTACCATCTACGATATGCATATTCTGTATATCGGTAACATCTGCTCTAATCTTAGATATACCACCACCATAATTGAAGAATATCCAATCCTCTGTTACATTAAAGTTGCTTAAAGGCTCGTTACTAATTATTTGTCTCTCCGAGCCGTCTATTTCCATTCGATAAAAAAACCATTCTTCACTATCGAAATCATAACCCGCATAATAAAGCCAGCCGTCAACAACGTCTATCATTCCGATAACCTGTCCGCTAGTATCGACTATCTTTTGAATTATATCAGTATCATATATGTTAACTCGGTATAATCCATCTCTGTTTTCATTCCAATAAATCCAATTTTCACTAAAAACAATATTTATGTGAATTTCATAAAATGAATCAAACAGTAGTTGCTTATCAGAACCGTCACTTCTCATTCGATACGCTGATGGAGAATAGTAAGAATCAAAATACGTCACTAAGAAATACACCCAGTCGCCAATGATCTGTAATCTTGAAATCCTACCATAAACTGATAATATTTTCTGCCTATTTGATCCATCTGCTTCGATTCTATAAACATGCCCTGTATCGTCCCATACAGTGTTTGTAAAATAAACCCAATCTCCAATAACATTGATGTATGATATATCACCATCAGTCAATTTCTGCTCATTGCTTCCATCAACCATCTTTCTATAAAGACCGTTGCCGCCAAAGAAATAAATCCAGTCACCTTGAATCGCAGCCAATCCGCCGTTAGCGGTATTTCCTGAAGTGTTACCCACTTCACTCATGTCAATGTCAAATATTAGACCTGCTTCTACTATTGATTTTGGTTCATATATATAGTCATCTGTGCCATTTCCGTCAAAGTAGAAATACGCAAAAACACCACCTGCCGAAACCATTATGGTTACCGCTATTGCAATCATAACTGCCATAGTGGCTGTTTCTTCACTGTTTCCTGTTTCTTCACTTTTTTCTGTTTGTTCCGGAGTAGATATTTTTGGTTGTGAAGTGGAGAACGTCTGTGAATCTACATGTCCACTACTGTGGCCGTGCTCCAAAGAAACAGCTACCCCATATTTCGCCAAACGTTCCTTCAGAAAGAGTGCTTCTTCTTCATTTACAGATTCTCTTAATACCGCAGGAAGATTCTCAGCCATTTCATAAGCTTTTATAGCGGATTCGTCTTGCACTTGCTCTTCTACATCAGGACCAGGATCTGTGTCTCCATACAGACTTTTAATCTTATCTTCAAAAAGTACATACGCGATTGCCATGTGTGCTTTTTCAGATAAATCCTCTGTGCTAGCAATATCTGTAAGTACAATATCATATTTCAATGAACTCGTATCCGGTTCCATCGCTATTGCCATGTGTGCTTTTTCAGACAAATCCTCTGTGCTAGCAATATCTGTAAGTGCAATATCGTATTTCAATGAACCTGCATCCGGCTCTATATTACATTCTTCGCAAAATACTATTTCTTCATTCTCTGAAGAGGTCGTGAGAGCACCGCACACAATACAATCTTTCATTTCGTACCTTTCTTTGCAATTAGGAGATATTTTACGAGATTCATGCGTTTGTATAATATCATACATAGACTAATCGTTCAAGATAATAGCAAGCTTTATCTGGCGTTTTATGCACTTATTATCTACTCAAAAAGTCACTATAGTTGTACACATACAGCAAACCCACCAAGATAAAAGTATTCTCGGTGGGTTCGCCTAATATTTGTATGGTGGGCCTTCACGGACTCGAACCGCGGACCGGCCGGTTATGAGCCGGCTGCTCTAACCAACTGAGCTAAAGGCCCCTATTTGGTGTGTTGGTGTGATATTAAATTGGACTATGTAATTATACACGTTTTTCGCCGAAAATCAAGTCAAACTTTACAGATTTTGAATTTTCTGCTTTGCTAAGTGCGTCTGCTCACAACTCATCTTTCAATAGCCGGCACATTTGCTATTTCTAATGTAGCGCACACGCGGACAGCATACGTAATTCTGTATGCTGCCCACATAGCTTTAATTATAGATGTCTCAAGGTCTGCCTACTAATAAATCATCATCAAATTAACTGTACCGTCTCCGTTGTCACGCAGTTGAATATGGATAGGGTTTCCATCTGCAAGTATTCCTGTATATTCCACCGCGCCCTCCCATGGTTCTTCAACATCGGTAAATACTATCCCTAGCTCTTCAGCTGCAGCCATAACGAAATCAGTTAGCTCATCCTTTGACATATGACTTGTCAGAATGAGTGTGCTGTCCCAATCCGAGTGAACATATGCATCTTCTGGTGTAAACGCAGCCACAAGTTCCGGGTTGTGTTCATCGGTCATTTCTGGAAGCTCAAGATCATCAGGTAGACCATGATAGTCCGCATCTGTCATCTCTTCCTCGAAGTCGCCATACGATTCTAACTCGTCATCACAATCAGGCTCCGGCTCAATCGTTTCCGGAAGTGTTTCCGGTTCAAGCTCTGGTTCATACTCATCAGCACAGGCTGTTAACGTCAACATTAATGCCGCACACAAAAGAACTACTAAAATACGATATTTCATAATACATCCTCCAAACTCCAAAATATTTGTTTACGATTATTTGGACGATAAAAACTTAAAAAAGTTCCAAACTATACAGAGCGAACAATTTCCATTGACTCTGCAGAGAGTTCGGTAATTCTTTCGAAGTCTCCGGATGTAATGTCTTTTTTATCACAAAGCCAGCTTCCTCCAACCGCATGTATGAAAGGTGCTGATACATAGTCTGCCAGGTTTTCTGCTGAAATTCCGCCTGTTGGTATAAACTTAACACCGCCAAATGGTCCGGAAAGTGCTTTCATTGCACGTAAGCCACCATAAATATTCGCCGGGAAGAATTTCACTATATTTACACCTAACGAAAGTGCCGCTGTAATTTCAGTTGGTGTCACACAGCCCGGTGTTACAACTATATTGTTTGCGACACACCATTTTACCAGCTCACTGTCAAAGCCCGGAGAAACGATAAATTTTGCGCCAGCATCTACTGCCGCTTTACACTGTTCAAGTGTAAGCACTGTACCTGCTCCAACACAAACATCAGGACAGTTTTGTGCCACCTGACGAATTGATGGAAGCCCTGCATCTGTACGCAAAGTGATCTCCATAATATCAACACCGCCGGCAAGAAGCGCATTTGCAGTAGCAACGGCATTTTCTTCTTTATCCATTACCACAACCGGTACAATTTTGCATTTTCCTATTCTTTCTACTACATTCATAATGTTTTCCCTCCTATTACATGCCAGTGCGCCGTTTACGGTTTGTAAACGGTGCACCGGTCAATCTCATTAGCTATGTCTATCTTCTTAGTTCAACGTAAAACTTGTTCATCTCACCGCTATATTTTGCTACTGAATACTCAACCGGATCCGGCGAGTTCTCTGTGAACCCGACAGTCCTAACAAGAGTAATCGCTTTGTTCGGTGCTATCTCCAGTAGTTCGGCCTCTTTGCGGTGGGCATTAACAGCTTCAAGCTCACGTATTACTCGTGATATCCGCACACCATATATCTCCTCCAGTGAGTCATATAGTGAGTTGTTGTGAAAATCGACATTCATCAACTTTGGATAGTCATTATATGAGAAGTATGTCTCAACCAACACTAGAGGTGCATCATTAGCATATCTTCTACGTTGGAGAGCAATGATTGGCGTATCCGGTGGAATGTTAAGCTGATTACATGCTTCCGGAAAATCCACTCTTTTTTCTAACGACAACACTTCTGTTCGAGGAGATAAATTTTTATTCTCCATCTCCGTATTGAAGGTTTCTAAGTCACTTAGAAAGCGTGCTTCTACTTTCGGTTTCGCAACAAACGTACCACGCCCTTTGAACCTGCGTATGTACCCTTCAGCAACAAGGTCGTTAAGAGCTTGACGAATCGTTGGCCTACTTACAGAAAGCAGCTCGCAAAGCTCGTTTTCAGGAGGAATCATATCCCCCTCTACAATTTCACCGCTACTGATTAAGGCCATAAGTTGACTCTTAATCTGATAATAAAGCGGAATAGGCGTGTTTTTGTCTAACACTATTTTTCCATTAAGACTATCCATATATTCACCATTCTAACTTAATTGCGTGTGTGTTTGCTATATCTTACACACAAGTGAAAGCTCCGTCAACTATTATATCACAACCATTAGTAAATGTTGAGTAGTCACTTGCAAGATAAATAACTGCACCGGCCAATTCTTCAGGTTGAGCCATACGCTTCATTGGAGTTTGCTCCAACCATTCTGCGATCCATTCCTTGCGGACGTGAACTGTCAAGTCGGTCTCTGTATAACCCGGGCTAAGGCTATTGACACGAATATTGTGCTCAACCCACTCAACAGCCAGGCTCTTTGTTAGATGTATTGCCGCACTTTTTGACACATTGTATGATGCTTGTTTTTGTGGCCAGTTAACAATTGTTCCCGACATTGATGCATTGTTGATAATGCTACCCGGTTTCTTGTTTTCAATAAGTTTCTTTGCAAATGCCACAGACATGTAGAACACGCCATTTAAGTTAACATCAATGACATCTAGCCACTCTTTTGGAGTAACTTCAAGTGCCGGCTTGTGTAAAACGACGCCTGCATTATTGAATAGAACACACATATTTGAAAAGTCAGCAGCAACAGCAGCAATCGTGGCGTTTGCATCATCCGGATTAGTAACATCACATTTATACGCTTTTGCTTTCACTCCATATTTTTCTTCAATTTCTTTGGCTGTTTCAGTTGCTACGTCAAGTAGTAGGTCAACAACAGCAATATCGGCTCCTGCATTAGCCATTTCCATAGCAACTACTTTACCAATACCGCGTGCTCCACCTGTTACCACGGCAGCTTTTCCTTCAAGAGAGAACTTGTTTTTCATGTTTTTTCCTCCATTTTTAATAATAATTTTAATTCAAATTTTCAAAATCAATTTGCCATTTCATAGAAAACATCCTTTAACGCATCATAGCAAGCATCGAAGCTTTTTCTACTTTTGCCATAGGCCTTAACAGCATCCGGATTCGGAGTATGCTCTGATGTTATATTGATGAAACGATCAATTGCTGTGAAGTCTTCATATAGACCAACTCCTACGCCACCGATGACCGCCGCACCCATAGATCCGGCCTCTTCAAGTATGCTGGGCACTGTTATCTTCGTGTTGTAAATGTCCGCCATTATTTGACGCCATACAGCACCTTTTGCACCACCGCCAAGAGCCATGATTTCTGTTATCGGAACTTTTGTACGCAGTATGTCTAGTACAATAGCGAGATTCATTGTCGCACCCTCAAGCACGCTTCGCAACATATCTCCTCTTGTTGTTTCCGGTTTTATGCCGATAAATGCACCTTTGGCATAAGGATCCCAGCGCGGAGCACGTTCACCCAGTAAATACGGGAGGAAGACAAGACCGTTTGCACCTGCGGGGCTTGCGGCAATTTGCTCATTCATGAACTCATAAGGCGACTTTCCGGCCGCTTCTGCATCAGCAATTTCCTTAGTGCATATCGTATTCTTTAACCAGTTATATGAACCTCCAGCATACTGCATCGTGCCGTTTAGTGCATATAATCCCGGAACTGCGTGAGCCCATGTCACTGTACGCATTTTTTCATCATATATTGGCTTCTCGGATGTTGTTGCAATCCATGCAGACGTACCCATACAGCAGAAAGTCTTTCCGGGACTGATTGATCCCGCTCCAACATTTGCAGTCAGTCCGTCACCGGCACCAAGAACTACGGGCGTGCCGGCAGCAAGGCCACATGCTACCGCAGCTTCATCCGTAACGCCACCGGCATTAAATGTTGATGGCTGTGCTTCAGGCATCTTTTCCGGATCAAGGCCTGCGTAGCGTAAAATGTCGTTTGACCAGGCAAATTCGTTGATATCAAAGCAAGTATTACTGTTTGCATCAGAATAGTCTGTATAAAACTTTCCGGTCAGCTTAAAGACCACATAGTCTTTCGCATTTAGGGTCTTATACGTTTTCTTGTAGACGTCAGGCTCATTGTCACGAATCCACATAAGCTTTTGCATACCGTACGATGCAGTATTTCTATGTCCGGCAATTTGATAAAATTCCCATTGCGAAATATGCTTTTCAATTTGCTTTGCCTGCTCTAGAGCTCGCTGGTCTGCCCATATCATAGATGGTCTCAATGGAGTGCCGTCTTTGTCAACGCAGAGACATCCCATCATTTGCCCTGAAAAACTAATTACAGCGATATCATTAGGGTTCACTCCGGTTGAAGCGATAAGATTTTTGCTTGTAATGCAAACTGCATTCCACCAATCATCCGCATTTTGCTCAACCCATGTATCGTTGAAATAGTTTGTGTCGTACGAAAATACTTCACTTCCACAAAGCTGACCGTCTTCAGAAAACAGTGTCGCCTTGTTTCCGGTTGTACCTAAATCGTGTGCCAGAATATATTTCACAGCAGAACCTCCAATACTAATTTTGGTGTCAGTCCGATGGTGTTGCGTTAAGTAGCCGTTGATTACTTAATATGTAATTATGCCTTTTTTGACTATTTTGCGATCTAGCAATTTCTCATATGCTTCAACAGAATCATCAAAGCTGAAGTAGTCAGAGATATAGTCTTTGAGTACCAGTTTGCCTTCGCGAACCCACTCAATTACTTGGTCGTGAGCTTCGCCCTCTTCGCTTTTCTCCGGCATTTGCTGACATACAAAACTCCAGTTATATGACGCTTTGCTAAAGTCGATAGTTATTTCTTCTTTCTCCAACACACCATAGCAGAGAACACTGCCACGGTCTGCAAGGATGCTCATTGCCTGGTTGGCAACCAGCGGCAAACCAACAGCATCGAGTACATATTTAACTCCATTTGGATACAGCTTACGAACTTTTTCTGTCAGGTCTTCTTTACTGCTGTTAATTGTTGCTACTGCACCATTTTCTGTAGCAATGCTTAGTTTTTCATCGACTATGTCTACAGCAATAACATCTTTGTTTCCAAGCAAGTGTAGGAACTTGATGAAAGTCTGTCCAACAGGACCACAACCAAATACAACTGTAGGATCTTCAGGGTTTATACCAAAGAATCTGATGCTACTTAGCACTTCTCTGAACGTTACAAGCATTACAGCATCTACAGGGTCAATGTCATCAGGAATTTTTGCTTGTGAATAAGCCAAATCGGGTGCTTCGCCTTCAGGATATGCATATGCATCGTTTACAACCGCATATTCACATAATCCGCCCCATGCAGAGCCCAGATCGCCAAAGACTTCCGGATCAGCGTCAACATAAGGTATCATTACCTTATCGCCGACTTTCAAGCCTTTTACATCTGCTCCGATTTCTACAACTTCTCCAACACCTTCATGTCCGAGCATAAGAGGGTATGATGAATCCGGAAAACCTTTGAAACATTTGTGAATAAGCTTGATGTCAGTCCCACACATGCCACATGCTACCATTTTGACCAGAGCTTGTTTTGCGTTATACCTTGGCTTTGACACTTCAATTATTGAAAGCGTACCGTCTGTGTTTACAACAAGAGTTCTCATTGTATTCCTCCTAAATAATTTATTTTATGCAAAGCTACATACTACTCCGCAGCTTTAAAATACTCAACAATCTCAAGAGCTGACTTCGTGTTAATGCCCGTACGCTCAACACCCATATTATATAGCTCAATGAATTCTTCCGGTGTTCTGATTCCGCCTGCTGCTTTAATTTTGATTTTAGAGCCACAATATTCTTTCATCTTGCGAATACGCTCAACATTTGCATCACCGGGAACCCAGCCTGTTCCTGTCTTGACAAAATCCGCACCACTCTCTATGACCAAAGCACATGCGCTCTTCATTTCTTCGTCAGTCAACAAGTTGATTTCGATTATAACCTTTGTCAATACATCTTCAGTTGCACATGCCATAACTTGATTGAGTTCGTTCAATACATAGTCATACTCTTTATTTAGAAAACGACCAACATTCATGGATATATCCATCTCTTGAACGCCATCTGCAACAAGATGTTTGGCTTCTTCAACTTTTACTTCAGTTTTGTGACCGCCTGACGGAAATCCAACAGGTGCTCCGACATATATGTCCGGATCATTGCTTATCAGCTCTGACAATTGTTTTACCCAGTTTGGCAAAACGTGAACGTTAATAAAGCGATATTCTTGTGCTATCTTTACCAACTTCTTTATATCGTTGATATTATGCGGTGTGCGAACAGCACTTATATCAATGAGTCTTGCAGCTTCTTTTGATGTTAACATTAATCTACTTTCTCCCAATATTATTGTTTGTTGAAATAACTACTATGATCCCCATCTGGGGTTATCAATGATTTCCGGCTTTCCATCTTTTTCAACGATTAGCTTACGGAAGCCTTTTTCCTTAATAGTTCCATAGTCATGTCCGGCATCGCCTCTGAACGCAAAGAATGTTACCAGCGGCTCGTTTCCGGTATTAATGCTACGGTGTGCATAACCTTGAGGAACATAAACCATATTGCCTTTAGAGATAGCGTGAGCAAGAGTGTCACCATCTTTATTCTCTAACAACATATAGCCTTCGCCACTGATGCAGTAATATACTTCAGCAGTGTCTAAAATCGTATGAAAATGTCCGGCAGTCATAAAGTATTCGTTACCCACTTTTCCGGGATAGAGGATTGATGTCCCTGCTGCCACATCTCCCGGATCTGATGGAACTCCGATTTCATAAAACTCATACATAAGCTGGTCGCCTTCTGCGATGAGTTTGTCTTCCGCGGCTCCATCAAGATACATTCCCTTCATGTTTGACACATTACGTTTAAGTGATTCCGCTCCTTTTGACAAGCCTGTAGCTACATCAAAATCAATTGTAAACCCTCTGTTCCAATCAAAACCCATTATATAATTCTCCAATCTATGATATATATTGTTTCTTTTACTTATTTTGTATATGGCCTATCCGAAAATACTGAATTATATTAACTTACGCTCTTTGAACTTACTGATTATGTTATCTGTCGCCATTTCGCTCATTGTATCGACAGCACCCTCTGATGAAGCTGCACAATGTGAGCCCACAACAACATTGTCAAGCTCTAAAAGCTTTGAGCCTGTAGGCGGTTCTTTTTCAAACACATCCAGACCGGCACCCGTAATAACATTGTTTTTTAGTGCATCATATAGATCATCTTCATTAATGATGCCGCCTCGTGCAGTGTTTATTATGATCAGGCTTTTCTTCGCTGTTGCCAAGTTCTCTTTGTTGACTATGTGCTTTGTGTCTTTGGTTAGAGGAATGTGGAAACTAATGAAGTCACATTCTTTTAGCATTTCATCAATAGAAGCAAAGCGGATATTATTTTCTTTCAGATAATCTTCGTCTTTATAAACGTCATATCCCAAAACTTCCATGCTGAAGCCCTTGGCTCTAGCCACAACACCTCTACCTATAGCTCCGAGACCTACAACACCGATTTTTTTGCCAAACACGTCAGATGAGATGTTTTTACCCCAGTCGCCCTCACGGCATTTCCGGTCGATTTCAACGACTTTACGTGCAACAGCCAACACAAGTGCAAATGCATAATCTGCAACTGCTTCACTGTTTGCGTTTTTCGTTATCGTGACATCGATGTCATTCTCTTTGCAGTAGTCTAAATCTATGTTGTCCGTGCCAATGCCATATTTTGAAACTACTTTAAGGTTTCCGGCAGAAAGAACATCTTTATCAAGCGGATCGACACCCACTATAATCCCATCAAAGTCTTTGATGTGTTGAAGCATTTCTTCTTTGCTAAGTATTCCTCCTACAGGATTGTTTACATACTCAATTCCTGCTTTTTCCAGTTTTGCATACGGCTCATTGCTATATTTTGCAAAAGACCTTGGCGTGATTAGTATTTTCGGCATAATGTATTCTCAACCATCCTTATTATATTGTGTGTCTTCCACTTTTTACTTATGTGGACAGATTCTCTACTAGAGTTTATGGGGTTTGTACTATCCTTTATACGGTGACTCAGGCATACCACAATTTGGCCCAAAGTGCTTCAAAATGACAAGCGGCTCGTGTTTTGCTTTGTTGACGATTTTCACGCCGCGCTTTGCAGCATCTTCACTCACAAAATATTCATCTGCCGAGAACTGGTCATAGCGTAACAGGCTTGCTGCTTCGCATTGATAGGCACCAAACTCACCATAACCTTGAGTTACGATACAGCCATATGCTGACTGATCTTTTGATACATATTCTTGTCCGGGATGAATAGTAAGTTCTTTTGCACCGATGTACTCGTTGCCATAGCATACCCATGCTTCTTTATGGGTAGCATCTTCAGAGCAAACGACAGGTGGACGGAAGTATCTATCTTTGTAGTCTGCACAGATATTCTTTTCCCAATCAATCAGATTGAATATGAAGTCCATATCATCTTTCTTGTCTTCCGGTACACATCCGGTCAATAATGACTTCGGCATTACCTCTCCGGCAACAACATTTTCCCAGATAGACATAGCGTCACTGTTCCATTGTGGTTCATATGTTAAAAGTGATCCCGGTGCATGCAGCACCATAGGTGGTGTATACCAACCTGTGCCTAGCTGAAGCCTAAATGCTCTGGAAAGGTTCGTAATTTGTGTGTCGTAATTGTCAAAGTTTTTAAGACAATCCATTACTTCTTCTTTACTCACGCCCGGATCAATTCCAAAATAGGTCACAGGAAAATCTCCAAGATGGTTATTATATTGCATAGGGAAGAAATAGTGTTCCGGCTTTGAATTCATCCCCACAAGTGCTGCGTCTTCCGCCCCATGATGCACATGATGGAATAACGGCAACTTATAATCAAAGAACTTCGCATACATTGGCCAAGTTCCATATTTTTCAAACAACTCATTACCAATCAAGTCCGCGCCAAGTGCTTCAAGCACTTCGCCGAACAGAACTTTACCTTGTTCAGTATTGTCTGTGTTGACATAGCTTAAACCTTCATCTTCCGGAGAGTCATCAGTGATTACTCTCGTAACAGATGAGAACCAGCGCTCTACGATTGCGCCTCTTTTTAGTCCAAACGCAAAGTAATCGTCCGGATGCAACTTCAATCTTCTTCCTGGTTGGTTAAAGGGTCTTGGAATCCAGCATGGTTTAAACTGAAGAACACCATCTCCCTTTTCAAATGTATTTTGAATTTGACTTCTTACCATCGCAGTTTACTCCTTACATATCATAGTATGTTCTTTTAAAGTAAGCGCACGGGTTCGAATAGGTCCGTGCGCCACTGATCTAATCAAATTGACTACATTGTGAATGTTTGCAGATTCCTACGGTACAACCGGGAAACCATCGCAAGCAATTCCGCCACCGTCGAGTGGGATTATGGCACCATTGACAAATGCAGATGTTTCAGATGCCAGGAACACAGTGATGCCGAACAGATCTTCTAAGTCTCCTGCTCTGCCCTGTGGGATACGCTGTTTCAATAGTGCGTAAAAGTCAGGCTTTGCTAAAATTGCTTCTGTCATCTCTGACCAGCACCATGTAGGTGCAATAGCATTAACAGTAATACCGTTTAATGCCCATTCGCAAGCCATTGATTTTGTCATCAAGTTAACTGCTGCCTTACTTGGTGCATATGCAGCATCGCCCTTTCTGCCGGCTGAACCTTGCAAAGATGAAATGTTGATAATTCTTCCGCCATTACCTTGCTTTAGCATTTGCTTCGCAACTTCACGTGAGAACAGGAAAATACCTTTTACGTTGATATCCATAATGCGTTCCCATGTTGCGAGATCAAAGTCTACTATAGGCATGACATCAGCAACGCCGGCACTGTTAACCAAAACGTCGATTGCTCCGAAGTCTTTTGCAACTTGTGCAACCACTTGGGCTACTTGTGCTTCATCACAAACATCTGCTTGATACGCAACAGCTTTTTTGCCCATAGATTCAACTTCTGCCACGACCTCAACCTTTGCAGGATCTCTTGTGCCAATAATGGCAACATTCGCACCTGCTCCGGCAAGAGCCAGGCAGCATGCTCGACCTAGACCGCTGGCACCGCCAGTTACCAAAGCCGTTTTTCCTTCGAGTGAAAATCTGTCTAATATGCCTCCGGCACGGTCAATTAACGCTTGTTTTGACATTATTACTCCTCCAATTGGCTAATATATTTGATTGTACACAAAAACGAGGAGGGCGCAGTTTTAGCTACGCCCATGTTTGTTACTCAACTGGTTTATTTGCGTTGAATGTTTCCATTTCTGTTTCAAATGTTTCAGGAGTTGCATAACCGCTCTCCATCGGCATGTTTGCACCGCTATAAATCCAGATGAACTCTACAGGCTCATCAAATGGATTACGGAGCCAGTGTACTTCTCCTATTGGTGAGAACTGTACATCGCCCTCACAGAGTATGTACTCTTTGTCACCTGAGCCGACAACAGCGCGTCCACTCAAGCAGTACATAATTTCTTCTGCATAGAAGTGTAAGTGTGGCTCATGATAATCTCCAGGATTATATACTGAGCGTCCTACTACAGTATGCTTGGAGTCACAAGTTACTTTTTTGACAATTTGCTGGGTTTCCACATTACCGTGAATTCCAGGCCATCTGCCCGGTGGATCTGGCTTGACTTCGCGCCAGTTGATTGTCCCGCCATTTGGGAAATCATAAGTTTTTCTCGGAAGGTCTGCTTTAATCTTTTCAATTGCCATGATAGTTCCTCCTTGTAATTTTGTGGTCTTAGTATGTGCGAACAGCGATATTTTCACTGTTTTTGACTATGCTAAATGGCTTGTCACTTTGTCATTTTGTCATAACATTTCCTGTTTGTCAACATTTAAAAAGTTTTTCTTTCAGTCACTTCAGGACTTACCAGTACTTTCATCAAAGATTTGTTTGTTTGGATCTCATTTAACGCATCTTCAAGTTCTGAAAGTGGAACGACCAACGAGTACATTGGCGACGGATCAAGACGTTTGTATTGAAGCAAATTAATCGCAACACCCCAGTCATTTCCGATGCCCGCACAAGAGCCGGAAACCTTCTTCTCACCCAAAACAAACTCGAATGGTGACAATGCCGCCATATCGTCCGGGGCACAGATGCCAAACGCTTCTAGTTTGCCGCCACGACGTAGCATGTTGAATGCTTGCTCATATGTTTTGCTAAAGCCTACAGCCTCAATAACATAGTCTGCACCAATGCCGCCTGTAAGACGCATTACCTCTGCGACAGCATCAGGAGTCTCACCAATGTTGATAAAGTAATCCGCTGCACCCATCTTCTTGGCGATTGCAAGACGTTCAGCATTGCCGTCAACAAGAATTACCGGTGTTGCTCCGCGAAGCTTAGCCACCGAAGCGTGCAATACGCCCAATCCGGCTCCGAGTACAACAACACTTGCACCGAGTTCATTATCCATGCGTCTTGACGCTTGAATTGCAGTTGTCAACGGTTCGACCATTGTTGCTGCATAGTCATCAATCTCATCAGGGAGAAGATAACAGTTTTTTGCCGGCACATTAACGTACTCTGCGAAACCACCATGTGTGTGGATTCCGAGTTGGGTAAATGTTTGACAAAGCAGACCATCACCACGACGGCAGAAATAGCAGTTGCCACATGTTAAGCAAAGATCCGCAGCCACTCTATCTCCAACTTTGAGTCCTACTGTGTTCTTTCCAACTTCATCAATAACACCCCAGAACTCGTGTCCTGTGATAAGCGGAAGTTTCTCAGCAGCATACTTGCCTGTATAAATACTCCAGTCCGAACCACAGATTCCGCAATATTTAACTTTAATCAAAACTTCGTCGTCTGTTATTTGAGGGACAGGAATATCTTTGTATACCATTTTGTTTGGAGCTTCTACAACTTGTGCTTTCATTGTTCTCATATTGAAATATATCCTTTCAGTTTAATGTGCAAAAAGTTTGTCTTTTCTGCCTTCATACGGCTTGTGGATAAGTAGTGGAGTTAGGAATTCCTTAACTTTGTCTACACCATCACCGGCACAGCTCATGGTTACATCTTCATGTTCGTATGAAAGAACACCTGTATATCCAACCATAGCAAGTTCAGTAATGACTTTCTTCCACTCAACACTACCCCAACCCGGGATACGGAAACGGAATGCACGATCGAGTCGTCTCCATTCACCTTGCATGAGAATACCGCCATAACCTATGTTATGTGCAACTATTTCACCGTCTTTTGCATGAACTGCAAAAATACGATCACCTAATGCATTTATGAAAGACTCAACATACAGACCCAAATAGATAAGGTTTGCAGGATCCAGATTGTAGCCGAGGCAAGGATGATTGTCTACCAACTCCACGCAGCGTAACGCTGTATGTATGTCATAAACCAAATTGTTTGGATGTGGTTCGATAGCAAACTTTACGCCATACTCTTTGAATTTGTCAAGAATTGGAACAAAACGTTCGACAAATTGACTTTCACATTCGTTCCAGCCCTTTGGGTGTGGGAACGGGAAGTAACGTCCAAAGTTTTCAACGCCTGTAAAGCCAATAACCACATCAACTTCTAGTGCATTAGCAAGTTGAGCTGATGCAAGCAGGCTTTCTGTGCCGAACTTGATTTTTTCTTCTTTTGTTCCTTTGTAAATGCCATCTGTATCTTCACCATGGGGACCTAGTATCAGGAGAGAGTCAGCATGGTTACTAAGTGCAGAAATTGACAATCCATGAGATTCAACCATTTTTCTCAAGCCGGCAGCTCCGCCGCTTTGCAGAAGTTCTTTCGCATCACACTGACCATTACCGTCGTATGTAGCGATTTCCATTGCTTCATAACCTTTATCGGCAATCAGCTTTGCAATTTCGTCCAAAGGTTTGTCTGAGATGTTTTGCGCACAAAATCCGAGTTTCATAATTTCGCCTCCATTATTATTTTATTTATTCGTATTGTTATGAGTATACACAAATTCTCCAAGATCGGACATCATGGCGTTGGCATGAGTAAAGATTGGGAAAATCTTTCTATACTGCTCAACATTTTCCGAAACGGGTTCGCTTTTGTTTTCCAGTTGATGCATCGTCAATATCGGACTATAGTCTTTCCATAGCCCCACAGCTTTAAATGCCGCCGCCGCCGCTCCCAATGACGCGGCATCTTGGTCAATATTGGTTTTGAGAATTGACATTTCGAATACATCCGCGAATATTTGCATCCAAAACGGACTCTTACTCCCACCACCACAGAATAGCATTTCATCCACAAGATCAACACGTTCTTTCAGGTTGTCCAGGGACAAACGCAAGTTCATTGCAATACCTTCCAGTGCTGCACGTAACATTTCCTCTCGGGTCGTCCCCAAGTTGAGGTTCAAGTACGCACCACGGACATGTATGCTTTTATCCTGCGACGTTCCTCCCGCAAGACTTGGATTAAAGATAACACCACCGGAGCCAATTGGTACTTCCGCTGCCAACTTGACCAAGGCATCGTATCCACCATCTTTTGATATGTCGCGGCAAAGATTTTCCCGCACCCAACGGAATGAGCTTCCGCCGGAGAAGATTGAAAACGCTGATGTAAACATACCCGGCTCTAAGTGAGCAAAAACATATGGCTTCTTTTCAGGATGCAGTACCGGCTCTGCGGAGTTTACTGCAATCCAACTTGATGAGCCAAGAGATGTGTAGCATCTGCCCTCTTGTGCTGCCACTGCACCCATTGCCATACAGGCATTGTCCACACCACCACACGCAACTTGTGTTTGTGTGCTCAAACCCAACACTTTGGCCGCTTCTGAAGTCAACGAGCCGACTATATGGTGAGAAGGGACAATTTCGGGGAAGATATCCACAGAAATTTCGGCTACGTCAAGAAACTCTTTGCACATCGTCCCGCTTTTGAGATCATATGCGCCTAATCCTGATGCATACGAGTTGTCAGTGAACATATTGCCTGTAAGCTTCATGTTCATGTAGTCTTTTGAGCCCAACACTTTGTATATCTTCGAGAATATTTCAGGCTGATATTGTCTCATCCACATCAGCTTAAATATTGAATAGCACGGAGCAGGAAAACCGTTGCCGGTAGTCATATACCATTCTGTCTCGTCAATGCGAGAGAAGAATGTCTCCGTTTGCTCAATGGCTCTTGTGTCAGACCAGATCGGCACTTGATCGAGTAGCAATTCACCCTCACTGCTAACCGGCACAGACACTAAACTTTGTCCGGATATGGATATACAAGCCACATCATCGCCCTTTTGGTTGCTCTGGCTAAGAAGAATCTCCGTTCCTTTAACCATAGCTTCCCACCAGTCATTGGGACGCTGTTCGTGCATATTGGATTCCGGATAAAACGTATCATACTCAACAAAGGTTTTTGCCAGGGTAACAGTGTTTTCATCATACAACGAGGCTTTTATGCCTCCGGTTCCTAAGTCATAAGCTATAAATTTCATACAACACACCTGTCTATAAATTTTTTGTTTTTGTATCGCTTATGTACGCATTTGCTTTAGTCTGCCGTGTTCTTTGCGAGTTTCTACAAGTATATCAGTATAGAACTTGTTATAACTTGGGCAACCAATCTTACATTGTCTGATAAGTAGCTCAATACAGTTATCACAAATTGTACACCACTTTATGTCTTCTTCTTCGTTATCATATAGTTTTCTTGGTAGTTCCGGATCTGCAAGAGATTGTCTACCCAGGCCTATCATATCTAGAACTCCACGCTCTATACATTGTGCACCATATTCAAACATTGAGCTGTTCTCCGGACTTACAGCACAAAGACCGTTTTGTCCATTCCGGAACGGGCTAAAGTTAGAACCAATTATTACCGTCTCTGGTTTTAAGTGTTTCTTGACTTCTTTTGCAAAATATTGATGCAAATAAGCAAAGAATGGCGACCCCTTGTCTGCTTGAGTTAGGCTAAGAGTTATGGAGGGGCTTCCTGCTGACTGTATGAAATACTGTGCACCACGCTCTTCCAGACCCTTGAGCAGAGAAATCGGCTCTGAAAGGTCAATTATCGGAGAGTCCGGGGCATCTGTACCAAAACCGCCGGGGAATCCTTCCCATACAGAAATCTTAGAGCCTACAAGGAAATTCTCGTCATTTACTTCTTTTTTGATACGCTCAACGAGCTCAAATGCAAAGCGGCTTCGCTTATCCCAACTTCCACCATATTTCCAATCTCTATCATTATATGGACGAAGTATTTGGCTTCCGAAATAACCGTGACATAGCTTTAAGTCAACGCCATCAGCACCTGCGTCATGAGCAATTTTTGCAGCTTGGACGAACTTATCCATGATGTCATCGACTTCTTCATCAGTAAGCAACTCGCCACCATAACCATGTAATGGCTTAACAGTTACACGGCGTGAAAATTCCGGATTTGAAAGCTCACCGGAGTGAGTGAGTTGTAAAATAAAGAGCATCTTCGGGTTTGCCTGTTTGATCTCTTTAACAAACTCTTTAAGAGGCTGGCGATTGGCGTCCATAATCATCAATTGATTATTACGCGCACGGCTTTCATGAGTTATCGAAACAGCTTCGAGTGATACCAGGCCTGCTCGTCCTTTCGCAAGCTTTAAGTATCTATCTACTGTGAGTTGTGAAGGGTTGCCTGACTTATCTTGGTCATTACACTCCATTGCTTGAATAAAAAAGCGATTTTCACACTCTCTCGCACCAATTTTTAGCGGAGAAAGTAAGGTCTCCTTGTAGCTCATAAAATTGCCTCCTAAATACCTTTATTATAAAATTTGTAATAGTTTATTAAAAGCGAATTTAATCCAAATCGCATATATCTCCTACTTTGTCATCTCATCTTTGAGAGTTTTGATTGCATCGCAAACATAATCGTGATCTTCAACATGAGGCATCCCTGTAATGGCCATTGCACCGATCACACCCAATCCTTTTACCCTTATTGGCACGCCTCCTCCGATATCTGTAAAGTCCTTAGGACTACGTCCCTCGATTTGCAGACTCGAGTCTTGAGCCGTCAACTTAGCACCCAGTCTAAGGGAACTCATGTAATATTCATATACTACATTGCACTTGCGCTTGAGCCAGTGGTCGGCATTAGGACCATGGGCAACAGCCCCATAATGAAAAATTGTTTGCCTACCAATAGAAACTGTGACTGTGATAACCTTGTCTTCTCGCTTAGCTCGCTCGACTGCTATCATTCCTAGCTTAAATGCCAGTTCAGCATCAAATGTTGGTAGTTCTAGTTCTAGTTCTTGCTCTAATATTTCTTCAAAAGAATACATAGTATGTTACAACCTCCATATTACCACGTGGCGGCAGGCGGGGAAATTTCCCTCCTGCCGCCGTGATATTCTTTTTGCCTAGATTTTACACATGTTGTGGTTTTTAGTTAATCTTAACCACCAAAGTCAGGCCAACCATATGCTAGGAAGTCTTGAACTGTTTCACGTGTAATCATTGCTGATGGCTCTAGGAATTGGTGAGGAACTGTGTCATCACCTTGAAGGATACGAACTGCGAAGCGAACGCCTTCAGGTCCCATTAGTGGGAAGTATGCTGCTGTGCCTCTTAGGATGTGATCAGGGTCATTTTCTAGATAGATTGCCATTGCAGCTTGTGATCCGCCGATGCCAACGATGATTTGAATGTCATCTCTGCCTGCAGCGTTGATCGCGTCAAGTGCACCTAGAGTAGCTTCACAGTCTTGTACAACTATGCCAACTACTGTGTCATGTGCAGCAAGAACGTTTTGCATTTGCTCGAATCCACCTTCACGGCTGAATCCTGCGTCTGGCTCAATTACTACATTGATGCCTGGGAAGTCTGAGAATCCTTCCATGATACCTGCGTTACGGTCTAGATCGATTGGTGTTCCAGCCATGCTACGGAAAACTGCAACGTCGCCTTCGCCGTCTAGCCATTCAGCTAGATATACAGCTGCTTGGCGTCCTGAGTCAAAGTTGTCGCCTGTTACGAATGATGTGTATAGGTCACTGTCAATCGCACGGTTCATGATGATTGTTGGAATTCCTGCTAGATAAATTTCTTCTGCGATTGGTGTAAGCAGTGTGCCGTTGTTAGGCATAATACCAATTAGGTCATAGCCTTCGTTGAAGAAAACTTCAACTTGTCTTAGTTGGTCACTGTCATCTACTGCGTTGATGACTGTGAAATGGAAGTTGTCCGGAGTTTCTGCAACTGCTGCATCAATTAGCGTACGCATATGCGCGTGGAATGCGTTGCCGATTGGTGGTAGTGAGAAAGCAACTCTGAACTCTTGCTCATCGTCTTCTACTGGTGGTGCTTCTTCGTCGTCTGCATCATCAGCGTCATCATCGTCATCTTCTACTACTGGTACTTCTACATCTTCTACAGGGTCGTCTGCTACTGCTGGTTCGTCCGCTGGTGTATCGCATGCCGCTACCATTACGAATACAAACAGGGCTGCTAAGAGTAATGCTAATAGTTTTTTCATCTTTTTTCTCCTTCAAATATTTCCTATTCTTCTTTATATGAAATATGCAGACTACATTTGAAACAAACGTGCTACATATAATCATATCAGGTTTCATGCACATTATTATATCTTAATTTAAATGAAATGCACATTTGCTGACAAACTAGTTGCGTTTTTGTAGGAATACCGCACCTAGGATTATACAACCCTTTAGTGTTCCTGTAAGGAATGGGGATATTCCCATCATAATCATTAGGTTACTTACAAGTGCTATTATGAGCATACCGAAGAGAGAACTACTTATTTTGCCTCGTCCACCGCTTAGTGCAGTACCACCGATAACAACGGCAGTAATTGCGTCGAACTCATATAGTAGACCCGTTCCTACTGCTGATACCGCCAGTGTACGGGATACACTTAGTATACCTGCTGCAGCGGCACAGAAGCCGGTCAAAACGTATGCGGCAAACTTGATTCTGTTCGTGGATATGCCGGAATACTTAGCAGCATTTTCATTGCCACCTACGGCATATATATATGACCCAAACTTTGTGTACGCAAGTACTATTCCAAGAATGACTGCAAATACTACCCAAATTATAAGTGGGATTGGTATCACCCAAAGAGATCCATTTCCGATTTGTTGGAATTCAGGCATGGGGCGATCGCGAGGCACCGAGACAGAGAGTCCCTGAAGGTACCACATCGTCACGGATCTTGCTATCGTTCCTATAGCCAGGGTTACAATAAAGGCCGGAAGTTGGAATCTTGTGATAATACCTCCGTTAATTGCACCAATCAGTGCACCTGCCGCTAGACAGATCAGAATTGCAACCGGAGCCGGCATCGCCGGAATACGTAGCATCAATATCAACACAGTTCCTGCAGTTGCAACCACAGGACCGGCTGAAAGATCAATACCACCGGTAATAATAACAAATGTCATACCCAAGGCAATCATTCCGATGATAGACGCCTGGCGTGCAATTAGTAATAAGTTTGACGCGGTTCCGAAGCGCGGTTCAATCAATGATGCTACCACGATCATAGCAATCAGTGCAAGTATTATGCTGTGCTCAGACCATACGTATTTGGCACCACGTAGAACCGGACCTTGCTGGGCTGTTTTGACTTTAGTCGACATTTTCTTCCTCCTCTTGGATGACATTTACAGCATGTTTCATTATGTTGTCCTCTGTGCGAGCATCACCTGAAAGCACTCCGGTAACTTCACCTTCGTACATGACAACGATTCTTTGGCAAATACTTAGCACCTCTGTCATATCAGATGAAACAATGATAATTGTCTTCCCTTCTTTTGCTAGACCTCTAATGATGTTATATATTTCTTCCCTGGCACCAACGTCGATACCACGGGTCGGTTCATCAACAATGAGTATATCCGGATCAGATGAAAGCCATTTTGCCAACACTACCTTTTGCTGATTGCCTCCGGAGAGATTTTTTACAAGCTGTGTGGGACCGGTACAAACGACTCGCAGGTGCTCAATCTTTTCTTTCGTCTTAGCGTTGAGCTTTTTTGGGAACAAGAAAGCACTTCCACGATTCTTCACACGGAAAGTATAGTCTGCATTTTCCGCTATATTTCTATCTAGCACTAAACCTGTGTGTTTACGATCCTCAGTGGCAAAGCCTAGTTTGGCGGCGATTGCCGCTTTGGCACTCTTTATTGTAACCGGTTTTCCATACAATAGTATTTGACCTTTGTCAAATTTACGCAGTCCAAATATCATTTCCATGAGTTCGCTTCGTCCTGCACCTATCAGGCCGTTGAAACCAAGAATTTCACCTCTGGCAACCGAGAAGCTTACATTCTTAAGAATGTCGCCGGTGATACCTTTCACCTCAAGCACGATATCCTTTTTGTCTCCATCAAAGTCAGGTGCTACCGTGTGTACAACCTCACGCCCGACCATGAGAGCGGCAATATCATTCTCTGTTACATCACTAATGTCTTTCGTTGCAACCAAATAACCATCACGTAAGACCGTTACACGGTCTGAAATTCGTTTTACTTCTGCAAGTCTGTGAGAAACGTAAACAATTCCAACACCTTGATCTGTTAGCTTTTTAATGAGTGCAAACAGTATCTCTGATTCTTTCTGGGTCAAAACAGCTGTTGGTTCGTCCATGATAATGAGCTTTGCATTAAATGATATGGCTTTTGCTATTTCTATCATCTGCTTCTGTGCAATCTTTAGAGTTCGCACTTTGGCGGTCGGGTTAATGTCTTCCCCCAAGCTCTCCATGAGCTCTTTCGCGTCGCGGTTCATGCGATTGAAGTCGATAAGACCAAGCTTCGTCGGTTCACGCGATAAGAATATGTTTTGTGCTACAGTCATGTCATCCAGCAGATTCAACTCCTGATGAATCATAGACACGCCGGCACGTTGCATTTCCAACGGCGTCTTGTTCGGACCAACTGCTTTGCCGTTCATTTCTATTGTTCCGCCGCCTCTGCTGTAGACCGCTGACAATATCTTCACCAAAGTTGATTTGCCTGCACCATTTTCTCCACATAGTGCAACAACTTCACCCGTGTTGACGTCAAAATCTACGCCATGAAGAACTTCTACACCAAAGAAACTTTTGGTAATGTCCTTCATTTCAACCAATTTTTCCATCGTACACCCCTTACATATATTTGTTGTTACTCTGTCATTTTATCAACAGATTAATTCGCCCTAAAGACTTTTTCAAGTCTCCTTGCGGCTGATTAGTATGTCCTTTTGTCCTTTTGTCATAACATTTAAAAAGGAAGTTCCATATATTATTATAATTGTAACGTTCTGCGTGTTGAAAATTTATGTAAAATGTAATTAATTCAAAATAATGCTTTGTTGTTTTCTGCCAGCATATCTTACACTAACCATACTTTTTTGTCAACACTAACTTTGCAATTTTGCTCTTGTTTTAACGCTCAAAAAAGTGCATATTTTTTGCCCTTATTCTTCCGCCCTTTGACAACTCGGCAAATACTCTTTTTCTAGATGGCTTGCTACGCAAGCACAACATAGCCCGTGATTTTCACATTCAGTATTTTCACAGGGACACACTATTGTATTTGAACATTTTTTTGCGTTATTGCACATTTAGAACTCTCTCCTTAATATGTTTGTACATCAAACCCAAACACTCTCGCCGCCTGTTTAAGTTCAGGAATATAATCTCCTTTTATCAGTAGCGCATGATGTGAGCTAAGTGCATCCATAATTTCATGCCCATTGTCATTTACATAATGTAACAATGCACCATTTCTACAATCTGATCCCGGATACTGCACATAATCTGCAATCTCGCATTGAATCAGTGTCATTTTTTTCATATCTGAATGCAGTTTCGCCATTGTGACAGGCCCGGGAGTCATTCGACAGTCAACCATCAGGGCGTTGTCATTCACGATCTCAAGCACTTTCGGACGCAAAACCCAACTGTCACAGAAGCTTTGCGGTGCAAAACCAAAATATCCGCAATGCACACCAAGCGCATGATTGTCAGGATTCTCTATCTGTGGAAAGCTGTCAATTTTTTCATGCTTTAACGCTGTCATGCCTACAAGGAACGGATAGATGTTCGTCATCATAACAGGTTGCTGCAAAATGGAATAGAATAGATACTTGCTAACTAGCGTCAACGTATCTCCCTCACAAACCCAAAGCAACTTGTCCTTTTCATATAACATATTCCAAGCAAGGCACGGTGTTGTGTCGCAATGCATCGATTCGTTTAGGCAGTTTGCACCAACACCTTCCACGCCGCCAATTTCCTCTATGACTTCCTTTACCGCAATGTAAACTTTCACAGCTTTCAGATAGTTCTCTTCCGACACATCTTCCATCGGAACATTCCAGTCCGCCGACACACCGCGTGCCACGTCGTCGTCAATAGAGCGAGCTCTTTCGCATAGCTCTTTATAGCTTTTATAAATGATGTGCAATCCGAATGTTTTTTCCAGTGCCTCGGTACATTCGGATTCCCACCAATAAAAACGTTTGAAAATATTCGCTTGCATCCCCTCTCCGGGATCATCTTGGAACATCAGGAAGCGCACACCCGAACGCAGTTCTTTTTTACAGGCAACTGCTCTGAAGATGATCTTTGCCAGCTCAACATTATAAGGTGAAAACACAGTAAGTCCCATATCACGAAGATATGTAACGATCTCCCAATCCCACATCTCTACCGTTCCAAACTTGCTGGTTATTACAACGATTGGTAGATCAATGCCCTCTAGCGCCGCCTTTTCCGAAAACGCTTGCCCAACAAGTTGCGGAAACACAATGGCATCCGCCTCTTTCGGCAATGGACTACCTACCATTATCGGTGCTAAAAACTCTGCTACATCACCATACAGTTCCTCAAGAACTTTGCACTGCGCACTAAGCTCTTCTTTTTCTCGTTCGTTTATGTTGTCGAAATATAAAATTGCAATACAAGCCTTCATTTATGCACTCCCATGATTTTAGTTTGTTGAAAATATTAGACGATATCCGCTACATTTACTTTGCGTCCCTCTGCATCTGATTTTATCGCTGCATCAAGGACTTGCATGATTTTTACACCATCCCACAAGTTTGGCTCAATCTTCTTGTCTGTCGCCAATGCTTCCATAAAGTCTTTAACTGCATGTGCAAATGTGTGTTCATAGCCAATGATATGTGCAGGTGGCCACCATGCCGATGCATATGGATGTGCTCCGAGCGTTGTTGGAATTGTGCGGAACCCTTGTACAGCTTCCGGATCATCCATGTTGTAGTATTGAAGCTCATTCATACGCTCCAGGTCAAATATTAAGCTACCGCGACTACCATATACTTCAAAGTGGTTGTAATTTTTTCTGCCGCCGGCAAAGCGTGATGACTGGAACGAGCCAAGAGCGCCATTTTCAAACTCAACAGTCATGAATGATGCATCATCAATTTCAACAGGGCCTTTTTCGCTCGCAGTTTGTCCACCGGATGAGAATGTTCCGGCACCGGCGCCGGGTAGTGGACGTTCTGTCACAAACGTCTTCATAACGGCTGAAACTGTAGAAATCTCACCGATAAGATAACGTGCAAGATCAACGGCATGTGAGTTTAGATCTAAGTGCGGTCCACCGCCGGCAAATTCTTTTTCTAACTGCCAAATCAGAGGGAACTCAGGGTCCATGATCCAGTCTTGTAAATATGTTCCACGCCAGTGATAAATGTCACCCAACTTGCCCTCGTCAATCAATTGCTTTGCAAAAGTAACAGCAGGAACACGTCTGTAGTTGTGGTTTAGGTAGTGTAGTACACCAGCTTCATCTGCGGCCTTTGCCATTTCCAAAGCTTCGGCATGGTTCATCGCCGCCGGCTTCTCACAGAAAATATGCTTGCCGGCTTTAGCTGCCTCGACTACCATTTCTTTATGCAAATAGGTAGGTGTACATACAGCGATTACGTCAACATCCGGACTTTCAATAGCTTTACGCCAGTCACCTTCTACAGTCTCATAGCCCCATACTTTCGCAAATTCCGCTGCTGCGTCTGTGTCTCTTGCGCATACCATTTTCAGTACAGGCTCATAAGGCAGATCGAAGAAACGTGGTGCTGCGAGCCAGCCGTTGCTGTGTGCCTTGCCCATAAATTTTGTGCCTATAATTGCTACATTAAGTTTTGGCTTCATTGATGTTCTCCCCATATTTTTATACTGTCATTCTGCACGAAGTTGCAGAATCTAGAAAATTTATGCTTGCTGGATTCTGCGACTTCGCGCAGAATGACGTTAGTTTTTCATAGATTATTTGACACTACCTAGCCTATTTTATCTGCAATGTCACGCAACGCTTTTACGCTGATGCTGACAGCTTCTTCTTCGCAACCTTCCCAATCCGGATGCGGGCAGTCTATTTCAACAGCTAAGAAACCTTGATAGTTGTGCTCTTTCAAAAGTTGAGCTAACTTCATATTGTCTATCATACCGCGTCCTACAGGCACTCCGGCAAAGAAGAACCAATCTGTTGGTCTTGCTGTCGGGTGTGGCACCAGATCTTTGATGTGTGTTGCAAATGTGTGTGGTGCTAGTTTTTCCATCCCTGCAATCGGATCATCGAGCAAACGCAAGAAGTTTCCTGTATCGAAGTTAATTCCAAAATTGGGATTATCTACTTCTTCAATCATTTGTAACATTTCATCGGCTGTGTAGTCGATGTGATTTTCATTTGCAATTTTGATGCCATAGTCATCAGCAATTTTCATTGCTTCTTTAAACTGTGCAACAAGAGCTTTGATTTGCGGTTGACGCGGCTCATGACGGAACATAAGGCTGCTTCCACAAACACGCATTACATCTGCTCCAATTTTGCTTGCACGAGGAATACTATCCAGCATATCTTGAAACGCTTCCGGGTTTTTCCCGCGTTCCAGTCCATCCGGATGACCCCATGCATACACACGCTCAAATTTGTACTCATCAAGCTGTGCTTTCAAGTCTTTCAAAAATTCATCATCAAAACTTGGGAAAAAACAAGACTCTAAAGATACTCCATCAACTTCCATGGCACGTGCACGCTCTAGAAAACCGTTCATTGTCAATATTTCTTTAGGCGGCTTTTGCCCCGGATACACTTCTCCAAAGAGACGGTGATAACAATAACTGTCGATACCAACTTTCATTTTCATGCTATGTTCCTCCAAAATAATATATTTTTCAAATTTCTAAGCTGTAGACCCTCCGTCTACTGCCAACACTGCACCCGTGGCATACGGCATACTTTCATCAGCAAAATGTAGACAAGCATACGCTATATCCCGCGGATTCCCCATCCTCATCATTGGGCGATCACTGCTCAACTCCCTTAGTGTTTCGGCGGGATTATCTGAGCTGTCTATAATGTTCTGCACCAGTGGCGTCAACACGCGACCCGGACAAACGCAATTTACCCTAATGTTTTTCAAGGCATAATCCACAGCCATGCACTGAGAAAGAGAGATCATTGCAGCTTTTGATACGTTATATGCCGTTTGACCGGCAAGTGCCAAAAGTCCGGCTTCCGATGAGATGTTTATAATTGAGCCGCCGACTTCTTTGCGAAGCATGGCTTCGGCTGCATATTTACTGCATAAGAAAGCACCGTCTAAATTGACTCCTAGAATCTTTTTCCACTGTTCAAATTCTGTCTCAGCAACTGCTCCGGGTGAAAATATCCCGGCACAGTTCACAAGTATATCCACTCCGCCAAACGTAGCTTCAATTTGCTTAAACACGTCTTGCACTTCTTGCTCGGATGTTATGTCAGCGAGAAACACCTCTGCTTTGCTTGCTGATTCCGCTTTCACTTCATTTAGCTTCTCTTTGTCTAAGTCTATTAACGCAATATTGGATCCATGCTGTGCAAATAGCAACGCAATCTCACGCCCGATCCCGGAGGCCGCTCCGGTTATGACACTTGTTTTGCCATCTAGTCGCAAATTGTTATTAATCATTTGTTATTCTCCGCTCTTATAGATGTTCATAGATATATACTAATCACTGATAGAAAGCGTTGATATATTTGTGAGATTATTTTTCGTCAGTCAAGGCGAAAATCTGAAGTAATGCCTGTGGCCTTTCAAGGATTTTTAACGATGAATGACGGAAAATAGCTCGCAAAGAGTCAATGGTTTCTATTAGGGGTTAGTATTTTAGTCAAATCTTCTCTTTCTCCATGAATCCAAGATTACAACAATAATTATCATGCACCCGAGAATAACTTGCTGCCATGATGCAGAAACATCCGCAAGGTTAAGTCCGTTGTTTAGCACACCGATTGTCAGTACACCTACGACTGTGCCGATAATGCTTCCTTTTCCTCCGGCTAGACTGGTTCCGCCCAATGCAACCGCAGTTATCGCCTGTAGCTCCATCCCTGAACCCATCAGCGGTGGAACCGAGTTAACACGTCCCATGTAGAGGAATCCGGCTATAGCACAGAATAGACCGCAAATTCCATATACCGCAATCTTTGTTGCATCTACACGGATACCTGATGTTCTCGAAGCTTCGGCATTGCCTCCGATAGCCACTACATTACGACCGAATGTGGTTTTGTTTAACAGAATCCACGCAATAATCGTAACCCCTATGAATACGAATGCACTTATAGGGACTCCCGGGAATCCGGCTTCAGGGTTGCCCCACACTAATCTACTGCCGGGGACGAGTATGGACTCAGGTATATCACGCACAGCATGACCGCCTGTTACAAGTAGCACTACACCCCTTATCGCAACCATTACACCGAGGGTTGCAATAAACGGTTGAATTTTACCCTTCGTTATAATGACTCCGGTAACAAGTCCTACAACTGTTCCGACGACGAGACCCAACACAACTGCAAGCACCGGGTGGGTGACCCACTCCGTTGCAGTGAAGCCCATCACAGCCGCACTTAACGCCATCAATGAGCCAACCGAAAGGTCGATTCCGGCTGTCAGGATAACAAGAGTCATGCCCATTGCAACGACCCCTAAGAACGCAACCTGTCTAATTATATTGATGAAATTGTTTAATGAAAGAAAGACTTCACTCGCAAAAGACATTATAATGATTAATGCAAGCAGAATAAATATTGGGCTGAACCTCTGGATAAGTAAGCCAATCGTATCAGATACTCTTTCATTGCTTCTTTTTGTTTTTGTAGACAATTTATTCACTCCCCCGCTGCTTTTTCAAAGATTATTTCTTGTGTTGCTTCATTTGCAGGCATTATCGCTGTAACACGCCCTTTTCTCATAACCATGATGGTGTCTGCAATCGCAAGAAGTTCCGGCATATCTGAAGAAATCATCAAAACGCAGTCTCCTCTTGCCGTCAGTTCATTGATTATCTTGTATATCTCAACCTTAGCTCCTACGTCAACACCTCTAGTCGGATCATCCATAACGAAAACAGTTGTGCCATTGCAAATCCATTTCGCAACCGCAACTTTCTGTTGATTTCCACCACTAAGGTTACGTACTAGCTTATTTTCAGAAGTCGTGTCTATTTTCAAAATGTCAATATACTCTCTAGCTTGAGCTTTTTCTTTCCTGCGAAGCCTGAATCCAAATTTACTCATAGTCTTTCTTTGCGAAGCACTGACATTAACATATAACGGCATATGCTGAAGAAGGCCACTTCTTCTATCTCGCGTCAAAAGCCCAACATTGCGCGCAATAGCGGCAACAGGATTCTTTACAGTATATCTGACATCATTTATGCGAATTTTGCCTTTTTTGATTTTACGCAAACCAAAAATCGCCTCGGCAAGCTCACTGTTGCCGGCACCCACTAGCCCCGCAACACCCAACACCTCTCCTTTTCTGATTGAAAAGGAAACATCATAGAAGTTTTCTCCATCAGATAAGTCTTCTACTTCCAGCGTCACCTCATCTTGCACGGCAACTTCTTTCGGGTACTGCTCGTCAAGGGTCCTTCCGACCATTCGTTTAATTAAATCATCTTTTGTTAGTTCTTCTACATTTTCCATCGTTTCACCAATTACGTGTCCGTCACGCAATACAGTAACACGGTCTCCAATCTCAAAAACCTCATCAAGCTTATGAGTTATATAAACAAAAGATATCCCTTCTGCTTTTAGCAGTTCAATTGTATCAAATAATTTTCTAACTTCAATTTCTGACAGGGAAGATGTCGGTTCGTCAAGTATGATGAGCTTTGCGTTTTTAGATATTACTCTAAAAATTTCTACAAGTTGTTGCAAGCCCAAATCATATCTGGAAACCAGTTTTGTAACATCAATCTCTATCCCTAGTTTTTCAAAAACACTCTCTGTGTCAGCTTTTGCTTTTTTCCAATCTACAAATACTCCGGCTTTTTTAGGAAGACTTCCCAGCCAAATATTTTCAAGCACACTCATATTTGGAGCTAGAGATAACTCCTGATAGACCATGCCTATACCAAGCTTTAAAGAATGTGTGGGTTCCCTTATAACACGGCGAGTTCCATTTATGAAGATATCACCACCATCAGGCCTATGAACACCTGACAATATCTTCATCAAAGTAGACTTTCCTGCACCATTTTCACCAAGAAGAACATGTACCTCTCCGGGCTTTACACCGAAATTAACGTCTTGCAAAACCACCGTGCCATAAAAAGCCTTCGTAATGCCTCTCGCTTCAAGCATATAATCACTCAAAGAGACAATCCCCCTTTCATTTATGAATAGGGCATCTCTAAAAACTTTGAAAATCCTGAACATTTTTGCGACAAGTTTTTAGAGATACCCCAACTGCTCCTTTAAGTGCGGATTCCGCTGCGGGTATTATGCCACTGCGGAATCCACGTATCAATAATTATAGAAGCAAACTTTCGCTAAGTCCTTTAGTTGCGGTTATCAATGATTTCTTGCCATGGAATAGGAGCAAGTTGCACATTCGGGAAGAACATATCAGCATTTTCAATCCACTGAGTTCTTGCACCTATGTCATGCATATGCGGAATATCTTGTCCTAGTGTTGCCATCGCAGCAAACATAACACTATACCAACCCCAGTCAGGGAATCCGTGCCACGTGTCTACCAATAGTCTTCCGTCACGAATCCAGTCTCCACTTTCCACTGTGCCGCCGTGAGTTAGAACCAATACGTCATCTTCTCTTCCTGCATTTTCTACAGCTATACGTGCACCGAATCCCATTTCAGAACTTGGAGCAAAGATCGCATCAATTTCGCCCGGGCCAAACATTTGAAGAATGTTTTCAGCTTGTTCTACTGAAACCGCTCTGTTCCAGTCGCCTGGAAGAATTGTTAGAACTTCAATGTTCGGGAATTGCTCAATAACATCCATGAAGCCTGCATTACGTGCGTTTGAGAAATAGTCGCCGTGGATGCCTTCGATGATTGCAACATTACCGGAGATTGATTCTCTATCAAATCCTTCATATAGAGCTCTCCACCAATGTACATCTAGGTGTGTTTCCACTGGAACTGCCAAAGGCTCTTCAGCTTGTGGTAGAGGTCCTGGACCGCCAAGAGCATTAATCATAGACCATCCGGTTACTTCAGCCGCGATTCTGTTGTCGAATCCAACAAAGCTTGTTACTTCAACGCCTGGAATTTCACTCATCATGTTAACCATAATTAGAGGGATTCCTGCTTCGTTAACTTCTCTCAATGCCGGAATTATGCCATCAACATCTGTTGGAGCAACCATAATTACGTCAACGCCTTGAACAATAAACGTTTCAATTACAGCGATTTGCTCTGCAACGCCTGTGTGGTCTTGTGGCGGACGCTCAACAAACTCAATGTTAATGTTGTAAGGGGCTGATGTTGCAATTGCTGCTTCCATGAAGTCAGTTACTGTCGCAAACACGCCTGTTACATCTGGAGGAGACCAACCAATTCTGACTGTAATTACTTCGTCGTCATCAGCTACGTTCACGTCATCATCTCCGGTATCTGGTTCTGGATCTGCTGGAGGTGGAGTTTCTACTTCTTCGCCACCATTTTCTACCGTCGGTGGTGGGGCTTCTTCTGCGTCACCATTGCCGCATGCTGCCACCATACCAATGACAAACACCATTGCAAGTAGCAAACACAATATGCTTTTTACGTTTTTTCTCATTATTGTTTCTCCTTAATTTTTATTCATTTATTTTGCATTTTTATGTATGTACTGATTATATTAACCCACAATTTAAAATATCGCAATAGTTTTGAAACATTTTCCTAGTAGCAATATCACCAAAATATTGTTGAAAATTTGGGAAGTTTCTACAACCAGAAATTTTTCTTCTCCATTTTCAGACCAAAGTTTTTACGACTCAATCAGCACTTTTATTGCAATATCTTTATTCTCTTCGATATAGCGGTATGCTTCATCTAGTTTCGACAGGGGGAAGCGTGCACTCATTAGAGGTTGTAGTGCAATTTTCTTTTCCGTAATGAACTTAATTGTGTCGAGCCAGTCTTGTTTTGTGTACATTAAGGTTCCAATAAGGCTCAGTTCTTTATCTTGAACAAGACCCATATTTACAGTCGCCAGCTCGCCAAAGACTCCCGCAACGACAATGTCTATTCCTTTTCTTGCAACATTTATTGCTTGGTCAATCGCAGATTGATGTCCAACACATTCTATAATTACATCAGCACCATCAGCACCCCATAATTTTTTCATTTCTTCGGCTAAATCTTGTTTTGCAATATTTACAGTGTGCTCAATTCCGCATTTCTTTGCAAGCTCCAGACGAGACTCACTCATATCTGTAATCATAACCGATGCAGCACCCATAGCTTTTGCAGCTTGAGCTGTCAGATTTCCGATAGTTCCTGCACCTAGCACGACTACTCTTTTGTCTTTAACTTCAGTGCGGCGACATGATCCTACGCCGACACACACAGGCTCAATCATAGCACCTTCGTCATAGCTCAATTCATCTGGTAGCTTCAACACAAGCTTCGCATCGACGTCAAGGAGTTCTTGCGTCGCTCCTGTAACTTGACAGCCAATAACTTTAAGTGTTTCACATATGTTGTAACGTCCGACACGGCAGTTATAGCACTCACCGCAGTATATTTGAGGCATTGCGGTAACGCGATCGCCCAAATTGAACCCTGTAACGCCTTCACCTATTTCCACAATCTCTCCGGCGAACTCGTGTCCGGTAACTAAAGGCAATGAGATGAACGGGTGGGAGTCATAGTACGCGTGGATGTCTGAACCACATATGCCGCTACGAGCAATCTTGATAACAACTTGTCCGGGTGCCGCTTTTGGTGCAGGCACGTCTTCCTTAATAAAAGTTTGAGCAGCTGAAAGTGTCATTCGTAACATAATTTCTACCTTCCTTAAATATAATTGTTCATTATTTTTCAACGTTATTTGAATAGGAACCAGCCGGGCATACTGCATTATACCCATTTAAATTGATAATAACTTCAAATTATATGTTTGTCAATGCCAAACACAATCAAACATGTAACTTTGTCAAAACATTAGGTCAGTTAGATCATCGGCTGATGAAAAACCGTCAAAATCATGTAATTCAGTAGTATTTTTCGATATATGCTATTGACATACATAAGTGAGTAGTTTACAATATTTCCCGAATGGCAATATGTCATTACATATCATAACGCATCCTAGTTTGAGGGTTGTGCAAAGATATATATTATTATATGGAGGTCACATATGTTTACAGGCGGATATACACAGAAACTACTTCGAATCAATCTAGCTAACGCATCATATTCAGTAGAGGACATCCCTACACATTATTACAGGGAATTGCTCGGCGGAAGAGGTGTTGCGGCAAAATACTATTACGATGAAATCGGAGCATCAGCCACACCTTATTCTGATGAAAACAAACTAATATTCATGACAGGTCCACTAACAGGCACACCTGCATATGCAGGCACTAAGTTTCAACTTGCCACGAAATCTCCACTATCAGGTTCTTACATCTGTAGTAACTCAAGCGGATTTTTCGGACCAAACCTAAAATGTGCCGGATACGATGGAATAATTGTCGAAGGAAAGTCACCAAAACCTGTATACATTACAATTAAAGACGATGACGTTCTATTCCATGACGCAAGTGCAATCATGGGCAATACAACCGGCGAAGTCAATGCATACATGAAAGAAAAGCACAACATCCCACGCGGCGTTATGAGCATCGGCGTAGCCGGAGAGAATAGAGTTACGTATGCTTGTATCCAAGTCGAAGACCGTAGCTTTGGTCGCGGCGGCGGCGGTGCAGTCATGGGTGATAAGAACCTCAAAGCAATGGCAGTACAAGGTAGCGGAAAAGTACCATTACATAACGAAGCTGCACTTAAAGAATATATCCAATCCAATATGAAGGCTTTAAGAGATAGCAAGCCACATCATACAAGCCACGGCACAGCTCAATATACTGAAGTTATTAATGACTTCGGATGCTACTCGGTTAAAAACTTCCAAACAGGTGTACTTGACAATGCAGAGAGCATTTATGCAACTGAAATGGTTAAGAACTATAAAGTTAAGAATGCAGCATGTTACCGTTGCCCAATCGCCTGCGGACAAGTTTGTGAAGTTAAAGACGGTCCATTCAAGGGCGCAAAAAGTGATCCTGAATTTGAAACAATCGGAGCATTTGGCGGACAATGTGCCGTACTCGACTTCGGTGCAATAATTAAAGCAAATCAAGAGTGTGACGAGCTGGGTGTCGATACAATGCAAACAGGAACAATGATTGCATTTGCTATGGAACTCAATCAACGCGGACTGTTGTCAGATGAGCAAAAAGGCGGACTCGACCTTTCATGGGGTAACGGCGAGACTGTAGTTAAGCTTATCGAAATGATTTCAAACCGTGAAGGACTCGGAGATTTGCTAGCAAAATCACCATATGAGATCGCAAAAGAGCATCCTGAAATGGCACATTATCTCATGCATGTTAAGGGCATGTCATATGCCGCTTATGAGCCACGCGGCTTCTACGGAATGGGTCTTGCTTATGGTACATCAGCTCGCGGTGCTTGCCACAATGTTGGTGGTTGGACAATTCGCGACGAGCTCACAAGCGGCAAATTCGATCGTTTCGCATTTGAAGGCAAGGGCAAGATGGTTAAGGACATTCAAGACACACGTGCATATGTTGACTCACTAGGTATTTGTACTGTCGTACGTTCAGGCATGGGCTTCAACGACAACCCAACCGGACACGTTCTTGAATATGTAACAGGCGTTCATTTTACACCTGAACTAATGGAAATCGGCGAGCGTGTATATAATCTTGAGCGTTTGATCTACACAAGAGAAGGCATGGCCAGAAAAGACGACTATCTACCGGATCGCACAATGACCGAAAAACTTCCAACAGGAATGGCTGAAGGAAGAGTCATTACAAAAGATATGTATGATGTAATGCTTGATGAGTACTATGCTGTCAGGGGTTGGGATTCAAACGGAGCTCCAACAGACGAGGCTGTCTCACGTCTTGCATTAACGGACTTGGTAAAATAAAATGAAGGTGTTCCTAAAAATATTCCCAATTGCCGATATAAGCGACAGCTCATCAGAGCTGGACATTGAACTCACAAGCGGAAAGTTCAGTGAAGTGTTGCAGTTGTTGGAACAAAGATGGGGCGTTGATCCACTAGATTGTGCTATCATGGTCATATGCAACGGACAAGCCATGGATATACATAAGGATTTTGATCTGAAGGACAACGACAAGGTCTGGATAATGCCTCGACTCTCCGGCGGGTAGAACTATTCGCTCTGTAGCGGGAGTTAAATAGCATCAAAATAGCAGAGGGTCGCAACAAACGCGACCCTCTGTTTTGTTTTAGCTAACTCTTATGCAGTCTCTCAAGAAGCTTGTCCAAAGCTGTTCGCCATGCTTCAATCGCACCATTATCAATCAGCTCATTCATTGCTTGCTCATTGTAGCCGCCGGGAGTCATTTCATGTGCTAGTTCAATAAGGTCACAGTTTGGAGTGCTTGCGGCTCGTGTGCAAAGAGAGTTAAACAGTGAACACAGAAAGCCGACCGAGGTGTCATGTTCTATGCCTTGTTCGTCAGAAAATTTTACAATCTCGTTTAACAGCATATTATATGGACTCATGAGCCCTGTGACTATTTGCAATGTGTGAACATCTTCTTGCCTGTTTGCATAATGCACATTACCCACAGGTGCGAAAAGCTCGCCAATTTCCGGAATTTGCGGGTATACAAGCAACGGTCCGATCCCCATTGAGATTGCCGGCAGAGGAATGACATGAGCCAACAGCTCTGTCTCGCCAATTTGTGCGCTCAAGTTCGGTAGCCTCATTTCTGCAGACATATTTATGACTTTTTTGCTTTTGTTGAACTTGAGTTCACTTAAAGCGCTGAAGTCTTTTTTGTGAAGACATATAAATACCCATTCAGCACTATCTATAACAGCTTGATTTGAAGCACATACTGTCACTTCTGTAAATTCTGTTGCAAGCGCCGCCGCTCTTTCTGCATTTCTCGGAGAAAGATAAAATTCATGACCTGTTTTCTTTTTACAAAAGCCTGCCACAACGGCTGATGCAATTATGCCTGTTCCGATTATTCCGATTTTCATTTATTACGCACCCATCACCTTAACATAAAACTTTCGCTGTCTCGGCGGATCAAATTCGCAGAAATATACTCCTTGCCATGTACCAAGCAGTGGTCTGCCATTCTCGATTATTATAGTTGTACTGAAGCCCATTGCCGATGCTTTTAAGTGTGCTGCACTGTTGCCCTCATAATGACGGAATTCCTTGCGGTCAGGAAACGCTTTGTCAAGACCGAGAATCAAGTCAGGCACTACAGCAGGGTCGGCATTCTCATTGATTGTAATTCCCGCTGTTGTATGAGGGCAGAAAACCGTTACTGTGCCACTCTTCACTCCACTCTTTTCAACAGACTCACGGACTTGTCGAGTTATGTTGTAAAGAGTCTCTTTTGGTGCGGAAAGGGAATATTCATAAAGCATTATAATGTTCTCCTTCATCTGTGTTGATTAACGTTATTCTATGTGTCCACTACATTATACAAGCCTCGTTTGGCAAACGCAATCTAATATGAAAATACACACTTGCTCTCTCACTTACACATTTTGATGCCGCATATTATATGTGGCATTTATTGTATATGGGTCAACTGCAACAGCGAACAGTGCTTTGACCAACTTGTTGATAAACGCACTTCGTTCAACAAATTCATTTTCAGGACACTCTCTAATTTTTTGCACAGCTCTAAGGCAGGCATGAATCATAAATGTAGCAAACAGTTCTGCTTCAATTTCGTTTAATTGCCCCGCATTAACACACAGGTCAGCTAAAAGAGATTCCGCATATGCAACTACTTTATCATTAAGTCGCGATGTGTAGTACGAGCCAAATAGAACCTTTTGAAGATTCTTGTTCTGAAAGTAATCAAGAAAAAAGCCATCCGACAAATTTTGTCGATTATCTTCGTCTGCCAGCGAGGCTCGTATAAACGTAGCAATCTCTTCAAACACCTCATTTTCCATATCTTCCATTACATCAGGCAGTGCCTCATAGTGCAAGTAAAATGTTCCACGATTTATGTCAGCACGGCGACAGACTTCTGTCACCGTTATTTTTGATGATGGGAGTTCGGTTAGCAACTCAACATAAGCATCTTTTATTGCATTTCTTGTATATCTCGTTCGGCGATCTGTTTCGCTAGCTACACGTTTTGACATATAAATAATCATTCCCTTCGATATTCTTTTAATATTTTTTCAAAATGACTTCGCGTTTATCAACAGTCACGGGTCATTGTGTTGATTATTTGACAATACGGTATGTGTTTGCATATTGCTTTATTAAGTATACGCATAATATAATCATTTTGTCAACACGTGTTCATTATCTTGCAGTTGTTCATGTTTGGAAGTTGCGAACACGAGAAAGACATAACTTTACACTATTGAGGGAGGGTTTTATGAAGTCTGTATATTTTTTATTAGGCAAATGGGTGTTTGTTGCAATTGTAGCTACGGTGGCGGGCTGGCTGATATTTAGCTCATGGCTAGGTGCCGTTATTTTCCCTATAGCACTACTGGCACTGCTGCTACTTGTACGCCTCATACGCAATCTGATTCTTGCCGCTAAGTGGAGACGCTTATTAGGAGAAGACTCTCCCATGATAACAGATGAGCATGGCTTTACATTTTGTGATCTTAACAAGAATGGCAAACTCGATATTTACGAAGATCCCCGTCAGCCGATAGAAGCACGAGTTGAAGATTTACTTTCACAAATGACAATCGAAGAAAAAGTCGGACAAATGTTCTGTCCATATTTAAGCTGTACAGATGAAAATAAGCTGCACAGGAAAGGTAGTCCGTTTTCTGCAGGAAATGTGCTTGAAACTATTGCAAAAAAACAAATAAGTGCCTTTAGCTGCATGGGTGCGGCTAAGCCGGAAATATTTGCGAAGTGGTATAACGCGTGTCAGAAGCTTGCACGTCGTACACGATTAGGGATTCCCATAACACTTGGCTCCGATCCGCGTCATCACTTTATTGGAGAGAACAACCCTCTCGCATCTCTCGTCGATAACGGATTATCCACATGGCCCGCTCCAATCGGGTTTGGAGCAATTGGTGACGAGAAGTTGACAGAGAACTTTGGAGAAATTGCACGAAAAGAACTTCGTGCTCTAGGCATCAGCTTCGGATTGCATCCCGTTGCAGACACCGCCACCGAACCTCGTTGGCCACGAATAAAGGAAACCTTTGGCGAAGATGCGGACTTAAACTCAAAGCTAACCGCAGCATATATACGCGGTTTTCAAGGCAAAGAAATTGACAGCAACAGTGTTGCTTGTTGTGTAAAGCATTTTCCGGGAGGCGGTCCGCAAAAAGACGGCGATGATGCTCATTACTCTTTTGGCAAAGAGCAAGTATATCCCGGTGATCATTTCGATTATCACCTGAAGCCTTTCGAGGCGGCCAATGATGCGGGAGTAGCTGCAGTCATGCCATACTATGGAATACCTGTCGGTCTCCCTGATGTTGAAGAAGTAGGGTTCAATTTCAATCGCGACATGATTACCGGTCTCCTTAGAGAGAAGATGGGCTATGACGGCATTGTTCATACTGATTACAGTATTATTAAAGACAATATCATTGCGGGAATCAGATTGCCTGCACGTGCCTGGGGTGTAGAATCTCTTACAGCCCATCAGCGAGTTAAAAAGGCTGTTGATGCCGGAATCGACCAACTTGGAGGCGAGCTATGTTCAGAACTTCTGGTTGACCTTGTTAAAAACGGCGAGGTTTCCGAGGAAAGGCTTGATGAATCCTGCCGCCGCGTACTGGCTCTTAAATTCCAACTTGGTTTGTTTGATAACCCCTTTGTTTCTGTGGAAGATGCCATTAAAATCTGCAATAACACCGAATATGAAAAAGCTGGCGAAGATGCAATGCGTAAATCCCTTGTATTGTTAAAAAATGGCAAAGACAATAATAATCCTGATCTACCCCTTTCTAAGAACACAAAGGTATATATTGATGGCTTCACTAAAGATAAAGTCGGCAAATATGCAAATATTGTAAGCAATCCAAAAGATGCAGATTTTGCGTTGGTGCATTTGAACTTCCCATATAGAACTGATAAGCGTGAACTACTCTCCATGATGTTCAAAGGTTTGGATTTAGATTACACCGACAAGCAACAAAAGCGTCTGGCCAAAATAATGAATGTGTGTCCGACAATAGTGTGTATCAACATGGTGCGTCCGGCAGTTATTCCTGAAATTGCCGAAAGTGCAGCAGGTATACTGTGCGAGTTTGGTGCTAAAGAAGCGATAATTCTCGAAGCAATTTTTGGAGAATTCTCACCAAGCGGCAAGCTCCCATTTGAACTCCCAAGTAGTATGGACGCTGTTCGTAAGCAAAGATGTGACGTTCCGTTTGACAGCGAGAACCCGCTATATCAATTCGGATTTGGTCTAAGCTATGAACTTAAATAAGAATGAAGCCTTTGAGGCGAACACACGAATTTGAGAAAGGAAACGGTCATGGAAAATATAAAAACAGCACCAAAAGCAAGCACTGCCCGCGAAAAAATTAGTTATTCCATAGGAGATATAGGTTGTAATTTTATCTGGACATTCGTAGCAGGGTTTCTTATACTCTATTACACAGATAGCGTAGGTGTGTCTGCTGCATTCGTTGGGACAATGATTTTCATATGTCGTGTATTGGACGGTTTGACAGACCTTGTTATGGGCGGCATAATTGAGAAAACCAGTACACGATGGGGCAAAGCACGTCCATGGATATTATTTGGCTCTGCACCATTAGCATTGAGTTTGATCCTATTGTTTAACGTGCCGGAAACATTTAACGTGTTTCAAAGTCAGGTGTATATTTATATTACATACATCTTGCTAACATCAATAACATACACCGTTGTCAACCTATCTTATAACGCTATGCTTCCTCGCTTTTCACTCACACCCCATGATCGCAATATAGTTTCTGCATATAGAGGTGTCGCTGTAGTGGTTGCAGCGTTAGGGATTTCCATTGCAACACCGTTTCTACTCGAAGCATTTGGCGGCACTAGTAATCAGGAAGCATGGACATCGGTTTCATTTCTCTATGCAGCTGCAGCACTCATAACATTGCTGATAATGTTCTTCGGAGTAAAAGAGAAGATACCTCCAACAATGGATGAAGATGGAAAGCCCGCTAAAGTACCGGTCAAAAAGGCGCTGTCCATTCTTCTTAAAAACAAATATTTCTATATTGCAACAGGGCTGTTCGTTGTCTTTTATGCGATTACAGGCACGGGAGGCATTGCTATTTATTTCGCTCGTGATGTAATGGGAGACGCAAACCTTCTCGGCCTTATTTCAGGAATTGCCATATTGCCCATGCTCATCGCTGTTCCAATCCTCCCGTCTTTATACAAAAAATTCGGAAGACGTAATGTGATGCTTGTTGGCACATTGGTAATGGTCGTTGGATGTGCACTACAGCTTATTCAGCCTGATAATTTGATGCTATTTTTAGTATTTGCTGTAATACGTGGATTTGGAAGCATTGCATTTTCGCTACCTATATTTGCACTGGCAAGCGATATTGTAGACTTGGATGAACAGCGTCACGGCATACGTGCCGAAGGACTCGTAACCAGCGTTAACAGCTTCGGAATCAAAGTGGGAACCGGTTTCGGGACCGCAATGGTCGGATGGCTTCTTGCATTAGGCAACTATGATGCAAGTCTGGCAGTACAACCGCAATCGTCAATAAACGCGATGATATTCCTGCAAATCGGCTTGCCTTTGATTTTAGGACTAGTATTAGCAGTATTATTAATCTTCTGGGATATTGAAAAATATCAAAAAGACTCGCCAAGCGCCACATAACACTACACTATTTGCGATAGCTATGGTACATTACTATTAGAGTCTATTGATAACATCGTTCAAAAGGAGATTGCCGATAATGCCTAGGATAACTGAAGATATGATTCATCCCGAGTTGCGTGGACGAGTGCGTTTAAAAAAGGGTGCTGAGAAGTATTCGCTCACAAAAACAAAAATTATGAAGATGATGTGCAGATTGTTACGAGGCAAGCACAATAAGAGTATGCGGTATACGCAAGAATATATTCTGCGACCGGATGGTACAAAGTTGCGGATATGTGTGTATACACCATTGGAGCAAAAGGAAAATGTGCCGGGACTTCTATGGATTCATGGTGGCGGTTATGCAATAGGCATACCTGAACAAGACGATGCGTATATTACGGATTTTGTAGAGGCAAGCGGTTGTGTTGTTGTATCACCGGATTATACACTATCTCTCGACAAGCCTTATCCTGCAGCTTTTGATGATTGTTATGCGGCACTTCTCTGGCTTCGTGATAATGGTGAAAAGTATGGTATGCGATCGGATCAAATATTCGTTGGCGGCAACAGTGCCGGTGGCGGTCTTGCCGCCGCAACGACCCTCCACGCACGCGATAAGGAAGAAGTTGCTGTAGCATTTCAAATGTTGCTTTATCCAATGATAGATGACAGACCCACCAGTTCGTCGATCGATAACCATGACCCGGTCTGGTCATCAGTGGCAAATGCTGAATCGTGGAAACTATATCTAGGAAAGCTTTATGGTAGCGATGATATTCCAACTTATGCCGCTCCGGCACGAGAGGAAAATCTGTCAGGATTGCCTCCCACATTTGGCTATGTCGGAAATCTCGATCCATTTCTTGATGAGAACGTTGACTTTTTCGACACTTTGAAAAAGCATGGTGTACACGTTGATTTCAAAGTTTATGGTGGTTGTTTCCATGCGTTTGACCAGCTACACCGAGATACCGAAGTTTCAAAAGACGCTATAGGCTTCCTCATGGAAACTTTTAAGTTTGCAGTCGAAAATCACTATGCATCACAGAAAAAATGACAAATACTCTATGAAGAAACCAACGTCATTCTGCGCGAAGTCGCAGAATCTAAAGGAACAATAGCATGAAAATTTACAAACCAACATACACAATCAACGAGCTATATAAAGACACATACGTTATTGCCGATGGTGGTCTTGGCCAGGGCAGCGTCTATATGTATCTTCTTGTTGGACGTGAAAAAGCACTGCTCGTAGATAGTGGATACGGACTGCTCGATTTGGGAAGCATTGTCGCAACCATCACCGACAAACCTGTCATCTGTGTTTGTACACATGGACATATAGACCACGCATTGGGAGCTTGTCAATTTGAAGAGGCTTATCTTCATAGCAAGGACTTTGATGTGTACGCTAAGCACACGGACTCCACTTTCATAGCCGACATGGGGTTAAAAGGACTCATGATGCGTCCTCCACGATTTATGAGAAGCAACCCCAGCTATCTGGCATTGGTGGAACAAATGGCCAAAAAGCAATATGCACCACTTCAAGAGCTTGATGGCATGGGCTCTTTTGATTTGGGCGAACGCACTGTTTCATGGCGATATGTGCCCGGTCATACACAAGGCAGTGTTGCGATTATAGATGAAGCAAACAAGGTCGCTTTCGATGCCGATGCGTGTGCACCCGGTGCATGGCTCTTTCTTGAAGAATCAAGCCCTTTGCCAGATTATCTAAAAGAGCTTGAAAGCTATAAGGCGTTTTCAGATGAGCACGGTATTGTGCATAGATATGTTGGGCATGCGAAAAAAGCACTGGGTGAGAAATATCTTAGACAGCTAATCAAGTGTACACAGGTTTGCATTAACAAACCCAAAAAAGGCATAAAGAAAACAACTCTGCTTGGGAAAACACGAATTGTTTTCGCAGGCGGCTCACTGTTGTTTTGTGGTATTGAGAGTTGAGTAGAGTTTGTTTTGCTTTACATTCTTTCGCACATTTAGTATTATAACCGTAACAGGATCCCCCACACCTCTCCGCTGCCAGGTGCAGTGCGATGTGCCCAAGGGGGAACGTTTTTATCATTGACATTTGTTCGCATCAAAACAAAGCTGTGAGGAACCATTTACTATGAATTTTATTTTTGATATCGGGAATGTGCTGTTAGACTTTAAACCGCAGATCTTTTTAAAGGGTTTATTCAACGAGCAATCGGTGGAAAACAAGATGCTTGAATTGATTTTTAAAAGCTACGAGTGGGCACAGCTTGACGAAGGAACTATCACACATCAGGAAGCACTTGAGATTTTTTGTACACGCGAGCCTGACTATGTTTCGGAAATTCAATTCACGATGGGGCGATTGACAGAAATGCTGACTCCTATATCCGAAACAATCGCATTGTTGCCGGATATTAAAGAAGCAGGACATAAGCTGTATTTTCTGTCTAACTTTCATAAGTATCTTATGGAACACGTTTTAAACAAGCATGAATTTTTCAATTTGTTTGACGGTGGGGTATTCTCATGTAATGTTCACATCTGCAAACCATCCCCTCTGATTTATCACCATCTTTTAGATAAGTATTCCCTCGTTCCTGAAGAATGTGTGTTTTTTGACGATATGGAAGAAAACGTTGCCGTAGCACGAGATGAGGGTATTAATGGCATCCTGTTCACCGACCCGGAATGTGTAAAGCATTATTTTAGTAAGTTAGAAAATATATAATCAAAATAGCCCAGAGCATTTGTTAGTGCTTCAGGCTATTTTGTTTTGCTATTTAGATTTCGCTTGCTTACAATTCTTGGCATTGCTCGCAATAGTAAATACTTCCACCCATATATGATCCCTTTTTCGCCGAACCTCCGCAGTTTGGACAGATTAATAATTTATTGTTTTTGCCCAACTTTGTTTTGTAGCCTCCGGGATTCCCAAACAAATCCCGCTCGGTATCACGACCACCGTTATCGGTCATTTCCGCAAGCGTAGATTTCAGGCTGTCAAACATTTGCTGATGCTGTTCTTCAGACAATGCATTCATCTTTTTCTTTGGATGAATTTTTGCATTGAGCAAAATATCTTGCAGAGCACCGTTTCCAAGTCCGGGGATTCGCTGTTCAGTAGCTAAGAACGCTTTCGCACTCATTTTGAGTCCCTTTTCATCAAATAGTTTCTGAAAATGCGGGAAGTCAAACTCCTCTGATAGAGGCGATACAGCTTCTTTTGCCGCTTTAACGTAGAAATCATCGTCCATGGCGTGAGTTGGATGAGCAAACAGCATCCCGTACATCGCTACCGTTGCGGTCAGTGCAGAATCATCATCGAACACAACGAGGAGTTGATGTTTCGTAGGATGCTTTTCATCAGCTTCATAATATCTCAAATTCACTCCGTCACCGAAATGCAAAACAGCACCCTCCATCGACATTTCAATGCGACCGCCATAAGAAATCGCAGATTCAATCGTACGCCCTCTCAAAAGTGCATCATACTCGGATGGCTCTTCGTAATACCAAGCGAATTTATGTGGTGATGCCGCTGCGACAACTTCTTTGACTCGTTTTCCCTTTACAGTTTGAGCCAATTGTCCGGATATGACAATGGCTTCCGGTATTTCAAGCATAGTAACATTCCTCGTTTTATCTTAATCGTATCACAGAAAATCTGACAACAGCATGTCTTATTAAAGAATATTTCGTAAGATTTCCGCTCCGGCAACAAATGTTGCAATCGCACTCCCAACATTCGCCATAATTGTTACTAATAAAACTCGAAGCACGCGGTTCTTAAAAAAGCTACTAAGACGAAGTGCATCTTCTGACAGATTTTGCAAATCTTCTACTCGTGGCTTTCTTACTCGTGCTTCCACGAATCCCGCAAACCAACCGGCAGCTAATAAGGGGACAAATGATGTGATCGGTGCCGCTACAAATGCTGCTGCCGCACTAAGCGGATGCCCAAAACTTAACAATGTGAACAACGCTGATAGCCCACCGTTCCAAAGCCACCATATCCTGAGATTATGCCATCCCATCTCTACATTTTGTATAAAGCTATATGTAAGTAGTCCTATAATTAACATAGGGATTATCCATTTTATGAGTTTCAGCTTTGATCTTTTCTCCGGAACGGCATTGATTCGTTCCATGTCCTGCTCTTTATTTATCTCATCAATAACCCCCGGCACATGTCCGGCACCTAACACCGCCAGCACCTTTTGACCGGATGCATTCTTTATTTTGTATGCTAGAAACTGGTCTCTCTCATGTATTAAAACTTTTACAATCGTAGGAACCGTATCCTGCATCTCTTCCAAAATAGACGTAAGCATATCTTTCTCTAACAGCTCTGCCACATCTTCTTCTGTTATGTCGTTTTCTTCCTTTGTGCCGAACAGACCAAGCAGAGCAACAAAAAGTTTCATCCGCTCTTTCGCACCTAAAAGACGCCACACTCGAAGAAATGTGGTTTGGATGCTTCTGTCAGCTAAAACAATTTCTGCTCCAACTTCTTCCGCACTTTTTATTCCTTGAATCATCTCTCCGCCCGGCTTTGTACCAAGTTTTTTTGCCAAACGCTTTTGGTATGCCGAAAGAACCAACTGCACCAGCATGAATCCTACTTTTTTCTGGCGAATTATCTGCGATATATTCGTTTGTTCCCATCCTCGCGGATTTTGTATATTCTTATATCGTCCCTCGTCTAGTTCGATACATACACTATCCGGCTGCTCTAGCTCTATTGTCTCTTTAACCAAAGCGATACTAGCCTCTGACACATGAGCTGTAGCAACCAGAATAATTTCTTTGTCTTTATAATTTATCCTCGTGACATTTTCTACCATAAATGCTTTCCTCAGCCCCGTCATTCTGCGCGAAGTCGCAGAATCCAGTGGGTACAGATTTCCTAGATTCTGCGACTTCGCGCAGAATGACGGTAGTTTTTCATATACTGTTTGACATTATCTGCTCAACAAATTCATAAAAGCTAAGCTGTTGCCTACAACACATTTTACAGCTACACAAAATTAATGTCAAATTTGGTCGCCAAATTTACTCAAAGTAGAACAAGTCCTCAAACTTCATATCCAGGGCAATGCAGAGAATAAGTGCCAATTTTGCTGTTGGACAAAACTGTCCTGTTTCTATTGAGCTTATTGTATTTCGAGACACCCCGACCAATTCCGCCAACGCTGTCTGCGACAAGTCTCTTTCTGCGCGAGCTACTTTAAGCTTGTTTTTTAAAATTAGTTCATCTCTCATGTCATTTACCACCATCTAAGCATTTTTAGAAATTCATGTATGTGATGCCACTCAAGAGCATAGTCCAAGAATGCAAATGTCGCTAAAAGCATTCCGAAAATGCATGCCACGACATCTACCATGTATCGTGCTTTTTTTGTAAAACGATATTTTGTAAAGTCATGACCCAAACTAAAGGCGGCAGCAAGCGCAAGTAAAGCCCATGCCGTACTAATCTGTCCTATAGCAATAGAGAGGACTACTAAGATGAGACCCATGATATAGAAACCTAAGACTTCCCCGATTTTCCTCCCTTTCAGGCTCGCATACTCCTCTCCCTCATCTTTTTTCTCGCTTCTGCTTTTCGCCAAAATCTCTTCTTTACGAATATCGTTGTTGTTTTCAGCATTACTCATAATTATCGTTCATTCCTTTCAACTCAACACATCCAAGTGTTGTTGTAATTTTGCCAAGTATACTTGTCGTTCGTATGATAGCATATGCCAAGCACGCTTGTCAAGAAGAATGTTTTTGAAAATTTATGGAAAGTTAACTTGACATTTGCTTTTGACTTTGCTATATTAATGTCAAGCTAGCTTTCCATAATGGTGTAACAGGAGATACAGAAATGAAAAATCGTCTTGAAGAAATTCGAAAGCTTAATGGTGTTAAACAAGAGGATCTTGCCGCCACGTTGGGTGTATCACGACAAACAATCGGCTCACTTGAAAACGGTCGGTATAACCCGTCAATACTTTTGGCTTTCAAAATTGCAAAACACTTCGAAATGAGTATTGAAGAAATTTTTATTTATGAGGAGGAACAGGAATAATGGAACAACAATATATCAAACACATCATATATAGCATAGCTGGTGTTGTACTGGTTATATCCGGGATATTGCTTGCAGTTTTTTACACAGTACCACAAAGTGCTATGCAGACATTACCTTTTGTGTTAGGTGGCTATGGTATACTTTCTCTCATCAGCGGTATTAGCGGCATACTTGCTGTCAGCGGAATGAATAAAGATGAAAATTTTGCGAAACAAGTAAAAGATTTTCAAGATGAGCGTGCCGATTTAATTGACCTTAAGACCAAAGCAAAAGTAAATGAGTTTACGAATTGGCTCTTCTTAGCCCTAATTGTGTTCATGTCAGTAATGCAAGTTCATCTTGCGGTCTTTTTAGTTTTTGTCGGAGCTTTTTTTCTGCGAATGTTTGTGTCGCTTTATCTTGTTAACAAATACAACAAAGAAATATAACCGTTCTAAATTGAGTTAAGCTATAGAAGAAGCTGTTGTCGTTCCACATTATGAAGCATGCCAAAGAGTCCGATTTCTCGGACTCTTTGCATGGTTTTGTATTGCAAGTTTTGTTAAATTCAGTTAGTATCTTTATTAGTAACGAATAAGAGCTGGCGAGCGCCGAAATGTGAATTCATTATATACTTTCGGAAGTTTTAACAATGTTGACAGCGGTAAATGAGAAAGGCACAAACATGAACAGAGATGATATTATTTCATTAGCAGAAACATTTATAAGCGATTCTCCAAATAATTACATCACAGAAGAAATCGCATTGAGCCCAAAATGCGTAGGCATTAAAATATTTGATACTCCTATATTTGCTTTTGGATCGCCAGATGACGACCTTTATATCAAATATAAATCTTTTGACGCAATTGGTAGTCATTTTTTGTGTCCTGCAGAATGGTTGCCAAGCACTAAAACCGTTATATCGTTCTTCCTTCCATATACTAATGTAATTAGAAAGGCTAATTCTGCTGACAATCGCTTCCCTGCCGATGAATGGTTACACGGTCGATATGAGGGACAACAATTATTAGCACAAATGTCTGAGCATCTTGTAAACGCCCTCGTCGAAGCAGGATATAACTCCCTTGCACCCTCTTTTGATCAACGATACAACACAGGCAATGTTGAAAAAAACATTAAAAACACTTCAAATTGGTCAGAGCGACACGTTGCGTTTGCCTGCGGTTTAGGCGCATTTGGACTATCAAAAGGACTTATTACTAAAAAAGGCACATGCGGAAGATTTGGAAGCATTTTGACAGAGCTTGATTTACCAAAAGATGGTAGGGATTACAATGACATATATGAGTATTGTACTATGTGTGGAGTATGTATTTACCGTTGTCCTGTGAACGCCATTTCTCTTGAAAGCGGAAAGCAGTCCGAGCTTTGTCGCGAATTTTTAGTTAAGGTAGGGGAAATGCATAATCCCCGCTATGGCTGTGGAAAATGTCAGACCCGTGTACCTTGTGAAAGTAGACTTCCAGTGAAATAATTGAAATATCTGGATGGTGTGAAATTAATAGAACAAAATCTCCGAAGTTGGAGTTTTCTGTTGCTCTTGCAATGTTCGGATTACGATTATTCAAATCTTCGACTCCTGCTAGAAAAAAGCCGTTCCGCACATGAAGTCCGCTGTTTGACAGAGGCGTAATGCCGTGTGCATCCATTGCCGCAAACACCTCTACATAGTCATCGTGATTACCTTCGACTCCAAATATGCCATCCGTAGTTGCGGTTTGTGATAGTATCTCCATTATATGATGTGGTGCATATCTGAATGACAGATAATCTCCGCCGAGAACCAATAGGTCTATCTGCCTGTTGCTTAGCTCGTCAACAATCTCCGTTAAACTTTCGCTAGGCAAATCGTGGGTGTCTGCAACAAATGCAATCCGATAGCCACTCATTTCCGCTGGAACATTTGGTGACGAAAATGACACTTCTCTATACTCAATAATTCTATCCAGCGTAACTGCATGGACAAAATGTATAAGTGCAATTATAACCCCTGTCGCTAAAATGATTTTCGCAATTCTTTTTAGCGACAGTTTTGCTTTTTCATTCATTTGTTTCTTCGCTTGTCTTTGCATCAAAAGCATCCTAACAACTTTCCACTCGCTCAAACCTCTTAATCACTCGCCCATCGTGTTCAACAAGTTCATTCCACATTGCTACCGGACGCACCCATAAACGACGCTCTCCGTATAATGCACGATAAACCACCAGCTCTTCCAGCGTTTCACTGTGAAAAGCAGTTTCAATTACTTCATATTGATTTCCTTTATAATGGGTGTACTTGCCAGGTTTGATTACCATTTTGAGATTCCTCCTATGTATCACTCAACCCTCGCTTCGTCTTAACATTCAATTCAATTTTCGACTTCTACAAGTCGAAAATATCAAGTTTTCAGAAATTGTACTCCTCCTGAAAGGCATTCCGCCTAGAGAGGCGGGGGTCTTAACCCACATCTTGACTTCGTCAAGACCCCCACTTCAAACGCCAAAGGCGTTAAGTGGCGGGTACGATAAAACTTCTTGAACTCTGTTGAGTATTATATTAAAGTAGTAGCATTAAATGTAATCTTTGAAAGTGGGCCATTTTATGAAGATAACTCTAATCTATAATCAAGGCTTTGTAAAACTGCCAGATGAATTGGTAGAGCGAATTCGGGACACCGCACCCGGGGTCACAATTAGTGAAATTTATGAAAGCGATGTCTGCGTTGAAGATCTCTTTGAATCTGAAATAGTGTTTGGAAGAATTCATCCACGAATGTTAAAAAATCTGCCAAACCTTAAATGGCTTCATTTATATACTGCCGGAGCTGACGGCATGACAGACCTTTCCCTTTATGCAAACGAATCGGTTCTCCTAACAAAAGCCAGCGGTACATATGGAGTTCCAATTGCAGAACACGTTATTGGCATGATGACCGCAATAAGTCACAATTTTGGCTACTACTACAATGAACAAAGCAAGGGCTTATGGAGTAATCAATCTCCAAAGTTGCTCGATATATTCGGTTCAACTGTTCTTGTTCTAGGGCTTGGAGATATCGGCACAGAGGTATGCAGACGCCTTTCACGTTTTGATTGTAACATCATCGGGATAAGACGCAATCCGTCAAAGCCGCACGAGTTTGTGCAAGATATTAGACCTCTATCTCGTTTGCACGATAGTTTGCCGGAGGCTGACTTTGTTGTCATATGTACACCGGGAACAGAGCAGACAAACAAGCTGTTTGGGCAAAATGAATTCAAGCTGATGAAAAGTAATGCCATAATAGTAAATATCGGTCGCGGTAGTGCGATTGATACCGATGCACTCGCGGTAGCATTACATACACAAGAAATTTACGGAGCAGGGCTTGACGTAACAGACCCTGAACCACTTCCGGCCGACCATCCGCTCTGGAATGCACCGAATACACTGATTACTCCGCATATATCCGGCTTAACTCCAATGATGATCGAGCGTCGTTTGATGATATTTATTGATTTATTAAAACGATATTTAAACGAAGATGAAATGTATAACAAAGTTGACTTCACAGAGGGGTATTGAGTTCTGTTGGATTCTTCTGCTATACAATGCCCAGAACACGTAAGATATAAACACCAATGGTAAACGTCAGTATTGACAATAGCGACGTAAATAGCACTATGCTCGAAGCAAGGTGTTCATCTGTTCCCATGTGAGATGCCATGACATAGCTTACAATTGCGGTTGGTGCCGCATATAGCACCAAAAGAACAACGATTCCTTCAGGCGAAATCCCTAGCCATATAGCTAAGGGAATAAAAATAACAGGCATTACAATGAGCTTCAGTGCACTTGCAATTAAAGTGAGCTGAAGTCTCTCTTTTATTTTTGAAAAATCTAAACTCGCACCCATAATTAACAATGCGAACGGTGTTGCCAACGATGCCATCATATTTACAGGAGCACTTAGTAGCGGAATGAATTCTATATTAAGCAGAGTCAAAGTAATTCCTGCAAAGATGGCTATAATGAGTGGGTTTGTCAAAATGCTTGTTATAATCGTTTTTATTACATTTCCGGATTCAACCTTTCCGGATTCGCCCTTTTTCTCGCCATAAATTGTCAGGATAATCACCGATAGCACGTTAAAAAGCGGAACCACCATGACGACTCCTGTCACCGCCAATGGTGGTGTGAACCCAAGCACTTCTGTACTTATTGCAACTCCCAAAATAACATAGTTTCCTCTAAAGCTGCCCTGTATGAACGCCCCTTTTTTCTTGTCATCTTTAATTAGCTTCACAGCAATAATCCAGCAGATGAAGAAGAATACAATTACAGAAACGATAAGGAAAGCTACGAACTTCCAGTCAAGCATTTGTGAATAATCCGAGCCGTGTACGGCATTGAATAACTTTATCGGAAGTACAACCTTAAAGAGAAGAGAGTTCATTTGTGTAGTTGTAGAGACATCAACGATTTTCAATCGCCTCACAACAAGTCCAAGGAGCATTATTAGAAAAATCGGTATAACCGCATTGAAGCTAAAAATCAAATCATAAAGCATTATTCTTGAGAACTCCTTGTTTTTTGATCATTATCATTGTACTATGTTAATTATATCAAGCTTAACTACTAAAAATCAATTGAATTTCATTGCTTGCATAGGTTTGAGAATGGAGAGTAATGGGTGGAACACATTACTCATCAGAAAAGTTCGCTTGCATTGCAATGTGCAAAGACTTTGAAAAGCTAGGACTAGGATCAGAATTTATCGCCGACACACCAAGTTTTGAGGATTTATGATGAATATTGGAATAAGTCACATCACTTTTGTAGTTACAGATTTAGAGCGAACTAAAATCTTCTTTGAGCAAATCTTTGGAGCAAAAGAGGTTTATTCAAGTCCGACAGCGAAGTATTTTCAACTAAATAGTTTGTGGATTGCACTGAACAAAGGAGAATCATTGTCAGAGCGAACATATAACCATATCGCTTTTGCAATTGAAGATGATGATTTTGATATGTATGTTGAACGTATAAATAGCGTCGGCGCAGAAATAATACAGGGACGAACACGACTTGACGGTGAAGGTCGATCACTATATTTTTATGACTATGACAATCATCTTTTTGAGCTACATACAGGCACACTTTCTCAAAGGTTAGATTGCTACTCTCAGTGACGTAAGCAAAAGCATTTATATTAATGGCTTCACCCACATTATTCATGTGGGTGAAGATGGTGACGGTAAGTACGTCAAATTGTTGAAAGTTCTTTAGCTTGTTTCTTCCGATAGGCAAACAAAGCATTACAAGTTGCAAACATAAAGACGCGCGACAAATTAGTGCCGAACTGCCTCGGCAACGAGATTGCCGTTGACATACAGACAAACCGTTGGAAGCCCTCCGGAAAGTTGGTTATTATGTGAATGATGCATTACTGTTGTAACAGTGATCATGACACCATTCACATTAGCTTGCAAAGGATAGGAGCTTTCTTCGGGCACGTCTCTCTTTTCTGCAAAAACCATCCCATTAACAACAAGCTCAATTACCTCAAGCTCTACCTTAACCATAATATCCACATTACTGTAGGTTTGGCGGATTATAACACTTCCATAATTTGATGCATTTCTTATGGGAGCTGACGGATAAGCTTGTACAGGCGGTAAAACTTGTTGCTCTGCGGTTTGGTAAGGCTTCTTTGCCACCTTGGCATCTACCGTCATCCCAACTGCAAACCCTATGCCTATACCCATTCCTAAACCACGAAAAACTTCGCCTACCAGTTCATTTTCCGGAAATACAAATAGCGGGAAAATCGTTATAGCAACTGCCGCAACTATCGCCGATAAAAACACTGCCGCCCAAATCAACGCTCTGGTGGGTTTGTTTTTTGTACTCAAATAAGCTTTAAGTTTCGTTTTCAGCTTTAGTTTTTCAACAAGAACGCCACTTATGGCAAATCCGCCACCAATCCCTAATCCAAACATTATGAACATACAAAAAGCCTCCTAGATTCTTGTTGTGTCTATCTATACACAAGCGATTAACGCCGCCTCAATAAAATAAGTCTGATGAGTTGTGCAAGAGATACCGCCAATGCCCCTACATATGTAAGTGCCGCAGCAGTTAAAACTCTTTTTGAACCCTTAAGCTCATCACTTGTTAAAATGGCAGAATTGTCCAGCACAGCAACCGCACGGCGTGATGCATTAAACTCGACCGGAAGTGTTACCAATTGAAAAACAACCACTGCTCCAAACAAGAGGATGCCAATGTTAATCAATCCAGTCATTCCCATTATAAATCCAATTAAAACTAAAGGCATTGCTAATTTTGATCCAATACTGGTTATTGGAATAATAGCTGCGCGAACTTTCATAGGAACATAACCATGGGCATGTTGAATTGCATGCCCTGCTTCGTGTGCAGCCACTCCCACCGCTGCTATAGTCGATGCATCGTATACACTGTCTGAAAGCCGGATGACATTGTCTCGAGGGTCAAAGTGGTCTGTTAAGTGACCATCCACTCTTTCAACCTGAACACCATAAACTCCGGCTTGCCTAAGCACCTCATTGGCGGCTTGTGCTCCTGTTAAGCCCCTCAATGTGCGTATTTGGGAATATTGCTTGAAGCTACTCGAGACCCTGTGCTGTGCCCACATCGCAAATATCATCGTTGGCAATACCAACACTAGAAATAAAGGGTCAAAAGGCATAAATAACATATAAACTACCTCCATAGATTGTTACGTACAGTCAAGTTTTTGTTTGTAAAATAAACCGTAAAGTAAGCCGACTGTAGATTTCTATTATAAACCATTGCAAAATATAGTACAAGAATAATCAAGTTTCAAAATTTAAATTGACAAAAGCGTATAGGCTATGTTACCGTGACATAGAATTAAATTGAATATGACGTAGCGAAGCTACCCTTGCACCCACGCAAGCCAAAAATTGCGGTCAGCAGTAATGCTGGAAATATTTTGGCTTGTTTTTGTTTTGCATAACAAGCCTGTCATAAGGAGTGCATTATGGCAAAAAAACGCATTAAGAGTAAAGAGCACGCACCCAAATCGGAGGAGATTCTCGCAAAGAAACCAACATGGACACATCTGTTGAAATTTACGTTTCCAACGATACTGTCTATGCTGGCAATGAATACTCTAGGAATAGTTGACGGTATTTTTGTGTCAAGATTGATCGACCCTATGGCTTTATCGGCAGTCAACATTGTATTTCCGTTTATGTCTTTCGTTCAGGCTTTTGGGTTTATGATGGGAGTGGGAGGCAATGCACTGGTTGCAAAAAAAATCGGTGAAGGGCGAATACGTGAAAGTAGAGAGAATTTTAGTCTAATAACGCTTGTGTCGCTTATCGGAGCTATTATAATGGCAACTATAGCGATAATATTCCCTAACTTTATATTAAACATCTTGGGTGTTGATGACTATATTCGTCCAATGGCAATGGCTTATATGCAGCCTATGCTATATTTCTTGCCCGCCGCTGTCATAGGTATGGTTTTTCAACAGTTTCTGATAACCGTTGGCAAGGCACATTATAGTGCGATAATGTCGTTTGTATGCGGAATTTTAAGTGCAGGGCTGAATTATGTGTTTATTCGCTTGTTGGGCATAGGAATTGGTGGTGCCGCTATTGCAACAAGTATAGGTTGGGTTTTGCCTGCCGTGGTAGGGTTAGGATACTTCACATTCAAGAGAAGCGGTACTGTATACTTTGCACTGCCTAAGCTCGACTTAAGGGCTTTGGGTAGGTCGTGCATAAATGGAGCATCTGAAATGGTTGTAATGCTCTCTGTTAGTATCACAACCATCCTTATGAACAATGTTTTGATGAACTTAGACAGCGGCGGAGCAACGGCTGTAGGAGCTTCAGCTATAATGTTTGGTGTTATGCAAATATTCGCCGTACTATTTCTTGGTTACTCATCCGGCGTTATGCCAATGATCAGTTATAATTATGGGAAAGGCGATACAGATAATCTAAAGAAGTTATATTCAAACAGCTTGCGTTTAATAGGCATTCTGTCTGTGATTGCTACTATTTTAGCTCTTGTAACAATAGATTTTGTGATAGGCATTTATAGTATACCTGTGGGTACGCCAATGCACAGTATGGCACAATCCGGATTTATGTTTTTAGTCGGCGGCTTTATATTTATGGGCTTTAATGCCTTTGGTTCTATGTTTTTTACAGCGCTGAATAATGGAATAGTCTCATCGGTGATGGCGTTGTTTAATACACTTATCTTTGTTATTGTGATGCTGTTTGCTTTGCCGCCAATATTTGGATTAAGCGGTGTATGGATGGCTACACCCGCCGCAGAGTTTTTAAGCATTATTATGACTATAACTTTCTTCAAGGTGATGAAGAAAAGGTATGGTTATGCTTAAGAGCTTGTGCTCGGCAGTTCTGTCTCTCATAGTTTTACGATGATTTGCTCTATCAAACGTTAATTCTTTTCCCCATTTGTTGACATCCAACTTTATACAGTTTATCATAATCTTGTATAGTACAATAAACTGAGTAGCTTCAGGGGGCAATGGACAGAATGTATAAATACATTGCAAGTCAAATTAAGCGCAGTGCGGTCCTCAATATAGCTTTCTGTCTGCTCTTGGCAATGACGGGAACATTACTTTGTCTTGGAACAGGATTGTTGTTGTCTGCACATGGTAGCTCTCGACTTATAGACGAACAGTTTACAACTATCGCTTTACCGGATGCATCTGCAATTCGTCGGCACACTATGAATCAAATAGAGACCTTAAATATTACCGAATTTGACACAGGGGACGAAATTATAACTCCTGAGCATATTTATTTTGGTTCTCGTTTTAGGTATATTGTTGCTGATTTTATGGTAGATGATATACTGCGTGAGATTGATGAAGTTGTTTATGGCTCCGGAGCGGTGGACATGGATTCGCGAAATTACCTTGGTGCATATTCTGCTGATGTTGTGCCATTTTTTGTTCAAGACCAAAACCCACTTATGTTGCCGCCCGGCAATGCCGGGGGTTCAGCAGCATTTGTAGTCCGGGTTACTTATATAGAGGAAGCTTATGGCTACATTCATTATAGTGTAGACCCTGTTACAGATGAGGGGAGCTACTCTCTGATTGCCCATGCTTATGTTAGTTTTGAAGTCGAGGAAGTAATCTCACTCCATCCCGACACTCCTGTACCAAGTATGGTATATATGAGCGTAGGTGTTCAAGATGCACGTGGAGGCTACTTTTTTGAGTTAGGTGGAAGATATTTTATATACGGTCAGTACAGTCCATATTACTGGAAAAGCTTTACCGCCGACGATTCCGTTTCTCGAGACCCGTTGCCTTTTGTATGGTTTGGTATGGATCCTTTGATAGGTGGTGACGGTACTTGGAGAATGGGTGTATCAGAAGCAGTATTTGGAGCTATATCAGAAGAAGTTGTCGATGTCAATATTGTCCAATCGCGCGAAAATCTGCACTCTAACGTATGGACATCTTTGCGTAGATTGTATGACATGAACTTTGCCGATTATGACTTCCCGTTAAACGTGATTGCCTTTCGTAGCAAAATGGATGCCGAGAATTGGTGGTTTCGACTTGGAGATATGAGCTTTGAGGAAGCACTACTCTCTGATATTGGACAAAATATAGAGCTTGCAGTCACAGCAGTAGAAAGAAATGCTAATAGACTCAACATCCTCACTACCGACAATATAGGCAGTATGTTCCAATTTCACCAGCGCCGAGCCACTTTATTCTCCGGACGTATGTTTACCGAAGAGGAATATGAAGCCGGAGCCAGAGTTGCAATCATAAATCAGCCATTGGCGAATAAGAACGATCTTGTGGTAGGCGACATCATTACTCTCACTTTTTACGAAGGTATGTATGCCTCAGTAACACGCCTTGCAGGAGGGGATGCAAGCGTTACGCTTCGTTCATGGTGGCCGGGTGGTTATTCGTCGGGGATGCTTGTATCAAAGCCAATTGAGTTTGAAATTATCGGTACTTTCAACGCACCAAGGGCAGTTTTTGAAAATCCAAATGCCATACCTATGAATACCATTTTTATTCCCAACAACTCCTTTGAAGGGTTTGCCCACTATTACAACGGTTCTTCTTTTTGGCAAGATGACCGCGCAGAAAGCCCGTTACTAAATACCATAATCATACCAAATGGTCGTAATGAAGAATTCCGGGAAACTGTCAATACACTGCTTCCCGGTTATGGCAATTTTTTCATCATTTACGATCAAGGATATTCAATCGTAAGAGCGGCAATTGATAACTTGATTCGTGGAGCTGTGCTCATATTCATTCTGTGCCTTGCAGGATGGCTAATAGCTATGCTCGTGTTCTGTCTGTTCTTTGTACTACGAAAGAAGAAAGAAGTCGGATTGCTGTACGCTTTAGGCATCAGTAAAAAGAATCGCTTCCGCTGGGTGCTTGTTCAATGTCTGGTTATAATACTCGTTGCACAAGGTATAGCGTTTGTGGCATCAACTGTATTCTATGAGCGAATTCTGGACTATGCCGTTGAAACAGCTATGCAAGAAGCCGCAACTGATGACTTGTTTTTCACTGATGCCGCAGTAGCCGCAGACGGAGTGGCTCAAGACCCTTCCGTTTACCAAGACCCGTGGGCTGTCTTTCTTGGCATTTTTATTGGTGTTATATTGTTGATCTTGTCTACAGGTGGCATTTCATGGAAAATGACAAAAGGTGAAACACTTGTGAAAGTTGCAGAGTGATAATGGGTTTTATCTTAATAACATTTCTAAAACGTATTCCACGAGAGAGGTTTAGGAGCTTGACCATTCCTTCCCTCGCGTTGGTTTTGGTCGTTCTGATCAGCATAATGAGCGGTGTCAGAATAAGGCTTGAAGCTGACCTTGACTATGTTATAGAGAATTTTGAAGTACGCATAGAGCTATCCAATCCTGTCACATCTGAGACCGATTATCTCAACATAGAAAACCGTTTTGTCCGTATGTTTACCGACGAATACACCTTCCCTTATCTTTCGCAATTCGTTGGTGATGTAGAGTTGAAACGGTCTATGAACATATTGGCAATTGATATCGTTGAAAACGTTCCGGTTGGACGATTGATTGGCATAACTTCCAAAGAAGCCGAGAGACGGCTTGATTCGCGTGGCGGAGCATTTATTGATTTCTTTGAGGGATATGACGAGAGTATCTTCCGTACTGACGAGTCTGTTGCTGTTGTCAGCTCAGATATGTTTGATACATTGAATCTCATGAGCCCAATTCTGTCAATAGATGTGCAATCCACAGCAATTGATCCTCAAAATCCATTTGCAGTATATCCATCTGTTAGCACGGAGTTGGTGGTCGTGGGGATTTCTCATGGAGTGGGAAATGATGTCATTGCACCGTTTTGGACAGTTGCGAATTTGGGTATGGCTTCAGATAACCTTCAAACATACTCGGACATCATGTTCACCTTTATGGCGGACAACCGTCAAATTGGAGAGTTCGGAGCGGCGGCGGCAGGGCATTTTGCCAGAGCCGGAGATGTTGGAGGCACAATGCCCCACGCACTCACAGTTTTTGATAGCGTCTTTAACGATGTAGTGCACAGGCTCAGACAGAACATTCAATTGATTAATGCAGCGACACCGTTCATATACTTGACTTCGGTGTTTATCGGCTTTATCGCGAGCTTTCTGTTGACGCGACTGAGAAAAGCAGAGTTCGCAATCATGCGGAGTATCGGAATCAATAGAAAAGATGTGTTTTTCGGTGCGCTCATGGAACAGACCGTGTTATGTGCCTCGGGAGCTGTCTTAGGATTTTTGCTGTTCTGGACTGTTCTTGGAGATATCGTATGGACGGTACCTGCATTATTTACGGCCTGCTATGTGTTAGGTGCTGTGCTTTCCGCACAAAAGGCGGCGAGCGCAAATGTTTTAAAAATATTGAGTGACAAGGAATGAGGGAAAATGAAATCTATGCGATTGGTAGATGTCACATATATATAAAGGCAAGCACCAAGATGACAAAAAGTCCGATTACTCGGACTTTTTACTTGATACAAGTGGTAATACATGCCCCCTATCTCCGCCCTAAAAAACAAACTGCACCAAAAGCATATAAACGACGGTACCTGCCGCAATAGACAACAGCGTGTTGCTTTTCCAAATATGGAGCCCTGCAACAACCACAATTGCTATAACCTCCGGTATACCACGAGGTGCAATCGTAAAATTTATATATCTCAAGCAATACACAACCAAAAGACTGATTGCGGATGCGGGGAGCATTTTGCCAAGATACGTTATATATTTGGGCGCAGATGAAGCATTTGGGAAAAACAAAAATGGCAAAAAGCGTGTTATCGCCGTACCCAACGCGAGGACTCCAATGATTATAAGCACCTGCAAAGTAGTCATAGTCATTAGTCACCCTCCCCTGTCCCGCTGGCAAAACGTCTGCGGAAAACCGTAAGACATACAATAATAATCACCATCGCCGGGATTATGAATCGGTCTGCACCGAAGATAATAAGGCTCACAACCGCTGCGCCCAAGCCTATGAGCGCCGGGGAGTGAGTCTTGCTTGCTTTCCATTGATTTATGAAAACAACCACAAAAAATGCTGTCATCACAAAGTCTATACCATATGTGTCAAATTTCAGCAGAGGCCCGACAAGCCCTCCTATCACACTCCCAATCACCCAATAACTCTGGTTGAGCAGGGCAACTGAAAACATAAATGCCCGCTTATCAATCTTAGGCGGAGGCTTCGTTGAAACAAGTATCGAAAAAGTTTCATCACATGTCGCAAAGATAAGATATGGCTTGACAGCTCCCGTGCCTCCATATTTTTCAAGTAATGAAATGCCGTAAAACAGATGTCGAGCGTTTACTGCAATCGCTATCAAAAACGCATAGATAGGATCAAATACGGACGTCAGCAGACTTATCCCCACAAATTGCAATGCACCTGCAAAGACAACAACACTCGTCAGCA
>Ga0123355_10000219_pt1 | contig 72046 bp, 56 predicted proteins | sample TergutEmb28metaG_3_FD_89872 | JGI IMG/M metagenome (GOLD analysis project Ga0123355, IMG submission 89872) | Embiratermes neotenicus P1 segment gut microbial communities from Petit-Saut dam, French Guiana - Emb289 P1 | ecosystem: Host-associated > Arthropoda: Insects > Digestive system > Gut ...
CTGTCCTATGAGCAGCTTTCCACAATTATACAAAGACGTAAGCAGGATTGGGTTGCAGCTTTAGAGAATCAAAAAGCAGTTTATTTAATTACCGACAAAGGAAGTGGCAAACAATATGTTGGTTCAGCTTATGGCGAAAATGGCATGCTATTGAAACGGTGGACTGACTATGTAAGCAACGGTCACGGTGGAAACAAACTTCTGAAAACCATTGTTGAGGATTTAGGACTTGACTATGTAGCAAACAACTTCCAATATTCGATTTTGGAAAACTACAATGCCAGAGTTGATAAACGGATTATTTTAGAACGAGAAATTTGGTGGAAAGAAACACTGGGTAGTAGAGTATTTGGCTTAAATGCAAATTAGTATATGCAAACAGGTTGGCTATTAAATTTATTTCTTGTTTCTTTCGCTTGCGCTATGCCTTCATGCGTTTTGCGTAAATATTTTATAACATTGTCCTGTGGGTCAACCCTTTTTATTTTCTTGAATCTTAGATGAAAATGGCATATACTATTTAACGTAGGATAGATTGCAAAGGAGTTGATGCGGTATGACTACGGTAAAAGAGCAGGCGATAGGGCTATTGCAGAGTATGCCTGATAATAAGGTTATTTATATATTAGATATTTTGCGTGGGCTAAAAGGTCTTGCCGATTCCGAACCCGACAACTGGATTGGTACACAGCCACCCACAACCGCTATGGGAATTTTAAGCGAATACGCAAATGTTGATTTAATACCGTTAGAAGAGGACGCTTGGCGTAAAGCGGTGGTAAAAAAACATGCTAATTCTTGATACCAACGCAATACTTCGGTACATGCTATCTGACAACCTAGATATGGCTACCAAGGTTAATGAAATAATCAATAACAATAGAGTCATGATTAGGTATGAGGTAGTTGCCGAAGTCGTTTATGTGCTTGAAGGCGTATATTCTTTGTCCCGAAGTAAAATAAAGGACAGCATAAACGTTTTCCTCTCCGTCCCTAATGTCGAAACGGAAGCAAAAAGTGTTTTGCTATTAGCGTTAGAGACTTATGCAGATAAAAACATAGATTTTGTTGATTGCTTATTATATGCGTTTAAAGCATTGCAGGGCTATGATGTTTTTACGTTCGACAAGAAATTGAATAAATTGCTGAACACAATAGTCTAGGGCTGACTGCAGGGGTATTTGAAATTTATCCCCAAAAAAGAGAACTCACGCAAATTTAGTTACCATTTAGATACCAAACTTACGCAACGATACTACACAACACAAATAAATACTCCATGTCGGTCAAATGAAATTAAAAGAAATTCAATAAGACGAGACACTACAAAAGGATAGCAAAAGCCTTATCTATAATTGGTAAGGATGAGGTTCTCGGGTTCGATTCCCGATAGCAGCTTGATTTTCCCCTCTAAAGTTGCCTAAATTTATCGGCATTGCTGTCAAAATTGCTGTCAATTTTAGAGGGTCATTTTCTGCGGTGGACATACACTATGTCTTCCGCTTTTTTATTTTCCATTTTATGTCGGCTTCCTGGAATATAAAAAACTGACACCGCTTGAAAACGATGTCAGTTTGGGTGGTTTTTACTTATAGCAGTATCTTTTTTTCACCGCCCGTTTTTCGCGGAGCAGTGTACTTTGATACCCTTACTTCATTTATTGCTAAAATAATTACCACGTAATAACTGCTGCCCTGTTTGCACTATCCCATTCTACGGTTTTGTTAAATGCGTACATAACAAAACGCAGTGGAATGAATGCGCGGTCATTGACAATCATGGTGGAACCCATGCCGTCCGGTAGCATTTCGTCTACAGGGATAACCAGCGTACCTGTTGGCAAGTAAATAATTGCGGAACGGGTTGCACTATCCCACTCTACTTCCACGCCCAATGCTTCGGACAGTGTGCGCAGCGGAATCATCATGCGGTCGGTGGCCGGGTCGATGAACGGTACGCCAACGCTTGTGCGTGCGCTATCGTTAAGCAAATATTGTATATTGCCAATGGTGAAGATTAACGTATTCATGGTTGGCAATGGTGGCGCTGCTTCCTCGTAGACCTCTTCTTCATACACTTCGTACAGCACTTCGCCTGGTGCATCATCGTCATAGGCTTCGTATTGCACAGACACATCGTCTGCAGGCTGGCCTGCCGGGGTGCGTGGTGTCCATGGTATGAAAGGAGTCGCAGATGGAGGGGTGGTTGCCGGTGGTGCCGGTGGCAAAGGTGCAGGAGGTAGCACCGGAGGCTGCGGCAGCACGACTTGAACCCTCACCAAGGCATTCAATGCATAACGCAATGCAGTATAGGCCGCATCAATTTCATCTTGCGTTGCTTCCGGGTTGCCAAGCACTGTTTGGGCAGCCGCTCTGGCCGCTGCCATGTTGGCCCAACTGGCTGCCGTGTAGGCGTTTTGGTTAAGTGCAAGTGCTTCACTTACCAGAGCTCTCAAATCAGTTAAATCAACGTAAGGTTCTTCGTCACAGTTGCAATCGGGATAATCGTCACAACATGGGGCTGGTTCTTCATCACAGTCACAACCGGGATAATCGTCACAACATGGCTCCGGTCTTGCGGCTACAGATACGGTAAAGGGGCGACCGACATCATTATAAGTGACAGTAAGCACTAACGCAGCATTTGGCACAGAACTGTTGAAACCACTTACCATAGCCGTGGTTACCGGAACGTTTCTGATATCACCGTTATCATAAGTTACGATTATAACCAAACCGCTAACATCCAGTACGTCGCCTACATAGTAGGCGGTTACAGCCTGGGTGTAGTCTAAGGCAACAGATACAATTTGCCTTGGTGGTGCAGGTGAAATTGGGTTGCCGTCGATACCCAAGAAAGTGATAGCGTTAATTTGCAATTGGTGTGAACTTGCCCACCAAAGTTCTACAAAGAACAACGCCGCATCATTATCTAAGTCTGCTTGGGTAAAGAACGTATAGTTTCTGGTGAATGGTAGAATGCCATTGGCTATTGGAACATCACCTGTGGTTGAACCCCATCTGGTTGCATGTGGGCCGTAGTTGCCCGGTGCGATAAAGGTATGACGTTGCCCGTAAGACAGAGAACCGCCATGCGAACCGGGTCCTGTTATTTCTGCATAAAGCCTGACGCCTGCAACATCAAGCGCCCTGTCGCCCAGCATCCTGCCAACGTTGAAAATAAATTCGTCATTATCAGGTAAGTCATATAAACGGATTGGAGGAACAGGTGTAAACACGCCGTCTTCATATTCAAATACTTGCGCCGATACTGTCACTTCAATGCTGTCTGTAAAGCCGCCTTCAACTGTGGTGACTGTAATGGTGGTGGTGCCTTCGTTTATTGCGGTAATTCTGGCGGTTGAATTGCCTGTTGATTCAATTGTGGCAACATTTTGGTCGCTGGATGCCCATGTGATGTCACGATTTACTGCAGCCAGCGGCATAACAATGCCTACGATATCCGCAAACCCGCCTTCTGTAAGACCCAAGTCGCCGCCATCGATAATAACAGATGCTACAGGCTGCGGGCCCAAGTCTTCTGCCGGTAATACAACGCCGCCAAATTCATTGATAAAGGTGTAACCAACAATGGTGATATATCTCCAGAAAAAGTCCATCCTAAAGTATGCTCTGTTTGCCATCAAGCTTGCCAGGCCAAAGAGCTGCTCATAGTTTTGATAGACAACAAATTGATGCCCGCCTTCGTTTTGGAACACTCCGGAATTAAGCGCCATACCACGGTCACTGCCGGAAGGGCCGGAACCATCCGGGTTTACGGGTGACATTGCACCGGTGAAACCCGGGTAGCGGTTTGTTACATAAACACGCAAACCGGTGACTTGCAATGCGTTTTCGCCCAAGTATTCCCATGCGTTTGCAAACGATAGCTGGCGTGGAACCATATTGTAATTTCTTACATAGTTAGCCGGGAATTGCGGGCCGTCTATGACAACGCCCTCTACCACAGTAACATCTACCGTGTCGGTTAAGCCATTGACTGTTTCTGCCGTGATGGTGGTTTCACCAATGGTTAGTGCCGTAACCAACCCGGTCGTGCTTACGGTTGCAACCGTTTCGTCGCTGGAAGCCCATGTGACAGATCTGTCGCTTGCCAATGCAGGCAGTACCAATGCAGATAACTGACGTGTACCCGTTGGCATCATGGTAAAGTTTGGCTGTTCAATTTCCACGCTGGTTACAACTATCCCGCCGGGCAGTGCCGGCAGTACATTGCCGTCTACATCTAGGAAAGAGAAGCCCATTAAGCGGAAGAAGCCCCACCAATTTTCGGCAACACCAAAGGTGCTGTCTTCCCCATTTGCAAACAGAGGGTCATCCCATTGCATTGTTAATGTTGCGTAACCATCTGCGGCTTGTGTGCTGCGGTCCCAAGGAGTGTATCCCGGGTTACCGCCAAAGTTCATTAAATTATCACCAAATGCAAACTGGCCTACAGAGCCACCATATACCGGATATGCACCATACAGCCTAATGCCAGCAACCAACTCTAACACTTCCGGTGTGACAAGGTCTGCCACTATGCCAATGATAAATGGGCTAACACCCGGGTGTGCGGTGGTACCCATACCAATATAAATTGGTGGGTCTACCGGGAACTGCGGGCTTTCCAGTGGTGCGCCGTATACTACCGCTACCGTTACTGTGTCTAAAACGCCACATGTTGTTTCGGCTGTAATAACTGCGGTGCTATAACCTGCTCCAGCGTCAAATGATACGCCCGTAACCAAGCCTGTTGCGCTAACCGTTGCAACACTTGGATCGCTGGATGTCCATGTAACTGCCCTGTTGGGTGCAAGAATTGGCAATACTTCTGCTGATAATTGACGTGTGCAGTCTACAAACAGGTTAAAGTCGTTACTGTCAATTTCCACACTGGTAACAACCGATGGACCAAGTGATGATGGTACTGCCGCGCCTGTAGCATCAATAAACGAGAACCCGGCAAGATTAAATGAACCCCACCACATATCCTCTATGCCAAATGTGCCGCTTGCCGGTACAACTGCACCGGATTGTATCGTAAGTGTGCCGTTACTTCTTACATCTGTGGTTTCTCTTACCCATGGCAAACGGCCTTCTCCGCCGCCAACATGATGGTCAAATGTATCACCTAAACGGACTTGACCTGTTGTGCCGCCGTATAACTGCACTGCATACAATCTAACACCCGTTACATTTGCAGAGGCAGCGCCCATCAGTTCTTGAATTGTGCCAAATGCAGCATCGTTTAAACCGGGGTGAGCCGGGGGACCAGAGCCAAATTGCATAGGTGGGTTAACGGTAAAAATTGGTGCGTCTACAATTACTGTAATGGTATCTGTTATGCCTGGTGTTTCGGCAGATGCAGCGGTAATAACTGCAATACCGCCGCTTATACCGGTTACAACGCCGGCGGCAGATACTGTTGCGACTGCTGTGTTGTCTGAAAACCATGTAACGTTTCGGTTGCCTGCGGTAATAGGTTCAACCCTTGAGTTTAGTGTGACTGCCGCCGCGGTACCCGGGCGAATTGTTAGCGGGCCGTCCTGTACAATGTGGACAGCAGTAACCGGGCAATCGTCGTCGGCAGGCTCAATAACACCGCCTACCCAACATATAAACGAGTAACCAACAATTGTTTGGTTATTACTATTGTCTATCCTAAACATTGCTTCATTACGCTCGATATCTGCAACGGTAAATATAGGCGCACCTGTGTTGTATGTAAACACACGGCGTCCTCCGTCTGCATTTTGGAAATTGGCATTCACATACGCAAGCCGTTGCGGGTGTGTGCCCGGCAAAGCATAAAAAGGTGAAATATGCCCATACATGCCGCCGCCTTGAATATACACACGCACTCCTGCAACATCTAAAGCAGCGGACCCTAAGCGGTCGAATGCATTGGCAAAGAAAACTGCATGGGGAGACGGGCCGGTTTGTGGGCCAATTTGTATGCTGGAAGCAAACTGGGGCTCTGGCAATACTAAAACGTCGTGAACGGTTATTTCGATAGTATCTGTTATGGTCCATCCGGTTGGGCGGTTACGGACTGTTATTGTGGTAGTACCCGGTCCAACAGCTTCTATCTCTCCACTCCAGTCGTTCACTGTTCTTACAATAGAGGCATCGCTGGTATACCAGTGCGCACCTCTATTTGTAGCAGTAATCGGCAACGTTGCAGCCGAAAGGCGTGTTCTAAAGCCTGGGGCCACATCTAGGTCACCACTATTAATGGAAACGGATTGCAAAGGAATAATGTTGTTTGCAGGCACAATAACATTGCCATCATAATCCAAAAACGAAACACCTGTAATATTAAACCTGCTTGTTTCAATTGTGACACCAAATGTGGTGTCACCTGGTGTTGGGAATAGTGCTGTGGGGTTTAACACCGTTATAGTACGGTGCCGCCCGGCTATGAGTTCAACATTGGCAGGGGTGTATGGCAGGTTTGTACCACCCATAAATATGTGGCCGGTTGATGTATGTGCATAGTAATATGTGTAAATACGAATGCCATAAACCTGGTCTGTCAACGGCCCCATTAAATCGTACACACTGCCGATAGTAACTGTACGATTGTAGACATCCGGATAACGAGCACGGTCGTCCAGCCTTAGCCCTTGTGTCCCGTAAAACCTAAACGTAGCAGTTGCATTGCTAAATGGCTCTACACCAACATACGCCGGTGCAATTTCTTCATAAGAAGAAAAGACGACTTTTTCATACTCGTCGTCAACAGTGTCATCTTCTGCATAATCCGCTTCATCTTCTGAAACGAGGTAGCCATCGTCAGCCTCATCATCATTTGCAGCCGAGTAGCCATAATCTACCTCTTGGCCATAATCTGCCAGCACCGGGGCAACATTTACCATGCCTACAAGCAAAGCAAATACCAGTAAAAAGGATACAAGCTGCGGGAATGCCTTTTGTGCATAAATACAAACCAGTCTCATAAAAAACCAACTCCTTATATTTTTTCCAACTATAACATTCCAAGTCCTCTGTTTGCAATGGTGAACTTAACTAAAATTTGCCATTTAAACAGGTTGAAAAATATCGATTTTTATAGTCTATTAACTTTTAGAGCGGACTTTATGTCCGTTCTAAAAGTTAATATGACTTTCCGAAATTCAGCGGTTTATGCTATAGCACGTGATATGGTTTTAAAGTTAAACCGCTATACAATTGGCGTGTGACATTTTTCAAACAATAACTCTACAATTTTCCCCAAAAAAACGGGTTAGCCATCATGTGATGACTAACCCTAATTTTTATGCTCTGGTATTACAGTTGTATTTGGAAAGTGCATTCTTTATGCTTGCCCGCCGGTTAACTTAAACAATTTTTCCGCAACAATATCGCTATTTTCATCGACAAAACTAAAGTTCATTAGCTTGTAATTCCATACGGAATAACCGATGTCGCCTTCTTCCAAAATGCTGTAAAAATCCCTATGCCAGTTAAGGCGGCTTTCCGGATCTGCCATTTCTATAACGCCAAATTCGCTACAGTGTAAGGGCTTGCCGGTTTTTTTAATAAAGTCGAAAACCGGTTGCAACAGCCCGCGCATATGTTCACGGCCCATCTGTGTGCCTACGTATTCTTTTACGTCACGTACTTCGGCGTGCTGAGGGAATTTCTCCATAAACTCTGTAAGACCCGGGATAATGCTTGGGTATGCTACCGCTTGGTCAAAGTCTGTGCAGAAGTTTATCCAGTTAGCAAACTGGTGGGTGAATAAATGCGGCTCATAGAAGTGGAAGGCGTATATGATTCTGTCGTCGTTAGGAATAATGACGAGGTCTTTTAGCCAGCGGATAGAGCCGTATTCGTTGCTGCCTATCATTATATAGCGTTCTTTGTCCACTTTACGGATATCCGCAACTAGGCGGGTTGCTAGAGCGTTCCAGCGGGTAGAGTCCTTGTCCATTACTTCGTTTAGCAGTTCAAAAGTTAGCCTGTCACCAATATGGGCATAACGTTTGGCTAAATGCACCCATATGTCTGAAAAACGGTCTTGCAGCTTTTCATCTTCAAAGAGACTGTTTTTGCCTTGGCTGCCAAAACTATACCCCGGTGCATGGTGGATTTCCACAATGGCTTTTAAGTTATGGGTTTCACACCAATCCAAAAAGCGGTCTACATAGCCTAACGCTACTTCGTCGTATTGGCCGGGATTTTCGTCACTTTCAAAAAACTGATAGTCCAACGGCAGACGGATATGGTCTAGGCCGTAGCTGGCTATTAGGGCGATGTCGCGTTCGGTAATTAACTCGTCGAAGCGTGGGGCACCCACTTTTTCACTGTGGTCGTACTGGCTAAGCCAACCGCCCAAGTTAATGCCTCTTTTGTACATTTTGTTAAACTCATGCATCTTACTTCCTCCTTCTATCCGCCCATTACGGGCAATTCCGTCACCAACCGATATGTTTTGCAGGAAACATAGAATATGAAAAAGCGTTGGTCAGTTGGTGATATTTTATCACCAACTGGATTTTATTTTCGTATTATTTCAATGCAGCTTCGCTTCCTTCGGGAAATGGCGAAGCCGCTTTTTTAGTATATCAGCAGGAGAATTGTAACGCAAGCATGCGAAAAAGAAAAGGATAGTAAGCGGTGTGCAGTATATTCTTGTTGAAGCATTTTAGCGGGGATACTAAATTCCAATACGCACCAGCATCCAATATATTTGCTCAAAAACCAGCCCTGCCACTGCCCAAGCAGGCAAATAATCGAAACGCACTACGCCGCGCACATGAAAACGCGTGTGGCTGTAGTCCCACGGGCAAACGTCGGCACGTTTTAGTAATGTACCGGTTATAAATTCGCCCAGTAAAATGAATGATGCATATAAAAGCCCGCGCAGCAAAAAATTAAGCGGGGACACAAGCCGGAATATTGGCTCCAGCACAATAACCATCCCATAGATAAAAAACATCCACAAGCTGGTTTTTGAACTGAGCTTATAATTTTTATTAAACAATGCGCCAAGGCCCGTCCAAAGTACTTCCATCAGGCAGCCTATTGCGCCGTAAATAACAAATCGAATAATCATATGGGCAGTATGCCCTGAAATAAAATAACCATACGCGGTGTCACGTATGGTTATTTTACGCTATTGACTTCAACTAGGGCGTGTTGAAAAGTTAAAATTTACTCGATATAAATATACGCTGCCCTAGCATCTCTGTCCCAACGGGCTGTTGCGCCCATTTCGTTCATGATATATGCCAAGGGAACGAAAGTACGGTCTGCAATGATAACAGGCGTTCCCATGTTACCGGGCAATGGCTGCCCAACTGTCATTATAAAGGCTTGTCCACCTATATTAAATGTAATAACGCCGGCGTTGTGCACCAAGTCTGTAGCGCCAAGGGCTTCGCCGATAACACGCAGCGGTACCATTGTACGGTCGTTTTGTATGAATGGTGCTGCTTCAAGCGTGTGGTTTTGGCCGTTATCGGTAAAGGTGGTGCTGTCTATGGCAAAGCGTAGGGTGCGGGAGGCAGGAAGTTGTGCCGGCGGCTGTTGTTCAGTAGCAGGCGGGGTTTCAGGTGTTTGTACGGGTATGTCATCAACTACAACGACGTATCCCCATAAAATCTCCCCGTTGGTACCTGTCCAAAAACGTATGGTTGCTATGCTTACTTCCCGCTGCGCAAGGTCGATATAGCGTATGCCGTCACGCATGGTTAGCACCGTATCCTGGCCTGTGGCACTGACCACAAACACCATACGGCCTTCGTTACGCAAGTCTTGCAAGGCAAGATGGAACAGTTCAAATTCCATCCGCTGGCGGAAGTTTAGCGGGTCGGCATCCATTAGAATGACTACATATTCCGCATCCATTGCACGGATATCCCGCAAAAAACGTCTCCATTGGTTGCTGTCCGTGGCAAAAATTCCGCCGTCGCGGGCAGTCATGGTTACTATGGCAAAACTTCCCCGGGCAAGGGTAGAATATTGCACCGGTGCATCTTGGGAAGGCAGGCCAAATTCGTTGACGCTGCCGCCTTGGAAACCTGCAAAGCCGCTTTCTGCACGAAGCGTATCTTGAAATTGCGTACTTTGCGGTATCTCCGGCCGGTTTGTTGGGGCATACAACGCCTCTAAATTGTAGAAAAGCACTTGATGATGCGAGGTTTCATAGGCACTTAGCGACACCATATAAATTTGGTCTATGGTGAACGGCCCTTGTGCGTTTGGCAAGCCGGCTGTTACGTCCTGCCAGCCATAAAAATCCGCACTGCGGGTGAAATCTATAATATGGTTTTGCCCCTCGCCATCTTGCACACGCGCACGCAGCCAATGGCCGGAACCATCGCCGTATACTTGCAAGCGCAAACCAACAGGGTTGCCGGGTATCGCCAGCGGCGGGTCGAAAGACACATACGCGGCTTGGGTATGGGTGCTTGGTTCAAATGTATATTCCATACGCACAACGCGCCTGTTGTTCAAGTGCATTGCATGTGCGGTAACTACCGTTTCTGCCGGGGCAGAAAGCGGCGCAACCCGCGCGCTGTGCATATCGATTGCCCGTGGGAAGCCGTTTACAAACACCGGTATAAATACCCGCACGTCGCCAATTGCGGCGGCAATATACCCCGCACCGTAGCCGGTTGCAACAAACTCGTCGCCAACAAAATGGCCCAGGTTTGTCGGGGAAACACGCCTGTGCTCCACTGCCGGAATAGGCACTGTTGTACCGTCTGTAGAAAGCCCGTCAAAACGTACAGTGGTGCGCTGGCCTTGGAACAGGGAAACAGACGGCCTGTTCGGTTGAAGCTGCGCCAGCTCATACGCAAATATGGTTTGCGTTGCGCGGTGCTCACCATAGCGCACTTCCAATGTGTGTCTGCCGGGGTGAAGCGGCGTATACGCGCCATTCTGCCAGTGCCCCCTGCCTTCATCTGCAATAAATGTAACGCTGCTTGCGTTTATAGCGGTGCGGTTCCAAAACACATCTTCGCCAAACACTTGCCCGCTAACCGGCATGCCAACGATTGCGCGGTTTTGGCCCATTTCCAGGTAAATGTTAACCATTTCGCCTTGCGGCGAACGGTCGAAAATACCCAACGCGTTTATCACACGGCGTTCGCTGCCGTCGGAAACGGTATTTGCTACAACGTGGTTTTCCCCGCGCGTACTGGTTACAAGCGTTGTAGAGCCGCCGCCGTCAAAATGCATGGCGTTGTGCGCGCCATAGCGGCGCAAAAGAAATGCCATTTCTGCATGCGTTGCGCCCACGGAATGGTTGCGCCCGTCTACAGTCATAAGAATAAGGCGGCGCCCGTCATGGCTTACACCCACCGCAGAGCGCGGGTGACGCCCGGCAGGAGCCATACCGCGGTCGTTTACCAATTCCCCGTTTGAAAGAATTAGCCCACCGCCGCCAATGGCCATTTGTATGCCGGAAAAGTCGATTTGCAGGTTATTTGTGCGCACCAGGCGCGTGATATCACCAACATTAAAACGGCTTGCACGGTATGCCATGCGTTCCGGCAGTACCAATACGTAGCCATGCTGGGGGATTTCCACGGTTTCTCCCGGCTCTGAAATATGGATAATTGCGTTGCCGTCTACCACAATTTTTATAAGATTGTCAAACCGGCTGTTTAAGATGGCCGTACTATACATCGCCAAGCGGTCTATAATGACGGGCCATTCCAATGTGTGGCCGATGTTGTTATACGCGTTAATTTCCACATTGCGTATGCCGTTATTGTAAAAGTGTATATCATGCCGGATGTAGTTGAAAAACGGGTTGCCGTTCATGTCCAGCAAAAACGTTGCAAACTGGTTGTATGTGTGGTTTGTGTAGGCGTTCATGGCAAGCAGCCTGCCATCTTGCACAAGCGGGCCAAAATGTGTGGAATACGAACCCGCCAAGCCAAAAAAGTCCGCATTTATGCCGCCTATTGCGCCTGCATTGCGCAATAAGCCGGATGTAGTTTCTCTACGCCCAAGTTCGCGAGGGCTTGTAACCGGGGCAATTTCGATGTACGGCTCGTGCATGTCTACTTTTAGTACATGAACGTCAAGCATACCGTTTGCGGTCATCATACGGTTGCGTTCGAATGTAACGCCGCGCGACGGCTGGTATTCGGTTGTATGTTCAAATAATATATCCAGCCCGTAAGTACTTTGTGAAAATGCTGCAACGGATAGCACAAATGCGCACGAAAATAAAAGTTTTTTTAACATTAAAAAATATCCTCCCTATGTGACGAAATCCTTAGGCAAATGCTTCGATAACATCATAAGCCAAACGGGAGGACATGTAAATATGAATATTGAGGGAATTAGATGTGCGGGGGGACAGCTTATAGATTTACTACCTTCCCGCCATTTAACCTGGATTCCTCTGCCGCAAAACACAGCCTATGGTTTTGGGCAGAAATTCCGGCTTCGGAAATTTTGTCGCGGCCTATTTCGCCCCGCAGATATTTATAGAAAGCTTCCATTATGCCGGTATCGCCGCCGCCGTGGCCACCTTCTTTAGTTTCTATAGGAATCGCCCGTTCCTCGCGGGTTATAAAATCGTATACGAGTATATCATTTGAATCTGTATGCGCCTTCAACTGCCCTTTCGTCCCCATTATTTTAAGGGAACGGCTTGTTTCCGGGGTAAAGGCGGACATGGAGAACATGACCGTTACGCCGTCTTCGAACAGCATGTTTACGACTTGATGGTCTACCACGTCGTTGTCGCATTGGAATACGCACCGGCCATATGGCCCGGTTTTAAGGGCGGCTTCCACTTCTTCGTCGGTTGGAAGTGCATGACCTACGGCACATGGGCGGAACCACCATTGGTCATCGCTATAAAGGTACAATTTGCGCGCATCGTAAGGGCAGTCTGCTACATCGCAGCCGTCTGTACAGCGCGGCGGGGCAGATGGCGGCTTGTTGTCGATATTAAAATATTTGAGCGAGCCAAAAGACGTAAGCGCCAAACATTTTTTATCAATAAGCCATTGCAAGGCGTCTAAATCGTGACAGGATTTAGCCAAAATCATTGGGCTGCTTTCTGCCGTATTTCTCCAATGTCCACGCACAAAGCTGTGAGAGTGGTGAATATCGCCAACATTTTCGTTGTGTACAAATGTGACAATGTCGCCGATTGCGCCGCTTTCCAGGATTTCTTTGATTTTTACAAAAATAGGCGTATAGCGCATAGTATGGCAAACGACCACTTTTACCCCCGCGGCTTCGGCAGCTTGGGCAATTTCGAAGCACTCTTTTTCCGATGGGGATACGGGTTTTTCCAGCAAAATGTCGTAGCCCTTGGCAATTGCCGCCATGGCGGGCCCGTAGTGCATGCTGTCTTGGGTGCAAATCATTACCGCGTCTGCCCATTTTTCCCGCGAGAATACGTCTTCCCATGTGTGCAGGCAGGCTGCTTCGCCTAGGTTATATTTTTGGCGAAAAGCTTCCCTGCGGGTAGCGTGGGGCTCTGCCACGCCAACAATCTTGAATTGTTCCGGGTGGTCTAGTGCGTATGAGGAGTATGTGTTGCCGCGGCCTCCTGCACCGATGGTTATAAGGGTTATGGGTTTCATGGTGGCCTCCTTTTGTTGCGTGTTTAGGAGCGGCGTAAATTATTGTAGGGGCGAACTGTGTTCGCCTGCAGTTCGCATTAAGCCCTACCCCCTGATAGCACATTCAATGTGCTATCAGGGGGTAGGCAACGACTTCGCTAATGTTTTCGGACGAACACAGTTCGTCCCTACGTATAATAAAACCCGCTACTTGCCCACTCCTAACTTTTACAATCCTCTCAAGGATATGTTGGATTATTGTTAAGATTAGGCTTGTACCGCAAAGTTTTATCGCGCGCGGCGGTGTTTGGGTTTAAGTCTGTAGTTTTCAATAATTTAGCCGCTGTCTTTCCAAACGTGTTGGCCGTTTTGCTAAAGCTTCATATCATATTATAACAACGGAACATGCACTGCCAGAATGAGCGTTACAATGGATATTGTACGATAAACCACTATTAATATCAACTGATGAAAGGAGGTGAACCAATGAGACATTATTCGATAGTGTTTAACACGTCAACAGGCTCCAGGCGGTCTATACGGATAAACAACCCGAATGTAGACATGCCTTTGGCGGATATCCAAACCGCGGTTGGGCAAATAATTGATAACGATGTATTTGACCAGGAAAGGGGCGGTTTAGACAGCCTAAGCAGAATGGAACTGACTACTATTGAGCGCAAATTGGTGATGTAGACCTAATTTGCTTTGTAAATGGTGGTAAATAATTTACCAGGTAATTAATAAAACCTTTTGCGAAATTCAGCTTTCGTTAGAACGGGGTAAACCTGGGATACGGAGTAGGGGTTATGCAAAAGGTTTTTCGTTGGTTTGTGAAGCCCAGACAATTGTAACTGTTTAGTAATTTGTATGCAATTAATTTTACATTAAAATATATGAAAGATAGATATTGCGCAGGTTTCCTTGACAAATTAAATTTCCTTTAATATTATGCGCTTGTCAGTATTCACAATGAGATTGTTTGCTACTGCCTCATGAGGGCTCGATAGAAATAGAAAATTATTGTGAATTCAGTAATTTGATGCTTACTATGAACGACCTTGAGCGCATTGCGGATGAGTATTTTTGGCGTTATCCCTACTCATTTACGCTGACATAGTAATTTTGAAGCGTTGATGTTATTATGAAGGAGCTTGTAACCATGAAAAAAGTTGTAAAAATAAGTGTATTGTTTAGTAGGCTTGTTTGTACTTTCAATACTGACGGCATGCAGCCGCGAAAGTCAGTGGCTTTCAAACGGTGTTGATGAAGTTGTTTATTCCGATGAAATAATTATTTACACATCCGGTGATTATCTGCTACATCGTGATGTAGGTCAGATGGCATCAAGAGCAACAGATCCTGTAAGGGTTGAAGTTTTGGATAGCAGAGTCGAAATGATTCTTACATTGCTTCCACCTTTTCCGCCGGACATTGATCTTAGTAACGAGTATGTGTGTCAAGGGGACGGTTTTGTTGACACTCACAAGAACTGGTGTCAAGAAAACCGTCCCCTTGACACCTTAAAGTAGTGACAATTTGTCAACATGGAGGGGAAACTTTTGGAAAAGGAATTTATTTACGATGCATTCATAAGCTATCGTCATACAAAGCTTGATAAAGCTGTTGCAGATAAACTACAAAAAAAATTAGAGCGGTATGTACCACCATCTTCTGTAACGGGTGGGAAAACGGCTAACAAATTACGTATTTATCGTGACAAAACGGAACTGCTCACAAGCAGCTATTTAACCGAGGATATTAAGGCCACTTTGGAAAAGTCTCGCTTCCTTATTGTCCTTTGTTCTAAGACTACTGCACAATCTAAATACTGTATGCTGGAAATTACTTATTTCAAAGAACTCCATGGCGGTAGGACAGACAACATAATAACGATATTGACGGAAGGCGACCCGTCTGAGGTTTTTCCTCCCGAGTTACGTATCACAACCCGTATAATCACAGATATGGACGGCTCGGAGCGTACCGAAACGATAGACGATGTTGATCCGCTCGCAGCGGATGTCTCAGCACCTACACAAAAAGAAGCGTTAAAGAAGTTAAACCAGGAATTTTTGGGTATTGTCGCGCGCTTATTTGGCTACAATTTTGATACTTTGTACAATCGAAACCAAAAAAGAGTCATTCGTCATGTTGTCAGCGTTTCTGCTGCTGTGATATTGTTTTTAACAGCACTTACTATTTATAGCAGTATTATGATCATTCAAATTAGCACACAACGTGACGAGCTCGCGCAACGTAATACGGATTTGCTTATTCAAGAATCGCAATATTTAAGTAGGGAGTCCGCTAGACTTTTAGATGCAGACGACCGTATCGGAGCAATAAGTGCCGCTCTTGCAGCAATACCTACTGAGGGTAGAGAACGCCCTTGGATCCCGCAGGCTGAATTTGCGCTTTCACGAGCGTTATATGTTTATCAAAGTGGGGGAATCCGAATTGACCGACGCTTGGAACACTATTCTCCTGTTGAACAAGTTGTACTTAGTAGCGATGGTACAAGACTAATTTCGAGAGATACTCAAAACAACCTTTATATTTGGAATCCTATTACCGGCGAGAACATTGGTTTCTTTTCATCGAGCGCTAATTTTGATAGTCGCGGTTTTGCCCTATGCGGGAATAATCGTTTATATGTTACTACTGGGTTGGAATTCATTTGCATAGATGCAAATACCGCCAAAATTCTTTGGGAGATAGAGCGTGATGCCTCTACAAGCTCCCCTCTTTTTGGAAACACTGTCATTCTTTCAAATGATGAGGAAACAGTAGCCCTTGTCTCTACTAGTGGAGTAGTTTTCGTCAACACAGTTAATGGGGAAATGAAATTTTACCATAGTCTTCTTGGAGATGAGATGTTTCTCAGAGCAAGTCTCGAAAGCAACGGTTATTTTTCAACCGATGATAAAATATTTTATATTAGCTCATCTGATCCATTTTCAATAATTGGAGGTCGTGAGCCGGAAATTGGAACTTTGTTTCGTATAAATATGGAAACCGGAGAAATAACGGCACAAGAATTTGACAATGGAAGCCGTGTGTTAGGAATATATGCTGATGAATATACAGAAATAGTTGCAGTATCTGGCTATGGTGGTGATAACAGAGATGTGTTGCTGGCATTTGTGCGCGGAACACAAGAATTACTTTGGGAATATGTGCTTAGCACAAACGCAGGCTTTCGCACAGATGCATTTATTTACAGTTATAACGACCTCGTGCTCGTTGCCAGCGGAAGCTCTGTGGTGGTGGTTGCCGCAGATGATGGAGAAATGATAAAAGCCAGTACGTTATCTGCAAATGTCCTATATTGCTTTGTGATACCTGAGTTGCCAGACCGGATAATTGCAGTCTTGAGAAACGGTGAAATCCACCTTACCAGGCTTAGAGAAGATATGTTTTCTCCGATTATTCCACTTTTTGGACATTGGCCTATGGCTAGATATAGAAATGACTTGTATGCGGTGGGGCTTATATTTGATTCAACTCATGAGGGGATAAGCATATCGAATTCTATGATATACGCCTTCGTACCGAGGAATCCGCAACGCCATGCGCCACCCTATGTAGCCATAGCAAGGTACTTAGGAGATGATAATTATATTGGAATTGATGTGGGGAATTTAGTATCTCACATGATTGTCAGTGAAGGCGGCGAATTGTTAGCATATGCTGTGAACATGACTGATGAAATCCTTGTGTACGTTGCGGATACGAAGACGGGAGAAGTTTTATATAGGTGGTCGACAGAACGATCAACAGAGCGGAACAGTGTATTTAATCTCAGTCAGCTGACTTTTGACACTCATAATAATATCGTACTGTGTGCCGAAGCATGGTTAAAAATAATAGATTGGCGTAGTGACACTATTGTGTTTAAATTTGACGCCTATGACACTATGGTGGAAGATTGGCGGCCACATTGGGAGTCCGTAATGGCTGGGGATTATGCATTTTTTACTAATCGTTGGGAACATTTTTTAGTTAATTCCAAGACCCGGTCATATCAAATAATAACTATCGATGATGAAAATGATAGAGTTCGCATAATGCTAAACCATAGTGCCCTTAATAAGAATGGAGGAATAGCTGTCTTCTCCACCTCCTTTTTTTCTGGTGATAGGTTGCTATTAATTACTCCTGATTCTGCAAAACCGCAACTACTTGACGACGATTTCACAGGTAGAGAAAGTTTTAGAACGGATTTGTACTGGAGCGATGATGGCTTTCTTTTGGCAGCAATCAACAATCGAAACGAGGTAATAATCTATGACATAAGAACACTGGAAAGAGTGAAAGTTATTCCGCTCATTGCACCCGTTGGCATATCCTTTACCCCCGATAACAAACATCTTTTAACTCTTGGCGCTAACGGCGTATTATATAAACACTCATTGGAGTACGCACAATTGACAAGGCAGTTAAACGTGTATGATGGTGCCTCTGCTCCAATAACAAGAAGCATAATGAAAATGTTCGATTTTATTTCGCTGGACGGAAGAGATAATATTATCTTAACTGCCAACAATTTTGTAAACTCGTACATTATTGATGTCGAAGAATTTGCTTTTCGTATTGCGATACCAAGCCTTGGTGCATTTAACGAGCAATACCGGATATTCTCCCAAGTTGATTCGCAAGCTGTTAGAATCCGACATTTTTATAGTACAGATGAATTAGTCGAAATGGCTTTGAGTGTTTTAAATGGTCATCAGGATAATCTCAACGATCACTAATGAAAATGTTCTTCTTTGTCATTGCTTTTCTCCTGTTATATTTTATTATCTTTTGCTAGTTGCCAATAAAATTTACCTATTGGAGTTAACTTGCAAGATTTTGATTCCATAGCCGCAAAATACATGTACCTTTCTTCAGGGGGTAAGTCCTCACAATTTGGAACTACTAAGCCCACTTTATTCAAAGCCTTTAAGTCCTCAAAGATAGCCACATTTGCTAACAAAGCGTAAGGCTCTTGGTTTCTGTGAATCCCGCCATTTATATTTGTAAACTCAAACGATGGATCTAATTTATAGTCATCTGTTGGATTAAGGAAATAATTTGATAGTTTTCTCAAAATTTTTCTTCCTATTGGGGGCTCCGCTTCTCTCAATGGCAAGAATTGCGCTGTGTTTGTTTTAAAAACAGGACGCTGACCGCATGGCCCCAGTGCTTTATCAATGTACGCATATATCCCACCCGCAGTAACATGTCCTGTGAGATCTGCCGCCCCTCCTCTTAGGGCTTCTAATAGCAAAGATGTGAAAACTCCATATCCAAATATTTCCAACGACACTTCATCTGACTTGCTTGCAGCTAGAATTGTAACACCTTCTTTAAGTGCCGCCGTAGATTCTGTGATATTGCCCATTGCTCCAGCATAGCAACAATCTAAAATAACAACTTTGTTACGGATTTTAGAAGAATTTACTATATTTAGTATTTCATTCATGTGAATAACATTTCCAATAGTAGGAGTACAGTTAGTAGTTATTATGTAGCCTTCTTTGCGACTACTATCAAAACCTCCATGACCCGAAAAATAAAATAAGGCAATATCTGTTTCGGTGTTTCCGTTGAAAAGTTCTTTAACTTCATCAAGCAACCCAACTTTTGTGCCAACATCAAAGTTGGGGTTTATTACGGTGAAATTGAGTCTGTCATCTGCATGAGATTCTAAAATTTTCTTGACTGCGTTAGCATCATTTTCGCAACCGTTTAAATTTTTGGCGTTGTCGTAATTGTTAATACCGATAATTAAGGCTTTTCTCATCCAAGCACCTCTTTCTAGATCTTTAAATTTGTCTTAACATGGCCCAAAAAGTCTATCACTGTTCGTGTGTTCAGGTAAATCAGCAATCCATACTTTTGTTTCCCACGCCAAAATTCTAAAAACGATTGATGTAATAGATGAATAGCTCTGTTGACAACCATGATTCACTGCTACTAACAGAGCTACCTCCCTATTATACACTTGTCACCACCGCCCCTGTGGCAACGCTTATCATCTGTATACCTTAAAACTATACAACCCCGCCTCAAGCTTCCTACACTCACCATTCGGCAAAACCATATCCGCTTCTGCATTAAACGGAACTTCCGCTTCCACGGTTACGGTGCCATCGGCATTATATATCCAACCACATTTCACCAGCCCCATTGCCGTGTTCACTTCCCCATAGGCAAACTCCAGCCGCTTGTTTGGCTCCGGTTTTAGTAATATCTTTTTAAACCCCGGCTCGGCTTCCACGGGGTTAATGCCGCACATATCACGGTACATCCACTCCGCAATACTGCCGTATGCATAATGGTTAAGTGAATTCATTCCTGTGTCGGAGATTAAGCCATCGGGCATTACGCTGTTCCAGCGTTCCCATATGGTGGTGGCGCCCATACTTACAGGATACAGCCAGCTTGGGTAATCGTCGTTGAAGAATAGCCGGTACGCGCTTTCGGATTCTCCATAATTTGAAAGTACACGGCACAAGAATGGCGTACCAATAAAGCCCGTGGTCAGGTGCATGTTGCTTTCTTCAAGCAATTTTTTCAAGCCTGATATCAGGCGTTTTTTATCCTCCGCCAAGTCGAATTGAATGGCAATTACATGGGCGGTTTGGGTTTGAATTTTGAGTATGCCGTCAGGTGTAAAATATTCTGCCTGTACCGCTTTTCTAATATTTTCGGATAACTCCGCGTATTTTTTCGCGTGTGCGTGCCGCCCCAGCAGCGCAGCCGCTTTGGACAACAGCAAAGACGAATACCTGTAATACGCGCTTGCAAGGTATCCCGTATCGGTAGCACCAAACGGATTTAGTGTGCGGCCGTGCTCGTCTTTTTCACCATCCAGCGCAAGCCAGTCACCAAAGTGGAAGCCCTCTGTCCATAGGTATCCCGTATCATCCCGCTCGCATTTGCGGGTTATCCAGTCTACCCAGTCCTTCATGCTTTGGTACTGGTTTTTAACGATTGTTTTGTCACCGGAATGCACATACACTTCCCACGGTACAATGGTTGCGCAATCGCTCCAGGCACAGCCGCCGCCGGTTCCCCTGTCACCGGTTTCTATTGGGCGGCGCTGCACAAACAGTGGTACGGTGCTTGGTACAAGGCCACCGCAGAAGCGCTGCTCCTTGTACAAATCGTACATGAATTTTACATAGAATGCGTAGGAATCCATGTTGAACATGGCGGTACCCGCAAACACTTGCGTATCCCCTGTCCAGCCCATACGCTCGTCACGTTGCGGGCAATCGGTGGGCACATCCACAAAGTTACCTTTTTGCCCCCACATGGCGTTTTGGAACAGGCGGTTTACCCGCTCGTCAGATGTTTCGATATTTCCGACGGTTTCAAGCTCGGAATACAATACGCAGCCGACGAAATCCTCTAGGCGAACGTCTTTGATGCCCTCTATTTTTGCATAGCGGAAGCCGTAAAACGCGAAGCGCGGCTCGATAATCCGCTCCGTGCCGTCTGAAATATAGATATATTGCTGCTTGGCGCTGCGTAAATTTTCCGTATAAAAATTATCGTGCTGCAAAATTTCCCCGTGGGTAATTGTAATTTTCGTTCCCTTTGGCGCATTCACGCGCATTTTGAGCCAGCCCACCATGTTTTGTCCCATGTCCAGCACCGTTTCACCGGCAGGCGTTTTTATCAGGGCGATGGGCTTAATTTCCTCCATGCATTTAACCGCAGGGGAAAGCCTTGCAGTCAGTTCGCCAAGTTCTTCCGGGTGGATTGCTTGCATTGCTTGCCAGCCGGTTTCAGCGCATTTTGCTGAAACAGATTCGCACGGGTCAATAGCTTCGCACCAGCCCGGGATTTCTTTGTTGGCATCGTAAAGCACACCATCATACATATTGTCAAAAAGTACGGGTGACGGCTTGCATAGCCAGCTTTCGTCTGTGGTTATTACTTCCGTTGTGCCGTCTTCGTAAGTTACATACAGTTCGCATATCAGCGAAAAGCGATTGGTATAGGGCGCGTTCCTTGGGCCGAAAGTGCCGAATTTGCCTTTCGACCAGCCGTTTGCCAGCATCACACCTACGGCATTTTCCCCATTGCGAAGGGACGCTGCAATATCGTAGGTTTGATACTGCACCCATGCATCGTAAGTGTTGCAGTATGGCGCAAAAATTTCATCGCCAATGCGGCGGCCGTTTACGAACAACTCATAAATGCCCATACCTGTTATGTAGGCGCGGGCGGTTGCGATTTTTTTGTTAAGCGTGAACGGCTTCCTTATATAAGGGTGGTCGCAATCATCTTTTTGCTGCTCCCAAGGCGGGCTTATCCATTTTGCCGCCCAGCCTTCGCCCATTTTTGCAGTCTCGAACCAATTAATATCGGATGTTGCGCTATCGCCTTTGTCACCCTCCACGGTTACTATCCAATAATAGCGGGTTCTGGGCTGTAGGGCGATGGGGATCGCTACGCCGCAGCTGTCTAAGGATTCGAGCATGCCACTGTCGTAGACGATATCCTTCATGTTTGGGTCTAATGCTACAACTAATTGCGCGGTTTTTTGCCGCTTAGATTCCGTGCCGCAAACTACCCACGACACAACGGCTTCGTTCATGTGAAAGCCCAGCGGGTTTTCGATGTGGTTTGTTTTGCATGATACGATTTTCATATTGCCCTCCTATTGCCCCATTACGGGGCGTAATCGTCACCAACCGATATGTTTCCGTTCAAACATAGTGTATGAAAAAGCGTTGGTCAGTTGGTGATATTTTATCACCAACTGGATTTTATTTTCGTTTTACAAATAATTCTCCATAAACCACGCCGCTTTGTTTCCAAACCAGCGATGCCCGCCATACTCCACAACGTGTATCAAATTATCTGCTACGCCCAATAATTCATATGCGCTGCGGGCTATTTCCACTTGGCTATACACATTTGCAAGCTTACCTTCGCCGTTTAGCGGGTCTTCGTTGCCTGTTTCTATCAAAAAAGGGCGTGGAGCAATAAGGGCAGCGATATCACCCATGTCAACCACCTTCCACAACCCCGGAATGTAATTGCAAGAACAGTTTGGCAGCTTGAGCAACGCGTCCTTTATGCCGTAAAAATATCCGCTGGTGATGCCGCATTTGACTCTGTCGTCCATGGCACACAGCCACAAAGTTTGCGCGCCGCCGCCGGAAAGCCCCACACAGCCAATTCGGGATGCATCGCAGTCTTCCCGTGTTTCGATATAATCTATCAGCCGCATCAAATCCCATGTCCACATGCCTGTTAAGGTACGGCCAAGGCAAATGGCTATGTTGTTGAGATACTCGCAAGTGGAGCATATGAAGAAATCTTCCCTTTCGCCCTGCCGTGTTATTTCGCGGCGTTCGCCAAAAGCTCTGGCATCCGGGCAGAATACCACATAGCCTTGTTGGGCGTATTTAAGCCCGTAATCTGCGTTGTACACATTTATTTGCTCGTTTACCACAGGAATTTCCCGCCGTCCGCTGGTGCCGTATTTGCCGCACACCACATGCCCATGGGCGGCTATAATGCAAGGTGTTTCTGCGCTTGCACCGTCGGGGATAAGCACATAAAACGGCATCCAAACCTTTGGTTCGGTTTGGATAATCCACTCCTCGCGCTTAATGCCGCCGCCTAATGGTGTGACGTTTAAAAGCTTTGGCTGCAAATCGCAGTGTTCCATTAGGGCAAGACCTGTCAGCTCTGCCAGTTTGCCTCGGGTTGCCGCTTTCCAAGCATTGTACGCTTCGGTACTTTCTGTTTGGCATGGCATTTGGCGAGCTTCTTTGTCGAAGATATCACACAGCCTGTCTATGGATGTATAGTAATGCGGGGTGGGTATTATTCGCATAATCGCTACTCCTTCACACTTTCTGCTTGGATTATATGCCGTTTTGCATGTAAGCGTCAAATAAGGGCGTAAAAATGTGCCATTTGAAAAGTCTCAGTTTCCACCCAACGAGGGTAGTTTTACTACTACGCTTGTAAACATATTGCACTTTACATACTTTTCAACTAAAATTGCTGTTAATAAGTTCACCCCAAAACTAAGGAGGTAAAAATGGCAAAAATAACATTTATGGGCGCAGGCAGCACTGTGTTTGCCCGCAACGTACTCGGTGACTGCATGGCAGCACCGGCCCTGGCAAACAGTGAAATTGCCCTGTACGACATCGACGGGCGGCGCCTGAAAGAAAGCGAAACCATTATCAAGGCAATTAACGAGGGCTTGGGCGGCAAGGCAAAAATATCTGCCTACCTAGGCGTGGAAAACCGCAAGGAAGCACTGCGCGGCGCAAACTTTGTGGTCAATGCAATACAAGTAGGGCTGTACGACCCATGTACAATAACCGACTTCGAAATTCCCAATAAATATGGTTTGCGCCAAACCATTGCGGACACATTGGGTATCGGCGGCATCATGCGCGGCCTGCGCACAATCCCGGTACTTGAAGGATTTGCCCGTGATATGGAAGAAGTCTGCCCGGACGCATGGTTTTTAAACTACACAAATCCAATGTCCATACTCTGCGGCTTTATGCAAAGGTACACCGCGGTTAAAACAATTGGCCTGTGCCACAGTGTACAAGGGTGCTCCGAATGGTTACTTAAACCCCTTGGTATGGAAGATAAGCTAGAAGGCCGCAAGGAACTTATCGCGGGTATCAACCATATGGGCTGGTTGTTGGAAATTAAGGACAAATTCGGCAACGACCTTTATCCGGAAATCCGCAAACGCGCCGCCGAAAAAAATGCCACAGGAAAACATAACGACATGGTGCGCTACGAATACATCAAGCAAATGAGCTACTACTGCACAGAGTCCAGCGAGCATAACGCGGAATACAACCCATGGTTTATCAAGAAGAATTATCCGGAACTTATCGACAGGTTTAATATCCCGCTGGACGAATATCCGCGCCGCTGTGTAGAGCAAATTGCAGCATGGGCAAGGGATTACGACGAGCTTTCCGTATCCGCAAAAGCAAAGCCGCACCACCGTTCCGGCGAATATGCGTCATACATTATGGAATCGCTTATAACCGGTGTGCCCACAAAAATTGGCGGCAATGTAATAAACAAAGGCGGCTTGATAGAAAACTTGCCGCACGATGCCTGCGTAGAAATCCCATGTATGGTAGACAACTACAGCATTAACCCGTGCTATGTAGGGCGCTTGCCTGTGCAGCTTGCCGCAATGAACATGACCCATGTAAATGTACATCTGGTAGCCATAGAAGCGGCAGTTACCCTAAAGAAAGAACATGTATACCAAGCGGCAATGCTTGACCCGCACACAGCGGCAGAACTTTCTATCGATGATATCCGCGCCATGGTTGATGAATTGATAGAAGTGCATGGTAATTGGCTGCCGAAATATAAGTAAGCTAAGAGATTAACCACCCCGGCACTTCGTGCCACCCCTCCACGGAGGGGAATTTATATCACGCTTGTTATCATTAGTGGTTTTAATTCCCCTCTGAGGAGGGGTGCCGCCAGCGGCGGCGGGGTGGTTAGGGGTTACAAATTGACTTAAGCTTAATAGCATCAGATAAGCTACCATCTCCACAAATCTAACGCTCAGGAGGTAAAAATGCTTAAAACCAACCAAGATAAACTCCCCATCGTATCCGTTTCCGGTGTAGTATGGCACCCAAAAGGCGGCACGCGTGGCCGTATTACCATTGATGGCGAAGTCATATGGATTACCGGCACAGGCGGCATTGCTTACAATGTAAAAATTGGCGACTGCTGCATGAACTGGGTTGCGGACCATTTAGAGCCGGGCGTAACCACCCGCAATAAAGATGACGACTGCAATCAAGCCTATAACATGCTGTCATGTATCGGCAACGAAGCCACTGTGCGCAGCGGCGATGCCAAGGGCGCGAAAGGTATAGTAACGGGTAAACACGGCGGCTGCGAGCACTTAATGATTCATTTCCCGGATGATGTGTTAGAGAAATTGGATACAGAAGATAAAATATCTGTAAAAGCAACCGGGCAGGGAATGGAACTGTTGGATTACCCGGATATAAAACTGCGCAATGTAAGCCCCATGCTTCTCGAAAAATTGAACATCACAGAAACCGACGGCAAGCGTGCGGGAAACGCGAGCGCTGCATGCAAACTAAAAGTAGGCGTGGCAAAAATAGTACCCGCAGACATCATGGGTTCCGGATTAGGCTTTGTAGGCACAGCCCATGGTGACTACGATATCACCTTGTTTTGCGATGAAGTGATAAAAAAATATGACCTGGCAGACCTTCGCTTTGGCGATATAGTGGCTATCCAAAATGCGGATACACGCTATGGCAGGTCTTACAAAACCGGTGCATGTACTATAGGTGTGGTGATACATGGCAACTGCATTATTGCAGGCCATGGGCCCGGGGTAACCACGCTGCTTACGTCTAAGCTGCCGGTAATTGAGCCGTTTATAGATAAAGATGCAAATTTAGCAACGTACTTTTTGTAGAATTGATATAAAAACCGCCCGGTTCATAATAAGTGCCGGGCGCTTTTTTAGCCTTTCTTTTCTGTTTTTGTATCAAGCCTAAACCCAAACCCCCACACAGTATCTATACAAACCTGACTATCTGCTGCGGCTAATTTTCGCCGCAGGCGTTTAATTGTATCGTCTGTGGCTCTGGTTTCTACCGGCTGGTTAAACCCCCATATCTCGTTGAGTAATTCGCTTCTGGATAAGGCCCTGTTCTTATTTTCGACCATAAATTTTAGCAGCTGAAATTCTGTTTTGGTCAGTTCCAGCTCTTTTTCGTTGCAATGGCAAGTGATACTGTCCGGATAAATGGAAATGTCTGCATAGGTTAATTCGGAATGTTTTTCCTTTATGGGAAGATGTTTGCTGAGCTCAGCCTTAATCAGCAACGCCCTGACGTGCGCAATAAGCTTCGCGTGGCTAAAGGGCTTAGTCAGATAAGCATCAACGCCTAATGAAATGCCAAAGATGTAATCCTCTTCGCGGTCTTCTGCAGCCAGCATAATGATGGGCAGGTTAGATATTTGCCTGATTTTCGCGCTTATCATAAAGCTGTCATCGCGCGGTACCACGATATCTAAAATGACTAATGCGCATTCCTGTTGTTGGAAGGCAGAAAACAGCATGTCGCCATTTTCAAAACATTCTACCTGAAAGCCCTCTTTTTCCAAAAAGGCTTGAATAATTTGGCGGGAAATAATATCATCATCGGCTATGTAGATTAAGCTGCTCATGTGGCACCCCCTTTTTTATTTTTTTGTAAACGAAAATTTATTTTCTGTACCGGACAAAAGGCGCCTGATGTTGTCACGGTGTAAAAACCAAATGAGGGCGCATATCGCTGCTGTAATCCCTACAGCTTCAAGACTGTATCCAAACACAAACATTAAAGTTGGTACAGACAGCGTAATAAATAACGATGCCACAGATATAAACCGTGTAATAAGTACAGCTAAAAGCCCAATTGCAAATGAAATTGCCATAACACGCCAGTCCAGCATAATAATTAGCCCAAGGGCGCAAGCAACGCCTTTACCGCCTTTAAACTTTAAAAAAGCCGGGAAAACATGCCCAAGAATAGCACCAAACCCGGCGTATAGCCCGGGCAGTACATAATTAGACGCAAAAAATGTTCCGCCGGCGGCAATATTCATGCTTCCGGCGGCGAATGTTGCCACTGCAAATGCCAGCATCGCCTTGGCAATATCAACAACAAAAACAACCGCACCCTTTTTTATACCCAGCACTCTGTTGGTATTCGTGAAGCCGGCATTTTTACTGCCATGCTCGCGGATATCTATCCCGGACATTTTTCCTATAATATATGAAGTTTGAATCATGCCAAACAAATAGCCGATGAGTAAACAAACAATGCGAAACATAAACTCTCCCTTTGCTTTGTCGTTTCGGGCGAACACAGTTCGCCCCTACAAATATCAGATACTTTCGTAGGGGAGCACAGTGTGCTCCCGTAAATCACTTCCCGCTTTCCCCTTTTTCTCTGGTGATAAAATGTATGGGTGTACCTTCAAAACCAAAGGCTTCTCTAATTCTATTTTCCAAATAGCGGGTGTATGAAAAGTGCATTAACTTTTTGTCGTTTACAAACAGCACAAATGTCGGCGGCTTTACAGAAACTTGCGTGCCGTAGTAAATGCGCAAGGCTTTGCCCTTGTCTGTTGGCGGCGAATGCATGGCGGTTGCTTCTAATAACACGTCGTTAAGCACACCGGTAGCTACACGCAAGGCATGGTTCTGATATACCGTATAAATGAGTTCGAACAATTTGTGAACCCGCTGTCCCGTTAACGCGGAAATAAATATTTTTGGCGCGTATGGCATGTATGCAAGTTCTGTTTCCAGGTCTTTTGTAAACTTGCGCATGGTTTTATCATCTTTTTCAATTTTGTCCCATTTGTTTACGGCTATTATGGCGGCGCGGCCGCTTTCGTGGGCTATGCCCGCAATTTTCGTATCCTGGTCGGTTATGCCTTCTTCCGCGTCTATAAGTAGAATACATACATCGCAGCGCTCCACGGCGGCTATGGTGCGTATCATGCTGTAGCGTTCTATATTTTCCCTTACTCTGCTTTTGCGCCGCAGCCCTGCGGTGTCTATAAACACATAATCTTTGCCGTCGCGGGTAATGTAAGTGTCTATGGCATCGCGGGTGGTGCCGGGGATATCGCTGACGATTAGGCGTTCTTCCCCCAATATTTTATTGATGAGTGAAGACTTGCCCGCATTGGGCTTGCCGACAATGGCTACGCGAATGCGCTCGTCGTCTTCGTCTTCATCCGCGTTTTGTGGAAAATGTGCGACAATTTCGTCCAGCATATCGCCAAGCCCCAAGGCTTGTCCGGCCGAAATGGGTATCGGGTCGCCAAGGCCAAGTTCGTAAAACTCATACAGTTCGTGGTTGTCTTTGTTGGGGCTGTCCACCTTGTTTACCACCAGCACCACGGGCTTTTTAGATTTGCGCAGCATGTCTGCAACATGCCTGTCCGCGTCCATTATCCCGGATTTTATGTCCAGCAGAAATAAAATAACATCGGCACTTTCTATGGCGGCCTCTGCCTGGCGGAAGATGTGTTTTGCCATAATATCGTCCGTGTCTGGGTCCAGCCCGCCGGTGTCTATCAGTGTAAAATCGTGCGCTAGCCAGTCTGCGTCTGCATAAAGCCTGTCGCGGGTTACGCCGGGCGTATCGTCTACTATTGCAAGGCGGTCGCCAACGATTCTGTTAAATAATGTAGATTTGCCTACGTTGGGGCGCCCAACTACAGCTACTATCGGTTTTGGCATGTTCATACTCCTTCATACTTTCAACTGGTCGAACTTTTCGACCAATTGAATTGGCGGTGAATCGCTTTCTTGTTACATTACTATAACATTTTACGACGGAAATTTCTAGGAATATATTGCTAGTGTGGCAGCAGTCGTTTATACTAAACCAAAAAAAGGAGGTACGAAATGATATATCGTGATTTTGGAAAAACCGGACAAAAAATTTCCGCATTGGGTTTTGGGTGCATGAGGCTGCCTGAAATTAAAATAGCCGAGATGAGTGAAGCAGAAAAACGCGCAAGGGAAAATTTATCATGGTACGAGGCGCAAAGGGATGATACCTGGATTGTAGACGAGGAGAAGGCCATACCTTTACTAAAGGCGGCGTACGATGCAGGCGTTAACTATTTTGATACCGCCCAGTTTTACTGCCATTTTAAAAGCCAGGCCACTGTTGGTAAAGCGGTAAAACTGATGGACCGCCAAAAAGTAATGGTAGCAACCAAAATTCCTATGGACGAAGTCAACGGCACAGCAGATTTCCGTCGGATGCTTGAGATGCAGCTCGGGCTGCTGGATATGGATTACATCGATTTTTACCATCTTCATGGTATCAGCAAAGACAGATACGACAATAAAATCGTGAAATTCGGCATAAAAAAAGAAGTGCAAAAAGCACTGGATGAAGGACTGATAAAACATATATCCTTCTCTTACCACGGCGATGTCAAAGATATCCCTTATATCGTGGAAGACTTCGAAATGTTCTCTTCGGCATTGTTACAGTACAACTTGCTGGATCGTTCACATGAAGACAGCATAGATTATCTGGCCGGCAAAGGAATTGGCGTTGTAGTTATGGGGCCTGTTGCCGGTGGGCGGCTTTCCGTTCCGTCTGTGTTGTCGGAAAAGCTGCTGGGCAAAAATATCTCAACACCGGAACTGGCATTGCGTTTTGTGCTTGGCAATAAAAATGTATCCTGCGCCCTTTCCGGCATGGGCAATATGGAAATGCTTGAAAGCAACCTAAAAGTAGCCAACATGGAAGTGCCCATGACGGAAGCAGATTTCCGCAAAGCAGCGGTGATGATGGAAGAGTTGAAGAAATTCTCCGATTTGTACTGCACAGGTTGTAATTATTGCTTGCCATGCCCGAAAGAGATTAACATACCGCAAATTTTTAATGCTTACACCTATCACAACGTATACGGTTTGACCGACCAAGCGAGAAATATGTGGAAATCGTACCGCGGCACTCCGGTGTCGGAATGTACGGAATGCGGAGTATGTATTGAAAAGTGTCCGCAAGGGATTAATGTGGTTGAGAAGTTGAAAGAAGTTGCGGAGGTTTTGTCGGGGTTGTAGTTTTCTGCCAACGCCCCACTATAAAAGGAGACGATTTCTTTGGAACCCAGCACCACAGCACTTATCATCATGACCATCACACTAATCTTATACATGACAGAACACATCCCCATAGCCACCACCTCCATTTTAGCATGCCTTGCGCTGGCGATATTTGGTGTAATTCCTATGACTACAGCCCTCGCGGGCTTTGGCAACGACATCGTTTTTTTAATTATAGGCATGGTGGTTGTAGGAAACACACTTTTCGAAACCGGCGTTGCGCAAGTACTTGGCGAAAAAATTATTTTTCTTGTAGGAACGAGACAACGCGTATTTATCGTGGCGATTATTCTCGTGTCCGTAGCCATTTCACTGTTTATGAACAACAGCGCCACCGCAGCACTGATGCTGCCCATAGCCACAGCCGCCATTGCGGCATCAAAAGGTAAGCTTACTAAAAAGAACACATTTATGATGGTGGGTATCGCCGTTTGTGTCGGCGGAGGAATTACACTTATTGGTTCCCCGCCACAACTTATCGCCAATGCTTTTCTTGTTGACAACGAGCATGAGGGCTTCAGCTTTTTTGAATTTGGCAAATTTGGCATTCCCATGCTTATCCTTCTGCTGGTATTTTTTTTGACAATAGGCATGAAGCTGCAGAAAAAGTTTTTCGATTTCCCAGAGGTGACCGCCATCCCTTCCGGTGCATCTTCCGCAAGCACCGAAACTAAACCCCGAAGCGTTGTTAAAATGTGCATATCCGTTGGCATTTTGGCGTTTTGCATAGTCGGGTTTATCACCGAATTATGGTCTATGGGTGTTGTGGCTATGGTTGGTGCTGCCATGTGCGTTGTAACCGGCTGCATATCGGAAAAAAGGGTTTTTCAAAAAATGGACTGGACCACGGTTATTATTATGGGCTGCTCGTTTGGGTTTGCGGCGGCGCTTGATCAAAGCGGGGCAGGCCGGCTCATTGCCAACGGCATGATTAACGTTTTGGGGGAAAACTTAACGCCGTGGCTCCTGCTATCGGCCATTGCGCTTGTAGCCATGATTTTGACCAATTTTATGTCCAGCACAGCCGCCGCATCTATGCTTGTTCCCATTGCTGCTTTTGCCGCCATAGAAGTTGGCTTTGACGTGAGGGCAGCGGTAATGATTACCGCAGTAGCCACAAATATTGGGTATGCAACGCCTGTATCCACCCCGCCAATTACCATGACGCTGGCGGGCGGATACAGGTTTAAAGACTATGTAAAGCTTGGCGGCCTGTTTAATGTGCTGGCGTTTTTGCTAATTGTCGCGTTGATACCGCTGGTGTTTGGGTTATAAACTAAGGGGGTATTCCCACTAACAAACGCAGATCTTTGCGGCTGATATTTACGCTATTTTGCGCAAAATTCACTGTCTTATAATTCTCAGTTATAATCAAGTTTTATCATGGACGTATCCGCTAAAACCGGGTACAATCGAATTATATCAATGGAGTAAACTCTAGCCTTAAAGCGGCTATGCCGCTTCTCGCAGCGGCGGGGCTTTGGGTAGCGCCCCATTATAATGAAGGGAGAAATACAATGCTTGATAAAAACCTAGCCCACGACGTGCTCACGGCGGCAATGGCTACAGGCGGCGCTTTTGCGGAAATTTTTGTAGAAGAAACCGCCCGCAACACCACCACGCTGGTTAACAACATCGTGGAAAAAGCCCGCAGCGGCATAGACTACGGCGTTGGCATACGCATATTCGACGGCACAAACGCCGTGTATGCCTACACAAACGACACCAGCCGTAACAGCCTTTTGGCCGTGGCAAAAGAGGCGGCTGCGGCCGTTAAAACACCACAAAAGGGATCCATCAACGGTTTTACCGTGCTTAACTTTGCAAAAATCAGCCCAATGGGCATTGCGCATAATTCTATCCCGCGCAAGCAAGTAGTGGACATGATGAAACAAGCCGGTAACGCCGCCTATGCGTACAGCAGTGAGGTAACCCAGCTTACATCTATGTACCGCGACATACTCTCAAATGTGCTTATTTGCAACACAGAGGGCATATGGGCGGAAGACACGCGCAACTATACCCGCGTGTGGATAGATGCCGTCGCTTCTTCGGCAAACGATAAACAAACCATGTTCAAAAGCAAGGGCGGCCAAATGGGCTTTGAAGCCTACGACGGCCACGACTGGGCGGCATGGGGGCGTGAAGCCGCCGAAGGCGCGGTAAAAATGCTGCACGCAAAATATGCCCCGGGCGGAAAATATCCCGTTGTTATTTCCAAGGGCCAAGGCGCGGTGCTGCTTCACGAAGCATGCGGACATAGCCTGGAGGCCGAAGGCGTGGCAAAAAAGGCCTCGGAATTTGCGGGCAAACTTGGACAAAAAATTGCCAAAGATATCGTAACCGTTATAGACGACGGCACAATCCCAGGCGGCAAATGGGGAAGCATAAACATTGATGACGAAGGTGCATTGCCGCGCAAAAATGTACTGGTTGAAAACGGCGTACTCAAGGGTTTCTTGGTAGACAAACTGAACGGCTTGCGCCTTGGCATGGAAAGCACAGGCAGCGGCCGCCGCGAAAGCTACCGCTACGCCCCCTCTTCCCGCATGACAAACACCTATATAGCGGGTGGCACCAACACCTTTGACGAAATTATTTCTGCAACGGAATTTGGCTTGTATGCCAAAGCAATTGGCGGCGGCAGTGTAGACCCTGCAACCGGTGAATTTAACTTTGGCGTAGATGAAGCATATATGATACGGGGCGGCAAAATATGCGAGCCTGTACGCGGCGCATCTCTGATAGGCAAAGGCTCGGAAGTAATGGCCAATATCGATATGCTTGGCAACGACTTTATGGTTGCGGGCGAAGGATACTGCGGCTCTGTAAGCGGCAGTGTGCCAACAAGCGAAGGCCAGCCAACCACAAGGGTTTCCGAAATGACCGTAGGCGGAAGGAGCGAAGCATAATGGATTTGCAAAATTTTAAGGATAAGTTGTTTGCGGCGGCTAAGGCTGCCGGGCTTGAAGAATTTGAGCTATACAGCAAGCGTGAAGCATCCTTTAGTGTCAATATTTTTGAAAGCGAAATTGACGAATTTAAAAATGAAAGTTCATTTGGTGTTAGTTTCCGTGGCAAAGTGAACGGAAAAATGGGCTATGCATTTTCCGAAAAGCTTGATGAGTCTGCCATCGCTTTCTTGGTGGATAACGTTAAGCAAAATGCGGCCGTTATCGAAGACGAGGAAGAAGAATTTGTATACGGCGGTGATGAAAGCTACCCGGAAGTTGTATGCTACAATCCTACACTAAATGATGTGGCTACAGATGCTAAAATAGAAGCAGCCATGCGCATGGAACGTGCCGCAATGGAAGTGGATGACAGGGTTGAAAACCTCCCGTATTGCGCATTTAACAACCTTGAAGAAGCGGTGTATATTGCAAACTCTAAAGGGCTTGATGTCAAGTACGAAGCAAATGGGTTTTACGGCATTGCCGAAGCGCAAGTCGAAGGCGATGATGAGCAGGTAAAAACGGCATATGGCATCCATATTGGGCTGGATTTTTCTAAATTCGATCCTATAGCCGTTGGCCAAGAAGCCGCTAAAAAAGGCTTGGCTTTACTTGGTGCTTCACCTGTAGCATCGGGTAAATACGCTGTTATATTCGACCCGCAAGCCGCATCAGAAATGCTTGAAACATGGGTGGGTGCATTTTCTGCGGAACGAGCGCACAAAGGTTTTTCCATTTTGGCAGGCAAACTGGGCGAAAAAATTGCGGCAGAGTGCATCACAATTATTGACGACCCGCTTATGCCCGGGCAAACCGCAACAACGCCTTTTGACAGCGAAGGTGTGGCGTCACGTACAAAAACAGTTGTAGACGGCGGTGTGTTTAAAACATTCCTGCACAACACAAAAACCGCCCGCAAGGATGGCATAGCCTCAACAGGCAATGGCTTTAAAAGTAGCCTACAAATGCCGGTTGATATCGCCGCCACCAATTTCTATGTAAAGCCCGGCGCAGACAGCCATGAAGCATTACTTGAAAAAATGGGCAACGGCCTTGTGATAACCGTAGTTGAGGGTTTGCACAGCGGCGCAAACGAAACATCCGGCGATTTTTCGCTCTCTTCCACAGGCTTCCTTGTAGAAGGCGGCAAAGTGGTGCGCGCTGTAGACCAAATTACGATATCCGGCAACTTCTTCAATATGCTAAAAGATATTGTTGCGGTTGGCAGCAACTTGGAATTCAAAATGGGCAATGATACAAACAACACCGCGGTACCGTCTGTGTATGTAAAGTCGTTGGATATCGCCGGTAGTTAACTTTTTGTAAAATAAACGCCGGTCTGGTTTGGCGGGGTGAGAGAACTCCGCTCAATGAGGCCGGCGTATTTTTAAGCAATATTTCCAATTGACAATCACTTCCAATTGCTGTATAATGCGCCGGAATGAGGATGTAACATATGAATAAAAAACGTAAAAAATGAGGGCTGGCCTTTAGCCGGCTCTATTTATTATATTTATGAGGTGAAAAAATGGCAGAGAAAAAAACCGTACTCACATACGATGGTTTGAAGAAGCTTGAAGAAGAACTGCATGAGTTAAAAGTTGTCCGCCGCAAAGATGTTGCCAACAAAATTAAGGAAGCCCGCGGGCAAGGCGACCTTTCGGAAAATGCCGAGTACGACGCGGCAAAGGAAGAACAAGCGGAAATAGAAGCCCGCATTGCCTTAATCGAAAAAATGCTGCGTAACGCAGAAGTTATAGATGAAGACGACCTTGATGCCGATACCATAAGCGTAGGCAGCAAAGTAAAAGTTTTGGACATGGAATTTGACGAGGAAATCGAGTACACAATTGTTGGCTCTACAGAAGCAGACCCAATGGGCGGGCGCATATCTAACGAGTCGCCGCTGGGTGTAGCATTGCTATCCCGCAAAGCCGGCGAAACTGTAATGGTAGATGCCCCGCAAGGCCAAATCAAGTACAAAATTGTTGGAATTGTATAAAAGAGAATAATAGGAGACATTGCAGAATATATTCCGGACGATGAAAACACAAAAAGCCCCTAGACAATAAGGGGCTTTTTGGTTCATGGGTATATTAAATGACATACGTCAACGCCAGCCCTACAGACCCAACATGATATCCCTGTACATAGTAAAGCGCGTTTCCGCCTTCGCCAACCATGGCAACAACCGGCAAGTTAGCCGCCAGTCCCGTTTTTTCTGCCAAGTACTTGCCGAAAGCGTCATCTGCGGCGTATATCACGGTGATGTCGTCTTCGTATGCGGCTTTCACTTTTTGAAGGTTGGCGTTATCTTTGGTGGCAACCAATATCACGCGCACGCCATGGCGTTTATAATCTGTGCGGGCGTCCAAAAGTTCCCGCAGCAAATGCTCTGTAGGCTCGTGGCTTGGGCGTATGCAGGCTACTAAGTCTTTTCCGGTTAGCAAACTGCTAAGGCTTATATCGCCAAAGTTGTAATCGCCAATTGGCTTGGGTTCCGGTGCGGCCTGTTCTTCCGGTGGTATTTCCACTTCTATGGTGGTGTCACCATCAATTTTTATGTGCCATACTTTTACGGCCACTGCTCCGCTTTCCAGCCTTCTGCCGGTTACTATTTGATAGCCGCCGGGTTCAACTTTTATTGGCATTTCTACTTCGCCATAGCCTATACCTATCAAGCCATACATGCCTTTATCCAGCTTTGCAACCGTAAAATTCTCGTAGTGGCTTAGGGCAACGCCATTCTTTTCTATGATCATTAAGTCAACTTTGACAGGTGCTTCTTGCGCAGCTTCTTTATCAAGCACCAATTTCACGAATTTACCGGCGGTATAATACTCCACGTCTCCCCTGTGATACCTTGCAGGTACGCCCAAGGTGCGGCAAATGGCAACAAACAGCAGCCCGCGAGAATACAACCCGCCATATCCATATTGCAGCAAGCCCACAGGGGATGCCAAAAGCATGCGTTGGTCGTTGCCTGTGCGGTATTCGTCAGTGTCTGTGATGTTTTCTTGTATCCATTGCCACAGCACAAGCGGGTTTTCCGCAAGTGCCGCTTTTTGCTCCCCGCTAAAATATTCGAGAATAAACGCCCTGTACGGCGTAACCATTTCTATGCCAATGCGTGGGCATAGTACGTATTTTTCAAAAATTTCTTCGTAGAAGTTATCACGGTAAGGCAGTGCATATTCTACATGTTCTGCCAGTATTTCTGCGGTGCAGTCTGTAAAGTCCTTAGGGTCTGCGAAAGAGCGCAGTATCATATTTTTGTACTTTAGCGGCAAGTTAGGTAAGCTCATAAATTTTACAAATTCGTCTAGGTTGCCTTTTGCTTTTACAAAAAATTCGCCACTATCAAAATTGATGGAACCAAAGCTTTTTGCAAGCTCCGCACCCTTCGCTTCATCTGCAAATGTAGCCGCATAGGCATTGCGAATCTCGTGACAGCGGGCGAGTTTTGCTTCATGAGCGGCTTGCACCTCCGGTGCTATGCCATAGTCTGGGTCTTGATAATCCGAAAATGGCGGAACAAAAATATAATCGGTGCCGTTTTCAATGCCAAGCTGCGCCCCACATGGCACAGCTTTGGCAAAATCAACTTCGATATTTGATTCCAAACGTGTATCCAAGCGCTGTACAAGCATGTTTATGCCATCGGTAACGTGAAGCAGTATATCACCTTTGCCTATGGTTACTGTGGCAACGCCGTTTTCATCGGGGGTCAGTGTAATCATATTTGCAAAAGCGCAATGCGCCACAATTTTTACCGTAACACGCACATCTTTGTTGCCGTTCAGCACCTTAACCATTAGCGGCGTGAAGTGCTGCACATAATCCCTTGTGCGGTTAATCTCGCAAATGCTGTCTGTTTTAAACGCAACTTCTTCGCCTTCCGGCGCAACAGTAGAAAAAACCCGTGCATGGATAATAATCCCTTTAGACGCAGGCCCGGTAAACCAGCCCTTGTCTACAACAGGCTCTGGCTCGCACGCGCCAATAAAATGCCAGCTGCCGCCTACATACACCTCTACCCAGGCATGGTTACTTTCGCAATGCGCCCACAAAGGCGTGTAAATTTGCCTGGCGGGTATTCCAACACTGCGCAACGCGCTAACGGTAAACACACTTTCTTCGCCGCAACGCCCCTGCGTATTTTTCATGACCGTAAACGGCGACATTGTGCGTACGCTGTTACCAATGTACGTTACCTTTTCCAGGCACCAATAGTTAACGGCTAAAGCTGCTTCCATGGCACTAAGCCCTTTGATGCGGGAATGCAATTCGCCAAAAAAGAAATCCCGGTTAAACTCCAGGTTTTCGTTATTTATGCGGCACTGCAACACAAAGTTTAAAAAAATTTCGTCGGGGATAGCTTCGCCATAAAGGTTTTGCGCACGTACATCCAGTGCCTGCTTTATGACCTGTGTAAACAAATTTACCGGGTAACTTGCTATATCTGAAACCGGCATAAAAGCATAGCAAACTTTATAACAAATGGCTTCCTCCGGTGTAGATTTTTCTAGTATATCAACCAGCCCCACAGGCATTGGCAACCTTGTGAAGCGTGTATTAAATGCATCTTCCACTTGCGCCGTAACTTTTTCAGAAAACATTTCAATTCCTCCCATTTGGCGTAAATATAGCGCAAAAAGACTGCACTTTTTGCGCTACTTTTTCAGTTGGTTACTGACACTAACCAACTGAAATTTTGTTTCATACAACAAAACTCCAATTTTACCCTACAATACCGGAACGCTCCACACCTTCAACAAACTGCCGTTGTATAATCAGGAACAGCACAATCAACGGTAAAAGCGCAACAAGGTTAGAAACTTGTCTAAGCGATGCATTATAAACGACCGTTTCCAGGTGCACTACCTCATGGGCAATACGCCCGGCCGTCCGTGCTTGGCTAATTAAGTTTTGTATAACCGGCGTTCCTCCCGCAGCCTGAACCAAAACTTGTGTTCTAATGCTCATATACTGGTTGGTGGGATTAAAAAGTGTGGGGAAATGGGTATCGGTGTAGTTCCATATAAAGCTTAACGTACCAACCGTAAGGAACGCCGGTTTAGCCATGGGCAGTACAATCGTAAAGAATGTACGGATAAAGCCCGCACCATCTACATAGGCCGCTTCTTCAAGCTCTTTGGGCAAGCCACGGAAGAACTGGCGGAAAATATAAATGAACAGCCCACCAGAAAGCCCCATTCCTGTACCTGCCAGTACAAACATTGCAATGGGCGAGCCAAGCATATTAATTGGCTCACCGCGCACAGCGGATATAATGCCAAAAATGTCAAAGTTCTGGAACAAAATCCTTTGTGGCAGCATAAATACCTGCATTGGCACAATAAAAGTGATAAGTACGATAATGAACAAAATGCCCATGCCTTTAAAACGCAACCTGGCAAAAGCATAACCCGCAAATGCGGCATTAATCACTTGAAGCAGCACAACAAGGGATACATTTCTTACGGTAAACCACAATGTATTCCAAAAATCCATAAGCCCCATAGCCACCCTAAAATTGTCTAAGGAAACCATAGATGGCACCCAGATACTTCCAACCGCACCAAGCGCACGCGGGTGGGTGATCGCAAGCGTGACCATACGAAGCAGCGGGTACAAAATCATGTAAGACAAGCTAATGATTAAAGCATAACGCACAACATAGCTCAAAACTTTTTTAGAAATTTTTAACGCCCGCACCTTATTAAATGGCTTTTTTCTAGTCATAATAGAACACCACCTTCGACATAAAGTACGTGACTAAAGCAATCACTAGTAAACATACAACGATATAAACCAGCACCATTGCACTGGCCAATCCAAAATCGTTCTGCTGAAACCCTAAAAATGCAATGCGGTATGTGGACTGTGTGGCATTTAGAATATTTCTAACAGAAAATAGTGCAACTTCCTGGCCGGCTACAATTGTGCTGTGGCTTGCAAACATATGAATGATAGAATACACCGTAGAAAGTAAAACCATAGGGCTAACCATAGGCAGTGTCACTTTCCAGAACGTCTCGTAAGCGGTGCAGCCTTCTATTTTGGCTACCTCATACAATGATGACGGAACGGACTGCAAGCCCGCAAGGAAAATGAGTACAGGTACGCCTGCCCGTGCAAGCACATCAAAAATTTCATCAATCGCGTTATTTACAAAGTTTGCAAGCTCCATGGGTATCCCGGTAGCCTGCAATGTCTCTAAAAAGAAATCTCCGCTAAAACCGCCAAAACCGATACCAGAGCCAAGCGCCAGTGTTATTTGGTCTTCCCCTACCATGGCAGCGGCGGCAATATTTGCCCCCATAATAATAGGGATAAAGAAAATAGTGCGTACAACACTGCGCCCGGGGTACTTTCCGTTTATCAAAATAGCCGCAAGCAGCGAAAATATAACCACAACAGCCACCATGGCAAGCGCGGGGAAAGCAAGTGTAAGCATTATCTGGTTAAACGCCACATCTACGGTAAAAGCTCTGCGGAAATTATCTATGCCAACAAAGGCCATTTCAACCTCTCCCAAAGTTACATCTACATCAGAAAATGCGTATCTTATGGTGTTTACAAAGGGCCGCAGAAAAAACGCGAGAAAACCAAAAAGCCACGGTGAAAGGAAAACCAGCCCCCACAAGCCCCGCTTTTGCGAAAGGGTCATGCGATAATACCACGAACCTTTTTTCCGGGTTTTAGCAACCGCCTTACTCATGATATCACCTCAAATGACAGGGGATTTATAACTCTGCCGTTAATTTCCCACGGGTTGTCGCTGTAGTTAATATATACCGTTACTCCGTTGCTGTAGGTAACAATTACGCCGTCGCCGCCATTATGCACCGCATGTGCAATTGTGTACGCGCCACGCACTTGCTGGTGGAAGGCGTTGACCTGTGCATAGTAATACCCGATCCGGTCTTCCCAACGGCGGTACTGAGTCAAAAACGGCAAAGCATTCAGCACCCAAAATTGCTGGAATGTTGGGAAAAATTCTTCTTCGCTCTCGTAAGTTAAAAGCAGTTGCATTGCGCTGCGGCTTTCCACCGCCCGCAACATGTATTCCTGGAAGCCACGCCAACTCATTGGGTCTATGTTGTATGCCGGCATAGCAAACGGAATGTGATTCTCCAGCACTATTTGAACAAACGGCACATAGTAATCCACAATGCGCCGCCCACCGGAACGGAACGGCAAGTCTGTTATAACGCTGGCATAGGCAAAAGCGTACGCGTTTGGGTTAACCAGCATAAGGCCTGTATCCGTGCTTAAAGCATCCAAGGCTTCGCTGGCGTAATCCAGTGCTTCCAGCCGCGTAATCTGATTTCGTCTGCCATAGTTACCAAACAGCAGCCCGCCTAAATCCATAACAGCGATATTCCGCAAACCCAGATTTGAAAAACCGCGTAAAATTCCGCCGATATATCTCAACCAAGAACTGGGTGATATCAAGGCAGCACCGCCACCGAAAATGCGAGTAGCCATATCACGCCAACTCGAAAACTGGATTTGGTTGCCTACATTACGTGCGGCCATATTCGCGCTAATGCGGTTAAACTGCCGCCCCGGCGGCATTAAAACTGTATTCACCCGTACAGTAGGAAATAATGTTGCATCAATGCTTTCGGTAAATTCTTCAAGTTCTTGTATTCCGCGCCTGCCGCCTATAGAGCGCAGCGGGCGGATTCTGTCCATACGGGTAGTCAGCATTCCGCCGTTTGCCCAGTGGGAATACTGGACATGAATATTGCGCACGCCCTGCGCCGTAAAAGCCTCTAAAATATGCTGTGTTTGGCTGGTGCTGGTCATGGAAAATTGCTGTGTACGCGGTATGCCCAGGATCATTTGCTGCCTTGGGGCAGACGCGTAAAAATGTGCAAAAAAAGGCACATCTTCCGGAATGGGGTTACTGCGAAGCGAGCCCTGCTCCAGCAAATAATTCCGGTACTCTCCGGCCATTGCTACATAGTTGGCATCATCACCTGTAAATAGGATATACCTGATGCGTATATCCATATCATACACATCCATATGCTGAATGGTGGTTGCCCCGGCTCCTGTGCCGCGCATAAGCAGCCCTTCAAAAAACGATAAGTCGAAGCTGGCAAATACCCTGTTGTACTCGTCTATACGCCCGCTAGTATTTGCATGAATAGTGGCAACCGGCGCGCCTTCTTCTATAATTGCCAAAAGCCCCATGTCGTTACGTACCATTCCAAATATAGGCAGTGTAGCCTGCTCGAAAAATTCGTGAAAATTCCAGCTTTCCAAAAGCGGATCCCTGCCAAAAACAGGTATCTGAACATCTTCGGCAGTCATGCCATTATTAAACATTATAATGCCGCCGCTGCCATCCGGGATTATCAGATACCCTTCATCAAAAGTACTGCCCGACATTAAATATGGGTGCAGCATAATGGATCTAAACGGCTGCGCTTCCAAAAACCCCATATGCTCACGCGGGACGGTAACGATAAAATCCGCCCCATCCAGCGTGTATTCGATTGCAAGTGAAACCAGCATTGGCGGCTCGAAAGGTGTGTATTCCCAATAGGCGTTATCATAATCAAGTTCGTCAAAGGAGTATTCGCCTTCATCGTAAAAAACCCGCCAAAAACGCCTAAGAACCGGTATAGACACAGTGGTTGGCTCACCGGTATCCGGGTCGTAAGTAAGCAAACGCCGCGTATACACCCCGTTAAGCAAAATCCAGTTTTCCATCAGGAAACTGATATCTTCAAAATCGATATGGTCAAATACAAGTTGGGTCATACGTTCTTCGCTAATATACCTTGGGAACATCGTAAGATGAAGCGCGTCCGGGTCGCCTAAAGTAAAATAAGCCCGTATGCCGCCATCGATATAAGTATATTCTACCTGTCTGCGCTGAACACTTTCGGAAAAGCTGTCCATATGCAGTGTAACCCCGGTAGTTACATCGCGGACTACATCTATCCCAAAATCGCTGCGCTGTTGGTTTTGGATAACAGGGTTGCCCTGCTGCCCCTCCATTGCCAGCGTATTAAAATAGATACCTGTAGCAAGGTTTACCACACGAATGGTATTGTTTCGCCTATCCAACAGCAGTTGAGCATAGTCATTTTCATATACAACATCAAACCGGAAATCAAATTCCGGGCGTGTTGCTTGTGCATTTTCGTCTGCCATAACAGGCACAAAGAATGAAAATGTCATTATAAAGGCCAAAAATAGAGCCATTAATCTTTTACCAATTCCTTTTGCCATCTAAAACCAGCCTTTCTTTCTGTAGCAATTTTATTACCATCCAAACCAATGCGCGCCCAGTTCCCAATAAATTGTGTCAAAGAACCATATCACATTGCTTGTAAGCGAGAAAAATAGGGCAAACACAAATGTAATAACCAGCATGGCTATAAGCGTGAACAAAACCATAAGAATAGCCCTAAGGAAAGTGTATTCATGAATCATAATAAGCCCTACAAAAAGGTAAGCGTATTGCAAAATCAAGCCAAAGCTGAAGAAGAACCGCGCAAAAGCAACTTCATTTCCTGTAACAACATTGGAAAGAATGATGCCGATAACCGTGCAAAATACCATCGGGAACATGGAATACGTATAAGTCAGGAAAATTTCCTTAAAACTACCCTTACCATCTGTAATGGTAGTAATGCTCCAGTTAGCCACACAAAAAAGCAGAATTGGTGAGTACGTAAAAACTAATATTGCCGGAACATTGATAAACGGCGTCGCTTGCCAAAACTCTGTGACAATAAACCCTGTATAAGCCGCGCGCAAAAGTGCCACAAGCCCCGCCACAAGAAGAATAGCAACGGCATAACGCAAATCGCCGCGTTTAAGGAACTTCATTTCGTCAAAGCCCTTAAACGGGTGGGTTAAAATATATAGCGGGAAGCCAACAAAAGTTTCCCTGATATCTTTCCAGTTGAATTTTTTATCTGTCGTCATGCGGCCACACCCCTTCTCTGCTTGCGCACCAAACGCATACGCTTTGTTGCACTAAAGGCAATGATTGCGGCAACAACTACCAGCAAGCCAATAACGATAGTATTAAAATGCCTGTCAAAAAACGCCCCGCGGGTACGAATATACGCCATATTAAAATACTCAACATTTTGCGCACGTTGGAAGTGTCTTACTGCATCCTCGAAGTAGCCCATGCGGTAATACCACCGGCCAAGCCCAAGGTGTGCGTATTGGAAATGCGGGTTGAGGTCCAGCACCTGACGCCAGTACCCCGCGGCACTATCCCAATCAGCATTATATTGGTATCTTGCGGCAGTAAGCACATTGCGCCCGTAGGCGGTAAGCTCAAAAACCTCAAGGGACTGGTTGCCCCTGTCTGCTAAAACCAACGTGTTCTCGGATATAGCCATTCCCGTAACAATTTGTGTATGTCCTGCTCTGGTTCCGCTGCCGCCGAACGCAAACAGCAAATGTCCATCGCTGTCGTATGCAAATATTCTGTTGCGGTTGCGGTCAAGCGCATAGTACACCCCAAAATCCGTTACATGAACGTCTATCATGATAGACGGCCCCATGGGCGTACCCAGCCCAAAGCTGTTAAAAATCATGTCGCCCACATGGTGGTCATCACTTGGCCGTCTAAGGATATCTTCCCCCCTGGCATTCAGTTTCTTTACGGCAACATCTGTGTCACCATCGCTGAGCGTGGCAAAAACAAACCCGTGCGGGTCTACCGTTAGGTTTGAAAAAGATACGGGAAGCCACAAAGCCATCCTTGCCCTTTGCGTTGGGGAGCGCAACATACGCCAGAAAAGATCCATCAAAGTGGTGCGCACATTTATAACGCCAAAATAACGGTTAAATGTGCCATCTGGGTTCATTTCAATAATGCCCTCAAACACGTTGTTTGCAATGATATAAATACGCCCGTTATCGTCCACTGCAACTTTAGTAGGCTGAAAAGTGAACGTTTCCGGCAATGGTATACCATATGGGCGCCCAAGCGTACGCACAAGGTTAAGGTCTGCATCTAAGTGAATAATGCGCCCTGCACCGGGTTCGGCTACATATATCTCGCCGTCTTGCGTGACAAAAATGCCATCCAGGGTTGTAAAACTTTGGAAGCCCCCCCCCGGATAGTTAATTCCGCTAATTTCTTCCAGTAAATTAAAATCGTAATCCAACACGATAATAGACGAGCCATTGGTAATAAAAAACCGGCCGCCATGATAGGTTATCTCGTTAATGTGCATCAAGGATGCTACGCCTATGTCGCGTGCATACAAGCTTTGCGCATACCTGTAAGGCAACGGGGCAGGTGTAGCCATAAAGGTCCCGGGGCCAACTATGTTATAGATGTAGCTCTCTATACCCACATCCATGCGCGGGTGCGCAAAAATAGGCGTTACGGAGAAAATAAAAATCAAAACCGATACGATGCCAATTTTCAAATATTTCATGCTACCCCTCCTATTCCTTCATGCCCGAAGTAGTCATGGTTTCCAACACATTGCTTTGCATGATAATAAAAATAACAACAGGTATCAAAAACATAATCAGCGATACGGCCATCACTTCGCCCATACGGGCGATGGTGATACCCGAAGCAATTTGCGCAAGGGCGGCCGGTAAAGGTTTTAGGCTCTCTGTAAAAATAACATTGGTGCCTGTGGCCTGCCACATACTTTGGAACGATAGTATAAACAGTGTAATCCACGCAGGTTTAACCGCAGGCATGACCACCCGCCACAAAGTGCGAAATTCACTTGAACCGTCTATTTGCGCCGCCTCTATTAAAGAAGACGGTACCTGGCTCATGAAATTACGCATAAGAAACAGCCCAAGCGTAGACGCAAATGACGGAACGATAATTGCCCAATACGTATCAATAAGCCCCAGGTGTGCCATAATTAAAAAGTTGTGCACAGCGGTAACAGCGGGGCTAAACATAAGCGCAATGATAATAAGCTTATTCAAGAAACCTTCGCCAAAAAATTCGAACTTAGCTAATGGATATGCTGCCATAGAAGCCAGCAAAATTTGCCCGAGCGTACCCAAGCCTACAATAAAAACCGAGTTGAATAGATACCGCCAAAATGGGACAAGCGAAGCGTTAAATATATTGCCCATAGCAAAAAAGTTTTCTAAAGTAAAGTCGCGCACCCAAATTGTGGGGGGAATACGCAAAAGTTCATGCAGCGGCTTAAAGGCGTTATTCACAAGCAAGATAACAGGCGCAAGAAAGATTAAGGCAAAGCCTATCATGGCAAGCGCAAGTATTATATTACCGGCAAAAGACCGGCCGCCGCGTCTTTTCTTAAAAAACCGTTTGACCTTTGGTAAAGCAGCACGGCTCATGTTCCCACCCGCCTTAAAAACATTTGGAATAGTTTGTTAACGCCCAACATGATAAACAGCAAAAGTATCGCAATGGCCGACGCGTAACCCATCTCCATACGCACACTGCCATAGTCCATCAGGTGGTTGACCATGGTATGTGTACGATATTGCGCACTTGGGAAGCCCATCAGATCTGACGGGTTAAGGCTTAACGAGCCGGTTATGGTCATAATTGCGCCAAACATAAGCTGTGGCTTCATATTTGGCAAAGTGACAAACCACAATTCCTGCCAGCGGTTGGTAATGCCGTCTACATAAGCCGCTTCGTACTGTGTTTTATCCACAACTTGAAGCCCCGCCACAAAAGACAGGAAGCCAATGCCTAAAGCCATAAGCAGCTGGGTAATGACTACAACCTGCATCATATAATTGGGGTCTGCCAGCCAAAGGATTGGTTCATCCATAAACCCACGGCTCATGAGAAATGAGTTAAGATACCCAAATGGGTCGTTGGAGAAGAAAAACAGGAAGAAGCCCGTAAAAGCCACAACGGCCATACTTGGGGCATAGAAAATAATTGTTAAAACTGCCCTAAGCTTGGTTGGTAGTTCATTGATAAGCCACGCCATAAAAAACGAAAGAATATACCCTATTGGCCCAATGAGTATAGCCAGCGTAAAAGTATTTTGTATGGATAAAACAAACAATTCGTCCTCTAGGAATAGCCGGCGAAAGTTTTCCAGCCCAACAAAACTGTGTGGTTGCAATACATCGTAATGGGTAAAGCTGGTGAATGTAGCCATTAAAACAGGCAAAACCGTAAAGGTGAAAAACAATATCATAAAGGGCAACAACATCAAGTACAGCGGCGCGTTTTTGCGGAAATTATACTTACCGTTAGAGCGTATTCTGTCGTCCATGGAACAACCTCATTTCACTTTTTTGCAGAATTGGTTGCAGCTAAGCAGATTCGCAACACTCGAACGAACACTGTTCGTCCCTACAACAACCACAATATTTTCGTAGGGGCGCACAGTGTGCGCCCGCGGACTACTCTAAACCAAACTCGCGGCGTTTGGCAGTGAGTTCGTTATCTATCCGGTCACGGGCTATTAAAATAGCGTTAACAGGGTTCCCGTTATCTACAACTACATTTACAAAAGCATTGTGTACCTCACGCCCGGCAATATAGCCACCCGGCACCTGTGGTATTGGAATACTCCAGCGCAAGCTTTCTTCCAGTGCGGGCCACATATGCCCCCAGCCCAGGTTTTCGAAGCTTGCCAAGTTAGCGGTTAGGTGCCGCCAGTTGTGGCCGAAAACGGATTCAACATCCATCGCAAAGCGGTCTTGTACCGATTCGGAAGTAAACCACTTCAAAAATTCCCAGGCTTCATCCACTGTATCGCGGCGCTGGGCTATATTGCCCACGATAAAGTTGCTGCTTACGCTTATTACATTGTCGCGGCGGAATTCGCCATGTTCATTATACATACCAGGGATTGGGGCGATGTCCCAACGCCCACGGATTTCCGGCGCACCGGCATTCAGCCAGTTAACAATTTCCAAACCGGCCACCGCCACGGGCAATTCACCCATACGGAAGCGTGTAAACATATCGGTTTCTACAATAAAGCCGTGCTTTGTGTACAGGTCTGTCCAGTAACGGAAGGCCGCAATGCCAATGTCGTCGGCAAGTAGTGTAAATTCTCCTTCATTTGCAAAAGGCTGTCCGCCCATTTGATGCAAGAAGCTGATGTGAACGGGATTTAAGTTACGCGTAGTTGCGCCAACCATGCCGCCGCCGGAACCGGGCTGCGGCTGTGGCGCGGTATTAAAGAATATATCCATATGGCGCGACTGTAGCGGCGGCACAATAGACAAGAAGTCTTGCATATTGTTTGGTACTTCTGTTACACCAATATCTTCAAACACATCGGTACGATAGAACATCATGTTAAATGTCATGGTATCCGGCAGTGCGTAGGTTGCGCCTTGAAAGCTTAAGGTTTCCAAAGCAGCCGGTGCAAAACGCGCGGCGACTTCGTCAAAGTCCGGGAATTGGTGCAGGTCAATGGCACCTGCGCGGAAAGCAAAGTTAATTGGCATGGCCGCCTGTGCTTGAAGCACCACGTCAGGGCCTTGCCCTGTAAGCGACGCCGGGAAAATAATACCCGAGTCTACCAAGCGTAAGTCTACAGAAATATGCGGGTGGTTTGGCACAAACATCTCGTTTATCAGCCGCCCCATAATGTTAAACACGTCAAAACCTGTAGATACCCATACTTCTATATTTACTTGATCTGCATCGTAAGGCACATCCATGCTAAAATTAAAATCGTTTGTAAATGAGCCCAAGAACGCACGGAAGTGATGCCATATGCGCTGGAAGATGTTAGCCCTTGGGCGGAAAACTTCCGCTGCTTCCCCGCCAACGCCAATGACATCCAGCAGCAATGGCTGCTCTTGTTCCATAGTTACAAAAAGGCCAAGCGCGGTAATAGAGCCTTGTAGTTCGTTTATATAGTGCGCAACCCTGTCCGGCCTGTTGGCCAGACGGTTTATATTCATGTTCAAACGGTTCAAAATAGAAACGGTTTCCGCAAAGGTGTGACCGGCCGCATCTACACGGGTAATTAAATCGTCAACCTGTGCGGAGTAACCTCGCAAGCGTTCCCTGAAATCTGGGATAGATTGCAGTATTTGATAATCTCTGTGCCTGTCCGGGTTGGGGCTGGTAATCATAATCACGTCTTGGTAAAAGCGTTGCAAAGCAAGCATGGTATATGCCGCGTCTTCTATAATGTCTGCAAATACACCCAGGGTTGCTTCCAACCCGATAATGTTACGCCCGGCGGACAAGTAAAACCAAAACTCCTCGCCTGTATCCATATCGTGCAGGAAGCGCGAACGGAAGCCTGCGGCGTAATCGAAACGGATATCCGCCGCTTCCGCAAAGGGAATTTCCCCATTAATTAACAAGGCACGGCTGGAAAAGCCGCGTTTTTCCCGTTGGGCATAGCGCAAGGCTATACGGTACATGCCTGATACAGGCACGTCAACTTCCCATTCAATAAGCTGGCCGGGCACACGCCATGCATTGCCGCCTATGGTGTTAAGCACGACATAGGACGGGTGGTATGGTGTGACCAGAGGGTCTGTACGGTCATTTACAGGTAGAAGGCTGGGGCTGGTTCTGTACAAAGCTTCCTGCGCCTGTATGATAATCATTTCGCCGGGAGCGCGGGCAGCGCCGGCATGAAGCTGAGTATACGCCGCGTAGGACATTAGCCCTTGCGCAGGGGTAACAACAGGCTCACCGCTGAATATAATTTCGCCCTCTGTAAGTACAAGTGTCAGTTCGTTGGCTCCGGCTTCCAGCCATATGTCCAAAGGGGTGGCTGTGCGCTCTGCCAAGGTGAACTCTATATAGCGATGCACTTCTACTTGCGTAGGAATTTGCTGGTTCCCCTGCTGCGTACGCCACGCGTCAGTTGCGTCCACAAAAAACCGCCTGAATGCCACAGTTTCCGAAATGGTTTCGCCATTGACCACAACTTTCGAAAGTATATCCCTACGCCCGGGTACGGTGCTGTAAGTCAGTGTTATGTGGTAGTACCCCGGAGCGTCCACGTATAAGGTAAAGCTGTGCGCACCCGTAGCTGCGATATTTAGGGCTTGAATTGTTGAATAATCCTCCTCGGCATACGCGGAATACAGCCCGGCCGCAGAAAAAAATACAAAAAAAGCGATGACCAAAGATACGCACCACTTGATTTTTGACACTGTTGTCACCATCCTTTTTTGATGAAAAAATTTGTAATGCTATAGGCCAGAGTGGTTTTCGGGCGAACACAGTTCGCCCCTACGAAAACATCGTGGCTGTTGTAGGGGCGAACTGTGTTCGCCCGTTTTTAAAAGCTTATCGTCAATCTGAATAAAGGATTCCCTTCGTTAAAGCCTCGGAAACGGGTCCGAGGCTTTAACGAAGGGGTTGCCGGTTGCAACCCCTATATCGCTATTTAAAAATTTACTATGAATTAGTCGCCCATTGTTGCGCCAAACTCTGCAGCTTGTGTCCACATTGCATCCGGAATGTTTTCTCTGGACAATCTGCCAAAGTCGTACAATTGCCAGGTAAGCTGAGGCATGACCGCTTCAAAAGCAGAACGGAAATCTCTGGTGGTAGCAAGCGTATTGTTCAGTGCGTCTTGTATTGCAGGAGCCCAGAACCCGCCGCTATCCATACCTTCCCATGTAGAGTTAGAAGCATACCACTCCCATATCTCTACGTCACCGGGGGTAAATAGATGCTGGCTGCTGCCAAGCCTTATAACGCCGTCGCCGCCAATTTCTCCTCTGATATTAACCAGTTGCTCTGCGCGGTTTTCAAACCATGTAAATGCCATGTTCATAAACACTTCAGGTGTAACAGCGTCTGGTGTACCTTGAACCAACATCATTGTTGTACCGTCGTTAAATACAGACCTGTACGGTGTGTGTGTTTTAAGGTCGCGCCAGTCGCCTGGGAATGTTACGTTAGAACCCCATGGCGGAGGAACGATACCAAATTCGAAGAAGTTGCCTGTTTCTTCAAAATCCCAAGGAGCCATACTGGTAATTGCTACATTACCATTACGGAAAAGCTCGATATGGCTGCCGCCCAAATGGTCTGCAGTCCATGCCCATAGGCCGCCGGGAACTTGGTTTCTGTCGCCTTCTTCAAGGAAACCAGGTTGTAGATACAAGCCGTCTTGAATAAGTCTTTGTAATAAAATCATTGGCTCAAGCGTTTGGTCTAGCAAAATGCCCGGTGCGCTTGTACGTGGGTTAAGAATGTAGCCGCCGTTTGCGTAAGAAGCCAAACGGAACCACCATTGGTGATGTATACCAAACGGTGTTACATCTGCGCCTGTCAGTTGGTTAAGTTCTACAAGGTAGTCATAGAAATCGTCAAGGGACCAACGGCCTTCTCTAAACATTTCGGAAGGTGTCATGGCCATACCGGCTGCGCGAATCATGTCGCGGTTGTAGGTCATAACGTTCCATGCGTAAGCCGGCTGGTATGCAAAGCCCATAGCGCGGCCTGTGGCAGATTCGCCAAGATAGCTGTAGTAACCTGAAGGTAAGTTGGCACGGATATGCGCATCCATATCAATCAGATAGCCGCCGTTTGCCAATGATGGGAACCAGTAACCCGCGTTACCACGGAAAGCATGTGCAATTGGGTCTCCTGCCGCAACGCTTGCGATCATAACATCAGGCACATCGCCCCATGCGCCTGCAATGGCTACGATATCGTCATTTTCGATAAACTCTAGGCGTACATTAAAGCGTTCTTCCACTCTTTCCCTACGCTCTTGGTAACGTGCGGCGTATACAGGGTTATCGTGATATGGGTTACCGAAGCCTACCCAGCGCAGCGTAACGCCGCCAAGGTCTGTTGCCGGGAAGTGGTAATCCAAGAAACCGTCAAGGTCTGCCGCAAAATCCGGTGCGCCTGTTGCAACGGCACCCTCTGTTACATCATCGGCGTAATCTGCCGGCGGCGGTGTGGGTTCGTCCGGTGGTGTAGTATCTGCCGGTTGATTATCAGCCGGCGGTGTTACCGGTGTTGTTGTGTCGCTGTCATTGTCGTTGTTTCCGCAAGCAGCGAAGGCTATCACTAATACAAGTGCTACAGCCAATAAAATTACCTTTTTCATAAGATCCTCCTTAAAATAGTACTGCAATATGACGAGATCTAATTTATCACCATCCGGCCATTTTGTCAATACGCACATGAAAACTTGTAATAACCGCCATACAACTTGTGCTTTTGGCCTGACATAGTTACAGGATTGTTTCATTTGTACTATTTTGCTTGAATTTACGCATCAAAATTAACTGAAATTGTTTAAAGTGAAAAAATAATCCTTCCATATAGCTATATATTAGTGTAGAATGCTCATATCACTTCAAAATGGCAAGAAATTAATACCGCCTGACAGTAGCCAAAAAGGGTGAAATATGATAAAAATGCCAGGCAGACATTTTGAAAAAAATAATTATTTATGAAAGAGGTGCGTGAATCATGATTATTTCCGCATATGTAGCAGAGAACACATTCTCTAAACTGAGGCCGGGCGACGCCGAACGCCTAACCCACATTAATTTTGCATTTGCAGTAGTAAAAGATGGCAAGGGGAGCGTAGACCACTGGAAAAACAGCGAGGCGGTACGCGAGTTTACACGTAACAAGGGGCATCTGAAAATTATACTTAGCGTTGGCGGCTGGGGCGCCGGCGGGTTTTCTCCCGCAGTGGCCACAGCAGACAGCCGCGAACTTTTTGCACAATCCCTCATGGACATTGTAAACGATTACGGCTTTGACGGCATAGACATGGACTGGGAATACCCGTGCGACGACGTTGCCGGAATAGAGGCATCGCCAGACGATAAAGTGAACTATACCTTATTTATGGAACTCATGCGGCAAAAGCTGGGGCCGGATAAAATTCTTTCCATGGCGGCGGGCGGAATGCAGTCTTGCGTGGATAGTTTGGAATTAGACAAACTGATGCGCGTAATGAATTTCATCAATTTAATGACCTACGACATGTGCCCATGGGATAAAGTGGGCTACCACACATCGTTATACCCAAGCGACGCATGTGATGTGCGTTCCGGTGAAAGCATTGTTAAAATGTACGAAACCGCCGGGATGGAGCGTTCAAGAATTACATTGGGCGCGGCGTTCTATGCCAGGGTATATAAAGATGTAGACGGGCTAAACGCTGTAGTCAATGGCCCCCCGGGTTTCCTTGGCGATGGATACAAAGGGACATGCGCAAAAATAGAAGCACACGGCCTGCAATATGACGAAAAAGCGGAAGCGCCGTATGTGTATGATGCAAAGGCAAGGGAATTTATCACTTTTGACAACCCGCGTTCGCTTGCGGCCAAGATGAAATATGTAAGAGACAGCGGGCTTGGCGGAATTATGTTCTGGGAATATTCGTGTGACGACGCGAATAGCACGCTTTTGAAGGCGATGACAGATTAGGTATTAGGGCCGATGGGGTCAGACACCAATGCAGTTGGTGATATTTTATCACCAACTGAAAACAAGCCCCTTTGTAAAGGAGATTACAATATGGAAGCCTTCCGCAACCCCTCACTCCCTGCCCGCAGCAGAGCAGAGGATTTGTTGCCACACCTAACCATAAAGGAAAAAGTGGGGCAGCTTAACCAAAAGCTGCTTGGTTTTGGCATTTACGAGCGCAACGGGGACGATATTTCTTTTACGGACACTTTAGATGAAGAATTACAACGCTGGGGCGGACTGGGAACCCTATACGGCTTGTTTCGGGCAGACCCATGGTCGGGCAAAGATTTTCATACAGGTATCCCGACACGGCTGGCGGCAAAAGCACATAACCAGCTTCAGAAAAAAGTAATTGAAGCATCCCGTTTTGGTATCCCTGCGCTAATGAGCAGCGAATGTCCGCATGGGCACCAGGCTTTAGACGGATATTTGCTCCCTGTGTGTTTGGCCATAGGGGCGTCTTTTTCGCCGGAACTGGTGCGCAGTGCCTTCGGCGTGGTGGGCAAACAGTTAAAATCACAGGGCGTGGACTTCGCTTTAATGTCCGTGCTTGATGTGTTGCGCGACCCGCGCTGGGGGCGCAGCGAAGAATGCTTTAGCGAAGACCCGCACCTTTGCGCGGTGATGGCCGCCGCAGCTGTAACCGGTTGCAAAGAAAACGGCGTGGACGCGGTGGTTAAACATCTTTGCGCACAAGGGCAAACCACAGGCGGGCTTAACGCCAGCCCCGCTTCTATTGGCGAGCGGGAACTGCGGGAGATTCATCTGCCGCCGGCAGAGGCATCTATAAAGGCCGGCGCAATGGGTGTCATGGCCGCGTATAACGAGATTGACGGCATACCTTGTCACGCAAACCCTAAGCTGCTTCGTGATATTCTACGGGGCGAATGGGGTTTTGAAGGCATTGTTATGGCCGATGGCGTAGCCATAGACCGCCTGAACGACCTTACGGGGGATAATGCGGCTTCCGGAGCTTTGACGCTGCAAAGCGGCGTAGATGTAAGCCTTTGGGATAATGCGTTTACACGGCTGGAAGAAGCGATAGCGCGCGGGCTGGTATCAGAAGCCGTTTTAGATGAAGCTGTTTTGCGTGTGTTGACGTTGAAATTCGAGCGCGGGCTGTTCGATTCACCTTATTTAGATGAAGATACACCGCCGCAAATTTTCTCCGTTGACGAATACCCACAAAGCTTAGAATTGGCACGGCAAAGCATCGTACTTTTGAAAAATGAAAACGGCCTGCTTCCATTAAAGAAGCAGACACGCAAAATAGCGGTTATTGGCCCGGCGGCAGATGATTTGTATTTGCAGCTTGGGGATTACACGCCGCCGGTTGACCCAAGCTGTGCAATTACGCTTTGGCAAGGGTTGCAACAGCAGGCGTACAGCGATAGCGCTTCCCGTACGCAGACGCACAGCGTGCGGACAGCGAAAGCGCTTCCCGTCCGCGATAGCGTTTCCCGTGCGCAGGCGCACAGCGATAGCAAGTTGGTGCGAAGTTCAGCATCAACACCCTGTACGCAGGCGCCGGAAGGCATAACTTTAGTACGTGCACAAGGCTGCGGCATTAGAGACGGTTCACAAGAAAGCATTGACCAGGCTGTGGCTTTGGCGAAAGACGCCGATGTGGTTATACTTGCGTTGGGCGGCTCGTCCAGCAGGTACTCCGGCGCACGGTTTGATACAAATGGCGCGGCCATTCATGACGGTGATGTATACATGGATTGCGGCGAAGGCGTAGACTGCGCATCATTGACACTGCCCGGCTTCCAGCACAGTTTAGCAGCGGCAGTGTATGCAGCCGGTGTGCCTGTAATTACGGTGGTTACAGCCGGTAGGCCGTATGCCATACCGGACATAGCGCAAAGTACCAATGCACTGGTGTACGCTTTTTATCCCGGGCCTTGGGGCGGCAAGGCGATTGCGGAATTACTGTTTGGTGATATCAACCCATCAGGCAGGCTACCTGCTACATTGCCAAGAAACCCCGGCCAGTTGCCTTGCTACTACAACAGGAAAGATTCGGGCGCGGAACTGAGATATTGCGACTCGCCCAATTCGCCGCTTTACAATTTCGGGTTTGGGCTAAGCTATACGTCTTTTAAAGCGGAGCATTTTCAAGCAAAGCGCAGCAGGGTGCGCTTTACCCTTAAAAATACCGGGGAGTATGGCGGTTATGCCGTGCCAATGTTGTTTATCCGCTGGATGAGGGGAGATGTAACCCCACGGGAGAAGGAACTGAAGGCGTTTAGCAAAGTTTGGCTAGAGCCGGGCGAAGCCCGAGAAGTCGTTTTTGAATTAGATGAAAAAGCCTTGTTCCGCTGGAATAGTAAAATGGAATTTATACATTCGCAAGAACCTGTAATGATTATTCTGGAAGAAGGCGGCAAGGAGATTTGGCGGGGAATGGTGTAAAAAAGGAGGTAATGACATCGATATGAATACAATAGCACGTTAGTAAATGCTATTCGGATTAAAGGGTGCGGGTTCGTACCCTTTTTGCATACATAAATTTTCTGTAAAAAGCATATGGGCCAACATTGCTATTCTTATCAAGAATGAATATAATATACGCAGCAAAGTCAGAAATTCGCACTTGCAGGAGGTATTGTTATGATTGCTGAACTAAGACCGAAATCCCAAATTACGATTCCTAAGCAACTAATAAACAGCCTTGGGCTTTCAACCGGTGACAAGTTGGAGATATTCGAAAACAACGGAATGATTTGTATCATGCCGGTTGTTGTATACCCTAAAGGATATGTAGACAAGATTCTTGAGGATATGGAGAGTATCCGGCAAAATGTGGCTACCGGGCATCAGACCGTATTTAACAACATAGATGATTTAATTGCTTCCCTTGAAGGTGGCGACTGATGAACTTTGAATTTGCCTATTCAAACAACTTTAAGAAGCATTATAAAAAGCTAAGTCTGGCCGAGAAGAAGCAAATTACAAACAAGTTAGCACTGCTATCTGAAAATCCAACTCATCCATCTTTGCGGACGAAGCGCATTCAAGGAACAGATAGGCTTTTTGAGTCAAGTGCTAATATGGATGTGCGGATTATCTGGTATTATGAAGGAAACAAACTTATTGCCCTTGTGGATGTAGGGCATCATGACATTTTGAAACAGTTTTAATAGCGAAAAAATTTGTTGCCTGGAGGGTATGTAATGGAAAACAGGCTTGAAATATTGCGCAATGAAATTGACAAGCTGATTTGCGAAAAACAACCAGAAAAAATCCGTTTTTTTGTTGAACATTTATATAGTGTTGCGCGTTATTGTGGGCTGTTAGCATTAAAGAGAAACCTAAACCCAGAAATTGCTATGACGTCTGGAATGCTACATGACATATATCGGGTGACAAATGATACAGCTATAAATCACGATGTATCAGGTGCAGAAAAAGCAACTGAAATATTAAAAGGGGTAGGCTTATATAGTGACGAGGACATTGCAATAATCACTACAGCAATAGCTAGGCATTGTGACAAATCTTCAATCCATAAAGAATATGATGAAATACTAAAAGATGCTGACGTACTAAGTCATTGCTTTTACAACCCTGCTTTTCCTATTAGTGAATTGGAAGCTGAACGCTACAAGAAACTAATTGATGAACTTGGATTATAATACCGCCATGCAGGCGTTTTATTCAGAAACCAGAACCTTAACACGAAACCTATGACTATCGTGTTGAGGTTCTGGTTTCGTGTTTAAGTAGCACAGAGGGTGCAAATGAAAGCAAGGAGTTTTTGTAAACATAAGCGTTTTTGGAGCAAAGTTGCGTGAAAATCATATCCTCACAATGCGGAATGCCTGAGATTAAGGCTGTTCGAGGTTTCAAGTAATTGTATCAAAGTCAACGTCAACACGGGGGTATTCACGTTATGATTTATACAACCACACTAATCTATTTCTTTGCAGTAGAATACACCAAAAGCAAAGAAATCACACATGTCCATTAGTATACTTTTTAGCAGGAGGTGAGCGTAGTGGATTGGCAAAAGTGTATGAACCAAGCACTTGATTATATTGAGAGTAATCTAGCTGACGAGATAGACTACTTAGTAGCAGCACAACATATGAATTGTTCTGTTTGGGAGTTTCAACGTATATTTTCCTTCATGGCACAGGTACCACTGTCAGAATATATACGGCGGCGGAGATTAACGCTTGCGGCACACGATATTCAGGTCAGTAAAGACAAAATTATCGATGTCGCGGTGCGTTATGGCTATGATTCCCCTGCTTCTTTTTCAAGGGCTTTTAATCAGTTGCATGGTACAACGCCAAAGTCTGCGCGCAATGATGGCGTGACACTTAAAGTATTTCCACGCCTTGCCTTCCAATTCATCCTAAAAGGAGTTGTACCTATGGACTATAGAGTTGAGGAAAAGGAAGCTTTTCAAGTTATAGGGCGTACCAAACGCATGACAACCGCTAACGACAAATTTTATGGCGAAATCGGCGCGTTCTGGCATGAGTGGAACAGCACAAAAATGTGCGAAAAATTTTGTGGCAGATATGCAAAAGGTGAGGAGCATGGTATGTGTATTTCCATAACCGCCGAAAAGTCAGAGGATTTTGACTATACAATAGGCTTTATTTACAATGGTGCAGATAACACAGATGGATTCGACATTGTAAATGTTCCCAGCGGTTCTTGGATTGTATTCATTATCCCAGACGAATATAAACAAAACGTTGGTGGATTTATGGAGCGTTGTATGACCGAGTATCTACCCGCCGCTGGATATGGCCTTGCTGGAATCGAAATGGAATATTTTGTTGGTTCAAAATGGGAAGCATGGTTTCTTACAAAATAACAACTGCACAAACCCTGGAAGGTCGATGATTTCCAGGGCTTGTGTAATTAATTATATCAAAGTCGCCGTCAATACGGGCGTTTGGACAATGACCTTGGTACAAAAGCACGATAATCGTCAGCGACAACGAAAACTGCACCCCTTGCATCCTCAGGGTGCGGTTTTCATTTCGCTGTAAAAAATTAGGTTGTATTTATCCTAACCACATGGTATCTTATCATGGAGGAGTTGATAACAATGAATATAAGCATTGAAAATCTGGTTTCCATTTCAGATGCTAATCAAAATTTTTCGAGAGTAGCACGTATTGTCGATGAAAAAGGAACGGCTGTTATTTTAAAAAATAATGCACCACGTTATGTATTGTTGGATTACAATATGCTGCGGCAAGCAAATCTAGTAGCAGATGATATTGATGTGGATAGTATTGCTTCACGCATATTAACCAAGCACATTAAGGCATTTGAGGAACTGGCTAAATGATTACACTTTCAATAGAGCAAGTAAAGCGAATGCACACAAAATTACTACACACGACAGGTGGCCCAATTGGCAGGTGGCAGAATGAATTATAAACGGCTATTAAACTTAATAATGGAACGAGTAATATAGATAAGGGGGTTTGTGCATGGAAAGGCGAAAATATTTAGGACAATACAACAAAGATTTTATTAAGTCAATTATTTCAAAGACGATTAGAATAGATGATATTAGTATTGCTGGCTACGTTTCATTAATAAAAATTCAGGAGGTAAACTATCCATGCTTTCTTGGCGAAAAGGGTGCTGAAATTTGTATTGCAGATAATGGATATAGTGAATTAGCTTTTTTACCTGATAATGAAAACTGGCAGATGACCGCTATTTATGATAATAATAACTCTATTATCGAATGGTATTTTGATATGACACGTAAAAATGCTATTGATGAAAATGGCGTACCTTATTGTGACGATTTGTATCTTGATGCTGCTTTGATGCCTGATGGTCGCATTCTTATTTTTGATGAAGATGAGTTGAAGGATGCACTCATAGAAGGAAAAATTAGTCAAAAAGATTTTGATATGGCATACGCTACGCTAAAAAAGCTAATGGATGACCAGATAATTGAAATTGAATATATGGAAGCACTTTGTGCAAAATTACAAGCTTTATTCAATAGTGCCAAATAAACATTTTCTTCAGAAACAAGAACCTTAACACGAAACTTACGCAATCGTGTTAAGGTTCTTGTTTCGTGTTCAAGTCCAGTATAAGGGGTGCAAAGATACAATATTCCAACATTACTTTGGTCTCTAGATGTATAATGTACGTAGGGATGTTATAATCGCTATGAGGAGTTGCGAAGAAAATTTATACTAGGTACAGAAGGAGATAATCGAGTTATATGAAAATCAATATAATCAAGGAACATAATGTAACTCTGTATGGAGCGTTGAGAGAGCATACTATCACCTTGCGCCCCCTTAGCGATGACCATTTGCCTCTTTTGTATAAGTGGAACACAGACCCCGAAGTGCTTTACTGGAATGAGGGCCCCGATGCAGACCCGAATGACAACGACAATGAAACAGTGCAATCAATTTATAAAGAAACTTCTAACGCTGGTTATTGTTTTATAATTGAAATAGACGGAACAGCCATTGGAGAATGCTTGCTTTGTAAAATGAACGTAGATTATATCTTGGAAATATATCCTACTTCCGCTGATGTGCGGAGAATTGATATTTTAATTGGTGAAAAAGCATTTTGGAATATGGGGATTGGATCTGTTATTGTGCAAATGTTAGTCAATTTGGCTTTCAATAATGAAAAAGCTGATATTATTTATGGCATAACGGGTGATTATAACAAGAGAAGCGGTCGGGTATTTCAAAAAAATGGTTTTCATCTCTTTTTAGAGTGTCCAACTAATAACGCCCCTGAAGAAGATGGCTTGGAGTTTCATTATCGTTTAACACGGGATGAATATGAAAATCGCTGAACGGAACAATATAATTTGCGGATAAAATAATTATATCATACCTTCCCCGCTTCGCTCACCAAATACGCCACATACCTACGGATACTATCCATAAACCGCACATCATCCAGTTCACCCGCCGCTATACGGCTTAACCCGCGTTCCCACTTACCGGTAGTTTCTGGCTGGCGCATTTCCGGCGGAACAATACTTATCAGCTTTATGCCCTTTTCTGTGGGCATCAAACTTTTTTTCTTGCGCTCTACATAACCGGAGTAAATCAATTTTTCTATCATTGCCGCACGCGTGGCAGGCGTACCAAGCCCGGAAGATTTTAAGGCTTCTTTTAACGCCTCATCATCTACAAAACGGCCGGCGTGTTCCATTGCGGATAGCAGTGTTGCCTCTGTGTAGGGCTTTGGCGGCTGCGTCTTTTTGTGAAGGACTTCTGTTTCCGTAGCGGTTACGATATCGCCCTTGGTTAGCGGCGGCAAAGACTCTGTTTCTGCGTCATCTTGGGTGGCTTTGGCATTTTTGCCGCGTGGCCTTGGCGGTGCCTCTGCTGTATCGCTTTCGTGGGCATATACCACTTTCCAACCCAATTGGCGGTCTACTTTTCCCTTGGAACGGAACGCTTCTTCCATCACGCGGGTAATTACTGTGGTTACATCATACACGTACGCTTCATAAAACACAGCCAAAAAGTTGCGCAATATACGGTCGTACACCGCCTTTTCTTCCGCAGACAGCACGGTCAGCGGCTTCTTTGATCCTGTGGGAATGATGGCGTGGTGGTCGGTAACTTTTGCATCGTTAACAACGCGCGTGCCTATGGGCAGTTTTGGCAAACCCCGCACATACTCCGCAAAGCTGCTGTATGGCTCGGGCAAGGATTCTAAAGTGGGCTTTAACTTGGGAACTATATCTTTGCTCAAATAGCGGCTGTCTGTACGCGGATAGGTTATCATTTTGTGCTTCTCGTATAGCGACTGTGCAATGGTCAGTGTCTTTTGCGCAGAAAGGCCAAGCTTGCGGTTGCATTCGCGCTGCAATTCCGTAAGGTCAAATAACTGCGGCGGAAGCTGGCGTTTTTCTTCCGTTTCTACGCTTTCCACGGTGCCTTGCGCGCCTTTTACTTTTTCGGCTATGGCTTGGGCTTGTTCCTCTGTTTTGATGCGTTCGTTTTCATCCTTGTCGATGTAAGTGCCCTTGTAGGTTTCTCCGGTTGCCGTTTCAAAATCCGCTTTTACCTCCCAATAGTTTTCCGGTACGAAGGCGGTTATTTCGTGGTGGCGGTTAACGAGAATGGCCAGGGTTGGTGTTTGCACACGCCCCATTGGCAGCAGGTCGCCGCATTTTATGGTGTACGCACGCGTGGCGTTCATGCCCACAAGCCAGTCCGCTTCCGCACGGCAGCGGGCAGACGCAAAAAGATTGTCGTACTCCGCACCATCCTTCATTTTGGCAAGCCCGTCGGAAATTGCCGCATCCGTAAGGCTGGATATCCACAGCCGCTTTACGGGTTTATCGCATTCGGCCCATTGATATATGTAGCGGAAAATCAATTCCCCTTCCCGCCCGCTGTCGGTGGCACATATGACTTGGTCAACTTCTTTGGAGTTTAGCATCTTTTTTAGCAAGTTTAGCTGTTTGCTGGTTTTTGGCAGGGCTTTTAGGCCCATGGTTTGGGGAATAATTGGCAAGTCGCTCATGCGCCATTTTTTTAAATTTGGGTTATAGTCTTCGGGTTCTTTTAGGGTGGCTAAGTGTCCTATTGCCCAGGAAATTATATATTCGTTGCTATATAAGAAGCCGTCGCCTTTTTGTGTGCATTTAAGTACACGGGCAATATCACGGCCTACGGATGGTTTTTCTGCGATTATTAGGGTTTTCATGTGAAATTTACCTTTCTATGCCCTGCGACCCTTGGGAGCGCAATTTTATAAAAAAGACCTGGTACCAGGCACGGATTTTTTACGTACAAGACCTGACGTCAGGTGTTTTTTGCACGTAACTGTACCTGCTAGCAGGTATAGATTTTTTTTGCAAAATAGCAATTCAAGGGGGCGCCAGGCGCCCCCTTGAAAATCTTACATAGACAAGATTTTTCTCAACTTTTACCCGCATATACATACTATAACACTAAACCCACCTGAGGTGCAAAATGAGACGCAAGTTTTGGCATAAACGCAGAAAAAATAAAACCGCTAAAAAGCCCAAACCATGGCGCATACCACGACGATTCTTCGCCATTGCCATGCTGCTCATGGTCGCGATAGCATTTGTACATAGCTTCTACCGCTTCGACAGGCGCATCCTACCCATGGTGCTGGAAGCCGCCGAACTTCGCATCCAAGCGGAAATCAACAATGTAATCAACTACGTCGTACAGGAAATTATAACGGAACGCAGGGTAACAGCGGCGGACTTTCTCATCCAAAGCCCCTACACCGTGGGGCATTCCGGCCCGGTGCTGTCTGTTAATACGGTGCTGGTGAATGACATATGTAACGCAGCCGCCCAAAGGATATCGGAGCGGCTGAATAATTTAGAACCTGAAATTGTATCCGTGCCAATGGGCATGGCCTTTGGGCTGGACACCTTGGCACAAACCGGGCCGCGGTTTTCTTTTACCCTTGCGCCCATTGGCAATGCACTGGTAGACCATGAGTCCAGCTTTTCCGCCGTGGGAATCAATCAAATCCACTTTGCGGTGTGGCTGACGGTGGAGTCCGTAGTGCGCATTATAAACCCCGTGCATTCGTCGGAGATTATTGTCATGCGCAATGTATCGCTGGTGGATACGGTGATTAGCGGCGTAGTACCGGAAACTTTTGTGAATATGGATGTGCCGAATGTGACGGTTACGCCATAGCCCACGGAAACCCCATTTCCGAAGGCAATTTGCCTTGCCCATGGCCTTCGATTAAGTCCGTAAGAAGGCCTTTGACATAAGTACGCTTGTTTTCCACATCTTGCACAACAAAATTTTCATTGAATGTCCGGAACGGTGTATTCGCAAACACACTGTCAATAACAGCCGTAAAAGGCCGTACTGTTTCGATATCACAAATTTGCGGGCGCAAGCCCCTGATATTTTGGGCGGTAAAGACTACTTTGTTCCAGTCACCGTCGTCCAAATCACCGTCCAATTGCTCCACACGCCCGTCATTGTGGTAAATTGTGCAGTAATCGTCGGGCTTGTATATGTCTATTTGTATGCGGGCGTTTTCGAAAGTGTATTCCAATGTGGGGTGAATGGTGTCATCTGTGGCGTGGGACGCGGTGTAGAATATATCCGCGCCGGCGGCTTTCCCGCGGAATATAATTGTGTCGAAAGTGTCTATGTCATTGGCACGGTAACACTCGGCAGAAAGGCTTTGCAATGGTGCGGATTCCGTAATGTTTGTTCCCAGCATAAACAACATATTGTGAATATAGTGTGCTGTGGCATTGCTGGCCACGGAGTCGTTGATAGCCCTGCCGTCCGCAGACACTAGTTTCCCTGCCCAAGAACTGCGCATGTAATAAGCCCAGTCCCTTGGCCAAGATACAAGCGCTTTGAGGGATATCGGCTTGCCAAACTCGCCGGATAAAATCCGTTCTTTTAGCTGAAGCATGAGCGATGCATAGCTTAGCTGGAAGCCCACCGCAACGGATTTACCTGTAGCGCGTGCTTTTTCGGCAAGTTTATCAAGCTCTGCCAGCGTTGGCACAAGCGGCTTTTCGCATAGCACATGGGCTCCATTGTCTAGGGCAGTCATGCACTGTTCAAGGTGAAAATGAATTGGGGAGGAAATGATGGCTAAATCCGCGGTGTGTTCCGCAAAAAAGTCTGATAATTGGCCGTAAACCGGCAAGTGCTTAAACCGGTCGTACTCGGGCGATGCGGCGGCATATGGGTCTACAACTGCTACTAATTGGAGTTCGCCTGTCATTTTGGGGTCTATCAGCATCTTTACGTAATTAGCGGCATATCCGCCTGCGCCTACGAGTACTGTTTTTAATGGGGTCATGTTATTACTCCTTTTTTAAGCCACACCATTGTACAAATCTCGGGCGACTACAAGTAGCCCCTACGAAAACATCATGGATATTGTAGGGGCGGCTTATAGCCGCCCGCAGGTTTGCATCACGGTCTAACTTAATAATTTTGCCCAATCATACCACAAGCACTAAACCGGCTCAATATACCGATTCACATCTTCCCGCGTAATGCCCGGGTGAAGTGCAATATTTAACATATCCGCTATAATTTTAGACAGCCGCCCTATTACAGCGTCTACTTCCTTAGGCGTGACAAACATGTTGCCGGCATACGGGGCTAATATGTCGGTAATCAGCCCGTATCTATCCGCTTCTTGCATACCGGCAAGCATGTTATAAAAAGGTTCTCCTTCCGGCGCCGCTTCTGCCATTGCACCCAGCATTTTGTCCATTGTATCGTTTACCAATGTAGCTGCATCTACCACTGTTGGCACTCCCACCGCGATTACAGGAACGCCTATGCTGCTTTTGCTGATGGGCGTTCTTTTATTGCCCAGCCCCGCGCCGGGGTTTATTCCCGTGTCGGATATTTGGATAGTGGCATTAATACGGCTGGTGCGCCGCGCCGCCAGTGCGTCTATGGCTATAACCAGGTCGGGCTTCGCTTTTTCCACTACGCCTTTTACAATTTCGGCAGTTTCTATGCCTGTTATGCCCATTACACCGGGGGAAAGCGCACACACTGCCCGCAAGCGCCCCTGCAAATCTTGCGGCACGTCTTCGCCCAAGTGGCGGGTTACAAGCAGCTTTTCGCAAACTTTAGGGCCCAAAGCGTCTGGGGTAACTTGGCGGTTACCAAGGCCGATTATTAAAATTGTGGCGTCCTTTGGCAAATGGTGCAAATGCCCCAACTTGCGGGCCAGAATTTTTACTATTTCCTCGTGGGCTTCCGGGCTGTTTTCTTTTATTGCGTCAGATTCCAGCGTAATATAATTACCAATCGGTTTGCCCATTGATTCCGCGCCTGTTTCGTTTGTTATTTCCACCCATGTTACGGTTACGCCAAGGGCTTCGTCTTCTTCTACGGTTATTTCTACGCCCGGTATTTCCGTGTTTGCGTCGTCGCAAAGGTTCTCGCGTAGTTCTATGGCCAGGTCTGTGCGTATGTTTTTGTTTGTGCTTATTTTCATATTCATCACCATGCTTAGTTTGGCTTGGTGACAATGAATTATGTATTTAAACAAGAAAGCGGCTCTGCCGCTTTCCACTAGCCAAATAAAGTTCAATTTCCTAGAGGACAAAAAAACGAGGGCTTACGCCCCCGCCTTTTCAGATATATGCGGTAATAACCGAATAAGCATGTGCATTACAAACTCGTGACACAAATTAATAATACACCCCGCTAATTCTCATGTCAAGAAAATGTCGAAATATTTTGTCATAAAATTTTTACTCCCACGCATACTCCGGCTCTACTTGCGGTGGTATTTCAAATTGCGAAGTCCAATCCCTATAGCAGTCCACACACAGGTCAATGATATGAGATTCCCCATCATAGGGCGAATGGTATCCCCAGTTTTTTGTTATCGAGATATGATCCTCAAAATACCCTGTTGTGTCTTTTTCTACGTCACGCCCACAGTAGTTGCAGCATACATCGGCCACTTCCGGCAACACTGCAGGACGGTCTAAAAATGTTTTCATCCCCCAATTTCCCCCTTACGCGTAATGGTGCAGACTTATTATTCCTTTTTACCGCGCAAGCAACACAGGGAAAGGAAGGATATACATCTTTTTATTTGTAAATTATTTTGGCCCGCCTTCGCTTACGCCGCTACGCGAAACAACGCCAAACACTGTGCGCAGTAATATCCATAGGTCGAAAAAAAATCCCATTCGCCTAACATACTCCCCATCATAGGCGGCTTTTTTTTCTATTGGCAATTCATCCCGGCCGCTGACTTGCGCCAGGCCTGTTAGCCCAACGGGAACGGCATTTGCGCCATACTTTTCACGCTCGGCAATCAGGTCGTCTTGGTTCCACAGGGCAGGACGCGGCCCAACCAGCGACAAATCCCCCTTTAGAATATTCATAAGCTGCGGCAGCTCGTCCAAGCTGGATTTGCGCAAAAACCGTCCTACAGGCGTAATCAGCGCCTCCGGGTTTTGCAAAAGGTGCGTTGGCACATCTTTTGGCGCATCTGTATACATACTACGGAATTTGTAAATCATAAAAAATCTACCGCTTCTGCCATAACGTTTTTGCTTAAAAAATACTGCCCCCGGCGAACCGGTCTTTACCAGAATTGCCAAAATTGCCATAAGCGGCAGCCACAGCGGCGCAGTAACCAGCACCAATAATATATCCCATGCTCTTTTGATGTATAGGTACATGCAAGCCTCCAAGAACTTGTCTTGTTTATATTATGTGAATAGTCGGGCGCATATGCGTAAGTTAAAAAATTTTTACTCCTCCACGGAAATCAACGACATATCTACATTTATTATTGCCCGTGGGTATTCAACCCAAACAATACCCATTGATAAAATATGTGCCGGGGTGTTTTCTAAAGCGTACAAAAAACCCGGTACATCTGCCACTTCACCAGCAGTACTTATACGCCATTCATCAACTTGGCCAAACCGGTTTGCATAAAAACCCATGGATCGGTTTGCAGTAAAATTTAGCCTGTGTAAACTATGGCGTTCCGTTAGTTGGTCCATCGCTTGTAGTGCCGCGGCACTTTCGTTGTAGGTCATGAATTGCGGCTTCGCACGGAGTGTCTCCAGTTCACGCAAATTATCTTCATAGGCAATATAGTGTCTTGCCCTAGCGGCATATTGGCTCTCTTGCAAGCCTACATGGCTTCGCAAATGGCCAATGTCACGTATCATTGGCACAAGCCAAAATACCGCTACTATAACGATAAGCAAAGCATTTACTGCAGCAAATATAAGCATTTGCTTGGCTCCCCAGTGTACCGTATTCATACGTTCCTCCTATCTGCCCATTACGGGCGTAATCCGTCACCAACCGAGTATGAAAAAGCGTTGGTCAGTTGGTGATATTTTATCACCAACTGGATTTTATTTTCGTACTATGCAACCGTAGCAAGTTGCGGCAATGTCCTTTCAAACAGCCATTGCGCAATCCACGAATTTTCCACCATTTCACTAATCATAGGATTAGCAGTTACAACAAACAATGCCACCAAAACAAGCGCAAGCCAAATAATAACCACGCTCATTGCCACACCAAATACAAACCCGCCAATGCGGTTTAACGTACGGATAACCGGCAGCCTGCTTACAATATCCAGCGCATAACCAATAAAAGTTAGTGCCAGTATGGTTAGCAAAAACACTGCCAAAATAGCAATTCCGTTAATGGCCATGTTTGCAAAAAAGCCCGAAATATATTCTTCCACCGTAGCAGCTTGCAATATTTCAAACATGTTTGGGGTATTATAAGCGTGCAACAAGTTTTGCAAAATTCCGGGCAATGGCAAGTTGTCTATCAAATCTCCCCCGCGTGCAGCGGTTTGGTCTGCGATAAAGCCTTCCAAATTCATGGCACGGGCAATCCCGCCTTGAATAGCAGGAAACAATTCGGTTTGGCGCAATACACGGGCAACGTACGGGTACAAGTGGCGTGCCACAATGATGGCAACAAAAAAGGACACCAACCTATATACTGTGCGGATTAAGCCCTTGTGATACCCTGCTATGGCGCACAAGGCAACAATGGCCAAAATTATAATGTCTAATGGGTTCATAGGTGGCGCCCTCCGGTTCGAAATTTCAACTTCAAACCATTATATACTTATTTTGTCCAATTTTGAAGTGTAGGTTTTCACGGACGAAATCTAATTTTCACCAGCCCGGTTTTTACAAAAATCCTATACAGGATGAAAACGACCCCTGCAATCAGAATAACCGGCAAGCCCACCAATGCCAAAAACACAGCAACATTTGTAAGAACTACAGTTATAAAATCCACCGAAGCAAAAAATGCCTTGGAGAAGCGCGAACCGAAGGTATCATCGTAATAAGCGATAGGATAATAAACTTCATCTTCTTCCGCTTCCTCTATTTCCACCACTTCATACACAACCATACGAATGGTAGAGAAGCTGGCGAGCTGGTCTATTTCCGTCATGCGCCGTTGATAGGCGTCCACAGCAAGACGCAGGGTGGTTACTTGCGCTTCAAGGTTAATGATATCCGTTAAATTTTCCGCAGCTTCCAGCATAAGTTCTACACGGCGCAGTTCTTCTTCCCTTATGCGCAGGCGGCTGCCAAGGTCATTAAACTCCAAAGTTACATCTTCACTTATGGTGCTAAACCGCCGCACTTGCGCCAAGGCTACCAGTTCACGGTTCACTTGGTCAAAAAGCCCAACAGGTACGCGCAGCACAAACTCTGCCCGCCACAAAAGGAGTGTATTGTCATGGGCAGCAGGTTCCATCCGCTGATGAGCATTTTCGATAAAACCACCACGGTTGGTCATTATGCGCTCGATACCAGTGACAGTTCCCTCAAAGTCATAAGTGCTTAGCCCCATATCTGCAGAACGAATAATCATACGTGGGGCAGTTGGTTCCCCTAATGTGAACTCGGGAATTACATCCATTGCCTCGAATTGAATATACTCTGCGGCATAATCCGCACTGCTGGCAGCGGGAACTGAATCATCAACCGTGGCAGCCCGTTGTCTTGGCGCCGCATCCTCTGTTATCGCATCAGGAGATTCTGCCACCATATCAGGCGCAGGCGCCGCCATTGGCGCTACATCAACTGTAAATTCAGCAGCGTCGTTCATGCCACTGCCACAAGCCGCAAATGTCAATATAATTATCAATAATGCACATATGCTAATTTTTCTCGTCGTGTTCATCATTTTATTCACCCTCCTTGGTTGCGGTCACAAGCGCTGTGCTAGTGTACTTTCCGGCTTTGCGCTTATATATTCTAAACCCTACCACCCCTATAATCGTCACCGCTGCCATTGGTAAGCTCACCAAGGCTAAAAATATTATTATTGCCTGTATAGCTGCAAAGGTGCCGCTGGCAGAACTCATAAAGGCGTCTGCAATCTGACGTAAACGGCCGATATATGCTTCTTCCGGCTCATCTACCGGTTCGGATTCTATACATATTACTACTTCCGGCTCGTATTGAATTAGGGTTATAGCAATCTGCGCGCTGCCCATTCCAAGCTCTAAACTGTTAATCTGTCCCTGGATTATCTCTTGTCCTGCAATTACCCGCTGTAAACGGTTTTCTATTTGGTTGAACTGGCTCATGGTAGTCGCTTCGTACAGCAGTTCCATTAGGCGTTCATATTCCCTATTGCGTACCTGAAACTCCGCAGTAAGCCCCGCCCAACTAGAAAATACGTTTATGGCTTGGGATTCTGAATGCACCACGTACCCCATCCCCCTAATTAAGGTTAGGGTATTATTCAACTGGTTGTTTGACACCATGCGGGTGGCCCGCCCACGGCCATCTATTACATAAATCCGGCTTGACAGTTCAAACCCTGGCATCGTACCCATTTGCACCAATGCCTCATCCATACAGTATACGACTATGGTTATGCTTTGCTCGTGCTGCAGAAAATCCATTGGCGTTTGAGCCTGTACATTTGGTGTTATTACACACAACACTATTACCGCCATGCTTACTAAAATCTGTCTTAGTTTCATACTGGTTCTCCTCTCTTGGTTTGTGTATTCTTATACATATAAACCAGGTAAAGAGAAAAATATTACAGTTGTGTTACACAAAAAAGCCGCAAACAATTTTTTGTTTACGGCTTTTTACATATGTTTCACGGTATTACTCGTGACATTTTTATATAAGTTCCAGCAATACCATTTCTGCAGCATCACCACGGCGGGGACCCATTTTAACTATACGGGTATATCCACCATTGCGGCCTGTATATTTTGGTGCCCATTTGTCAAACATTACGCTTGCAAGATCTATTTCTTTAGACTCGCTGCGCATACGCCTTTTGTTGGCCGGTGTTTCTGTAACCGGATACAATACACTCCATATTTTACGGCGCGCTACTAAGCGAGATGGTTTATCTTTTTTAATGGTGCGTTCTATTTCGTCATAAACCGTAACTTTTTTGCCCTCTTTTACTTCCTTAACACGTTTACCATTCGCATCCTTTTGAGGAACTTTGGCTGTAACTGTTACCGTTTCAAAATTATCTTGTTCTTTTACGGCGAGGGTTATCAACTTCTCAGCTATACGCCTCACTTCTTTAGCACGTGTTTCTGTTGTAGTAATCTTACCGTGATGTATCAGCTGAGTAGTTAGCGAACGAAGCATTGCTTTACGCTGGCTAGATGTGCGTCCTAACTTTCTATAGCCGGGCATGATATCTCTCCTTATTTTAAAGTGGGGCTGCGCCTTAGACAGCAAGCTGTCCAATACCCCTCGCTACCCTTTTTAGGTAGACGGCATACATTTTAGTTGTCAGCCGCTGGCGTCTTAGTCTTCTGCGGGTTGTAGGGAAAGCCCTAAATCCGTTATTTTGTTTAAAACTTCCTCTAAGGACTTGCGACCAAGATTGCGTACCTTCATCATGTCCTCTTCGGTTTTGTTTGCCAAGTCTTCAACCGTGTTTATTCCCGCACGTTTTAGACAATTATATGAACGGACAGACAAATCAAGTTCTTCAATGCTCATTTCAAGCATCTTTTCTTTCAAGCCTTCTTCACGTTCTATCATAATTTCGGCAGATTTGGCACTGTCAGACAAGTCCACAAACAGGTTGAAATGTTCTGTCAATATCCTAGCACCTAAGCAAACTGCATCTTTAGGGCTTATTGTGCCATTTGTCCATACTTCCATGGTTAGCTTGTCGTAATCCGTGATATTACCTACACGAGTTGGTTCAACAAAGAAATTGACCTTGCGTACAGGTGTAAAAATAGAATCTATAGGAATTAATCCAATTGGCTGGTCAGAAGTTTTGTTTTTATCTGCCCCAACATATCCATGACCTTTTTTAATGGTCATTTCAATAAACAGCCTTGCGTCTTTATTGTCTAATGTGGCAATAACCAAATCCGGGTTTAAAACTTCAACATCAGAATCTAACTTGATGTCTTTGGCATAAACAACGCCTTCGCCTTTAGCGTCAATTATAGCAGTTTTAAGGCTTGTATTATCGCTATAATCGCGCAAAGCAAGTGCTTTTAAGTTAAGAATGATCTCGGTTAGATCTTCCATAACGCCTGCAACATGGCTAAATTCATGCAACACACCATCTACGCGGATATTACTAACAGCTGCACCAGGCAAGCTGGACAGTAATACACGTCTTAGAGCGTTACCCATGGTAGTGCCAAAGCCACGTTCCAATTGGTCAACTATAAAACGTCCATAATGGTTGCCTTTAGCATCTTCTATCTCGATACGAGGTTTTTCAATTTCAAGCACTCTGTTTCAAACCTCCTTTTATAATGAGGCGTTGCCCCTGGTTGCATGAGCACCCAGCCCAAGCTCCGCCGTTCTGCTGAGCCCAACCCAGCTACACATTCTTCGGCTGCGCCTGCAGGGACGCACACTATACTAGCTTACATTATTTAGAATACAACTCAATGATAAGTGTTTCACGCACAGGTATCATTACTTGCTCGCGCGTTGGCTTGGAGCTTACTGTACCACGTAGGTTTTCGTGATCTGCTGTAAGCCATTCCGGAACACTGCGTCCGGCAGAAACATCAACAATATCCTTAAAACGTGTTAGGTTTTTAGATTTTTCCGCAACTTGAATTACATCGCCAACTTTAACTTGGTAAGACGGGATGTTTACCCTTTTACCGTTCACAGTAATTAAATTGTGACGTACAACTTGACGAGCTTCTGTACGAGAGCGCCCAAAACCAAGCCTATATGCGACATTGTCTAAACGCATCTCCAACAAGCGAACCAAGTTTTCACCGGTAATACCCGGAGTACGGTCTGCAATTGCGTAATATTTGCGGAATTGACCTTCTAATACGCCATATATACGTTTTGCTTTTTGTTTCTCGCGAAGCTGTTGCCCGTATTCAGAAAGTTTTTTGCGGCTTGTGCCATGCTGACCGGGCGCAACCGGGCGCTTATTCATGGCGCAAGATTGCTTCATGCATCTTTCGCCTTTAATGAATAATTTTTCGCCCTCCCTGCGGCAAAGTCTGCAAACAGGACCAATATATCTTGCCATAATCTAATGCCTCCTCAAACTCTTCTACGCTTGGGTGGTCTGCAACCGTTATGTGGCACTGGAGTTACGTCTTTAATAAGTGTAACTTCCAAGCCTGCCGCTTGCAATGCGCGGATAGCCGCTTCTCTACCACTTCCAGGGCCGTTTACATATACTTCCACCGTTTTAAGACCATACTCTTTTGCTGCGCCACATGCGGTATCTGCCGCCATTTGCGCTGCATAAGGTGTAGACTTACGGCTACCACGGAAACCAAGCTGACCAGCACTTGCCCAGCTTAAGGCATTACCGGTGGCATCGGTGATTGTGACAATGGTATTATTAAAGGATGATTGAATATGCACTTGACCGCGATCCACAAATTTTCTATCGCGTCTACGACGGGTTGCCGCCGTACGCTTAACCTGCTTTTTTGGCATTTATGTCCCTCCA